>TARA_B110000438_G_scaffold30499_1_pt1 | contig 81751 bp, 111 predicted proteins | sample TARA_B110000438 | Tara Oceans TARA_B110000438 (sample SAMEA4398413) | marine metagenome | biome: Polar Biome; feature: [MES] marine water layer (ENVO:01000295) within the mesopelagic zone...; material: water (ENVO:00002006), including particulate matter (ENVO:01000060) such... | reverse complement strand
TACTCTTAAAGAATGCTTCTATTATCTTACGTCTTGAAGGCTTATTAACCTTTCCTAAAAGAAGATTGCATCTATTAGTTCTTTCTGATAATAGTTTATTACTTACAGGGGTAAGGAATGTAAGATGTCTTATTACTGCCGAAATTGCAAAGAAATCAATAAAAATTATACTTTCCAAATCTTGCATTCCGCTTTTATTCATTACAGTTAAAATATCTTTAGACTTTATACCATTTTGTTTTATGTCAGCTACTTTTTTAAAATATTTCTTTTCTTCTAGACCATTTTCATATGCTATGTCTACAATAACCTTTGTTGCAAGATTTTTATTTTTTCTATAATTTATAATTCTTTCTGGTAAAATAGAATTTTCTATATTGCAATCTATTATAAAAAGAGTACCGTTGTACTTCTTTGCTTCTTTAGTAGTCTTAAGAAATTTTTCTTGTGGGAGTATTCCTGAGAGAAGGTTGCAATTTACATAGCCAAATACATTTTCAAATCCAGACTTATTAAGTTCAAAAAACTTATAATTAACCATTAAATACCTGCTAGAATTACAATAAGATAATATCCTAAATAATGAAACATTTGATCAACCATATTTAATAACCAATACCTACGTTCATTTGCCACCCATCCAAAATATTCTCGTATATGGGTCTTAGAATAATCTGTATGCCAGTGTAGTATGTAATCAAGGAAGCCAAGTGCTACAGCGAGCTCTAAGGGCCCATATAACGCAAGTATAAGCACAGTTAGAACGCCGTGCGGTATATAATGTTGTTGATGTGCTTTCCATCCAAAGTAACGAAGTTTAATATTTCCTAACCCAAAAGGTTGCATACCTAAATCAACTATGGCATGTTTAATCATTAATAAAAGAAATATTTCCAACTTATGTCTCCGTTTGCTCTATTTAACCAAACATAGCTCTTGACATATACTAAGTATGATAGTAAACTATTATTAAAAGTAGATAATAATTTATCTAGGAGTAAGTATGTTACATAAAATTAGTGAAGTATGTGATCTAATCAACGTAATACATAAGAAAAGTGAGCAATGCCGCAAGTTAAAATATGATAACCCAAAGACGCCTGAAAGGGATCAGGAAATTGATATTTTAATTGCAGACATTCAATCAATGTGTAGACAAGTTGCTGAAGATAAGCAACCCTACGAAAAAAGATAGCTAGTAGGGGCCGTCGGCTTTGTTGTTGCCAATCCAATAAAGTCTTTTACGAATACAAAATGAGTGCTTAATGAATCAAACAATTGATTATTCAATCCTGTTGTCATTTGACTATAACTAGATTTGCCAATTTCTACATAGTATTCTGTATTGCCATATTCAGGAAATACACCTGTAACAAAAAGACAGGTATCACCTAATTCTTTAGCATTACGGCTTGACTTAATGGTTAAGTAAGATTCGGCAAAGGACTTTTTAGGTAGGAAATCATTATGGTCAACATGGTGTGCCAAAAGCATAACAATGTATGCTTCGATCTCTTCCGGCAAGCATACGCCATTATGTTCCTGAGTTTCTTTTATTACGCGATAAAATGCCGTTTGATAAACATCCCTCATACTGTACTTATCTGTTTTTGGTAAACCATCCTAGTAAACCATTGATTCTATTAGATTTATTTGAAACTAAAACCAGTTGACTTACAGTTTAATGATGTTATAATACTAAAATAACATATAAGGGGACAAGCTATGGAAGTTACTCTTAAGGGTGGCACCAAAAATCAAAAAAAATACAGCAAATCAATGGCTTATTTTTGTGCTAAAAAATTAATGCACAAAAATCTAGCAGATAACATTAGTGTAAAGATTATTCTTCGAAATACCTTACATACAGAGCAAAATAATTTAGGTACTGTTATATGGGAAGACGATAGTTACAAACCTCGTGAATTTACTATGGAAATTGATACTAGTGTAAGATTACGTAGAGTCTTAGAGAGTGTAGCTCACGAAATGGTACACATTAAGCAATTCGCTAGAGGCGAAATGCGTGATCTAATGGTAGCTGAAAAGGTTTCCTGGTTAGGTGCCAGTTATCATCGACATAGCATGGATTACTTTGATCAACCGTGGGAGATTGAAGCTCATGGCCGTGAATTAGGCCTTTTTATACGCTGGGCTGAGGAAAATAAGCTAGGAAAACGCCGTTGGACATGGGATCGATAAATCCACTAAATACACGTAATATGAGCACAAAAAAATACGACCAATATACAGTACAGGACAGAATTGACGCAAGTCTATATGATAATGATATCTATTACTTGTGTGGTGAAATCAACGAAGATACCGTTGGACCTGCTGTAAAATGGATCTTATCAGCAAACTTACAGAAGAAACCAAAACGTAAATTAAAACTTTACATAAATTCAACTGGTGGAGATTTGTATGAAGCATTTGCTCTTATTGATACAATGCGTAACAGTTATCATCCAGTTGGTACAATTGGAATTGGTGCTATAATGAGTGCAGGATTTTTAATATTTGCTATGGGTGAGCATGGGGAAAGATATATTGGTAAGAATACTGGTATTATGAATCACCAACATTCAGATGCACTTGATGCCAAAATGCATGATATGAAGGCTCAAATGAAGGAAAATAATAACTGTGAATTACGTTGTTTAAATATGTTACGTGAAGCAACAGGAATGGCATTAACTGAAGTACGTAAGAAATTGAACACTCCAAGTGATCAATACTTTACAGCCAAAAACTTAATAGATCTTAAGATAGCTGATCAAATTATTTGAGTTTTCGGTTGACATGCTAAGTTAATGATGTTATTATAATAATACTAATTAGGCTATAGTGAGGCAAACATGAAAACAACAACTACAACAGAATTACCAATACTTGATGTTTTAGCTACATCATTCGCCGCACATCGAATTAATAATAGTTATTGCAGGGAAACTAGACGTTTTAGTGATAACTTAACTAAGTTTGCTAATAAAGAATTAATGCTTTACAAATTAAATGCAGATCAATTTTTACCAGATGACTTTAAAGGCTTTAGGGTTACGCAGGCAGATAGAAAAACAGCAGTAGAGGCAATCAATTGGTTACAGAAAGATAATGCTTTAGATATTATTGCAGACAGATTATCAGATTTTATGCAATCAGTAATGCATTATATTTCAAGTGAAAAAGTAGATACTAATACCTACGGTGTTGTTGCTGTAGTTCCTAAAGTATATTTTGAGGGTGCTAAAAAGAAAACTCTTAAAAAAGAATTGAAAACTAGTTTTAGTGAAAGTAAACATATCGGAGCAGTAGGAGAAACTATACAGGGCATGTTTACTCTTAACGAAACACGATTTATCGAAAAGTACAGTTGTAATGTTTTCAACGGATATATAGATAACAACCTTGTAAGTTTTTTTAAAAATATTGATCAAACACAAGTAGTACCAAAAGAAGGAACAACATTTAAAATTAAAGGCAAAGTTAAAAGATGCGGCGAAAACTTTATTACAAAGTTGCCGGAAACACAATTAAATTATATAAGATTTAAAGTTGATAATAAATAATAGTAATAAAATGAAGTTCGACGATATACAAAGAAAAATGACTACTGGCACAGGAGCTGAAAAATGTCTGAAAATGCAAAGTGGAAAGAACCCGACTATATTACGATGGATACTGCCCTTGAAGATGACGACTGGGGGCTTATTATTACTGCGAGTGGAGACCTTAAAGGATTATATATTCCAAAAGGCAAAGAAGAAGAGGAAGTCCCAATTGCGATACAAGATATATGCGAAGCGTTTTTTGGAGTCGATTGGGAAGACGATGATAAATTTCAAACAATACACTAAACTAGGAGGAATATGGAAGTAATCGTAAGAAATGGTAATGTAGAAAAAGCATTACGTGTTCTAAAAAATAAACTAAAGAAAGATGGTCTTATGACAGAACTACGTGAGCGTCAACATTACGTAAAACCAAGTGAGAAACGAAGGCTTGCAAAAAAACGTGGCATTAAACGTGTTGCGAAAGAACAAGCTAAACGTGATCAGATGTCGTAAATTTTATGAAAACATTTAAAGATAACGTTGATAAGTTCTTTAAGTGGGTAAAAGGTACCGAGCTAGTTGAGTTAGATGACATCGACCCTAGCGAAGATCCTGTACGCCCTGAACTTGATAGCGAATGGCGAACAAGTTATGGACGTAAAATATACGGCTTAAAGTACGAAGATAAAATTGAAGGTATTATTTGTATAGCTTATACAAATGATATCCCGCATAGTGTTAAAGAGTTAGACTTAATGAGCCAAAATGCTAATCTTCAAAATAATGTTGACACCGTAGTTGCCTATACAGTATGGTCACGCAAAAGAGGTGCCGGCAAAGAAATAATCGAGAAGCTTAGAGAGTTTGTTAAAACTACTCCAGAAATTACAACACTAGTAACCCTTTCACCCCTTACCCCAATGGCGACACACTTTCATATTCGGAATGGTGCGACGTTAAAAGATATTAATACAACAACACAAAACTTTGAATACAAACTATAACCTAAAAAAAGGACTATGTTAATATGAATCGAATTGGAGAGTCAAGTTTCGATACTCATTGTGAAATTACAAATGAAGAAACTGGTCAAAAAGTTAAAGGAGAAGTACATAACTTTAAAGACAAACAATTTTTAAGTGTAGTACTAAATCAAGCTGTTGAAATTAAATTAACGTATAATCCTCGCTCTAAAGTTTATTATGGAAGTAAGGGAGGAATGGATTTTGTTTCAAACGGTCCTGTAGAACATATAGCTCATGTTAGGAGTAGATAATGGATATCAAAGAAACCCTTGCAGACATGAAAGGTATTCCAACACAAGATGACCTTGTCAGCACATTACAAGAAAAAACAGCAGTAGTTACGTTCTTAAAATTAGACGGTGATGAACGAATAATGACTTGTACTAAAAGTCTTAAAATTATTCCAGAAGAAAGTCATCCTAAAACAGATAAAAAGGTTAAAGAAGGTAATGTTAATGTTTGGGATCTAAATGCCAAAGGTTGGAGATCATTCAAATACGATAGGGTAAAGAAAGTAGAAATTAATGAAGCCTAAATTTATTGATGCATACATGGATGTTGCAGAAAGATTTGGAAAGCTGTCATCTGCAAAACGATTAAATGTTGGTGCTATTATTGTTAAAGATAATAGAATTATTTCTATTGGATACAACGGTATGCCTACTGGTTGGGATAATAATTGTGAAGATTCGGTTATGTGGAAAGATGGCAAACAATTGTCAGCACCTATACTAAAATCCAAACCTGAAGTACTTCATGCTGAAACAAATGCTATTGCCAAATTAGCACAATCAAACGACAGTGGATTAGAGTCTGCGTTGTTTGTAACACATAGTCCTTGCTTAGAATGTGCTAAACTAATTTATCAAAGCGGGATTACTACCATATACTATAAACACGAATACAGAAGCAAAGAAGGAGTTGAATTTTTGGAAAAGTGTAAATTAAACGTTCACCGGATTGAAGCAGTTGCTTAGACCGGAGGTTGATGTTGTACTTAAAAATCACCCGATTGACAAGTACGAACTAGTTTTTGTTTTACGATATATGATCAGAAACAAGCTAGCCACTGGACCAAATCATGCATTGACAATACTACAAAATCCAGATTTTGATTTAGATGAGTTATTCAGAAAAATGTCTGGCACTGATGAGGAAGAAATAAGTATTAATGATGACGATGATAACAACGAAGATAACGAAAACAAAGCAGAAGAAACATAAAGACTTTCCAGGCGAATTTATCACTATTAATGTATTAGAGCGAGAAATTGCTTATTATAAGACTCTAATCCGTGAACATGATACAGGACATATTCATACTTGTATTAGTTTTTTACAGGAAAGAGTAAATCACTTAAAAGGTGAATGTGCACCAGGATAGTTTTAATATAAATTATGCCCCTGTAGCTGAGTGGTTTAGCAAGGTCTTTGTAAGTCCTAGACGGCAGTTCGATCCTGTCCGGGGGCTCCAAAATAAGGAGAAGTTATGTTTGAATGGATACTAGAGTACTGGACTTGTGAATCGTATGATTTTGCAAAAAGAAAGTGTAAAAAATTAGTATGGAAATAGAACAAAAATTACCTAAAATGCCACGTGATGGCTCTATAGATGAAACTGACGGCCAGGCAGTTTTTAATTGGGTATTAAACGAAATGAAGGCAGGTACTATTGGTTGGATAAAGTTTAATATTATAAGTATTAAGCCTCAATCTTTTATTCCGTTACCATGGCACCATAAAGGTCGTATTGAAACAGAAAGTCTGTGGATGGCACACCGAGAACTATTTATAGACAATAATGAGGTTTCAGAATACATTGCTAAAGACGACGAGGGATGGAGACCGTGGGAAATGTTTCCTGCACCAGAAATGTCAGCTTATTTAAATGAAGAATTACCAGCTGAATATATTGACCATGTTCGGTATACTCGTATGCCTCCAAAATCTACTACTATTGTCAATGAGCCTGATAAAGATCTAAAAATTGAAAATCTTGAAGAAGCTAAGTTAACACTATTAATGACTTTGATAATGCCAAACAGAGGAAAGAGTGTAGTAGAAGTTGAAGGATTTGATGCATTCAATCTAAAAGAAGGGGTAGTATATTTTTTAAATCCATTTCGAAAACAAGTATTAAAAAATAACGCCGAACTAGATGATTCAACACAACTAGAAATAAAAGTAAGATTAGGTAATCAATGCACACCATTTAGCGACGTAATTACTAGAAGTTATTTTCAAGCGATAGGACACATGCAAGAATGAACAACGGACCAGGCGCAGGATTTTGGATAGACTCTACAGCAAGTAATCGACCATTCTTTTACGGTGTTAGAGATGCTTTAACAAACGATTTAATCGCACAGTTAGATCATTTTGTAGAAAGCGAACATCTTTTACAAACAGGTAAAGTAGTATTAGAAAAGGATGAACCACAAGATCAACTAGATCAACATAGAATAACAGAAATAGCTTGGATTGATACTAGAACAAACGGAGAAGTATACAATAAGCTAACAGAAGCAATTCATTTTGTAAATAACGTTCATTTTAAATTCAATATCTCATATATTGAAACTCTCCAATATAGTGTATATCCACCAACAGGCCACTATAGATGCCATACGGACGCATCACTTAAAGGGTTCAACGGCTTCGGACGAAAGATATCTTTTTCCATTGGATTAAATGATCCTAGTGAATACGAAGATGGTGAACTTGAGATTTGGACAGGTGGTGATAACTTTAAATGTAAATTAGATAAAGGCGAAGCATTATTTTTTCCGTCTTGGATCCCTCATCAGGTACATCCGGTCACAAAAGGCACACGGAAGTCTTTAGTAGGCTGGGTACATGGACCCGATTTTATATAATTGGTTAACTAAAGGTTGACTTCTTCCCTTAATGATCGTATAATAATAAAACTTGAACAGTACAAATAATTGTACTACTTATATAAGGAGGCTCAATAATGAAGCAGACAATTCAAGATAGTGTACTAACCGCACTCAAAAACGGTTCAGAACTAACTAGTAAACAGATCGCCAGCAAATTTAAGGCAGGCAATCCACAGGCTGTTATCCAGTCTTTAAGGTTCTCAGGTCATGCTGTTTATCTTAATACTAAAAAGAACGGTATTAAGAAGTATCGTCTTGGTAACCCTAGTAGAGCAGTTGTAGCCGCAGGTTACAAAGCACTTGCTACGGCAACTAAGTAAGTTCTAGCTTAGAAATTAAATGGACGGCCTCCGGGTCGTTCATTTTTTTTTGGAGTAAATAGTTAGTCATGAAAATAGTTGCTGTACTATTAGGAATTCTTTTTGTAGTCTCTTGCAGTAGCGAGTATGTTAAATTATGCAATGTAAAAACATATATAGATTACACTGGTGGAATATCATCTGCAGAAATTCTTGATAATAATCAAATTCGTGTTGGGACTACTTGTCCTTTTTAACCAAAATATCAGTTGACTTCTTAGAAATAATCAGGTATAGTTATGTTATGTACCTGTAGTTCATCTGGATAGAACACTCGGTTGCGGACCGGGAGGCAGGAGGTTCGAGTCCTCTCAGGTACACCAAAAAAAAGGTTGACTTTCGTGTATAACGATTGTATAATGTATATAATAATTAGGCAATAGAGAGGCAAATAAATGAGAACACAACCGCAAGAAATTATCGATAGACTAGAAGCAGACAATTCACGTCTTGCTAAAGAGCAAATAATCCAAGAAGCAATGGAAGAAGAACTAGATGAGTTTTTCAAAGGTGTTAGAATGGCACTTGATCCTTTGTATACTTTTGGTGTTAAACAAGTTCCTGAAAAACCCGAAAACGAAGTAATATCAGCACAAGGGCTAGACTGGAGAAACTTCAGTGTACTAGCAGAGCAACTTCACAATCGTGTATTAACAGGACATGCGGCTCGCGATGCTATTATATTACAAATGAATGTAGCGACAGCAGAGCAATGGAATAAGTTCTACCGTAGAATTCTTATTAAAGATTTACGTTGTGGAGTTAGTGAAAAGACCGTTAACAAAGTAGCTAAAAAGGTAGCACCTCGTTACTCTGTTCCTGTGTTTACTTGCCAACTTGCACACGACTCAGCTAATCATGAAAAGAAAATGATTGGTAAAAAGCAAATAGAAGTTAAATTGGACGGTGTCCGTGTTATTACTATCATTCAAGGTAATAAGGTAGAAATGTTTAGTCGTAACGGGAAACAGTTTTATAACTTTGGACACATTATTACAGAAATTGAAACAGTAGTAAAAGATAATCCTGCACCATATCCGCTTGTACTAGACGGAGAAGTAATGAGTTCAGACTTTCAAGATCTTATGAAGCAGGTGCATCGAAAAGATGGTAAACAGTCAACTGACGCAGTATTGCACTTGTTTGATATGATTCCATTATCTGATTTTAAAAAAGGTAGCTGGGATAAACCACAAGCATTTAGAAGTGCGGCAATTAAGGCTTGGGTAGAGCAACATGCGAGCGTCTTAGAGCACGTACAAGCGTTGGACTGGGAAAATGTAGACCTGAGTACTCCTGAAGGACAAGAACGCTTTGTAGAGCTGAATAAAGCGGCTGTAGACGGTGGCTACGAAGGGGTTATGATTAAAGATGCTGATGCTCAATATGAATGTAAGAGATCTCATGCTTGGTTAAAAGCAAAACCATTTATCGAAATTACACTAAAAGTCGTAGACGTTGAAGAAGGCACTGGACGTAATAAAGGCCGACTTGGTGCCATAATAGTAGAAGGAGAAGACGATGGATACAATTATCACCTTAACTGTGGAAGTGGTTTCACTGACGATCAACGTACTAGCTTCTGGGCTGACCGTACTAACATCATTGATTCTTTAGTAGAAATTAGAGCAGATGCACGTACTAAATCACAAGATTCAGAAACTTATAGCTTACGTTTTCCAAGATTTAAGTGCTTTAGAGGCTTTGAATCCGGCGAAAAAATCTAAAATTAAATTCACTTTTACTTGACTTTTAATTTCCTTGCTATATAATAGCTAATGCAACGGTTATTCTTTAAGGAGAAATTTTACGATGGCACGGTCGATTAACTTACGAGGAAGTAAGAAAAAGAAAAAGATCGCTCGACGAACAAGTAACAAAAGCAACGAGCCTGATCTTTCAAATGGATTAGAAATGTCTGCGGCAGACTTTCATAAAGCAAAGAGTCATGCATTAGATCATTATCGTTTAGAACACAAGAGCTCTGATTTTAAACTTTGGACTATAGAATATTGCACAAATCATAAAAGATATAAAGATAACGCATCAGCTATTGGTAAATGTCCTGAGTATAAGTTTAGTAGTACGATTGGAGGTTTATGTAGACAACTATCTGGAGGTATGCCAGATATACACCCTGGAGAACAAGAATTTAGGGACAGTATGCCTGGATTAATGGGCAAAGCTAGAAAATCTACAGAGTGGATTCATGAACAACTAGATGCATTAGTTCCAATTGGTGAAGCTATTGTTCAAGAAAAGAAGGATGCCGCTGTAAAACTCGTAGGCGGGCCTACCTTATCTATACAAGATCGTATTAGAATGCAAGCCTATAAAACGATGGAAGCAGTTGACGATTGGTTAGATGGATGGAGTGTAACCCCAAATAAATTTGATCCAACTGGGTTTAATTTTCCTAAGCACTTTATAGAGTTCAAAGTTACACAAGCTCATGCTAGGAAAATGGTAGAATTTTATACTGATGAAATTAGTGAATTAGAAGAATTACTAACTCCGCTTTCTAAAAAAGACTTTTCGAAATTAAGCGAAAAAGATCAAGATTGGGCTGAACAACTTAAAGAAGCATATTCGTGTTATGATAAGAAAGATTTAAAACTAAAGCTAGAAGGACTTTTAAACTTTAAAGGTGCATTAGACCTTGTTATTGCACAAAGTAAAGCTACTCGTAAGACACGTAAAAGGGCACCTAAGAGCAAAGAGAAACTAGTTGCCAAACTAAAATATGCAATTAAAGATGATAAGTTCCAAATAGCAAGTATTAACCCAATAGATATTATAGGGTGTGAAGAACTATGGATCTTTAATGTTAAAACACGCAAATTAGGAAGGTATCTAGCCAGTAGTATTGATCCGATGCATTTAGAACGTGACGGTACAGGATTGGGTATTAAAGGTACAACGATTACAGGCTTTAAAGAAGAATCAGTCCAAAAGACCCTTAGAAAGCCACAGGAAAAACTTAAAGAATTTAAAGATGCCGGAAAGATTAAACTACGTACTTTCCTCGAAGATATTAATGCGGTTGACATCAAACTTAATGGTCGGATTAATACCGATACTATTATTCTTAAGGCAGTAAGATAAATACTAGTATGAGCACACATGATATAAATGATACTGAAATTCTAGCAGTAAAAAATGGACTTTTACAATTAGGTCAAGCGATCGATACAATTGCTCACCGACAACTTCCTGCACCTGAAATTGCAGATAGAAGTTTAAGTGGCAATAAGATACACGGTGGTAAAATTGCAGATTTTTCAAGTTTAGGAATCCGCGATAAAGCAACAAAACAAATTCTTGTTGTAACCAACGAAGGTGTACTTACTGATACGCTTACAGTCCAAGATCTGCTTGGGGATGTTAAAGTAGAATCTAATCTTACTGTAGGTGGTACTATTACTGCTTCTAGACTAGAAGTAGATGAACTAAGAGCAGATGTTAGAAACGAACGAACAACTCCTTTAATATTCGAATGTACAGAAGAAGATGGTCCTTATGGTAAAGGACTCATGTGGACAGGATCGGGACATACTAAGCAATTAATAATGTCTGCAAATCCTGATCGTATTTGGTCAAGTGAATCTTTTGATTTACATGAAGGCGGTGAGTACCGTATAGGCAATGTTAAAGTATTAGGAAATAACGAATTAGGCCCAGATGTATCTACATCAAGTTTAACAAGTGTAGGAACATTACGCAATTTAAGAACCGAAGGCAATTTAGTAATAGATCAATTCATCTTTTATGATGGTGATCAAATGAGACTCGGTATAGGTACTGATGCTAGTAACGGACAATTAAGTGTTGCAGGTAACGAAGTGGAATTTATTGTCGACCCTGATTATGATTCAGTTAGTGTAGGAACTTATACTACTAGTGATATGAAATTAATCACTGATAATCAATGCCGAGTGGAACTGAAAGCAAATAATCGGATTACAATTGGATCCGATAGTGACAGCATCACAACCATATCTGGAAAATTAGGAGTAGGGGTAAACAATCCTGACGTATGTTTCAGCACATCCGGGCCAATCAAATTTGAAAATAAGAAATTCGAAGTAGGACGAGAAGCACCTGTGAATGGAATCTACGGTAAGGGCGATATTGTTTGGAACTCAGAACCACAACCAACAGGCTATGTTGGTTGGGTATGTATTCGAAGCGGTACACCTGGAATTTGGAAGCCATTTGGTGTTATAGGAGAATAACATCATGAAGTACGGAACTACGTTTTTACAATCATTCGTGTGGATTGGACGAGTGCTTCCCTTAACAGCATTACTAGGAATACTATTAGGCTTACACTTTGAGCTTGATACTTTTGTTGAAATGTTACAAATGTCAATAGCAGTAATATTTGGAACTATTGCATTTATTTGGTGGTGGTGGGTAGTTGACGCTATTAAAAATCAAAATAAATTTTTTAATGAAAGTTACGACCGCTTTTCAGAAATGCATCAGAATCTAATTGATATTAAAACAGACATATCAAGAGTTCAAAAATTACACGTCGAAGAATTAGAAATTCTAGCAAAGACACACAAAGGCAAATAATATGAAAAAAATATTTTTAATATCAGTTTTCCTGATCTTTTCTGCTCCAGTATTAGCAGAAGAAATTAATCCAACAACTATGTTTGCAAGTAAAACAGACTTCTTTCGAAGTATGTCATTTTGGTCATGGACAGATATACCTGAAACTATTACAACGTATATGGATACAGATCATGATGGAAAATTAGATGTTGTTTGGGCATTCCCTTTAATTAACACAATAGAACTATCTACTTGTACAGCTGATGATGAACCTGTGGAACAAAAAGGTACTATGACATTTTCTACTTGTCATATTAACGAACCTAGAAATCCAGTACTTTATATTGTATCATCTAAAGGATGGCATTGTCATACTTGTCCATATCTAAGAATGGATAAGAACTCTGTTGTAGTTCATTAAGTTTTAATAATATAATTTAAAATCAATGTTGGTTGCATGTTAATGTGAGCACTACTACTACCTGCTGATCCTGAATCAACCGAAGTAGCAGTTCCATGAACATCAATACCATTACCAACACCTTGATTAATTGCGGTACCTGTTCCTGTTGACTTATCATTTGTATGCGTATGAGCAGGCATTTGTGCTTCAGTAAGTGTTACTGCTTCAGTACCGCCACTAGCGCCTAGTACATCACCATCAATGCCGCCTACTCCGCCAGCACCAGTTAATCTATCAGCTGATGCTCCGCCCATATCATCTTGTCCAGCAATAGTACGACCACGTAAATCTGGCACATTAAAAGTTGTTGCTCCGTCACCTGCTCCGTATACTTCTGCTAGTACTGTAAATAAGCCTGCGTATGTTGTTCTACTAATAGCTTGTCCATAACAAAGAAGCCACCCTGTTGGAGCACTTGCACCTGCAAATGATAGAACAGCCCCTGTTGGATTAACTCCTGCATCAACGTATGTCTTAACTGCTTGTTCTGTTGGAACTGCCGTATCACTATTGTCAGCCATAGTACCATCTGTACTAAACTCATCAATTGCCACTCCACTATTACCAGTAAATGCTACAGCTTTAAAACCACCAGTGGCTCCAGCCACAGTCATTACGTCAGCAGTTATACTTATTGTTCCAGTATCCCCAATGTGTAAAGAATTACTACTTAGGAATAAGTGTCTTACTTTATTCGTTGCACTACCAATGTCGTATGTCGCATCTGTTCCTGGAATTAGATGTCCTGTCATAGTACCACGTATGTTAGGCAAAGTTGCATTAACACCATCAACTAGTAAAGTTGAATCGTCTGCAAATACACTTCCTGTTACATCACCATCTAAAGAAGTAATATTGCCAATTGCAGTACTAACGTAACTTGTCGTTGCTAAAGTTCCATTTGAATCTGGCAAATATAATGCCCTATTATTAGTACCAAATGAGCTAGGTGGTTTAAGATCAATATTATAAACTGTTCCAGCAACATCACTCCATCTAATAAATCTATTACCACCACCTGATCCTGCCATTAATTCAAATCTTAGATCTGATTGACTAATTCCGTTACTTATATTAAAAGCAGATTGAAGAACATTATTATCCGCAATCTGAAAAGTCATACTGGCATCTTCGTAAGGATTTTGAGGACTACTTATTCTTGTGTATATTCGTGCATAGTTTGTTTTAGTACCTCCGTCGTCTTCACCTGTAAAATCAATGTTTCCAATATAATCTGAAGAAATAGGCGAAGCCGAATTACGATATAATTCTAAAGTTGGTCCTAATGCACTACTAGAATCAGTTGATTCTAAAATTAAGTTACCTGTTAGTGTACCTCCTGCACTAGGCAAATAAGCTGTTGAGCCAGTAATTGTAAGATTACCTTCTGCATCAGTTGCCGTTGAAACATTTCCTGCTCCAATAAACTTAATTGACTCTCCACTATTAATTGTACGTATAGTTGAATCGTCTGCGGCAATTTCTAATATGTTTGTAAGATTTGCTTGTAAATTACCTGAACCGTCATCTCTTAAAATTGTACTACCTAAATGAAGACTTGAACCATCTAAGTATAAATCTCTAAATTTGTGTGTTGCACTTCCTAAATCGTAAGCAATATTTGTATCTGGAAGTATATGTCCTGTTACAGTACCACTAATACTATTTGAAGTTACTACAGAATTACCATTAACTGTAGCACCAGCTGGTGTAACAGCAAGAGTAGTATCACCAATCATTGTTAGTTTAGCTTGAGTACCAGTACCTGGGGTATAACTAAACTGAATATCTGGAGCACCACCGTTACCTATTTGTGAATCTGAAATTGTATTTGCACCAGTATAATCATAAATTGCTGACCCTGTTGTTTCAGCTGTAATAGATGTTATCGAACCATCACTTGCGGCAACAACTACTGTAAAGGTTGGATGAGTTCCAACTACTCCAGATAAAACCGTAACGCCTGTATATGTTCCTGGTGTACGAGTACCATTGGCACCCCAAGATGGAGGTGAAATATCTGATACTGTTGACCCTATTGCAATACCGTCGCCACCGTGTAAAGCTAAATGTCCACCACCTATATGCATCCGTGCTGGTTGAAAATGAATTGTACTAGGCACAGCATCTATAGTTATATAAGACCGTTCTAAATACGTAGTTGCGTAAGGAGGATTAGTTACAACGTCAGACCCACCTTCACCTTGAGCTCTAAAGGCTCCTGTTTGTGTTCTAGTTTGCCAATGAGCTGAATAATACTGTCCGTCTAAAGCTATACCGTCTACTGTTGGACCATATCGGTCAATATATAATCTAGTTGTTCCGTCGCCAGTAACAAGTCTTGTTGAATTATTAGTATAACCACTTGCTGAATAATCACCTATAATAATATTGCCGTCGCCGCCTGAAATACTATCTCCTGCAAAAGCACCAATTAATACGTTGTTAGTTCCATCTGTTATACTATCGCCAGCTTTGTGACCAATAACAGTATTTTGATTTCCGCTTGTAACAGTTTTTCCTGCATCTTTTCCAATAAAAATATTACTATGAGCATTGTTTAATGTACCCGTTGTAGTATATCCTAACATTATACTATCTGCAAAATTAGGAGCATTAAATTTTACATCTGTTAAATCATTTATCTTTTTGGCTCCTGCGTATTCACCAGTAGCAACTCCTCCTGATGTATATGCAGTAAATCCAGTACCATCAAGTGGTACTGAAAGAACATCGTCTTGATACAATGCTAGTGTATTTGAAGTTATTACATCAGCATAGTATTCATTACCATTAAGCTGAGTCATTCCAACTACATCTACAATAGTAACTGGAGTTCCTTCTGTAAAATCATGAACTGTATTTGTTGTAATAACTACTGGATTAGTTTGAGTTGCTAATGTTATTACTTTACTAACTCCGCCCATAAGTGCCGCAATAGTTATACTACCAGAATGATTTCTAGTAATAGTCATATTCCCGCCAGCAACTAAATCAATATCTTGATCGACGCTGTGGACATCTGTTAATCTTAAAGTGGTAGTTCCTACAGGAACTTCTAGGTTATAATTAACATCTATTTTAAATGAATCTGTGGCCGAACTAGCAGGGGTCCAAGACACTCCTGATCCTCTACTAATACTCAAAGTATCAGTTACGGCATCAGCCTCAATAGTATGCTCTAATGTTGTACCGTCTGTAGAGTACAACTTGATGAATCTAAAAAAATCGTAAAATGCTGTCATTCGTATTTGTCCCTATCGTTATACATATTTATTAAATATTGTCATGCTTGTGATTGGCAACGGAGAGAGTCGAAAAGATATTGATATCAGTAAATCTGATAGGATAAAGGTGGGTTGTAATGCTATTTTTAGAGACCTTTATGTAACCCATTTAATTTGTTGTGACAAACGAATGGTAATAGAAGCACAAAGGGAACGAAACTATGGTTCTATCTATACTAGACCTGATTGGAAGGACCAATTTAAACTATGTGGACTAGTTCCACAACTTCCATATCACGGTAGTACAAAACTTGACGATCCATGGCATTGGGGTAGCGGCCCTTATGCATTATTATTAGGAGCTCAAATATCTACTAACTGGAGTGCTGAAGCTGAAATACATATGGTTGGGTTCGATTTAGCATCAGATAGTAATACTGTTAATAATATATACAAAGGAACAGAAAATTATAATGATGCAGATTCAAGCCCAGTAGATCCTAGTTATTGGATATATCAAATTGATAAAGTATTTGAAAGTTTTCCGCAAATTAATTTTACCTATTATAATAATAAACCTTGGCCCACAGAACACAAGAACGTATGTAATAAAATGTTAATTGAATTTGAGATAGATAATGAGACCACCTAAACCACAAAACTGTGATATATTTCCAACTCTAATCAGTTGCTACGATTTAAAGGGGCACGAGTGTGAACAAACTGTAATTGATATGATTAAAACTTATGAAAAAACACACAATCATAACTTAGTGCATGAAGGACAAAGCAGTTATATTACAGGCGACGAAATGTTCCTAAGTAATAAAAGGTTAGTTAGTCTTTGGAAAACAATTCAATCATGCTGTGACGAATATTGTGAAGAGACTGGAATTGATTATACACTTATTTCTACAAGCTGGTTTAATAAGTTAGAAAAAAATGGTTCAGTAGATGCTCATAGACACGAAAGAAGTGTTCTTAGTGGAGCATACTATCCGTGTGTTGAAGAAGATAGTGCGCCTTTAATGTTTGAAAGTCCATTACAACCTTATGCAATGAATATGAATTATATTAAACAAACAAGATTTAGTACATACACCGAAGTTTTTAGACCATCAGACGGATTATTAATATTATTTCCGAGTTGGTTAAAACATTCAGTTCCTCCAAACCAAAGTGGTAAGCGTTACACGGTAAGTTTTAATACAGTTCGAACAGCAGATAAAGGACATCTTGCTACTGTAAAAGATTATAGAAGGGAAAAACATGAAAGCTAATATTCCAGAAGGTCCATTTAACAAAGCAGAATTTAATTTGTTTCCAACTTTAGTACAAGTATTCTGCTTTGAAAACCATCCTGCTAATCCAGGTATTATTGAACTGATGGATAATTTTGAAGAAACATCATCATGGCCAAAAGACGTAGGCAAAGGTAAAACAAGTAGTATGCATTATGATCCAGTAGGTAAAGTTCATAGGAGTACAAACTGTTTAGACTTACCCGAGTTTGAAAAGTTAAAACGCGATATTGAAAACCGATTAGTTGATTATACTAGAACAGTTGGAATGGAGGGTGTTGAGCTTACAAAAAGTTGGTTTAATATTCAAGAAGACAACGGCCACGTTAACGAACACAGACACGATAATAGTATTGTAAGTGGAGCATACTATCCGTATGTTGACGAAGGTAGTGCTCCTATTGTTTTTAAGAATCCAAATTTAGGACCAAAAATGGCTGAGGTACACGATCGTGCAACAGAGTATACTGCTGACCTAATGGAGTTTCACCCAAGATCTGGTATGCTTGTTTTATTTCCAAGTTGGTTATATCATCGTAGTTATTTTAATAAAACAAAAAAACGACTGACTGTTAGTTTTAATACTAGACATCTACAAGTATGTTATAATAATTTGGAGAATCCGCACCAATTTAAGTAGTTGACAAGTAATACAAAAGACTATATAATATAAACATGAGGACTTAAAAATCGTCGACCCTCTTTAAATACTCCGCCGGTTAATAGGAGAAAAACATGAAACATAAAAGTACAAAAACATATGGTAACGACAGGGGCTTTAGTTGTGCATTTCGACAACCTGGAGCAGATAGTCATTGTTCATTAATACACGGTTATAGCTTAGGCTTTCGATTTGAATTTGAAGCAATTGAATTAGACGAAAGAAATTGGGTTTACGACTTTGGTAACTGCAAATGGATTAAAGCATATTTAGAAGATAACTTTGATCACAAATTAGCTGTTGATAAACATGATCCTAATCTAAATGATTTTATAGCATTAGAAGAAAAGGGTCTTGCAAAAGTTATTCAAATGGATGGCGTAGGATGTGAAAAATTTGCAGAACACGTTTATAATTATGTAGCACCATTAGTAGAAGAAGGAACTGGTGGTCGAGTAAGACTATCTAGTGTTGAAGTATTCGAGCATGGTAGTAATAGTGCGATAGTGGAAAATTAGATGCGTGAAACTTTTTGGCAAGAACTAAACGAAGCTCGGCAAACTAGAGAAGTTAAATATTGGCCAGGCATATTTCCCGAAGCGACTATTATTAATTTTGACACATTATTACAACAAAATCAATACGTTTCAAGAATTAGCAATAATGATATTGTTATGGACCAGTATAGTAGTCATCTGCCTAATGTAGAACAAAATAAACATATTAAACCTTTCTATACAGAATTTATTACAAATTATACGCCAGTTGAAACTGAAACAAAAATTAACTGTAGTTTCTTTTGGAGTTTCTCAGATAAGCATCATTCAATTTATATGCATCGTGATCATGAATCAGTACTATTAATTCAAGGCTACGGTGAAGTATGTATGCCAACATCAACTGAAGAAGGTGATGAATTTAAAATGTGGCATTTAAAAACTGGCGATGCATTATTCCTTCCTAGATTAACTCCACACAAATCCATTCCATTTTGTCCTAGAGTTACATTAAGCATTGGGGCAATTGCTTCCAAACCAGCATTGTAAGGAGGATTACGTGACCAATTACGTTGTATGCCTAAAACATGGCGACAAATATAGTGCAGAATATGTTAATGTTTTACATAACATGCTCTCTCGAAATTTAACTATTCCTTTTAATTTTGCTTGTTTTACAGAAAACGGTCAAGGAATTAAACCTGGTATAGAAATTCATCCGTTACCTGCAATTCCAAATATTAGTGGTTGGTGGTATAAACCAATGTTTTTCAATCCGGGACTGTCTGTACAAGGAACAATTCTTTACATAGACTTAGATGTTATTATTTTTAATAATATTGATAAATTGTTTACATATAAAGCTGGTGAATTTTGTGTTATACGAGATTTTAATAGATGTGTCCAATCCAATTGGGATAGAATGAATTCAAGTATTATTCGTTTTAATACAGGACAGCATAGTCAAGTATATGAACGCTTTATGACTGATCCAAAATATCATGCGGCAAGGTATCATGGAGACCAAGATTGGTTGTATGCTAATGTAAAAACAGATTTTAACTTTTGGCCCGATGAATGGATTCAAAGTTACAAATGGGAAATGCGTGGTAAACCTGAAATGTCTAGAGTAACTGGAAAACGGAATTTTGCTACGCCAGGTGAACCCAAAATATTGCCTGAAACAAGTATCGCAGTCTTTCATGGGGATCCAAATCCAAAAGATGCAATAGATCCTTGGTGTAAAGAAAATTGGTATTAACTTTGGTTGACATATAAACTAAACTATGCTATATTATAGTATATGAAAAAAATGTTTAAAAATAATAAAGTAAAATATGTTATCTGGTTCTTAGCAGTACTTGTATTAAGTGCCGTTTCGTTCGGCATAGGTACTTTCAAACCAAACTATTATATTCTTAATAAAATAACAGAACGTATAGAATTAGAACAATCAAAAACAGCAATTGAATTAGGGTTACATGAACCTGAATTTATTTACACCGATAAGAAAACATTTATTGACGCAGTACGACAATGTGTTCATTATTTAAACTTTACAACACCGCATAGTCAACGAATTCCATCTTTACTTGTAGAAGCTCAAGCAGGGCTAGAATCAGGATGGGGGACTAGTCGATTTGCAATAGAAGGAAATGCGTTATTTGGTGTTAGGACATGGAATTCTAAATTACCTCAAATGAAGCCTAAAGATAATCCAAAAGCGGTATGGGGTGTTAAAGTATATAAAACAAAGTGCCAGTCAATTCAAGGATATATACGTTTATTGAATACACATTCAGCATACGAAAAATTTAGAATTGTAAGAGCAGATATGATTGAAGACAAATTATATAATTTTGATACGTTAGTTGATACATTAACTCTATTTTCAACAAATCCCGATTACACTAAACTATTAAAATCAACAATTAAAAAACTACAAGTTAAAGTAAAACTCTAGATAAGTAGATATATTAAAGTGAGAGTAAAACATGCGGATTAAATCATCAGGATTATTTATGGCTAATGTGCTTCGATCTGTGGGAACTTTATCCACAGATAAACTTAAAAAAGTAGAACCAATAGCAAATATAAAATTGGATCAACATCGGTTACAAGAAAAAGTACCTTTTGACGCAAAACCCCCCGGCAAAAAAGTCGATATTAACGCCTAAGACTAAATTCTAGATAAATATACATACGACAAAATTTAAAGGAGACAAACGACTATGATTAATTGGTTTAAAAAACTGTTCTCAAATAATACTGAGGTAGCCCCAGAAGTTGAGAAATCAGCAATTCGACACTGGTCTGATAAGACCATGGCTCCGACAGTAGCAAAAGTTACAGCGAAAGCCAAAAAAGCATTTACTAAAACTGAACTTTCTAAAATGACTAAAAAAGATTTAGAAGCTTTAGGAAGAAAGCATGGTATTGAGCTAGATAGACGCCTTGTTAAATCTAAACTTGTGTCGCAATTGCATAAAAAACTATAGGAGTAATTATTATGATTGATTGGATCAAAGAAAGATTCGCAGAACGTACATCTTGGAACGGCATCATTATTGGTGGAGCCGCTTTAGTTGTTATTCTAGGTATTATGCCTCTTACCACAGTCCTTATTTGGGGAGCTTTGGCTTGGGGTGCATATAATATTTGGAAATCTGAATAATATAAATTACCGGTAGTTTGATCGATGTTACATCTTGCTAATATCGATCATACTATCCACCCTTAAATTTAATCTTTTTCGTTGTTCAACACCACGCTTTTGGGCAAAGCGTTTTGGATTGCACTTTGGACACACATGCGAATAGTCATCGCTTAGTCTTTTAGGGTCAATACGCCCTTTATCACGTATAAATTCTTCACTACAGTTATCGCACTTAAATACTACTATAGTCTTTTTACGTTTATAAGGATGATGGTCGCCTTTTACGCCCTTACGCATGAAGTATTGAATAGTCTGTTCTGTTCGTATAAACATATAACTATTTATAATTACATTAGGATACTAGACTATTTGATAAATATAACTGAGACAAAGGAATTAGAAGCCAATGACAGATATCGTAACATTAACACCGTCGGCTAGAGAGCATATGAATAAGATGCTTTTAGACAATAAGAACACCGTTGTACGCCTTTCTATGAAGGGTGGAGGATGTGCAGGAATGCAATATGATTGGAGTTTATCAGACGAGGTTGAAGATAAAGATGAAGTTATTGAATTAGATCATGGAAATTTTTGTATAGATGCGACGAGCCAAATGTATTTAATAGGTACCACAATTAATTATAAAAAAGAAATTTTTGGATCATTTTTTGATATTGAAAACCCGGCAACAACATCAAGTTGTGGTTGTGGTGAATCGGTAGGATTTTAAAGTATGTCAAAACAAAATATTAATATAGGTGTAGAAGGTAACGACGGTACTGGTGATAGTATACGTGAATCGTTTCGTAAAGCTAATGAAAACTTTACAGAACTTTATGCTGTATTTGGACAAGGTGGTGCAATATCATTCAGAGCGTTAAGTGATGTTCCTGATGACTTAGGCGCATATAAAATTCCACAATCAAATGAGGCTGGTGATCAAATACTTATGAAAACCTTAACAGGTGGATTAGGTATTACAATTGATTCATTAGCAGACGACAAAATTATAGTTAGTAACACCGGAACAATTATCAATACTGATAAAACTCCATCCTTAGGTGGGCCACTAAATGCGGCAAACCAAGCTATTGCAAATCCAAATATTTCTACAGCGGCTGTGAATACATTAAATGTAACACACGGCACAACTTTTACTCTAGACGATTTAGTTGTTACTAAAGGATATAGTGACGGACGATATTTACGATCAGCAGGTGGTCCGGGTTCTACAGGACAAATTAGAGCAAGATCAGAACCACCAACTGATGATGCTTATACATTTATTATTTCAAGTTATAGTAGCGGAAATGCTGTATCAAACCTACATGGGTTTGAAGTAAGTGCAAATGGTATTGCATACAAATATAATTCAACAGGAACAAATGCAACAGGCTTAGTATCAGGTACAACATATTATTTAAGATATGTTAACGAAAACCAGATGAGTCTACATGCAACTGTTGACGAAGCACAAAATAATGACGATGCAACAAGAGTAAAAATTAATGTTCCAACCGGAAGTGGCACTGGCGTACAGACAATGTACGATGCCGCATACGATGAAACACTTGTTGGTAACTGGATTAATTCAGAAGCACTTCCAAGAAAATCTATTGTAAGACGCGAAGGCGATAAGATGGCTGGATTGCTTTACCTAAGCGATCATCCAGGAGCACACGCAGGAGCATCGCCACAACAACCATATGCTTACAATTTATTACTTAAGAATAAAGAATGGTTAGCTGACGAAGTGATGGCTTGGTTTGATATAACATATCCAGGTGTACATACAGCAGATAGACATACAAAATGTGAAAGAGATACAAAATATAATATCGATGCACTTGCACATGATATTAAGTTTGGCGGCAATTCAGAATTAATTAGAGTAGCTAAGATTTATTGGGATGGTGCATCTTCAGAATTAGGTGCAGGTGAAATAGCTTATGCTGTAGCAGTTAATAATAAATTAAGAGATATTATTACCACTAACGTCTTTACAAATACAACATACACAACAGAACAATCGCCAATAGTTACTTCACAATTTGTAGATTCATTTAATGCAGAAGCAACGGCAACTGATGTCGTAACATCATTAGTTGCTACATTAAATGATATCATTACAAACGGACATTCAGTAGTACCAACTATTGTACAAGGACAAAATCCAGATGAACTACAAGCGGCATCAAAATATTATGTTGATAATTCTTCAAGATCATCACATACAAATTTATATGTAAGTACAACTGGTAACGATGCAATGATTGGTGTGCCTAGTGGTAGTGAAGGGCGATCATGGACTTATGCATATAGAACAATTAGTGCGGCGGCACAAAAAGCTGAAGAGATAGTTGATACGTCTCCAGTTAATATTGGACCATATACACAACGAATTACTTATAACTCAGGAAATAATGATGCAACTGTTAGTACAAGCGGTGTAAAAAACAGTAGCGGATACGAAGAAATAAAAATATTAACAGATGCAAATAGAAAATTTATTATTGCTGAAACTATTGGATATATCAATGCAACATATCCAGATCATGTATACTCAAGAGAATTATGTGAACGAGACTTAGGTGTCACATTAGACGGAATTGTTTTAGACCTATTAGATGGAGTAACAGCTAACTTCCATGCTATTAATACTGGTTATAGATATTATAGTTCTGTAAGCGGACAAAAAGCAAGAAAAACATATCAAATACAGACACTTGCGGCACAAGTTTTTGCTAAAGCCTTACATGCTAAAGTTATAACAAATATTACAGAAGCAACTTTATATCAAAGTACATATCCTCAAGTAATTAATGCAGGTCAAGTAGTTGATAACCAAGGGCAAGTATCGGTTGCGGCAAAGTGGGATATTGTAATAGCCTTAATTACAGGTCCTGATTATAAATCAGCGCCACAACTTGTTGAAGGTAGTACTTGGGAAATTGGTATCTACAACGGAAACCAAGGATACGTTGATCAAGCTAATACTTTAAACAACGATCTTATTCCAGGTAAATTAATAGTTGGACAAACATCAGGTGCTGTTGGACGAATTGTAAAACATACACCAGGTGCTACTAATGACTTAGTTGAATTAGAACTACTAGAGCCTATAGAATATGCACTAGGTGAAAAGTTAGAATTTGGATATAATGTTAAGAAACCACAAACTACAATTAACTTAGAAAGTGGAACTTATTTTGAACACTATCCAATTAGACTAAGTGCTAATGTTTCAGTTAAGGGTGATGAATTTAGACGTTGTATTATTAAACCTAAACCAGGTATATCAGCAAGTCCGTGGAAGGCATTACATTTTTATAGAGATCCTGTATTTGATAATATTGATCTTGTAACGCCATCTAATCCTAATGCTACAACTTTATTAGAATTAAACAAAGAATATATTAAAGACGAAATTATTGCATATATTAATGCAACATATCCAAGTTTCCTTTCTACAAGTGATAGTCAAAAATGTGAAAGAGACATGGGATATATTATTGACGCCCTTATATTTGATTTAAAATATGGCGGAAATAGTAAATCACATTTTGCCGCTGACAAATATTGGGAAGGTGCTACTACACAAGTACCTGGCGCACAAACTGAAACAGGTGCCGCTATTGTAAAAATGAAGGATATTATTAATAACTTTATTTTAACTAATACAGCATATTCATCAGCACAATCAGTTACAACACAAGTTTTAGATTCCACAGCAGGCGAAGGTGTAGCTGTTACTAAGGTAGGAACAATATTAACATTCACAAACCTTGTAATTACAGCAGGGCTTAGTAACTTACCAGATTTTGATAGCCCAGCTTACGGATATCATTACTTAACTGATAGATCAAACCCAGCTAGTACGGCAAAAGATAACGAAGACATGGATGTCTTCTTAATGAACGATGCTACAATTTTAAGAAACTTAACTTGTGAAGGGCACGGCGGATTTATGTGTGTACTTGATCCAGATGGGCAAGTACTTACTAAATCTCCATATATGCAAACCAACTCAAGTTTTTCAAAGAGCTTAAACAAAAAAGCATTTAGAGGTGGATTGTTTATTGACGGCTTTGCTGGAAATATTACTACGGTTGTTAATAGTAAAGCTAATAACTTTTCAATTAACGTACAAAGTTTAGTTGGTCAAGGATTAAGACTTAAGAAACCACAAGTACCATGTCCGTTTTATATTGATGGTATTAGATACCAAGTTGATGCTGTTACAAGTTACGATAAAGAGGCTGGTACTGCTACACTTCTACTAAATCCAACATCAGGTGTTAGTAACGGTGGATTTACACAACCTATGCCAACTGACATTACTTTACAAACTTCTGGTAACAGAAGTATGTTATCAAATGATCATGTACAACTTAATGACATGGGTTATGGTACAATTGCTACGAATAGTGCGTTAGCAGAATTAGTTTCACAATTTACATACTATTGTGAAGTTGCTTACTTTGCCAATAATGGTAGTGATATTAGATCATTGAACGGATCTAACTCTTATGGTAATTACGGGCTTGTAGCTTCTGGGGCAGATCCAAATGAAGAACCAGATTTAGTTAAAACTCAAGAGAACTTTGTACAAACTGCTAGAGTTTATGATGACGGAACAACATACGATCATCCAGCTGATGGATTAAAGATTTATGTTACTAATACTGAATATCTTCCACATGCTAAAAGTGAAATTGAAATTGATCACGGTGGAGCAATAGGTAGAGCTAGGTATGAAGTTTCAACAGTACAAGCAACTCCACTAGTTGCAACAAATACTAATGTTACTGCGGTTGCACACAATAGAGCTGTAGACGATCTTGTTGAAATAAAAGATATATTAGTTAGTTGTCCGTCAGGCAATAAAACATATCCAGTAGTTACTGTAACGACACAATTCATAGTTTTAGCCTCAGGATTAACTGGAGAAGTATTTGAAGTTGATTTAGGAGCAAGTAGTACTGCACACACTTATGTTAGTGGCGGTGTAGTTGAAAGAACAGATACTACAAGACTTAATATTACAGGATTTGTATATGACAACGTAACTGGTATTGCAACAATTACTACTGCAACACACGGACTTGTCGCAGGTAATACAGTTGACTTATTCAGTATCAAAACAACTTGTTCATACGGAACTAAAGTTTATCCTGCACCACCAGGGTCAGGTATCTTTAATGTTACTGGAACTCCAGATGTTGATACATTAGAATTTTTCTTACAGCCTAGCAATATTGAACATACGTATGTTAGCGGTGGAACATCTAAACTTGCTACAATGGTACCATCAGGTAGTGCAATAAATGTAAGTGGATTTGTATACGATGGCACTACTGGCTTAGTTACTGTTACAGTTGGCTCAGCACATGGTTATAGCAGAGGCGACATTGTTAAACTAGATAGTGTGTTATTAACTTGTAAGTACGGACAAAAGACTTATCCAGATACTACTAAATCACCAGGTATCTTTAAACTTTATGATATACCTACTGCAACTACTATGGTGTTTGATGTAGGTAAAAACGGAATAGTACACACTTATGTTAGTGGCGGTACAATACATAAACATACCTATACTGTAAGTGCGTCTAAAAATGTTACAGGATTTAACTTTGCCAACGCAAGTAGAAGCGAAGCTGTTTATCAGTTAAATCTTGCTACAACAGGACAAGATAATACAACAAAATCAGGATTGTTGCAAACATTAGCACATGACGACAAAGTTATTATTAGAAATAATTTAAACTTTAAGTTTATTGGTGTTGATACAATTACTACTAAACCTAGTACAGCTATTGCAATGGACGAAGCTACTGGGTTAATATATAGATCAATAAATTACGGTGTAACAGATGCTATTGGTACAGCCTTAGCGGCAAGTGAAAGAATTATTACTTTTGATAGTACATATCAATATATTAAATTAGTTATTGATAATGCTGAAGCGGCAAATAGTACGTATGCAGGTACTGGTACTACAATGGGTTCTACTGCTGGTGACGTTGTCCTTGCTATTGGAACAATCACATCACAACGAGATAAAGACAGATTAAATGCAGGTGATATGATTTTTGCTTGGGATGGAAAAACTCATATTATTACTAGTTACACTGATAGAACTGGGTTTGCTACTGTTACTATTACAGATCTTATACACTCAGATATTAACCTTCCGTTAACTCCGGTAGGGCTTGTTAGTACAGTGGTTAATGCTACAACGGTTGTTACTCTTAGGGTTGGACTACAAAAAGACGAAAATGCTACTATTACTATTAATATTTCTACTTGTAGAGCAACAGGGCACGACTTCTTAGATATTGGATCAGGGAGCTTTAATAGTTCTAACTATCCAAATGTAACCTTAGGTGCTCCAAGCATTTTACCAGACCAAGAAAAAGAAACAGACGAACGTGACAAAGGTAGAGTATTCTATGTAAGTACAGACCAAGATGGATTCTTTAGAGTAGGTAAATTCTTTACAGTTGATCAAGGTACTGGTACAGTTACATTCTCGGCCAGTATTGCTTTAAGTAACTTAGATGGATTAGGATTTAAACGTGGTGTTGTAGCTAGTGAATTTAGTGCAGATGATGCCATGACAGACAATGCTAGTGACTCAGTACCAACTGAATCAGCAGTAAGAGGTTATGTAAACAGACGACTAGGATTTAATCACGCAGGCGTTCCCGTAAGTAGTCAAATAGGACCAGGAGCATTAGCACGAAACGGTGTATTATCATTCACTGGCGATCAAAATGCTGGCGGAACTTATACCGTTGTAAACTTGAGAGATCCTTCAGGAAATCAAGATGCGGCAACTAAGAGTTATGTTGACGGATTAATTCAAGCTGGTGATACACTTCCAGAACAACTTGACGTAGAAACAAATAATGTTGCAAGTGAACAATTACTTGTAACAACAGGAAAATATAGAATATATACAGCACCAGCTAGTGGAGGTAACTTCCAAGTTAATGATACTATTACTGGTAGCGGTACTAGTGCAACTGGTACAGTAGTTGATGTACAAAATGTTACGTTAAACGCTGTAGCAATGAACTTATTAACATATACTTGGACTTCAAGTCCAACTCAGTTTGATACAGGGGATATTGTTGATACTGGTGGAGGTGTTACAGCCCAAATAAATCAAGGTCCGTATTACGAATGGGCGAATGGTGTAGAACTACCAGCTACAGACGTTACACTCCATGTTGAAAGAACACAGACTGAAGCAACTGTAGAACTTCGTTTAGTTGCTGATAGGATTGTAAATGCAGATGTAAATTCAGCGGCGGCAATAGCACAAAGTAAATTAAATCTTAATGCGGCAACTACAAGAATAAATGAAGTTGGAATTGTACAAGCAGACTTAGGTGTTGCTAGTTTTGATAGTGATATCTTTACAGCAACTAGTGGCTGGGTTACAATAAACAACAATCAACTTAATTACAAAAAACTTATTAATATTGCTGACGGAACAGCATTAGGTAGAGCGGCTGGTGATTCAAGCTCAGGTGATGTTACTGAAGTTCCATTTGCAACTATTGTTACTGAAGGTGGTGGTGTTAATGATGCTGTTACTACAGTTGGTGCCGCAGATGCGTTAGTTAAAACACAAGTAGACGGTAAAATAGATGTACAAGGATTAAAAATTGATAGTTATCTAGTTGTAGACACTACAGGTACTACTATTCAATTAAGTACACCAGCTGGTGCAGTATTCATGAGTTCAGTTGGAGCAAGTAATCCAACAGTTAGCATGGCAGGAAGTCTTAATATTGGAGCAACTGGCGTAACGCAAGGTGTCTTCCAAACAAACTCTGCACTTGCTGGAGAATCAAGATTAGGTGTTGATTGGATACATACTTCATTTATTGAAGCGCCAGGCGAACTTGATGCAAACTCAACAGGGCTATCAATTGGTGCTAACACAGGGTATAGTGCGGCAGGACAAATATCAATTGTGGCAGATGGTGCAACTGTACTTAAAGCAACATCAACAGGATTTGAACCTGAAATAGATGATACATATATTATTGGTTCTGCAACTAAACGATATAATACAATTTATTCTGCTACATTTAGTGGTACTGCAACACAGGCACAATATGCTGACTTGGCTGAGAACTATCTAGCTAATGCTAAATTAGAGCCAGGTACCGTTGTAATATTTGGCGGCGAACAAGAAATAAGTATGACACGCTTACATGAGGATGACAGAGTAGCTGGTGTTGTTTCAGAAAATCCAGCATACTTAATGAATTCTGCACAAGAAGGCGAATTTGTTACAGCAATTGCCCTTCAAGGTAGAACAAAAGTTAAAGTAGCAGGATTAGTACGAAAAGGTGCTATGCTTGTAACTAGTTCAAAAGAAGGATTTGCTTGTGCAACTAGCAGTCCTAAAATTGGCACAATAATTGGGAAATCACTTGAAGATAAAACTACTCCAGGTGAAGGCTTAATTGAAGTTGTGGTAGGAAGAGTATAATGGCACAACAAAATATTAATATTGGAACAAGTGCAAATAAAGGAGACGGTGATCCAATCCGTACAGCCTTTACTAAAGTTAATGAGAACTTTACAGAACTATTTGCAAAACACGACGGTACAATAGCCCAAAAGGCTGATATCCAAGGTTCTGTATTTGCAGATGATTCTACAGTTATAATCGATGCTGTTTCTAGTAAGGTAAACTTAGATGGAACTATTAAAGGAAATATTATTCCAGATGTTGATGTTACTTACGACTTAGGGTCTAGTACAAAAAGATTTAAAGATTTATATCTTAGTGGAAGCACTATTCATTTAGGAACTTCTACATTAAGCGTAGATGCTAATGGTAATTTTAGTTTTAGTGGCGGACTTAAATCAAACAATCCAATAGTAGGTGATGATTCAACATTACTAGTTGATACTGCTAATAGTTCTATTCCATATGCAGTATTAAGTGGAGCACCAACAATTCCATCTACTACAGATAATATTACTGAAGCAACTAATTTATATTATACAGACGTAAGAGCTGATGCAAGAGCAGATCTTAAAATTACAGCTTTACAAACAGCAGGATTTGATGGCGACATAAAAGGATCTGTATTTGGTGATGATTCAACATTACTAGTTGATGGTGTTAATAACAGTATTTCATATTCAGTTATAAGCGGTACACCAACAACACTTGCAGGATACGGAATTACAGATGGAGATGCATACACGAACAGTGATGTAGATACACATTTAAATCAATCAAATCCAACAAGTGGTTATGTATTAAGTTGGGACGGAACAGACTATGCGTGGGATGCGGCGGCAATTGATAGAGAATATTTAAAATTTGATGATAGTGCAAGACGATTAGTTGTAGGCCCACTTGCAGGTGGTACAGGTAAAGTTGAAGTAGGTCACATTGTAGGACACGAAGGCCAAACCCTTTACTTGTCCAGTTATGATTCTGGTGCAGAATCAACACACATATCATTAAACAGTACAGGAACTACTACAACTAGCTTTACGACTGGCACAACAGTAGACTTTACAGGTGCTACTATAACAGGAACAAGTTTCTTAACTAGTGTGCCTGCTAGTCATATTAGTATAGCAGATTTACAAATACTAGTAGCGGCAAGTACAGACTTCGCTGATTTTCAAACAAGGATAGCGGCACTATAAATATGTGTAACATAGGAAAACAAAATGGCAAATAGAATACCACTTATAGTTGATACATTAGACAGCAACAAATTAAAGGAATTACCAGTAGGTGATAACCTTGATTTAGGTGGTGCTGGGATTACTAATGCTGGAACTGTAAATGCTACTGATATTCGAATTAATAATGTGTCATTTAATAATCCGTTCAGTGGTGATTATAACGACTTAACAAATAAGCCAATTATTCCAACACTTCCAACAGCGTTAAGCCAACTTGCTAATGATATAGGATACTTAACTCCTGGTACTACTACAACATCAATTACTGAAGGTAATAATTTATATCATACTACAGCTAGAGTTGATGCAAGAGTAAATGCACAAACAGGTGCAAGTTTAGATCTAAGTCAAAAATTAGTAAGTGATTTAAAAGATGTTGCGGCTGTTACAGCAGGTGATGATGGGAAAGTTTTATACTATGATCATCCGTCAACTTCTTGGAAGTGGAAAACAGATGCTGGTGGTGTAACAAAGTTAACACAACTAAACGATGTTGAAGCACTAACTGAAGCTGATAACAATAAAATCCTATATTACGATCATGCTACTACATCATTTAAATGGAAAGTAGATACAAGTTCATTTACATTTAGTATAGGTGCTGATGATTCAACATTAAGAACTATTAGTTCAAATGAATCAATTAAGTTTAACGGTGGAACAGGTATTAGTACAACTAGTGATGCTGAAGGCAATCTTACATTTACTATTGGTGACTTAACTCATTTACAAGATGTAAGTACGTCAGGAGCAACCAACGGTCAAGCATTAGTATATAATTCAGGTGCTGGAACATGGGGACCAGGTAACGTTGCAAGTGGAGTTAGTGATATTAATGATCTTGGTGATGTTGATACAGTTTCAACAACACCTGTTAATGATTACGTACTAAGTTGGAAAAATGCAACATCTAAATGGGAACCAAGAGTATTAAATAACGTTGATGCGGCAACTGTTACTGCGGCACCAGATGCTAGTAATGTTACTCAGTTTGTAACTTTTGTTGCGGCAAGTGATAGTAATGGGCAGGCATTAAGTACTGAGACTGGATTTACTTATAATCCATCAACAACTGTATTAAGTTCACCGACTGTAGCGGCAACTACATTTCAAGCTACAAACCTTAATATTTCAGGAGCAATTGCGAACGGAGTAAACGAAGTTTCATTTGCTGGTGATTTAAAAATTGCAACATCAAACGAAGTTAGATTTTACGATACTGATAATACAAACTATTCAGGATTTAGAGCACCTACTAACTTAACATCAAATATAACATTTACATTACCAGACGGTGACGGAACAAGTGGACAAGTTATTACAACAGATGGATTAGGAACATTAAGTTGGAGTTCAATATCATCAGGCGAAGTAAACGAATTTTCATTTAAGACAATTTCAGTTTCAGGACAAACAGATGTAATAGCTGATACAAAAACAGATACCTTAACATTTGTTGAAGGTAGTAATATGACTATTACTACTAGTGGTGACTCGATTACATTTGCTTCTAGTGGTGGTGGCGGTGGTGGAACGCCAGGTGGGTCTGATACTCATGTACAATTTAATGATTCAAGTTCATTTGGTGGTGATGCAGGATTAGTATATAACAAAACTACTGACACACTAACAGGTGTAAATATTAAAGCTACAGGAACTATTGAAGCTGATATTATAAAAACATCAGGAACAGGTGTACCAACATTTACAAGTGCAAGTAATATAATTTTTGATGCGGCAAATGCCGTTGTAGTACAAAAAGCACCTTTGCGTTTAGGATCTTTTGATACTAATGGAATTGCAGGATTAGTTGGACAAGCTGGTGATATAATTTATAATAGTTCAGAACAGCAATTAGTATTCTGGAATGGAACTATCTGGGCAACAACAAATGATAGCTTTTCATTTAGTGTAGGTGCTGATGATTCAACATTAAGAACTATTACAAAAGACGAAGGTATTAAATTTATTGGTGGAAGTGGAATTGATACAACTAGTGACGCCGAAGGTAATATTACAATTGCTTCTGGAGGGCCAACTATAACGTATACTGTAACTGCTAACGGAAGTTCTTCATATAGATTTGCAGGCCCAGGTATTGACGGGACAACAGATAATCCTAACTTTTCATTATACAAAGGATTTACATACGTCTTTATTAATAGTGCAGGCGCAGGTCATCCACTTGCTATTAGAGTTAGTAATGGTGGTGCAGATTTTACAGAAGGTGTAACAGGATCCCAAACAGGAACACAAACATTCATACCACAGCACGATACTAGTGACTCAGCATTAGTTTATCAATGTACTAATCATGCAGGCATGGTCGGTAACTTAACAATAGTGTAAAGGAGGAACTATGAGTGAAAAACATTATGTAGTTTCTTTACACAAAGGTATTGATAAAGAAGTAGTTATTGATGCACTTAATCGAGATACAAGTGCTGACTCTAGTGTTGATAGTAATATAATTCCAGATAGAAAAGTGGATAACGTAAACACAAGACCTTCTAGTAAACGTATTTTTGAAATATCCTTAACAGACGAAGAAGCTAAAAAACTTAAAGCAGATCCTAGAGTTGGAGATGTTAACACTCCTCTTGTATGGTCCGATGATTGGTTAGATTACGAACAAGGTGCAGATTGGACTAGAGAAGTTGCTAGTGACGATTTAACAAGAGGTAATTGGGGATTATTAAGACAAATTTCTGAAACAAATGCTTGGGGACTTAATACCACAAATGACCTTAGTGCTGGAACAACTTATGACTACCATTTAGACGGCACAGGTGTAGACTATATACATCAAGAAGGTAGTAAATTTAGATATACACACGAACAATGGCAGGATAGAAACGGTGTTAGCCGTTTAGTACCATTCCAATGGAATACACTTCCTAATTGTAGTGCTATTGGAACGATTGATTATACTAGTACAGCAGGGTCAAGTGGTCACGCAACACATTGTTGCGGAACAGCAGTAGGAAAAGATTACGGCTGGGCAAAAAACTCTGCAATCTATAATATACCTTATGGTAGTATGGATCAAGCATACTGGTTTGATGCAATAAAAGAATTCCATCGAGCTAAAGCAGTTGATCCAATTACTGGATTTAAACGTCCTACAGTAGTAAGTGCAAGTTGGGGATCAAAGGGTGTATTTAGTAGCATGACTGATATTCAATTTAGAGGAGCTAGTGTAGGTAGTGTTAAAAGTACTAACTATGGTATGACCGGTGACACTAGCAGTAGATTTAATACTGCAGGTTATGGGTTATCAGCTGAAGTTGAAGAAATGCAAGATGAAGGTATACATTATTTTAAAAGTGCAGGAAATCAAAAACAAAAACTTTGTTTTTCTGGAGATATAGATTACGATAATCATATTATTCGAAGTGTTGCTACAGGAAGTATTGCCGCAGGTGATCCAGTATATTATAATAGAGGAGCAGGTAATATTGGTCCTGACACTATTGTAGTAGGCAATTTAGATAGTGCATTATACAATAATATTGAAGCTACAAATACAACTAGTGATAAAGGGCCTAGAGTTGATGTATGGGCGGCAGGTACAGCTATTGTAAGTGCTTACAATACAGACGATACAGCAACGTATCAATATGACGGAACGTCAATGTCTACACCACAAGTAGCAGGAATGAGTTGTTTATTATTACAATTAAATCCTGGATGGACACCGGCACAATTACGCAAGTGGTGGCATGATAATTCAATTAAAGATTTACTACATCAAGGGGCAACAGACGAAAATACTCCAAGTACTTTTTTTGCAAATGATAGAAGTTTAATGAACGGTACAAATAGAATAGCTTATTTTCCTTTTGCGGCTAATAGAGCATTAACAATGAGGAGCGACTAATGGCTGACGAAAAAGAATATATTGTCGTTACTAAAAAAGGAATTAATATTGCAGATGTTGAGGCTGAATTAGAAAGAGATACAGATGGAGATGCTACAGCTAGTGCTAACGTTCCAAATAGAACTGTTGATGTAGCGTATGCTAAGAAAGCCAATAATAGAATTACTCATTATATGTTAACAGATGACGAAGCGGCAGAGTTATCAAAAGATGCAAGAATACATGTAGTAGAAGAAAAAGCCAGTCCGTTATATAGTAAAGAACTATATCAGACACAAACTAGTCAGTTTGATAGATCAACATCTAACGGTCAAGATGCTGTTAATTGGGGATTAAAAAGACATATCCTTAAAGATTATGATGCGGATGCGGCAAGTAGTTCATACACAGGGGATTACACTTACGCACTAGACGGAACTGGTGTTGATATTGTTATACAAGATGATGGTGTCGATCCAACTGGTCATCCAGAATGGAATGATGCTGACGGCAATACACGATTTGTCCAACTAGACTGGAATACAATTATTTCAAGTTCTATGCCAGCAACGCACTATTCAAATGCTTATTCCGATACTAATCGAGCTGGTGCACACGGAAGTCATTGTGCAGGAATTGCCGCTGGTAAAACGTATGGTTGGGCCAAGAATGCAAAAATTTATTCAGTAAGAGTATTTGGTGGATCAAGTGCTTTAAACGCCGCTGACTTATATGATGTTATTAGAGTTTGGCATGAACAAAAACCTATTGATCCTAATACAGGATTTAAACGTCCTACTATTGTAAATCAAAGTTGGGGATATTCTAGTAACTATGTTAATAATGGTCAAATAACATCTATGTTTTATCAGGGTGTAGATCAAAGTATTGCCGCTCAAACCTTTACAACTGGTGTTTTTGCAGAATATGGATGTACGGCAAGTAATCACCCGGCGCAAAGCAGTAGTAACGATGTCGAACAAGAGCAATTAACAGATGCAGGTGTAATTTGTGTTAAGGCGGCTGGTAATAACTATCATCCGTGTGCAGGTGCTAATGCTCCTTATAATAGCGGAATTTATGATAGTTACTATACAACGGCTACTTACGGAGCAACTAAACTCTATTATAACCGTCCTAGTTCACCACATAGTGATGATACAGTATGGGTAGCAAATATGGATAACGATACCTATATAAGTGAAGAATATCTTAGAGTTGATAGTGAGAGAGGTCCTAGAATAGATATAATAGCGGCGGGAGATTACATTTCAAGTGCAACTAGTCAAGTAAGCAATTATGCTACTAAACAATTATATCCAGGAAGTTCTACACATTATATGGCGAGAATAGGTGGAACATCAATGGCGGCTCCACAAATAACTGGAATAGGTGCATTATGGTTACAAGCAAATCCAGGTGGAACTGCACAACAATTTAAAGACTTTCTTACAATTCATAGTACCGCAAATAGTTACGATTCAGGCACAGCTACTGATTTTAATGCAGGTAATACTGTTCCAAGGCGTTATGGTGCTCCTAACAGGGTTATGCATTGGCCATATAATAGTGCTAATCCAATAAAATATTCAGGCACTAGTGGAAGCAGTACTCCACTAACTCCTCCGCTCCCTCCCAGATGATGAGCTGTTGGAATAAATACATAAGAAGAGAGATGAAATGACTGTACAAACTATAAACATTGGAACATTAGCAAACGACGGCAGTGGTGATGATCTACGAGAAGCGTTTATTAAAACTAATCAGAATTTTGCTGATTTAGATTTACGTTCACCTGAGAATACAACTGTTACAAATTTAGGAAATGTTGGCGAAGGTCTGTACTATCAAAAAGCTGGTGCAGAATTACAATTTAAGAAAATTGTTCAAGGTGCTAATATTACATTAACAAGTTCAACTAATGGAGTTACTATTAATGCATTAGGCGGACTTCAACAACTTAATGTTGTTTCTGATTCAGGAAGTATGCAGTTAGCTGACGGACAAACATTAAATATTCAAGGCGGAACTGGTGCTAATACTTCAGTAAGTGGTAATGTATTAACAGTTAATACTACTACTGAATTATCAACAGATGCATCACCAGTACTAAGTGCGAGCTTAGACGCTGGTGGGAATAATTTAACTAACGGCGGAACAATAACAGCAAGTTCATTCAATGGTACTTTTAACGGTAACATTACTGGGTTAGTTCATGGAATTGATATTAGATTAATGGCTCCAAATACTGCTGGATTTAATTTTGGGCAATTTGACGGAACAATAACTAGTATGATTGACTGGTTAATTGCACAAACCGATGTTGACTTTGGTACTTACTTAATGCCAGACTACAGAGGGTTTGATGCAGGAACAATAGTTTAGAGGAATAAAAATGGCGACACTAACAATTACATCAAATGGTTTACCTGATCCGGCGGCATTCGGAAATGCTTTTGGAAGTAATGTATTCACCCCAAATAGTAATACAGTTCAAGCACAAACTTATAATTTTTCTATTAAGTATCGAGGCGGAGAGAATACAACTAATGAACAAGCAACTGTTCCATTAACACCTATGGGGATTGCTAATAACGGAGTAGTATTATACAGTCCGTCATGTGGTCCAACTATTGTACCTCCAGGACTTGATCCAACATCAGATGCAACTGGTCCAGGATTTGAATATAATGGTGTACAATTTAGATCAAACTATGGTGGAGATGATGCTGGTGGATGGCCTGAAACAAATGGGCAGTACCACTATAATTCTTCTATGTTTATGTTTTTGCCAACAGGTTCAGCAGAAGCGGCGGCGGCGTGGAGTACAGCAATGTTGACTGGTTCAACACCAACACCAGCTTATTATACTGCAACAGATTTTAGTGGAGACAAGTTTAGACATACAGATGGACATAGTAAAATTATCGGATACTGTTTTGACGGTTATCCTATCTATGGCCCATACGGCTATTCAGATCCAACTAATGTACTTTCAACAATAATTAGAATGACTAGCTCATATCAATATTATTCAACAGAACCTACAGGACGTGGCTACACATACGCAGAAAAGGCCGCTGGTACTTTCATTAATGATCACGAATACCAAGTAAGTACTGGAACATTAGATCAACATAATGGAAGATATTCTAAAACGCCTGACTATCCAAATGGTACATGGGCATATCACTTATCAGTTAATGCAAGTTTACAACCTGTTTATCCATATATCTTTGGGAATTCTACCAAGGAACAACGAAGCATTTAATACGCAGACCAACTATGCATTATATCCGATAAATACTGTAAGTAAAGGGATATAAGCAATTATGGCAAATTTACCAACGTGGACTCAGTTATCAGGATACACCCTAGCAACGCTAGAAGAAAGAGTAACGACCTCTCTTACCTTACCTTTAGATCCATCGAGTGACGATCTTGGGTCTTTATTTGTACCCGATACTACAGCATTAAGTAGTGCACCTTTTCCTACATTAGAAAACACATCAGATTTAAGTATTGAAAAAACTTGGATACAAACTATTCCTGATACTAGTGTAACTTACACTTATCCTGTATCTATTAGAATTCCATCTATTCCAGCGTTATCAACTAAAAGAGTCCCAGTAGTAATTCTTTTACATGCAAATGGTGATAACGGCACTGATACTTTAGATTTGTGGAAAGATTATTTAGGAGACCACATTATAGTTGCTCCAACAGGGTATTTAAACGAATGGAATATTGCAAACGAAACTACTAAAGCACCTGATATAGAGATGCTTAAAGACTTAATTACAAAGGTAAAAGGGTATAACAACGTTGACCAATCAAAAATAAAATTTATTGGAATTAGTAACGGGTCTGCATTAGTTAATAGAGCTTTTATTGAAATTGAAGATAAAGATATTCATTCGTATGTAAGTATTATGTCGCAAATGTTTGATCCGCAATATAGAAATAATACATTTTATTTTCCAACAACACAAACAGGAGTAACAGCATCTGATTATAATACAGCATCTGTGCCGTTACATAATAAAAGAATATTAACAATTCATGGAGCTCTTGATACAACAGTTCCATACGCTGGCGGAACAGCCATGGGCGTGAACTTTTTATCTGCACAGGACTCTGCATTTCAATTAGCAAAAAGTCAAGGATATACAGGTAATATAATTCCAGATGGTAGTGGTGTATTTTATGGTACAAATAGTACATATTATTATAGCTATTTAGGCGGGCAAGTAACACATTATAAAACAGGTAATGCACATACAATAGAACCTTACCAACAAGAAATTGTACGTGGGTTTATGACCTATAATTATTCAACTGCTCCGGACATATATCTAACAGAAGGCTCTCCTACAGTTTTAGCTCTTAATACTAGTATTGTAACTTTAATAAGTGGTACATTACCGCCTGGGTTACGATTAGAAGAAAATAAACTAATAGGAACTCCATTTGAAGTGCAACGTAGTACAGAATATGAATTTGTATTACGTGCTACAAATAATGCAGGTATTCAAGATAGAACATTTAAAATTATAGTAAATGGTCCTGACGCACCAACATGGACAACCCCCGAAGGAAAACTAAAGATTGGTAAGAATAATGCCTTTTATATTATTGATAGTAGCATTGTTGATTTCCAACTAGAAGCAATTGATCCTGATTTACCAGCAGGCGATAATTTAGAATTTTATATTGCAGACGGAGACGGTATACTTCCTCCAGGTATTAGATTAACAACCACAGGCAGACTAATAGGAATTGTTGATCCTATTTTAGCATTAGACTTAAGATCTGGAAGTGGCTTTTATGATACTACACAATTTGACGGTTATCCTTTCGACTTTGGTTTAAAAAGTGCTAATGGCTTTGAAAGTTATTATTATGATACACAAGGATATGATACATCTATTGCAACACAAAGCCCAAAAAAACTTAATAGATTTTTTGAATTTGAAGTAAGTGTTAGTGATGGCGATACTATTACTAAAAGGAAATTTGTAATCTTTTTAGTCGGTGATGATTTCCTACGTGCTGATAATACTATTATGCAAATTGGTACAGGGATATTTACAGCTGATAATACATACCTTAGAACGCCAGTTTGGTTAACTCCAGCTGATATTGGATACAAACGAGCAAACAATTATGTAACTATTTTCTTAGACGTGTTTGATCCAAATACTATTGTTGGAGCATTAACATACCAATTGGAACAGTACAATGATGATAATTCTCTTAGTGTATTTCCTCCAGGGATGACATTAGACGTTAACACAGGAGAAATTGCAGGACGAGTTCCATATCAACCAGCAGTTACAAAAGAATATAAATTTACAATTAAAGCAAGACGGTTTACTGGTTCAAATGTTTTAATGGCTGAAAAGGCAAAAACATTTACAGTTAAAATATTAGGTGAAGTAGAGAGTAGTATAGAATGGACAACTGCTCCTAGTTTAGGATCAATCAATGCTAATTTTGTTAGTACATTTAGTGTTGTTGCAAAACTACTAGATCAATCAATAGTTAGTAAAGTACTATACCGACTTACTAGCGGTACATTGCCTCCAGGATTAGTTTTAAATTACAATGGCGAACTTATTGGAAAAATTAATCAATTTAAAATGACAAATCCTGTATCAGAATTAGTTACTTATGGATTGTCAACTATTGATAAAAATTTATTTTCGTTAGATGGGTCTACAACTACTTTAGATAGAAAATTTAAATTTACAGTTGAAGCACGTGACCGATTTGGCTTTAGTGCAGTTTCAAGAGAATTTGATATTGTAGTTAAAGATCCAGACAATATAACATACAGTAATTTATTTGTTAAACCTTTCTTAAAACAAGCACAAAGAACACTTTATAGTAACTTTATAGGTGACCCAAATATCTTTACACCAGCAAGTATTTATAGACCTAATGATCCAGAGTTTGGATTACAAAAAGATATCAAAATGTTAGTATATGCAGGAATTGAAACTAAAGATATTAGAGAATATGTTGCAAGGTCAAGAATGGGGCATGGTCGAAAAAGATTTAAACTTGGAAATCTTAAAACAGCAGTAGCTAAAAAGGCAGGAACAAATGATATTGAATATGAGGTAATTTATGTTGAAGTATATGACCCATATGATATAAATGAAAGAATGTTTGATCGTGAAACGTTTGATAAAGTATATGAAGATCGTCCTAAGACTGTCAGAGCAAAACATATTATTACTAACTCAGAAAAAATTACAGTTGATAGTGTTGAGTTTGAAACTATGGACGATGTTACTAAAGAAGGAGCCGGTCTAGCTGTATTTGAAATATTAAACTCTCAAGGACAACGAATACAAGTTGTAGCACTAGGTAATGATCTTGAAGTTATTACTAGAACCGGAACAGTAGTTTATGATGCAAACGGAATTATCCAAGTAGAACTAAAAAACGGTACTACTATAACTGCTCAAAAAATTGCTACAACTACAAGTGATCCCTTTAGATGGAGACCTAAGAATACACCAATTAAAGTTGATAGTAATGCTGTTAAAATTAGTGATAGTAATGATCAAACTCGTTATATTAATAATATTACAAATATGCGAAATCAAATATCAACAATTGGTAAAACTGAAGGAAGTTTCCTTCCATTATGGATGGCTACTGCCCAAACTAGTACAGTACAGGAATTAGGATTTGTAACAGCTATACCGTTATGTTACTGTAAAGTAGGTACTAGTGCTAAAGTATTACTAAATATCACTAATAGCGAGTTCAATTTTAAGGTATTAGACTTTGAAGTTGATAGATACATAATAGATACCACTACAGATAACAGCGCCGAGCAATATATTCCGTTCGGTAACTATGCCTTTAATGTTTAACGGCGATAAATATACATACTAGAGAGGAATACTAATGGCCAGTAATATTGACAATACCAGCATTGACGCTACATATCCTATCGCAGGACAAGATAACGATAGTCAAGGCTTTCGTAATAATTTTAGCACAATAAAGAACAACTTTACTGCGGCTAAAAGTGAGATCGAAACACTACAAACAAATACAGCAAAACTTAATGAAAATAATGACTTTCTAGGAAACGAAGTTACAGGCGCTAATTTAACAGCTAATACAGAAAAAGTATACGTTGGTGGAACAGTAGTTGCTCCTCAAAATGTTAGTTTTACAAATGGTAATTACCAAACATTTACAATTGGTGGTAATATTACGCTAACTTTTACAGATTGGCCGGCGGCTAATAAAGTTGGTAAAATTAGAATCATGTTGTTAGACACACTAGGCGATAGTACCGCTCGAACAGTTACGTGGGCTACTGCTGGTGGTGGAACAATTAAGTATGATGCTAGTTTTCCTTCACCGTTTGTTGTAGCAAGTGACGTAAATCCAATGGCAATTGATTTTTGGACTACTGACGGCGGCACTACGGTATATGGTCAATACGTTAGTACGTTTACTTAATAGGTAATTTATGATTCATCCACTTGCAGATAATTTATCACAAAAATCTGATTTAGAGCTCGATGAAGCACTTTCCGAATTAACAAATAAATTTTTTCAAACTAGAAACCCCGAAGCCCAAAGTCAAATTTCATTAATGATCGACACTTATAGGTTAGAACTTAGTGACCGTCAAGTCAAAGCAAGATTGGACGATTCGAGCAATAAAGATCTTGACAATCTAATTAATATCAGTTAAAATATACAAATGCTTATGAAAACAGATTCTCTAGGAATACCACGATTCTCAAACAAAGATCTTATTGACATGATTTATACAGGTCATGCTGATAAGTGTTATGTAGTTTTATGTGATCCTAGTGATGATGTAGATAAGTTTAACAAAGTATCTCAAGAACAAGGTCTTCCTACTCTTACAAAGTATATTCCAATAGATGTAGAACAAAAAGATTTTGACGATGCATTACAATCACAATGGTTTATGCCTGACAAATATAAAAATTTAGATATCTATAATTACATTTTAGATAAATGTCCGGATAATCCAGAAGAAATGGCTAGAGTTTGTGAGGAAATGCATGAATACGAAAAACGAGGATTATTCAATTTATTAAGATTTCTTGTATATTTGATAGATGTAATGAGAGAGAATAAGATTGTCTGGGGTGTAGGGCGAGGATCAAGTGTAGCAAGTTATGTGTTATACTTAATTGGTGTTCACCGAATTGATTCGATCCAGTATCAGCTATCCTGGAAAGAGTTCATGAGATAAGTATGTATATAACAATAGGAGAAGTATAATGGCAAACAGTCAAACAGGTCGCAAACAACATGTATCACTGCAAGGTAAAGCTGTTGATATGGATTTATTGCGCCAAAAAAATGAGTTAGTACCAGCAGTAGGTAATGTTCGTGTTAACGCTCGCGGTGATGAATTAGGCCCTGGTGGCAAAATCATTAAAAAACGCGAAGAAGTTATGGGCGATTATTATAGAGATCATCCACAAGCAGTTCCAAATGAAGAAGCTGGAGTAGGTGTTGCAGACATGGAAATGGAATCAACAGTAGTACCTAAGAAAGTTTCAAAGCCTAAAAAAGAACCTAAGGTTGAAGCTAAGGTTGAAGCTAAGGTTGAAGTATCAAAAGATGCAGACTGGCGTGAAGATGACGATGGTAACTTTGTGAAAAAAGGTGACTAACAATGGATCCAAATAATTATGATATGGCCTCACAACTTGGTGGGCCAAGTAAGTCGATTACAGTTTATAAAGGCAGTATAAGACCATTACATGATCGTGTTATTGTTAGAGAAATGAACTTTGGTGAGATGAAAACCCATGGTGGACTTATTATTACTTCAGATGATGGTAAAAATCATGGCATTAAACCTAGATGGGGTCAAATTTATGCTAAAGGTCATGAGAATAAAGACGAGTACGAAGTAGGTGATTGGCTTCTTATAGAACACGGAAGATGGACTAGAGGTTATAATGTTGAGTTACCTAATGAAGATGATGTTGCTATTCTACGTACTGTAGATACTGCTGGTATTCTAGCGTGGCAACATGAAGAACCCGATCAAGGCTACGTTGGAAATTTAACTTAAAAAGGAGGTTAAGTTGGCAGAGATTGACTTAAAGCGGTATGAAGAATTTGTAGAAAAAGTTACGTCAGTTGAAAGTAATGTTTCTGGTGCATTCTTTGGAAGAGTGCAAGAACTAGAGCAAACAACAGGAGTTAATATTCCATTACTGTTAACCGCTTCAATTGGCTTATCAAGTGAAGGAGGAGAATTCAGTGAAATTGTTAAAAAATGTTTGTTCCAAGGTAAACCACTTAATGATGAGACTATATTTCATCTCAAACGAGAACTCGGTGATATTATGTGGTATTGGAGTAATGCTTGTAGGAGTCTTGGCATTGATCCTAACGAAGTAGTTGCAGAGAATGTTAAAAAATTAAAAGATAGGTACCCAGGAGGATCGTTTGACGTCTATCACTCACAAAATAGGAAAGCCGGAGACTTATAGTATAGCTCAAGACATTCATGTCTTAGACGATATTGTTCCAAGTTGGTTACACAAAGAAGCAGTAAAAACTATTCCACATCTTGCATTAGGGTTTGGCCATAGAGGTCTTGGACCATATCAAGGATATCAATTTTGGTCTGACCAATGGGGCGATGCTGATGCTAATAAAGATTTAGATGAGGCTCCTTGGCAACTAACTGCTATATGGAAAGCTCTTGAAGAAAATAAGAAAAAAATTTCTTCGTCTGTTGGTAACATTCAACTAAATCAAATACAGATAAATTTAACAACTAAAAAACATGCCGGTGGATTACATGTTGATATTCAAGAAGATGCTCCTGCATATACGATGGTCTATATGTTACAAGGTGATACTGGTATGGATTTTTGGTCTAATAACCCTGAACATCTAAATCCTAAAATAGCAGAACTATCGCACGGAGTAACTCAAGGTACAGTTACAGAAGCAGAAGTACATACTGAAATAGCAAAAACAAGAGCATTAGCATATAAAAATAAGAGCTTACGAACAAAAGACGGAACTTGGTACGAAGATGACTTTGCAAATCATCCAGGTAAAATGGATTCGTTTAAGTGTCATACAGTTGATTGGAAAGATGGACGTATGGTAATATTTCCTAGTAAATTTATACATCAAGGATTACCTCCAATAGATGTTAGCCCACGTGTAACTATGGGATTTATTTTTAGTGGCGAAGCTACGCCATTTGCAAGACACCGTAGAATTATTCATTCTATTTTTAATCAAGATAATATAGATAACTGGGGTGTACAAACACAACCAGAATGGGGCGGAACAACCGTAGATATGGAATGATAGATAAAGATAATATTTTAGTGTTTGACGATTTAATTCCAGACTGGTTAATGGATCAAATTGAAGCTGTAGTACCTCATATGCCTTTAAAGTTTGGACATCGAGGATTAGGATATGATGAAGGTTATAATACTTTTAGTGAACAATGGACTCGAGATGTACAACATGGAGTTACTGTTAGCCATACAAATTTTTTAGCTAATATGCCTTGGGAACTTAAAGCACTTTGGACAGTAGTACATTATAAAAAACCAAATCTTTTTAAGAAGATTGAAGGCGATCTACAATTAAACCAAGTACAAATTAATTTATCTACAGAAGAACATTACGGTGGGCTACATACTGATGCTCCTGACGATACAAATCAAATGACTATGCCCGGGTGGATACCTTCACATACATTAGTATTTTTTTTACAAGGCGATACAGGTATGGAATTTTGGTCCAGCCGTAACGGTGAACTTATTCATACAGTTGATTGGAAAAAGGGTCGTTGTGTAGTATTTCCAAGTAGTTACCCTCATAAAGGATTACCTCCAATAGATGTTAGCCCACGAGTTACAATTGGATTTATCTTTAATGGATTACCCCTTCAAAAATAATACTTGACATCTCTTACATTTTAGTCTATAATATAATAAAAATAAGGAGAGTATGTGAAATTACCAGTACAACGTATGAGCATTGGTACCGTTGGTGCTACAGGCATTACATTAATGATTCTACATATTACAGGTCATTTAATAGGCTGGGCTTGGCCATTGTTATATATTTTTATAATTTTGGTAGCCGCCGGTCAAGAAGGGACTCAAAAACGTGACTAGAATTAATTTAGTACCTATTAGTGAATTAGCTGATCAACATCTTGTTGCTGAATATAGAGAAATTTTTATGGTTGGGTCGTCATTACAACGCTCATTAAAATCTCCTAATTGGCTTAAGACTAAGAATTCGTTGCCAAAAGAGTTTACTCTTAATAAAGGCCATGTAAAATTCTTTTACAATAAAGGCAAATACCTATATAATAGATACTTAGATCTTGTAGAAGAAATGAAAAGTAGGGGTATGAGTCCTGATCCTGATCGTATATTTAAAAGAGAACAGTGGCCAGATGATTTATTTCAAGATTGGTCACCAACTGATAGAGATTTATTAATTATAAGAGAACGAATTAAAGTAAGAATACAACAAAAACCAAACTGGTACAGATGGAGTCAAAATGAAAGAGCTGTGGGTAGAGAAGTATAGACCAAAGACTATAGATGGGTATGTCTTTCGAGACGAACATCAAAAAGCACAAGTTAAGAATTGGATTAAAGACAAAACAATTCCGCACTTATTGTTTAGTGGTAACGCAGGTATAGGTAAAACAACACTTGCAAAATTATTGTTTAACGAACTTGATCTCAATGACTTAGACATTCTTGAAATTAATGCAAGTAGAACAAATAGTGTAGAAGATGTTCGTGATAAAATTGTAAACTTTGTACAAATGATACCGTTTGGAGATTTTAAAGTTGTATTACTTGATGAGGCCGATTATCTTAGTCCAAATGCTCAAGCGGCACTACGTGGAGTTATGGAGGAATATCACACCACTTCAAGGTTTATTCTTACTTGTAATTACCCCAATCGTGTTATTCCTGCTTTGCACAGTCGTTGTCAAGGGTTTCATATTGCTAGAATAGACCAAACAGAGTTTACGGCTCGTGTAGCTGAAATTCTTATTACGGAAGGTATTACTCCAGACTTAGACACACTTGATACGTATGTAAAAGCAACGTATCCTGACTTACGTAAATGTATTAATATGGTTCAAATGAATAGTGCTGATGGTACTCTTTTAGCCGCAAATGAAATGGACAAGGGTGATGCTGATTGGAAGTTAGATATGGTTCAATTATTTAAAGCAGGAAAAATAACTGAAGCTAGAAAACTAGTTTGTGGATCTGCAAAAGCAGAAGAAATGGAAGATGTATATCGTTGGATGTACGATAATATAGAAATGTTTGGTGATGAAGATAAACAAGACAAAGCGGTTATCATTATTAAACAAGGATTAGTTGATCATACATTGGTCGTTGATCCAGAAATTAACTTGGCCGCAACAATGATTAAACTAAACAATCTAAATTAGGAATGTTATGAACCTTTATACAGAAGAACGACAACAAGAGATTGTAAATAAGTTTAGAGCACTTCTACTAGAAGCGGATAATTTTCCAAGAGAAAAGAACCCTGATGACTATAGAATGTTTTGGACTGGCTTACGAGGAGATGGAGCAAGTATGCTTGGTCTTACGTTACATTTGATAGAATCGCTAACAAATGCAAAAACTAAAATTGACCAATTATCTGTCGGTTACTTGGTTGACCAACCGGAGAAGAGTAGTAAGGAAAATGACGTATCTAGTAAATGATGACTGTATCAAATGTAAGCACATGGATTGTGTTGAAGTTTGCCCTGTAGACTGTTTTTATGAAGGCGAAAATATGCTAGTTATTAATCCTGATGAATGTATTGATTGCGGTGTATGTGAACCAGAATGTCCAGTAGATGCAATAATTTCAGACAATCATGACCCTGATAACAAATGGTTACAATTAAATGAAAAGTATTCTAATATGTGGCCAAACATTACACAAAAACGAGATGAAGACGTTCCAGCTGATGTAAGTGACTGGGAAGGAGTCCCAAATAAAATAGAACATTTTAGTTCTAACCCAGGAAGAGGAGATTAAGTTATGAAAATGAAAGCATCGCACATTTTATTAAGTCATAGAGATGCTAAGCCATCTACACATAGTAGAGGAATTGCACTGGCAATGACACAAGCACAAGACCTAGTAGAGGACATACGAAATGGTAAAATTTCGTTTGATCAGGCGGCACGAGAAAATAGTGCTTGTCCGAGTAAAGATAGGGGCGGTGATTTAGGATGGTTTGAAGAAGAAACTATGGCGTTTGAATTTTCAAATGCCTGCAAAACTATTGCAAAGGATGACATGGGACCTCCATGCATTTCACCATTTGGAGTACACATTATACTAAGGACAGGATAACATGAATGTAAAATTAGTTTCATATTCAAAACCATCAGAAGATTTTCGGAAAGAAGGATTAGAAAACGTACAAGACTTAATTGCCTTTTGTGCTAAAGTAAGCAATCCAAATAATCAGATTAACTCCGAAACTAGTGAAAAACTTATTAAGTATTTGATTAAACATAAACATTGGTCACCATTAGAGATGGTTAATGCTTGTTTAGAAATTAATACTACTAGAGATATTGCACATCAGATTGTAAGACATCGTAGTTTTAGTTTTCAAGAGTTTAGTCAACGTTATGCTAATCCTAAAGAAATGGGCGATATGTTTATTCATAGAGAAGCACGTTTACAAGACGAAAAGAATAGACAAAATTCAGTTGAGGTGGACGATCAGTTACTACAAGATCAATGGAATGCTATGCAACAAAGAGTCATTGAGCATTCTAAACTTGCATACGACTGGGCTCTTGCACATAACATTGCTAAAGAACAAGCTAGAGTAGTGTTACCAGAAGGTAATACTAAAACACGTTTATATATGAATGGAAACATAAGAAGTTGGGTACATTATATTGAATTACGTAGTGCTAATGGCACTCAGAAAGAACACATGGATATTGCTAAAGAATGTGCAACTATTATTGCTGGCATTTTTCCTATTATGGCTGAATTATGAAAAAAATAAAACCACATATATATTTTGAAACTGAACGATGGGCTGTACGTAAACATGCACCTGTACGCCCAGCTAGAGAATTTATTCCTAAGGCGTGGGCAGATATGGACGTACATACAAAAAAATGTCCATTCCCTATTGACAGTGAAAAAACTATAAAAGCATGTCCTGGTATTGGTGATTATATGTCTCTTGGCTATGTAATTCCTGCTTGGTGTGATATAGAAATTGCGCCTAGCCCAGATGGACAACGTACTGAAGTTCGTTATTCTGACCCTTCATATAATCACGGCTTCCATCCACCTGAGCAACTTAGTGACCAGCTCTTACCACAATATAATGTAAGGTCAGCAGTAAAACTAGACAACCCTTGGAAAATGTATGCACCTCCGGGTTGGAGTCTACTTTATCAACCTATGTGGTATTTTGAAGGTAGAAACTATGATGCTATTCCGGGAATTATAGATCATGACCTTGGTGCATTAGTAAGTCCAATTAATATAATGTTAAAAGAAATTAAACCTACTAGTATTAAAATGGGTGAACCATTAGTACAAGTAATTCCTATTAAACGAGAAAAAATTGTTGCTAGGACTGGTGACCTACGTCATACTACGGCCAGAAGACATGATGCTATTATAGGCCTAAGAAATCTTATATTTGGCGGATGGATCCGCTGGCAACACGCAAAGAAGAACTATGTCGTAGAAGCACATGATTTAGATTTGCCAGGCGATACTGAATAATTAAGTCTTTTTATTCATCTCCGTAAACTTGTAGTACTTCTCGTACAGCATCGTGGCGTTCAATGTCACCCTGATGAAATCTTACAACATCAAGATGCGTTGTCTGTCTATAGCCTTCAAGCTGTTTAATAAAATCTAATAACCCATTACTTGCCATCCTATCTGCTTGATGTAGATCGCCTGTAACAGCCATTTGGGATTTTACGCCTAAACGTGTTAACAGCATCTTCATTTGACTAACTGTAGCATTTTGCATTTCATCTGCAATTATAAAAGACTTTTTAAACGTTCTGCCTCTCATATATGCCAATGGTGCAATTTCAATAACACTCTCGTTAATCATGCCTTGAATTTGGCTGGAATTATAACTCTCTTTAAATACATCAAATATAGGCATTGTCCAAGGAGCCATCTTTTGTTCTAATGTTCCTGGTAAAAAGCCTAAATCTTCATCAACACTTACTGCTGGTCTAGTAACCACAATTTTATCAATAATACCTTCCTGAAATAATTTTACAGCCACCTGGACAGCTAGAAGCGTTTTCCCGGTTCCTGCAGGTCCTATTCCGAAGACTATGTCTTTCTTAGGATCCATTAGTTTTAGCATGTATGATTCTTGATTCTTATTTCTAGGTAGTATTTTAATAGTGTTATTCTGTGGTTGAAAGTTAATAATATTACTAGCACTTTGGTAGTGCCGTTTTTGACGTTTGTTACTCATGCAGTCCTCCTTTATGAGTCGATTTCACATAAAGTACACTTTTGAGTTTAGACACAACTCAGTTGTACCTTTACTAAAATATTTAGCACCTAGACTTAGAAACAAAACTACTACTATATGAATCTAGATTAGCTAAATAAGTGTACAGGAGCTTCTAATATGCATGACGTAATGGACATTGTAAAAAACCTTGAAAGTATATACGAAAGCGATACCGCTTTCAGCGTTCTTAAAGATTTTGAACGAGTACTTGATGAATTAGATATCTATGTTTACGATAACTGGGAAGATGGCGAATTAGCTTCTGGGCCAGTTATAGAAAAACACTGGGTAACATGTGAATTTATGTGGGATAAAGATAAGATGCCTGATCCAATGGGTGGTAAAAGACTCATAGATTATGACTGTAAAGTAAGTTATGAAAAAACTAATGTACTTAAACCTCGCAAAATTCAAGAACCAGGGGATATACGTCCTGGTACTAAAAAAGGCAAATTAGATAGACATCCTATTTGGGTAGTTAAAATTCAAATGCCAAAAGAACTAATTGTAAATATATACAGTGGTTATAGAGAAGCACTAGACTTTGTTGTTGAACCAGCTGTAGATGCCGGAACAGCAGTAGACCAAGAAATGCAACCAGCTGATGAAGTAGCTATAGAACCAACAGGTTCAGAAGAAACAGGTGCAGTAGCTCCAGATGAGGGTCAAGTATAATGGGATTACAAGCACACGATTTAAAAAATTTAGTTTATGATATTTTTGAAATTGATTCATTTAAATCAAAAATGGGTGAAGATAAGGACATTGTAACTTTAAGTTTTTCAGTTAAGTCACAAGAACCTGCAACAGACTTAATGAACTTTTTAGAAAAAGGGTATAATTTTGTATTAGATTCTGATGTTACATCAGGAGAACAACCAGACGGTACGTATAAAGTATTTGTTGAAATGGAGCGTAATAGAGAAGTTCCAGGACAAATTATGGAAATTATTGACGGTGTACAAAAATTAGCTGATATTGATAAACTTAAATTTAGATACTATAAAAGTTTTGATAGTACAGATGCTAGTGAAGAAACATTATCGGAAATTATTCCATTAGATACTATGGCATATGAAATTAATGTAAACGAAAATAATCTAAATAATTATAAAAATTTCTTTAACCGTAGTTACGTAGATTCCGTTGAAGTGTTACAGGACAGTATTAGATTTAAGAAAGCATACGCTGAACCATTAAGATTTAAAATTATAGAATTTGGTAAATCTACAGACATCCAAACTAATATGACTGAGTCTTTTGATGCCAATTCTTTTGCAGAAATTATATTCCTTACTAAATATTTAGGCGATTATGATATTGCCAAATATGGTGAGAAATACCTCATTGAAAATACAGGATACACAGTCGTATTAACAAAGTAACAAGGATTAAACATGCAATCAAATTATAACCATGCACTAAAGGTGATTTTACATCATGAAGGCGGATATGTAAATCACCCTAAAGATCCAGGTGGCGAAACTAATCTGGGTGTAACTAAAAGGGTATACGAAGAATGGGGCGGCACGAAAGACATGAAAGATTTAACCGTCGATGATGTTGCACCAATATACGAAAAGAATTACTGGGGTAGACTTAAATGCGATGACTTGCCAAGCGGATTAGATTTATGTGTATTTGACTTTGGTGTTAATGCAGGTCCGGGTAGAGCGGCAAAATACTTACAAACAATGATTGGTACAACTGCTGACGGAGGCATTGGGCCAAATACGTTAAAAGCAGTAGCAAGTTATGTTGAAGAAGTTGGGTTAGAAAAAGCAGTTCATAACTATCAAGAAGCAAGACAAGGATACTATGAAAAGCTAACAACATTTACAACATTTGGTAGAGGTTGGACACGTAGGGTTAACGAAACAACAGAGTCTGCTAATAAGTTAATATGACCATAAGCTGTAAAAATTGTGGACATGAAAATCATTGTGGGGCGCCCTTAAGAAAAACAATGCAGGATGGAGATAATCTTCCTGTAGAAATAGAAATTTGTAAGGCATGTATTTGTACAAAATGCAGTCTTATTACAGACAACAATCGGAGAAGCTAGTGAACATTGATAATCAAAAAGCAATTTTAGAAGTACTTCATGCACAATATGGGGCTGATAAAAAAATAGAAGCTACTAGTCATATCATTGATGATTTAGACGGTGATGACTTTGACTATATAGAACTTATTACAGCTATTGAAGAAAAACTTTCAATTACGATAGATGAAAATATTGTAGGTGATATTAATACAGTACAAGACCTTTATAATCTTGTGGAGAAGGTAAATGGGAATAATTAGCGGTATTAAAGTAGCGTTAGTATTAATGCTTCTAGCTGGTGCTGGAGGTGGATTTATGTATGTAAAAACACTTAAATCTGACTTAGCTGTAAGCGAAGCAAACAATTCAAAATTAGTTGAAAGTGTTGATTCACAAAAAGCCGTAATTGCCCAAATGAAAGCTGATTGGGAAGCTATTAATAAAATTAAGGCAGAACTAGAACACACTAATCAACAACTTACTAAAGAAAAATTAGCTTTAAATGACAGATTTAATAAATTAAACGCATCAGGTAAAAAACGTGATCTTGGTAATCTTGCAGAACAAAAGCCTAAATTAGTAGATAAGACTATAAACAAACTTAATACTAATGCTAACAGATGCATTGAAATTGCTACTGGATCTCCGCTAACAGAGAAAGAAATTGCGGCAACTAAAAAGTCACAAATTAATCCGGATTGTCCATCTATAGCGAATCCAAATTATGTGCCATATCAATAGGAAAAAATTATGTTAAACATTAAAAACTTTTTACTCGTTATTTTAGTAGCTGTATTTTTAAACGGCTGTAGTAGTGTACAAAAATTAGATATTTTTAAAACTGATGTTAAACGTGAACCGTTAGCGTTAACTCTTCCAGAACCACTTAAAGTAGAAGAACTAAAATGGTATATTGTTAATTCTGATAATGCCGCTGAAGTATTAGAGAAGATTAAAAAAGGTGGGGATGATCCTGTTGTTTTTGGTCTAACTGATGAAGGATATGAATCACTTACAAAAAACTTCGCACAAATTAGAGCATATATTATTAAACAACGCGAAATCATTAAAAAATATCAAGAGTACTACGAAAAAGACGCACAATTACCTAAAGAATAACCCACCTAAATAAACACTCTGTTTAAATCCATATCTCCTGATAAATATAGTAGTATATAACAAGGAGATTATATGTGGTTCTTTTTAATAAAAGCAATAGCTGGTAGTATTATCGGTGCGGCAACCGAAAGTTGGTTCCGTGACACTAAAGTTGGGGTTTGGTTCTACAATAAAGTAGATGCTCTCTATACTTGGGCCGCAAAACGCTATCATATTAAATTGGTCACTGACGAAGAAAAGCAGATGGCAAAATTTCCAAAACTACAAGAAAAACTAGAGGATGTAGAAGCCCGTCTTAAGAAACTTGAAAAGAGAAAGTAGATGAATGAGTTAACCGACTTGTCGTTACAACTAAGCGACATATTAATGCCATGGATGGCAGTATTATTTTCCATCATGATGGCTATCTGGTTTAAAGACTGGGCAACTAAACTTGCCAAAGGTATAGCATTTAAATTTAATCCACAATTTAGAGAAGGTGATAAAGTTATACTCGACGGTGAACGAGCCCTTATTGTTAAAATTGGGCTGACAGAAACTGTTTTTGGAATTACTAAAATGGGCGGCGAATGGGATGGTGATTACATATGGCGTTACGTGCCTAATGATAGAATACCATACTTGAAATTAGAAAAAGTAATTTTCGATTCTGTGCCGGCACAGAACTCAAGTCATATTAACAAAAATAGTGAAGAAATACACAAACTTAAGAATGGAGATAGCAAGTGAGCGATCCTAAAGTAGCAAAGACTGAAAAGATAGCTGTACCAGTTGACAAATCAACAACAACTAAAAAAGTAGTAGTCGAGCTTGAAGTTGATACACAGCTTAAAGATATAGGACCTAATCCTTATCAACGATGGATTCATTTAGCAAAAGCATTTGACCAGTGGAGAATCTTTCCACGTATTTTTATTACAACTTATATTATATTATTGTATCAATGTGTGCATTGGTATCTAGCTTTACCAAAACCTACTATGGAACAATCAGGGTTAATTTCTATTGTAGTTGGTGCTGGTGCGGCTTGGTTTGGATTGTATACAGGGTCCAGTAAGAAGTAGTAACTGTTTTAATACACGATAAGTAATAGTATGAATTTCTACGACATACTAGGTGTTAACCGTAATGCAAGTAACGTTGATTTAAAAGAGGCTTTCAAAAAGAAAGCAATGACGCACCATCCTGATCGCGGCGGGTCAGAAGAAGAATTTAAAAAAATTAACGAAGCATACGATACCTTAAAAGATCCTCAAAAAAAGCAGATGTATGACCAATTTGGTAGTACTAATCCGCAACAACATCGTCCTCAACATCAAGAGTATCATTTTCATACTAGAGGACCTAACGGAAATATAAATGTAGAAGAAATATTTAATTCCTTTTTTGGTCAAGGTGATCCATTTACAAGAGGCTTTGGTCCTGGTAGACGAGCACAACAACAAAATCAAAATATAACAATAGCCGCAGATCTTGAATTAGAAGATATTGTAAACGGTAAAAGTTTAATTGCAACATTTAGAACAGCTAATGGTACAGAGCAGACTGTTAATATTGATATACCTCGCGGTATTAGAAGTGGCGATATAGTTAATTTCCCCGGAATGGGAGCAAATGACTTCTTTCCTGGTAGACAAGCAGGGGATCTTCATGTTAAAATACGTATAAGAAAACATGCCATATATGAAGTAGATGGTATTAATTTATATGTAAATAAAAATGTTAGCGTACTAGATCTTATTTTAGGAACTAACATAACAGTAGAAACTATTCATGGTAAAACATTAAATGTAACAGTACCAGCAGGAGCAAATGCAGGAACAACTTTTAGTATACAAGAACAAGGATTACCAGATCATAGAAGTGGGCAAACCGGCGCACTTTTTATTAAGATTAATGCTACAACACCCAAAATTGATGACGAACAAATAAGGGAACAAATAAGAAAATTAAACGATGAAATTAATTCACGCACCTAATAACTGGTTAGAGAAAACTGTAAAACCTTTTAACTTTGAAGAACACGATGCTCCTTCTATTGAAAAAGAAATGATAGAAATTATGGATAGCGAGCGTGGAGTTGGGTTATCTGCTAATCAAGTAGAACTTGACGCACAAATATTTGTTATAAAACCTACAGACTTAAAAGGTTATGAAGATAACAAAGGATTTGCTATAATTAATCCTAAAATTACTCATGCCTCGCAAGAAACAGTTATAGGCGAGGAAGGGTGTTTAAGTTTTCCTTTTTTATATATAAAAGTAAAACGTCCATACGGATTGGTTGTAGACTGTCTTGACATTACAGGAAAAGAGTGTACAATAGAGTTAACAGGTTGGAATGCAAGAGTCTTTGGTCATGAATATGATCATCTATACGGAATTAATTTTATTGATAGAGTAAGTAAACTTAGACTAGATATGGCTAAAAAGAAGAGAAATAAGTATATTAAAAAATATGATCAATTATATAAAAGAAGGGTTACTTAATGGTTGAACCAAGCGAACAATTACAATTAGTTTTTGATAAGGCTGTTGAAGTTTCAAAGAAGCTAAAACACGAGTATGTGACTATAGAACATTTACTCTTTGCTATGCTTTGTGAAGAAAGTTTTGCAAAGATCTTAGAAGGGTTTGGCACTGATCATGAACTAATTAAAAAGAATATTGAACATTACCTAAAAACAAACCTAACAGCAATCGAAACTACTGGTGAACTAGCGAAAAAATGGAAACCAAAGAAAACACACGCTGTTGAACGTGTTCTTAATAGAGCATTTACTCAAGTACTGTTTAGTGGACGTCAGTTAATTGAAATATCAGACGTATTTCTTAGCATGATGAATGAACAAAAATCTTGGGCATACTTTCATATTGCTAAAGCAAATATTGACAAAACTAAATTTTCAGATTATTTAAATAATGAGCTAGAAGCAACATATGAAGACGAAGAAACACAAGGACTGGCTAGTAGAGCATTACGTTCGTTTACTACTAATTTAAACAACGAAGTTGACGCAGGAAAGATTGATCCTGTAGTTGGTAGACGTGACGAGTTAGATACTATTGCTCTTGCTCTTGGACGTAGAACTAAAAATAATTGTTTACTTGTTGGCGATCCTGGTGTAGGTAAAACTGCTATTGCAGAAGGTCTTGCTTGGAAAATTGTAAAGAAAGAATGTCCAAAGTTTCTTCAAGACTATAGTGTTTATAACTTAGACATAGGATCTATGTTAGCTGGTAGCAAATATAGGGGCGACTTTGAAGAAAGATTTAAGCTAGTAATATCTGCACTAAAGAAACGTGGAAAAACTATTATGTTTATCGACGAAGCACACATGATAAGTGGAGCAGGTGCGGCAGGTAGTAGTAGTTCAAACGATCTTGCAAATATGTTGAAACCTATATTAACTAAAGGTAATATTAAAGTAGTTGCATCTACTACATGGGAAGAATATCGTAAATATTTTGAAAATGATAGAGCATTAATGCGTAGATTTGCTAGAGTTACAATTGATGAACCTAGCAAAGAAGTTGCAAAAGATATTTTACTTGGCATTAAAAAATACTACGAAGAATTTCATAACACTACTATTACAGAAGAGGCTGTTGATGCGGCTATTAAATTAAGTGTTAAATATCAAACAGATAAGAAATTACCTGATAAAGCTATTGACTTACTTGATTGTGCTTGTTCTAGATTTAATCTTAATGACCCACAAGAACGAGTTGTAGCTGAGGAAGAAATTCAGTTTGAATTAGCAAAAATGGTTAATCTTCCTGAAGAACAAATTAAGGAAAAGGAAACTAGTAATCTTGCTAATTTAGAAAAGAATCTTAAAGGTGAAATCTATGGTCAAGATGAAGCTATTACAAACGTAGTTGATAAAATCTTAGTTGCACAAGCAGGACTTAAAGAAGAACGTAAACCAATTGGTTCTTTTGTGTTTATGGGACCAACAGGTATAGGTAAAACAGAAACTGCTAGACAACTTGCTAAACAACTTGGCGTAAAACTTGTTAGATTTGATATGTCAGAATATCAAGAAAAACATTCAGTATCTAAGTTAATTGGTTCACCTCCAGGATACGTAGGGTTTGAAGAAAATGCTGGTCAACTTATTACTGCATTACAAGAAACTCCAAATTGTGTTTTATTACTAGACGAAATTGAAAAGTCACATCCAGATGTTAGTTCGTTACTATTACAAATTATGGATAATGGATTTATTACTGGTAGTAATAGTAAAACTGCTGATTGTAGAAACATTATTCTAATTCTAACAACTAACTTAGGAGCCTCTGAAGCAGAAAGGTCCGTAATTGGATTTGGAAATGACGAAGCAGAATTTGAAGATGCTGAACTTAAAAAGTTTTTTCCACCAGAGTTTAGAAATAGGTTAGATGGTGTTGTAACCTTTGATAAACTAGATAAAAATACTATGATAAAGATTGTTGGTAAGTTTTTAGTAGAGTTAAAGAAAATGTTAGTTGACAAAAATGTTAACATTAGTATTTCAGACGAAGCTATTGATGTATTAGTAGATAAAGGATTTAATAAGAAAATGGGTGCAAGACCATTACAACGTGTTATTGATAACGATATTAAACGTCCTTTATCTAGACTATTATTATTTGGTGAATTAAAAACAGGTGGAACTGTAACAATTGATGTAAAAGACAATGAATTTATCTTAAATACTAATACAAAGGACGTGACAGAAACAGTCCATTGATAGAAGGTGGTTATGATACGACACGAGACAACTAAATTATTCTATGACAAATACCTTTATAAATTAGGTGTTATTAATCCAGTTGGATTTATCTTCCGTAATAAAAATTTTAGTAATGCTAGAACAGTTATCGATGATTTGCAATTTCAATTAGAAGAAAACGAAACTCTTCGATATAAGCCTTCAATGCGGCATATTGATGTTAGTCAAGAAGACTTACACGATTTAAAAATACTACTTAGTGAACTTGAAAGTGCATCATCCTTTATGTTACGCTGTGAACAACGTAAAGTTGGTATTTTTTCAAATGACGATACATGGCTTAAACATGTAAGTAAAAAACTTAATTGCGTTAGTGACTTTTACGAACCAGCAGATATTACTGCTGATATACTTTTAAAAAACAAAAACATTATTATTAAAAATACCCCATTTGCCTACGAATTTAAAGTAACCCTTGGCGGCAATGCAATGGACTATAACTTTTATAATTGGGCCAAAGATAATGCTGATAAAATCCGTGTTAGTCCGGGGCTAATGACTCGGTTATCTCAAAGAGGGTACGTAAGTGGCAAATACCTATATTTACGTGATGAGAAGGTTCTAACACTTGCAATGCTTTTCTTATCAGGCAATATTACCAGGGTAGACAGAATAGTTATAAAGCAAGATGTAGATAAATAACAGTATGTCCAGCACAAGCGAAATAATTTTAACTCAAAATGTACACCCAGGTGATAGCACTTCGGTGACTATTAACGGAACATCATATAAAGGTGACGGATATTATGGCAGAGCAGATGGATTTCATACTGTTCAGTATAATTTAGTCAACTTTAATGGTACTATTAAGATGCAAGGTACATTAGCAACGACGCCTGTTGAAGCTGATTGGGGCGATATTGCTGGTACAGAAGTAAGTACATCAAATAACAGTCATTTTAAGAATTTTACAGGTAATTTTGTATTTGTTAGAGTAACAGTAACATATACAGCAGGTACAGTAACATCGGTACTACTAAATCATTAGGATAGTAATATGAAGCACTTTATTAATATAGTTTGGGAAAAGAAACCAGAGGACGTAGACGAGGTTGTAGTTGATTCAATCCTTGAATGTGCCGATGAAGCATTACTTGAAGATGAAACAAATTACGAAATAGGTGAAACTGAACAAGGTGGCGTTATATTAACTGTAGAAACACACAAAAATCTTAAAGATTCTGAATCTACTGTAGTAGCTGAGCGTATTGCTCATAAACTATTTGATTTAGGTTATAATCACTTCGATATCGAAATTTCCGTCTAGCCTTAAAGTCTGATAAATACTCTATATAGGAGGTTTCATCATGGCTTGTAATAACGACCAATGTAAGAACGAAAAATGTACTTGCGATCCTTGTGAATGCACACCAACAATGCGTTGCGAGTGCTGTACTAGAACAGAAGAAGAATAATTATGAAAATTAATGAATTTATAAATGATGAAAACGATGAGAGCAAACCTAATTTAGGATTTGATGTTGTAGGCGATCTGCATGTACATATGAAGAATGATCCTATGTTTTATCGTAAGCAGTATTATCCAACTATTGCGAGTATGCAAGATAGCCTAAAACAAGGTAATCCAATCGATACAAAAAAAGCAATATTGCCAATGGTACAAAAAGGCATTAGTCACTACTGCGGAAAGTATAATATTCCAAGACGGCCAGAAGATTTACTACAAGCAGAAGATATTGATGCATTAGTAGAAAAAATTTATGGCGAAGAAATGGAGTTAATCGAAAAAGGTGATTATTAATGCTCTTACGCCAACTCACTGAAGCTGACGGGAAAACGGCTGTATTTGCCTTTGGGCGAATGAATCCCCCTACGATTGGACACGCTAAACTAGTTAACGTGATTGTTAATCAACCAGGAAATCCTTTCCTATTTTTAAGTCACACACAAAAACCTAAAACAGATCCTTTATCATTTGCAGAAAAAGTTTTTTTTGCTCGTAAATGTTTTGGTGACGGAATTACTATTGGCAACGATGGCGTTAGAACTATTATTGATGCTTGTAAATTTCTTTACAGTAGAAAGTATACTGATCTTATTTACGTAGCTGGTGACGATCGTGTAAAAGCCTTTGACGACTTACTAAACAAATACAACGGTGGAGACGATTATACATTTAACTCTATAAATGTTATAAGTGCAGGGCAACGTGATCCAGATGCCGAGGGTGCTGAAGGTATGAGTGCAAGTAAAATGAAGCAGGCGGCAGTTGACGGAGACATTGAATCATTTAGATCTGGCGTTTGCAGTAAAGATCCTAAAGTAGGAAAAATGTTATATAATAAAGTTCGTACTGGCTTAGGAATACAAGAAGAAGGCATACAAGTAATAGAATAACTGCAAGATGCAGACAATATATAATAATATTTTGAAGGGGAAACATCGATGAACGACCAACCAGAAGCAATGCTAAATGAAAATGCTAACATAGACGATATCCCAGATTTTTTAAAAATGAATGTAGCCGAAGAGGTTAATAAAGCTCGCAAAGCCGCAGAAGAACAAGCACGTAAAGTAACCGAAGCGAAAGTTATTTAATAAAATGGACGAAATAGAGCGATTAAAACAGTTAGCTGGAGTTAATGAGTTTAAAGGATACAAAGAATATATTCCTGAAAACCCTAGTATAACTGCGGCCGCTCTAAAGAAAAAAGAAAAAGAGCAAGATATTAAGCCAGGTACAGACGAATGGTTTAAGCTCTGGTTCAGTCGTCCTTTTATGCAAGGTAATAATGGCTTTAGAGGCAGAAAATGAAGTTACGTCAACTATTTGAAAATGGAGGCTTAATAGTTCCAGGAGTTAATACAACTGGCGACGTTGGTCCTGACGAAATTAAAAAACAAGCCGCTAAATTTGGAAACAAAGTTGACAAGCAAGGCAAACCTGCACATACCTTCCACAGTAAAGCACACAAAAATACCAACCCTAATACACTTTTCAATTTAGGAATGACAGAATCACAAAACTCTATTACATATACTAGTCCAAACTTTGATAATGAATGGGACGAAGCAACACGTTACGATGAATTTAAAAACATAGGTAAAAAAAAATGGATTGCTCTTGCTAAAACTGGTAACGTAGTAGACTATGATATTAACACAGTTAAAAAGATTAATAATACCGAAGCTGGTGATGTAAAAGAGTTTGATAAGTTACATCCAGAGAAACAAAAAAGAGCATTGCAACAAATAAGTACAGGTAAAGTTGAATTACCCATTGTTGCAAATTATAGTGATGGGTATTTAGAACTTATAGGTGGCAATACACGACTTACTGCATTAATGAAAGCAACCGGTAAAGGTAAAGTATGGCAATTTGATGTTCCTGACAACTTAGAAGAAAAAGAAGCATTAGGATTATCAAGTAAAAGCGAAATTTATGTAGATATGGATGGAGTACTTGTAGATTTCTTTGGTGCTTGGACTAAATTAATGGGTGTAAAGAACTGGAAGGAAATTCCAGACGTGAATGTAGGACTTGAAAAGATTAGAAACACTAAAGACTTCTGGGTTAATTTACAACCAACAGCAAATGCTAATAACTTATTAGGTATTATTAAAACAATTAAAGGAAGCTATAAAATTCTTTCGGCACCACTAGCTGACGATCCTAGAGTTGAACCAAGTAAAAGAGAATGGGTAGAAAAACACTTAAAAGCGTTTCCTCCTACAGAAGTAATTATTACAAGTAATAAAAAACAATATGCTGTACAACCAGACGGAACTAAAAATATTCTAATTGACGACTTTGGACAGAATGTTGCTAAATGGGAATCCGCAGGTGGAATAGGATTTAAACATAAAGATCATAAGTTTGAAAGAACTGCAAAGAACTTACAACAACATTTTAAAGAAGGACAACGACTAGATCCAAGCTGTTGGAAGGGGTACAAGAAACAAGGTACTAAGATGAAGGGTGGCAAACGTGTTAATAACTGTATAAAAGAAAGCGATCTAAAAATGAAGTATAGTGACTTTAAAGAGTTTCTTGCTTCAAAAATTGCACAAGGACAAGTTGGAACTGGCCGCAAAGAGTATGATCCAAGATTATTACAAAAGATATATGAACTTATTTCAGGACAGGATGTTGATTGGGACGGCAAAAGTTATACTATACATGATATAGATAATTCTCCAAGACAGTTGGCTAGAAGAGGCAGAAACCCAGCTACAGAAGGACTACTAGCTAAAGGATAAATATAAGTGTTATGAAAATCAATGAAATAAAAAAGCAAAAGCCACCAAAAGTTAAAAGTCCTGTAGCAAAATACATGAATACTTTTAATAAACCTGCAACATTTGATGATCGTAAGGCTAAAGCTAAAGCAGGGTATGAAAAGCATAAAAAAGACCCACAATATACTACTGAATCAGTACAACTAAACGAAATTGCTCCAGCACTTATACCATTAATAGCTGGCGCTGTTAGATTAGGAGCACCGCATGTACTTAGATTCTTATCAAAAAAAGGTGCTAAAGAACTTATTAAAAAAACACCCGGAGCACTTACTAAAAAAATAACACCTCTTGTTAAAAAAGGTGCAGAAGTGGCAGGTAAAGGTGCAATAAAGGGTACTGGAAAAGTAGCAAAGGGCGTAGGCACAGCAATACTTAAAAATCCTGTTAAAGCTACAATACTAGGCGTAGGTGCAAAAGTTTACACAGAAGTTGATGAGTTATTTGATCACATCAAAGAACTTGTAGGCGATATGCTTGATAATGCAACAATTCAAGCTCTTGCTAAAGTGGCAGTAAAATGGGCATTGCCGGCGGCGGCAATTATTGCAATTGTATATGGTGGTAAACAACTTTATGACTATGCAACTGATGATGAATGTGATCACTGTAACGGTACAGGAAAACACGGAAAGAAAGATTGTAAAAAGTGCAACGGCACAGGAAAAGGTATTGGCGAGTCTGTTAATAATCTATTAGGCGAAGATGGTGAACCAAGCGACTTTGAAGATTACACAGCAAAAATTAAAACTCTATATAGTTTAGAACGTTTTATGAAAGATGATCCAGAACTTGCTAAAGAAGTAAAACGTAGATACAGACAATTAGCAAAATGGAAACTTAATCACGATCAAACTGAAGAATTTAAAGCTCAAATATATAAAGGTATGAAAGAAATAGGCGAAACAGCTACAGCTGGATCAACAAGTGCCGGAGCAATAGCTACAGTGGCAAATCCAGTAATTGCTAAACATACTCCTAAGAAAAAGGGTAAATTAGGAGCTCCAAAGGCTCCACAAAAAACAAAGGCTGATGGTACAGCCGTAAATGCATTAGACATGGGTAACAATTTAATGGGTGGCGCGACAGTTAGACGCTAAATACAGTAAGGATAATACTATGCGAGATAAAGAAATAAAAGAAGGATTGGCAGATTTGGCTCATAAAGTTGAGCAAGATCATGAAATACAACTTGCTAGAGGCGAGTTATATAAAGCCGCAAAATATTCTATTAAACTTCATGACATAATGAAAACTATGGCTGAAGAAGAAGGTTTAGATGGTTGGGTATCAGCTAAAATTACTAAAGCATCTGATTATCTTAGTACTGTTTATCATCATTTAGATTATCAAACAAAATTTGACGAAGTATCAGAGTCAACATGTAATTGTAACTGTGGTAAACCAATTTGTGAAAGTTGTGGTAAGCCTCATAAAAAGAAAAAAGTTAAAGAAGGCGACGGTATCTATCATGATTGTGCAGTAAAATTTAAACACGGCAAATATGGCGAATGTACTGTTATTCCAGAAGAACATACTTTATTAGAAGATGGTACTGTTACTCATTATGATGCTACATTTACTGGCGAAGACGGAGATCAGTATATTGTAAGAAATGTTGCTGTAGCTGACATGACTGATGTTATTTCAGAAGGCCATGTACACGCTTCTAAATCATATAAGAAGAAAAAAATGATTAAGAAAGAAGGTGGAATGCCAACAAGCGTTATTAAGAACAAACAAAAATACGCTGATATGTCTGATAAAGAATTAGCAGGTCATTTTAAAGGCAAAGATGAGAAGACTCTAAAACAAATGGCATGGAGACATGGTTATGGAAAAATGAGTTCTCACTATGTAGATAGAATTAAAAAAGAAGCGTATAAAGAAACTTTACAAACTAGATTAAAAGAAACTAAATCTTGTTGTAATAAGTCAGAAGAAAACTAAATGAATATCCGAGACATCACTGAAGGACCAAATAATCCTTGGCAACTTACAAAAGCGTTAGGAAAAGGTGCCAAAGCAGGTGCTGGACCTGGAGTCAGTAACGCTGGAAGTAACCTTAAGAAAATATTTGATCCATCTGGTACCGCACCTACACCAGGGTCTGGTGGACCAACGATGTACGGAGCCGGCAAAGATGCGTGGGACAGTGAAAAACCTGGCGGTAGTGACAAGACACCTAGTAAGAAGGAACCTAATCAAAATTTAGAATATCTTAAACTGCAATCTGCAATAATGAAAGATAAAAAACTTACACCAGAACAAAAACTTGAAAAACTTGATCAACTTTTACAACAACAAATTCAACAGGGTGGTCGCTAAATGTTTTTAACAATTGGATTCATCGTAGGGTTTGTAGCAGGTTGGTACATAAACGAGAAGTTTGAAGACTTACAAGAACTACTTGCTAAATTTAAATTCTGGAAGAAATAAATGAGAGCTAATCAATTTGTTAATGAACTTATGCCAGATGAGGTAGTTAAAGGTGCTAAAAAACAAGCACCCGTTGATTCTAAAGCAACTGATCAAAAAGCAACACAAAAAGTTGCACAAAGAGCCACAGCAATGAAAAGTATTGCCGGTGGTAACGCAAGTGGCGGCATGATCGCTAAAGGCATGGATAAAGTAGCAACAGGAAGTACATTACCCCCCAATTTGATAAAAGCAATACAACCATATACAAAGAGTATCCAGAAGATGATGCAGGATCCCCAATTATTTTCTAAATTTAAACTATTAATGAAACAAGCTAACGCTGTAAAATAAGTCAGAGAAGTAAAGGAGTTTTACAATGCCAGCCCGTAACCACAAGAAATGGTTAAAAACACCCACGATTGAATATGTTGATAGTCGCATATATTCTAGTCAAGAAATTTATGAAGAAGAGATTAAAAATATTTTCGCAAAGGTTTGGATACCTTTGTGTCATAAGTCTGAAATGCCAAATAAAGGCGATTTTAGAACAAGTCAAATTGCATTTCAAAATTTAGTTGCAGTTAATCATGGAGATACATTCAAAGTTTATCATAATCCTGGTATACGAGGAGTATCTGGTACATTTGTAGATTTTACGTTTGTTGAAGACCTCAAAGAATTACCTACAGAAGTAAAACATGGAGGAATGGTATGGACTACACTAGATACTAATCCTACAATGGATGTGGACCAATGGACTTGCGGTGCATTTGATTGTATTGCTGATGCTATTGATACAGAAGAACTAGAAATATTCCATTATCATAAAGCGATTATTCCAACAAACTTTAAACTATGGCATGATACAAATAGTGAATTCTATCATGACTACATGCATTACTTTAATCGTGTAACTGGGTTTAATGATGAGTATTTTGCAAGAAAGAACGTTCCGTTTGATAACGGTCACGTTAATGTAAGTAGCTTCACAGTTAACTATACTGAGTTTGATAAAGACGGCGATAGAGGAGAACTTAGTTTTCCTAACTTGCCGCCAAACCAATGGTATATGGTAGACTTATTTCCAGGCTTTAACTTTAACTTAAGAGGTAGTGCATATCGTAGTGATAGTGTTACTCCATTAGGACCTAATAAAGTACTAATTGAATTTAGAGGATACGGACTACTAAAAGATACTGTAGAAGAACGCAATACTAGAATCAAACATCACAATACTATTTGGGGACCGTTTGGACGCAACTTACATGAAGACCTATTAGGTGTAACCGGGCAAGGTGCATCAATGGCGCCAGGATCAGAGCCTAGAAATATCCTACATGGTAGACACGAGAATAGTACTATACATGATGAAGTTGGTATGCGACACTATTATGCAGAATGGGGGAAGTATTTGGATTTAGATCCAAGCAACCCTGTAAGAGTAGAAGAGCCAGTAGAAGAACTAGTAGCATAAACAGTACATAAGTATTATTAATGTCAGCATTAATAACAAAAGAATTCAATGAAATTGGTGAAGTTTATCAGAATACGTATATTAATTCTGACAAAGTAAATCCGTTCCTAAAACAGCTAATAAAAACTTATAATAAGCAAGAGAAAACTTCTTGGGCACCGTTAGTACCATTAGACTCAATAGAAGTAATGCTTAAAGATCCATATTTTGAATATATTGCTGACTTTGTAATTGAAACTATTAAAGAATGCACTCCATCATTTCCAGAAATAGAAACATATCAAAATAATGATAGCAAGATTACAAATTGGCCTGTTGATCCGTATATAATAAACGTTTGGGGTGTAGTAAATAAAGCTGATACTGATAGAGAGTGGACACCTAGACTACATCCACATAGGCACGTACCAGCAACATGGACTTTTACATATTACATCGAAGCTTGTGATACTTGTTCACCACTAGTGTTTACTAATACTGACGTTAAAAATGCTATTGCACCTCGTACAGGAGACTTAGTTATATTTCCAGGATGGGTAACACACGGAGTTGGTGTGCATACGTGCAGTCATGATAGAATATCAATAGCAGGAAACGTAGCAGTAAAATTATGAAAGATTTAAGAATAGAACAATTATTATTTACTGAACAATTTGATGTGTTTACTAATGTGTACCCGAACGCAACGAAAGTAAAAGAACACCTAACACAAATTATTACGCAAGAAGGTGATAAACAATACCGAAAAACAAATGTCCAAGCAAATATGACATCTTGGGATATGTATTCAAACGAACACTTTATTCCCATAATTGATTGGGTAATTGAAACTTTAAAACAAGGTGACACGCCGTCTGCACCAAAAGATACAACTAAACTTTATTGTGTTGATTGCTGGGGTGCTACTTATAAGACTGGCGATTACACTAACCAACATGCTCATTGGCCAAGCCAATGGTCTTTTATATATTATGTTGATGCTTGTCCAAAATGTGCTCCATTAGTATTCCCCGGAGCAGGTAAAGCCATCAAACCAAATACAGGATTGGTTATAATTTTTCCTGGACCAATATCGCATTCTGTACCAAAACACGAATGTAATCATAATAGAATTTGTATAGCTGGAAATATTGCATACGAATTAGAAAAAGCTAATCCAAAAGAAATTGCAGAAAACACTTGACTTTCGAGAAGAAAACAAGTATAATATACTAATAACCTGGAGGTAAGACATGAGTGACCGCACATACGGCCCCGAAGAAAAAGATAAATTAACAAGACTAGTAAATGAAGGCGCAACGGTTCTACAAGAAATTGAAGATCTTAATGCTGGATTAAAAGATACTGTCAAAGCAGTAGCAGAAGAATTGGATATGAAACCAACTCTTATTAATAAAGCAATTAAAATTGCTCATAAAGGCGATTGGTTAGCACATGCTGATGCGTTTGATGACTTAGAAACCCTAGTTGTTACTCTCGGCAAAGACAAACTGTGATTATTAAAATACAAAAATTCTTTAAAGAAAGTCATAGATTGAGTCCTACAGCATTTTATTGTGAAATGGTTGAGGCAAGTTTATTAATCAGTGCAAGTGCAATTCTTACATTTACTGTACTAAATCCAGCAACAAAGATTTTTATACCAATGTACTTTATTGGATCAATCTTTGGTATTATAAGTGCAGTCATTAGACAAGCGGCATTTGTTATTATATTGTGCTCATGGTTTACTTTTATGAACGCTATAGCACTTTGGAAATTATTTTTATGATATATATGGTAGACATAGACGGAACAATATGTTATACTGATGGTAACAAATATAAAGAAAGTAAACCTAAACAAGCTAGAATAGATTATTTAAATGAACTATTTAAGAAAGGTGATGAAATACATTACTGGACAGCCAGAGGTGCAAAGTCTGGTAAAGATTGGTTAGAGTTTACTAAAGAACAATTAAAAGGCTGGGGAGTAGAGTTTACTTCTATAAAAACAGGCAAACCACATTACGATTTATGGATAGATGATAAGGCAGAAAAAGATGACGCATATTTTTGGCACGGTCCTAAGGGCCTACGTAGATAAAGGAGTATTGAATGAGTTACGTTGATGCTCTATTTGATAGAAATGCAGATATTCTTCGTGTTGTAGAACGCAAAGAAGGTAAAAGGCATTTTACTGAATACCCTATTAAGTATACATTCTTTTATAAAGATCCACGTGGCAAATATAAAAGCATTTATGGTGATCCTTTAAATAGGATTATTTCAAAGTCTACTAAAGACTTCCGTAAAGAACTTGCAATTAACAATACAAAACAGTTATTTGAAAGTGATATTAATCCTATCTTTCAATGTCTAAGTGAAAACTATCTTAATGTGGATGCACCAAAACTTAATGTAGCCTTTTTTGATATCGAAACAGACTTTGATCCTGAACGTGGCTTTGCTGATCCTAGCGATCCGTTTATGCCTATAACTGCAATTAGTGTACATTTGCAATGGATGAACACTCTTATTACTTTAGCGGTTCCGCCGAAAACAATCACAATGGAAGAAGCTAAAGAACAAACACAAGAATTTCCTAATACACATCTATTTGAAAAAGAAGGTGAAATGTTAAAAACATTTCTTGACTTAATCGAAGATGCTGATATTATTACTGGATGGAATAGTGAAGGATATGATATTCCATATACTGTGAATAGAGTTAGTAGAGTATTAAGTAAAGACGATACACGACGTTTTTGTCTTTGGGGACAGCTACCTAAGAAACGTGAGTATGAAAAATATGGTAAAAAAGCAGAAACGTATGATCTAATAGGTAGAGTGCATTTAGATAGTTTAGAATTATATCGAAAATACACATACGAAGAAAGACATACATACAGACTTGATGCTATTGGTGAAACTGAGATCGGAGAAAAGAAAACTGTATACGAAGGTACATTAGATCAACTTTACAACAACGACTTTAGAACGTTTATTGAATATAACAGACAAGACGTTGCACTACTGGACAAGTTAGACCAAAAGTTAAAGTTTATTGACCTTAGTAACGAACTAGCACACGCAAATACCGTATTACTACAAACTACAATGGGTGCAGTTGCCGTAACAGAACAAGCAATTATTAACGAAGCACACGGCAGAGGACTACAAGTTCCTAATAGAATTAAGCGGGAACCTGGTAGTGAGCCGGCCGCAGGTGCCTATGTTGCATTTCCTAAAAAGGGCTTACATAAGTGGATTGGCTCAATGGATTTAAATTCGCTATATCCGTCTGTTATTAGAGCATTAAATATGGATCCTGCAACTATAGTAGGACAACTAAGACCAATAGATACTGATGCGATGGTTGAAGAAGCAATGACGTTACAAAAGAAATCCTTTGCTGGAGCATGGGAAGGTCGATTTGGTACTATAGAATATGATGCTGTAATGGAACAACGTAAAGATGTTGACATTACCGTTGATTGGGAAACTGGTGATGAACAAATAATGAGTGCGGCTGAAGTATATAATATTATTTTTAATTCGCGAAAACCGTGGATGTTATCTGCTAATGGTACTATTTTAACAACAGAGTTTGACGGTGTTATTCCTGGTTTGCTAAAACGTTGGTATGCTGAGCGTAAAGAATTACAAGCAATGAAGATAAAATCTATTGAAGCCGGTAACAAAATTGAAGTAGCATTCTGGGATAAACGACAACTTGTTAAGAAAATTAACCTAAATAGTTTATATGGTGCAATACTAAATCCCGGGTGTAGATTCTTTGATAAACGTATTGGACAATCAACTACACTTACTGGTAGACAAATTGCAAAACATATGAGTGCTGAATGTAATAAAGTAATTACAGGCGAGTATGATCATGTTGGCGATGCAGTAATTTACGGAGATACAGATTCTGTATACTTTTCTGCGTTTCCTATTTTGCAAAAAGAGATAGAAAATAAAGATATACCTTGGGATAAAGACAGTATTATTAAATTATATGACCAAGTAGCAGGTGAAGTTAATAATACCTTTGTAGATTTTATGAGTAAGGCGTTTCATTGTCCAAAAACTAGGGCAGATGTTATTGCCGCTGGTAGAGAGATTGTTGCAGAAAGCGGATTGTTTATTACTAAGAAACGTTATGCGGCACTAATTTATGATGAAGAAGGTGAGCGTAAAGATATAAATGATAAGCCTGGTAAAGTAAAAGCTATGGGCTTAGACTTAAAACGTTCTGATACACCTGAATTTATGCAAAACTTCTTAAGTGAACTACTGCTTATGGTATTAACTAAAGGAACACAAGCTGAAGTATTAAACCGTATTACGGAATTTAGAACAGAATTTAAATTACGTCCGGGATATGAAAAAGGTTCTCCAAAACGTGCAAATAAAGTTGGAGAGTACAGACGTAAAGAAGAAAAAGAAGGCAAAGCAAATATGCCCGGACACGTTCGAGCAAGTATTAATTGGAATACATTAAAACGTATGCACGGGGACAAGTATAGCCAAGAAGTTGTAGATGGTATGAAAGTTATTGTTTGTAAATTAAAACAAAATCCACTAGGTTATACAAGTGTTGCATACCCTACAGACCAATTACGCTTACCGGATTGGTTTAAAGAACTTCCGTTTGATAACGATGCTATGGAAGAAGCTATTATAGATAAGAAATTAAGCAACTTGATTGGCGTACTAGATTGGGATATTCAAAGTACATTGCAGAATAATACTTTTGGATCACTGTTTGACTTTGGGGGAGATGAATAATGCATGGTATGATAGATTTAGAAACATTAGGTACTAATCCTGATACAGTGATATTAACTTTAGGAGCAATTAAGTTTGATCCTTATACTGATATTGAACCATCTGATGGACTATACTTACGTGTTAACGTAGACGATCAAACAGAAATAGGTCGTACTATTGACCAAAGTACCTTAGACTGGTGGGGTAAACAAGAAGAAAGCATACGTGAAGAAGCTCTTGGTGACGAAGATAGAGTTGGCTTAAAAGAATTAACTAAAAGCCTAAATAAATGGTGTGTAGGATTAGATTACTTGTGGTGTCAAGGTCCGCTATTTGATTATGCTATCTTAGAAAATTTATATAAGAACTTACAGGTTCCTATTCCTTGGAACTTTTGGCAAATACGTGACAGTCGTACATTGTTTGCATTGATGCCTAAAGACCCTCGTAAAGCTATACAGAGCGACGCACATAACGCCTTAGCAGATTGTTACTATCAAGCTAAGTGCGTACAACAAACATATAAACACTTTGGAATAACCAAATGACTTTTAAAAAAGGAGACTTAAAGTAATGGGTCACATGTTAGTTGAAGGTAAAACAAAGATAATTGAAAAAGGGGATAAACCCTTTACAATTAATATGGTAGCAAAAGATTTTTTAACAGGCGGTGATGCCGCTAAAAAAGAAGAACTTACTGATATAGGAATACAGAAAACAATACAAGCATCAAATGTATTTAAAATGCTTCAACAAAAAAGTATACCTACATCATTTATTGATCAATCAGCACCAAACACAATGTTACATGAAGAATGTGATATGTTACCGCTTGAATTTGTTGTTAGACGTTATGCTTTTGGCAGTTACTTAAAACGTAATACAGAATTTGCATATAATACTAAGAATATTTTCCAAAGAGAACCACATTGTTTTCCACAACCTGTTTGGGAGATTTTTCATAAACATTCTGTTGTAATGCCGCCTTGGGTAACCACGCCTACACAGATGGATGAGAACGAAGCTAGAGAAAAATATCTAATAGACGGCAAATGGGCTGAAGGAGTATATACAGATCCATATATTAAAATTGGCAATGAATGGGAATTATATTCTGCAAAGGCTCCTATTGAAGGTAAACCTTTAATGACTACTAGCATTTTACTTAATTCACGAGAAATAGAGAGTGCAATTAATCAAATTGTTATTCCTGCCTTTGAAGCTATAGAAGAAAGTTGGAAAAAGGTTGCTACTAGCGATGGTCCTGTACAACTTGTAGATATAAAATTTGAATTAGGGTTTCGATCTAAAGATAACCTTTTAGTACTATCTGATGTGGTTGATAATGACAGTTGGCGTATTTGGCCCGGCGGTAATCCTGAAAACCAATTAGATAAACAATCTTTTAGAGACGGTGAGGATTTATCTAATGTTGCAAACAAGTATCAACTAGTAACAGAGTTAACAAACGGATTTATAAAATGAAAGTTGGAATAACTTTTTCTACATTTGATTTATTACATGCAGGTCATATTGCTATGTTACGTGAAGCAAAAGACCAATGTGAGTATCTTATATGCGGTCTACAAATAGATCCTTCAATGGATAGACCAGGAAAAAATAGACCAATCCAAAGTGTAGTTGAAAGATATACACAATTAAAAGGTGTAAAGTATGTTGATGAAATTATTCCGTATGTACGAGAAAAAGATATTGACGATATATTAGAATTGTATAATAATATCAATGTACGAATATTAGGCGTAGAATACGAAGGCAAAGATTTTAGTGGTAAAGCAACAGGCGAACGATTAGGAATAGAACATCATTATAATCAACGCAATCATAGATTTTCTAGTAGTGATTTAAGAGAACGATTCCAACAACAGTTAATTGGTAAACATATATGAAAATATTAATAACTGGAAGTTCTGGAATGGTTGGACAAGAATTACAAAATCATTTATTCAATCACGATGTAAAAACTATTGATTTATTAGATGGCCAAGATCTAAGAAATTGTAATTTAGATTATGATGTTGATGTTATATTTCATTTAGCTGGTAAAAGCGGCGTTAGAAAAAGTATAGATAACCCTAAAGAATATTTCGAACACAACGTAATAGCATCACGTAGATTATTTGAAGCATTTCCAAATACTAGAATTATCTATGCAAGTTCTAGTACTGCTAAAGAACCTTGGAGGAATCCGTATGCATTATCAAAGAAAACTATTGAAGGTATTGCTCCAGATCATGCATTAGGCCTACGTTTTACGACTATATACAATGGAGACCAGGAACCTAGACCAGATATGTTTATTCCAAAGCTCTTAAGAAACGATATACAATTTATTAATAGCAACCACAGAAGAGACTTCATTCATGTTACAGACGTATGTGATGCACTTATGTTGCTAATGACTCATTCATTAACTGGGGTATTTGACCTAGGCACAGGACAATCCTATCCAATAACAGACCTTACTAATCATATAGGCTTAACTCCTAAAGAAAAAATTGGTGATAAGCATGAACGAATTGATAACCAAGCAGACATTACTAAATTAACAGAGATAGGATGGAAACCTAGTATCAATATTTTTGAGTACTTTAATGAGTTAAACATGACAAATAATGCTTGACTTTTCAGTAAACTTTAAGTATAATATAATTTAAATGGAGAAGAACGCTATGAAAGATATCTTACAAGACATTGTTGCACATACACATTCGCTAGGTTTTTTAAATCTAGTTAAAGTTACAGGTGATGCAACATCAACAACTATTGAAAGTATGGCTGAAGATCGTTCAGTAATCCTTTCATCTAAAACTAAAACTCCGGTTTCTGAGTTTAACGAAACATTTGGTATGCCTAACTTAGACAAGTTAGCTTTGCATTTAAAGAATCCAGAATATCAAAAAAATGCAAAACTATCTGTAGAGAAAGCAGACAGAAACGGTGTTACAATTCCGACACATATTCACTTTGAAAATGAAGCAGGCGATTTTAAAAATGATTATCGTTTTATGAATAGTGAAATCATTAACGAAAAACTTAAATCTGTTAAGTTCAAAGGTGCAACATGGGAAGTTGAGTTTGAACCAACTATGGCATCAATTCAAAGAATGAAACTACAAAGCGCCGCACATGCTGAAGAAACTGTTTTCACAGTAAAAACTGTAAACAAGACTTTAGTATTTTACTTTGGTGATCATTCAACTCATTCAGGTGACTTTGTATTTCAACATACAGGCATTGAAACTGAATTAAAACATGCTTGGAGTTGGCCTGTAGCACAAGTACAAGCAATTCTAAGTCTTGATGGGAAACAAACAATGAAAATTTCCGATCAAGGTGCAATGCAAATTACAGTTGACTCTGGATTATCAGAGTATGACTATATTTTACCTGCACAATCTAAGTAGGAGAGACGTGTGAATAGAGATCTTACAACTGCACAAAAAGATTACGCAATCTTTCTTCCGGCACTAAGTGGCTTCTTTGCCACTTATATAGGAAAACAGCGACATGCTGAGTATGTTGATAAAAATAGAGTACCTTCTAATTTTCCAAATGATGTAGAGAGTATGAACTGGTTAAACCCACAAAAAGGTTTATTTAATTATAATTGGACTTTGTATAGTGCAGGTCATGCCGAGTTAGATATAAACAAACATTCACCTAAAGAAGATATGATTCGTAACAGGGATCGTAATACTAGTTGGCTACTTGGTGACTCGGGTGGTTTCCAAATAGGTAAAGGTGTTTGGGAAGGCGATTGGAAAGATCCTAACTGTCCTAAAGCAATGAAGAAACGTAGACAAGTTCTTGCGTGGATGGATGCTTATATGGACTATGGAATGATTCTTGATATTCCGGCTTGGGTGGCACGTTCTAAGGACGGTATTAAAGCAACTGGAGTTTCAACATATCAAGAGGCAGTAGATGCTACACGTATTAACAACGATTACTTTATGAAGAATCGTAATGGTAATTGTAAATTTTTAAATGTGTTACAAGGTGAAAATCATACTGATGCTGAAGATTGGTATCAGCAAATGAAAGACTATTGTGATCCTGTTAAATATCCTGACACACACTTTAATGGTTGGTCGATGGGTGGTCAAAATATGTGCGATATTCATCTTGTACTTAAAAGAATTGTAGCACTTCGATTTGACGGACTATTAGAAACAGGTGTACATGATGTAATGCACTTCTTAGGAACGTCGAAATTAGAGTGGGCTACGTTGCTTACAGATGTACAACGTGCAGTACGAAAATATCATAATCCAAACTTTATGATTACATTTGATTGTGCAAGTCCGTTCTTAGCTACAGCAAATGGACAAGTTTATATTCAAACAGAAACACAAGATAGATCTAAATGGGTATATCGAATGGTTCCGAGTGTTGATGATAAAAAGTATGCTACAGATAGTCGACTATTTAAAGATGCAGTATTACAAGACGGAATATTTAAAAACTTTGAAGATTCTCCTATAACGGATGGATTAAAAGTTTCAGATATATGTTATTATAAGCCCGGCGACCTAAATAAGATAGGTAAAGAAGGAAAAACAAGTTGGGATTCATTTAGTTATGCAATTCAGATGGGGCATAACGTTTGGCATCATATTAATGCTGTACAAGAAGCAAATAGACAATATGACAATGGTGTAATTCCTAAAATGTTAGTTGAAGAAAAATTTGATAGGACTTATTTCAAAGATGTCGTTGAGGCAATATTTGCAACTAATAATAGAGACGAAGCTAATGCAGTAATAGAAGAATACAGCAAGTTTTGGATGTCTATTATAGGTACTAGAGGAGCAACAGGTAAGAAAACTGTTAATGCTGGTACAAAGTATACAGAATTTTTTGATGAGAGTGATAATACTACTAATGATGCTAACGAAACTGACGAACCTGAATTAGTTGAGAGTAAACTCGAGGAGTTAGAGGATGAGCAAAGTTAAATCTTTAAAAAAGATACAAGATGATTTCGATTACTATCATCGTAAAGTTGAGCAAATGGAATCAGAACGTGAAGAAGACCGAAGTTGGGAAACAAAGCTACTCATAAACAGGCACAAGAAATTAAAACTAAAGGCAAAAGAAGAATTGGCAAAATTAAGCAATAATTAATGCTTGACTTTTTGCTAGTTTCTGTTATACTAATATAAGCTAAAGATATAAAGGTAAACTTTTAGGCAATAGAAGGACAAGACGATGAAGACATTTATGCTACTGTTAGCATTTACACTAACCGAACCAGATGGTACACAGAGAGATGAGATTGTGAACGTTCTTTCAAGACACTTCGATTCAAAACCAGAATGTATTGAGTTTGTAATAGACTGGGAAGATACTATTAGGTCACGAGGTTTAGATGCTGTACAAGATATGCTTAGAGATGACTGGAAAGTTGACTTAACACATATTGGGTGTGCTGAAAAACCTGAATTTAAAAAAGTTGCTTCTATAGAACATGAAGTGGCTGACGATCCGGAAAGTGATTTTAATCAATGAAACGAGCATATACTAGCGGTATAGCATCTGACGTTGTGTATTTTACTGGGTTTGAAGTAGAAAAAACTCCAGCATATGATATGGATACATTGTTTGTAGTCGGAGCTCAGCCGGCAGATGAAATTGTTAATCAAGCTGAACATTTTGGCTCTCAACACATTTACTTGGGTGCGAACCAAAGTTTTCATATAGATCTTATGCAACGACATCCTGGACAGGTCGAGCTATGGAATAACATTATAAATCCTTTACTAGAACAAGGTTACTGGGTAACTTTAGATTATGATGTCAAATATCATGAATGGGTACTTGATAACGATTGGAATTCAGAAGATAAATTTATTTCACAAATTAGCATAAAATTACCAGACATACATCATTTAAATTATAATGCGTGTATTAAACTCGATGATACAGACTTTAATCATAGCAATCCTGGTGTTTGGATACACCAAGTACATGATTTAATGGATCGTAAAAAATTTACAGGTTGGGATGCATATTCAAAAGACGATCCTGTAAAGGTTGACAAACAAAACAAAAGGTAGTATACTATGAGTACAATGGACACAATAATTTTAGATGATATGAAAACAGATAGTGAAGAAAAGATTATGCGAACTTCAAAACGTATGATTTGGGTTACGTTCCGTAAAGAAGGGATACATAAGTATCCTGCGGCACTTACTGATCCAAAATTAGCAACGGGAGATAAGTTTGATGTATCCTTTTTAGGACATCCACACAGACATATTTTTCATTTTAAAATAGCGATTACAGTATTCCATGACGATAGGGATATTGAATTTATACAATTTAAACGATGGTTGGAGGAACTATATGAAGGGGAACTAGATGTAGACTACAAATCTTGTGAGATGATGGCTGACGATTTATACAGTAAAATATCAGCACGTTATCCTGGTAGAGAAGTACACATTGACATTTCTGAAGATGGCGAAAACGGTTGCCATGTTCAATATGCACATAGCTAAATGAAGGAGAATACATTGTGGGCTATTTTGCGAATCGACCCGACGTAGTACAGATCTTTGATGATCTTGATAAGTTAAGAGACTTTTGTCGCTTTGAAGGATATAAGTTCGACGAACGCGATTTATATAACAAGAAGGCAAGAGCTTGGCAGGCATTTTTAGATCCTGAAAAGGCTCGAAGAGAAAGACAGGCTAGAAGCCGTCAACGAAGGAATAAACATACTAACCATAGGAAATCATAAAGCATGTCAATTTATATAGTAGATATTGAAGCAGTTGATACACGTTATACTAAACAATGGAAAGAATATCTTCCAGTACAACTTCGAAATTCTACTAATGTGAATGATATTACTGTGGAAGTTATTTCCGGAGGAGAGACGCCTCAGGCTACAACGCCTGGGGCATTTCTTAACTTTGGCGGTACCAATGTTTACAAAAGTAAACAATTAGAAACAATAGGTGAAATGTTTTGTACGGGAAAAATTAAAGATAATGATTATTTTCTCTATACTGATGCCTGGAATCCTACAGTTATACAACTGCGTTATATGGCAGAACTATTGGGTATTAACATTCGCATTGGTGGTCTCTGGCATGCAGGTAGTTATGATCCGGCGGACTTTCTAGGTAGATTAATTGGTAACAAACCATGGGTTAGACATGCTGAAAAAAGTATGTATGAATGCTATGACCATAACTTTTTTGCTACAGAGTTTCATATTAATATGTTTTTAGATACATTTCATGATGTTAATAAAGCAAAAACACATCGTGTAGGTTGGCCTATGGAGTATCTAGCACATAGTTTAGATAGTTATAAAAATATGCCTAAAGAAGATTTAATTCTTTTCCCACATAGAATTGCACCAGAGAAGCAACCAGATATCTTTAGAGAATTAAAAACAGAATTACCTAATTACGAATTTGTTGTATGTCAAGATCAACAACTTACAAAGAATGAATATCATAACTTATTAGGTCGTGCTAAGATTGTGTTTAGTGCAAACTTACAAGAAACATTAGGTATTAGTTGGTACGAAGGTGCATTAGTTGATACAATACCAATGGTCCCAGATCGATTAAGTTATAAAGAAATGGGATTACCAGCATTTAAATATCCATCAGAATGGACTACAACATTTAAATCATATACGCATCATAAAGCAGAGGTTAGAGAAAGAATTACCGACTATATAGAAAATTATGATAGTTATCTTCCTTTAATACAAAAGCAAGTTACTAAATTAAAAACAGATTATTTTAGCGGTAAAAAACTTTATAAGGAAATATGTAATGACAATTGATACAAGCATCTTACCAAAAGTACCTATTAACATATCATATGATACTAAGCCTACAATGGCTACAATTAATAATGAGTATTCTATTTCATTTGATAGTACTACAATGGTTGATGATCTATCTAGTACTCTTACATATAATCATACTGCACCTATTACTATTACTACTGATCCTGATCCTTTTGGGGTTGAATGGACTAGAAAAACCTTTGACAAGTGGCCAACAGAAGTCGTTATTGAGGATATGATTACAAAGTATCCTGGTCTTAAAGTACAGTACGAAAAATTTATGACAGTATATAATCTAGTTAAAGATGACTATACATATGAAGGTGATGAATGATCAAGTGGTTCAAAAATAGAAAAAGAGTTATATACGATCGTAATCATAAAAAAGAATATTTGATTCGATATTACTTGTTTTTAAGAAATAGAAAAAATTTTCCGTTTAACATTACATTGCACAAGATTTTAAAAAGTGATGTAGACGATTTGCATGATCATCCATGGAGTTATGCTACATTAATTTTAAAAGGCGGCTATTATGAATGGCTACCTGTTAAAAGCAGAGAAGGCAATGTTGTAGGATCTAGGCGTGTTTGGAGAGGTCCTGGACACTTTCGTAAATCTAAAGCAAATGATTTACATCGTCTTGAACTGCAACAAGATAAAGACGGAAATGAAATTCCATGTTGGTCATTATTTATTATGGGCAAACAAAGACAAAACTGGGGATTCGTAAAACCGATACAGGGCACGTATACTTGGATACATAATAAAAAGTACTTAAAGGAATAATATGATTATAAACAAATACATTGACGATCAAGTTACGGTATACGATGATGTATTCCCTATAGAAACACTTAGACATCTTGAAATAGAATGTTCAACATTATTATTCTCTTTTGGAGCATATGATAATAGTGAAAATCCTATTCCAACAGGATTAGCTTGTGAAGGAATAACGCACACTAAAACATTTAATGAATTGTGGGAGTTTTGTACAGAGCATTGTCCTGAAGTTGACGGATTAGCTCTTTTTAAGTCTTCTTGCAATTTCTTTGCACCTGGTGAAAATGCATACTATCACACTGATGATAATGATCCAAAAGCAATAACATTATTGTTTTATCCTCAAACTTTTTGGGACATTAATGAAGGAGGTGAAACCAAACTGTTAACAGATCCTAAAAAGGTTATTCATTCACTTGCACCTATTCCGGGACGTATTATTACGTTTCCGAGTACAATGTCACATACAGCAACAGGATTAAGAGGTAGACAACGGTTTACACCTGCATTGAAGTTTGTGTCAGAAGAAGTTATGAAAGCAAGACAATTAGAATGGTTTGACAAACCTTTAAATTATCCTGGTAACGGAATAGAAGGCCGTACCCCAGAGGATAAAATAAGGATTATAAATGATTAAAAAACATTATTATAGCTGGACTAATATAGAAAATATGTGCAAACAAGTTGTACTAGGTATGTATAAAGATCAATGGATACCTGAGTACATTGTAGGTATTACTAGAGGTGGTAACATACCAGCGGCTATCTTAAGCAACATGTTAGATATTAGATGCGAATCATTAAAAGTTGCATTACGTGATCATAAAAGAAAAAACGAATCTAACTCCTGGATGGCAGAAGATGCTGTAGCAAAAAGAAAAAATATTTTAGTTGTAGACGATATTAACGACACAGGTGCAACATTTAATTGGATTAAACATGACTGGTGTCTTAATGAAGGGTGTACAAATGTTAGGTTTGCAGTTTTAACTGAAAATTTATCAAGTGAGTTTGACGAAGTTAAGTATTGGGCTCATGAAGTAAACAAAGCTGAAGAGGATGTATGGTTAGTATATCCGTGGGAAAATGTTGGAAGTTATAGAGATGACTAATGTTGTAGAGTTTTTTAAGAAGAAAGAAGTTTTTGTTTTAAAGTTTAAAACAAGTGATGTGATTTCATTTACTAAAGATGAATCACATAGTGATATAGTACTAGAAGTACAACAAAATAAAGGTACTGCGTGGGTACCGGCACTTAATCTTAATGAAGCCCGTAAGCGATTACATTCAATGATGAGTGTACTTGAGTGGGAAGAGGAGTAACAATGGAATTAACTGAAACGCCTTGGTACAAGTCTGGTGAAGTAGTAATTGATACACGATACTTTATTGTATATAAGGACAAGTATCCAGTTACCGAAGGACATGTTCTTATCGTACCTAAAACACGAGATTGGTCGGGATTAGAAAAGGCTTACAAAGCCGCATACCAATGGGGTTATGATTGGGTAGAGCGAGGTTACTGTGATGCTTTTAACATTGGACAAAATGTTGGTGAGGCGGCCGGACAAACAATTGACTATCCTCACATTCATTTAATTCCTAGACGTAAATTAGACATGAAAGATCCAACAGGTGGTGTACGCCATGCTATTCCAGAAAAAGGTAATTATAAGAAACACGAACCAGACCCGGAACAAATGAGGTTATTCGAATGAGAATTGCCGCACTAGGGTGTAGTCATACTTGTGGATATCATATAGCTGATATGCCCAATGATGATAATACATTATTAAATTATGAAACTTGGCCATTCTCAGGTAGATGGAATGATAACAACTGGGCTGAATATTATATTAATAGTAAAG
>TARA_B110000438_G_scaffold302790_2_pt1 | contig 84492 bp, 76 predicted proteins | sample TARA_B110000438 | Tara Oceans TARA_B110000438 (sample SAMEA4398413) | marine metagenome | biome: Polar Biome; feature: [MES] marine water layer (ENVO:01000295) within the mesopelagic zone...; material: water (ENVO:00002006), including particulate matter (ENVO:01000060) such... | reverse complement strand
AAGACAAAAAAGAACAAGATAAAAATCAGAAAGACAAAAATAAACAAGACAAAAAAGAACAAGAAAAATCAATAGAAGAAAAATTAAAAGAAGTAAACATGTCTAAAAAAAAGGCAGAAATGATACTTAACGCATTAAATAATATTGAATTTCAGTATATTCAACAATTAAAAAGAAAAGCAACTAAAAAAGTGGATAAAAGTAAACCTGATTGGTAAATTATAAGAATATGGAAAAAGCTATTAAAACAACAAATTTTAAATTTTCTGACCTTTCCAATAAGTATGAAGGCAAAGTAAGAGATGTATATAATTTCAATGATAAATTAGTTATGGTAGTGACTGATAGAATCAGTGCATTTGATTATGTACTTCCAAAAGCAATACCTTTTAAAGGACAAATTTTAAATCAAATTGCAGAAAAATTTTTAAAAATGACAGAAGATATTGTTCCAAATTGGATTGAATCAATCCCAGATCCAAATGTTACAATTGGTAAAAATTGTGATACTTTTCCAGTTGAAATGGTTATAAGAGGCTATCTAACAGGCCATGCATGGAGAGAATACAAATCTGGAAAAAGACAATTATGTGGAGTAAATATGCCAGAAGGAATGAAAGAACATGATAAGTTTCCAAATCCAATAATTACACCTACTACTAAAGCCCAGGTTGGACACGATGAAGATATAACCAAAGATGAAATTATTAATACTGGTTTAGTATCAAAAAATGAATATGAAAAATTAGAAGAATACACATTTAAAATATTTGAAAGAGGTACAAAATATGCGAAATCAAAAAATTTATTATTAGTAGATACAAAATATGAGTTTGGAAAATTTAATGATGAAATACTTCTTATAGATGAAATACATACTCCAGATTCATCAAGATATTTTTATGCTGATACATATGATCAATTACAAAATAGTGATCATAAACAAAGACAATTATCTAAAGAATTTGTTAGAGAATGGTTAATAAAAAATGGATTTCAAGGTAAGGATAATCAACAAATACCAGAAATGAACGATGAAATTATAAGTTCTATATCGAATCGATATATAGAATTATATGAGAATATTATAGGAGAAAAATTCATAAAAAGAGATACTACAAATATTTTAGATGATATTGAAAAAAATATTAATCTTGCATTATAAAATTCGAATTAAAAAAGAATTTTGAAATAAAACTTTTTAATGAATACTTTTTCAAATACTGAACAAAAAAAAAGAAATAATGTTTTTTTTATTCTTTCAGGAATATTCATAACTAATGCAATAATTGCGGAAATCTTAGGTACTAAAATATTTGAATTTGATTTTATATTAAATTTTAATATGTCTGTTGGTGTTATTATTTGGCCAGTAGTATTTATATCTACTGATATAATCAATGAATACTTTGGGAAAAAAGGAATAAAAAAAATAAGCTATTTCACAATTTTATTAATAATTTATGTGTTCATAATTATTTATATGTCAACAAAACTGACTCCAAATAATTATTGGTTAAATATTAATAGCACTGATAATAATGGGAATCCATTTGATATTAATTATGCTTACAATATTATTTTTCTACAAAGCACTGGTATTATAATAGGTTCAATTGTAGCATTCTTAATTGCTCAGATTCTTGATGTAATTATTTTTCAAAAAATAAAAAAAATCACAAAAGGTAAATACATATGGTTAAGAGCAACAGGGTCAACATTAATATCTCAATTTATTGATAGTTTTATAGTTCTTTTTATTGCTTTTTACTTTCTTGCCCCTGATAATAAAGAATGGTCCATTTCTCAAGTATTTTCTGTTGGCTTTGATAATTATACTTTCAAATTTATAGTTGCTATTTTAATTACACCAGCAATCTATCTTGCACATTATCTAATAGATAATTATTTAGGAAATTCACTTGCTAATAAATGTAAAAGTGAAGCTTTAGAACTCTAATTATATTTTTAAATTTGCAAAAATATGTTTACTACTTTAAGAATAATATATAGATTTTTAACTTTTATAATCTTATTTATTTTAATAGGATCTTTAATTGTTTACTTTGAGAATATATACCTAATTGAAAAGAATACTTTATTCATAAATGAATCTGAGCTTAAAAATACCTTAATCACTAAAAAGAAAAATATTCCAATTTATCTCTCTCTTGTAGTCTCATACTTTTTATCTTATAAAACACCCTGGTTTAAAAGAAAAAAAAATTAATTATTCCTTAAATTATCTAGAATAACTGCAGATGATATTGCTACATTTAAAGACTCTGCTTTTCCATATTTTTTAATGGAAACCCACTTATTAATATGTTTAAATAAATTTTTTGATATCCCATTTGATTCATTTCCAAATAATATTATTCCTTTTTTAATTTTTGATAAAGATTTAATATTATCTCCATCAAGACTTGTTCCAATTATAATATATTTAGATTTTTTAAAAAAGATTTCCAAATCTGTATAAGCAGTATTCACTCTTAAAAATGATCCCATTGATGATTGTATCACTTTTGAGTTATATAAATCTACTGTATCATTTGAACATATTACACTCTTTATATTGTACCAATCAGCAATTCTTAATATTGTTCCAAGGTTACCAGGATCTTTCAAAGAATCTACCCCTATAACAAAATCCTCAAAATCTAATTGATTTACATTATAATTTTTCATTTTTAAAATAGCCAAACCAGAAAAATTATTTTTTAAAGTAGATAAAGAGTTTATTTGATTCTTAGAAGTTATAATTATATCTGAAACAGGTAATTCACTTTTATGTTTATCATATGATTCTTTTGAAAGAATTATTTTATCAATATCAAATGATGAATTTTTTAATTCTAGAATTCCCTTCAACCCTTCCAATACAAATAACTTATAATTATTTCTATATTTTTTATGTTTTAATGATTTTACAAGTTTAATTTGAGATTTAGATAACACAATTCAATTTTTCATTAAATTTAATCATATTGTTTGAATACATTAAAATACTAGATAATGAGATAACTATTTTTTTAAATAATTATCATAATAATATTCTAGACTATCTAATGATATTAATTAGTAATAAATATATATGGATACCACTTTATTTATTTCTAATTTATGTTCTATTCAAAATAGATAAAAAAAATATAATCTCACATATTCTTCTTTGCATTTTATCTGTTATTATTTCTGATTATATAACAAGTTCATTGATGAAACCTTTTTTTGAGATATTAAGACCATGTTATAATGAAAACTTAAAATCAACAATTAACATAGTAGCTGAATGTGGTGGGAGGTATGGATTTGCATCTTCTCATGCATCAACGACATTTTCACTTGCAACATGTTTCTATTTAATATCTTCAAAAAAAATAAAATTATTATTTATTTGGAGTTTAATTGTCGGTTATAGCAGAATCTATCTTGGAGTTCATTTTTTTTCAGATGTTATTTTTGGATTTTTTATAGGAATAATAACTTCAATTATTATCTTTCACATCTTTAAAAAATATTTTATAAAATGAAAAACTTTTTAACTCTATTAATTATTACTTTTTCATGTGAACAATCAAAAATAAATAATCTTCCTATATATGGAAGAAAAGTAATTACTGAAACTATAATTGATGAAAAAATAAAAATAGATACTTCAGATCATACTATATCAAATTTTAGTTTTATAAATCAAAATGGTGAAGTTGTTAATAATTCAACTTTTAATAATAGTATATATATTGCCGATTTCTTTTTTACTTCTTGCCCCACTATCTGTCCTTTAATGAAAAGTGAAATGATGAGGGTATATAAAAAATATGAAAATGAAGAAAATGTTAAATTTTTATCTCATACTATAAACCCTAATTATGATAATGTTGAAAGATTAAAAGAATACTCAAAAAAATTTAATATAAACTCTAATAAATGGCACTTTGTAACAGGTGATATAAATGAAATATATGAAATTGGATTTAAAAGTTATATGGTTATTTCTTCTGAAGATTCACTCTCCCCTGGTGGATTTCTTCATAGTGGAGCATTCTTATTAGTTGATAAAAACAGAAAAATAAGAGGAGTCTATGATGGAACTAATAAAGTTGATATAAATAAGTTAATAGATGAAATTCCTATTTTACTAAATGAAAATTCAGAATAAAATTATTTTTTTATAATTTTATTTATGTATTTACCTAAAATATCATACTCTATATTAACTAAATCATTAATTTTTAGATGCTTAAAATTTGTATTATTATAAGTATGAGGTATAATAGAAACAGTAAATCTATTTTTTAAAATATCAAAACAAGTCAAACTTATACCATTTATACATATGCTTCCTTTTTCAACAATAAAGTTTGAAAAATGTTTAGAAATTTCAAAAGTATAATTCCAGCTTTTTTGATTATCAATTATATCTATACATCTAACAACATCATCAACATGACCTTGAACAAAATGACCATCCAATCTATCATTTATTATTAAACTTCTTTCTAAATTAATTTTTGAACCAACTTTTATATTCAAAAAATTAGACTTGATTAAAGTCTCATTTACTAAAGTCACTGAATGGGAAATTTCATTACACTCCGTTATGGTAAGACAAACTCCATTATGACTTATACTTTTATCAGGCTTTAAATATTTACTTATAGAACTAGAAATAACAAGATTAATATTTTTTCCAGCTTTTGATAAAGAATCAACAACTCCTATAGTTTCAATAATACCCGTAAACATAAAATAAATAAATTAATTAAAATATTTCAATGCAAACATAAAAGTTAAATTTGTTAGATAAAATGAAAGCATGCAAGAAAAAAAAATAAGTAATAAAGAGACAAAAATATCAATGAGTGAAATGGTTATGCCAAATGATACTAATAATTTAAATACACTCTTTGGAGGTAAATTAATGTACTGGATGGATATGGCTGCAGGCATATGTGCTCATAAACATACAAATAGTATAGTTGTTACAGCATCAGTTGATAATATAACTTTTAAAAAACCTATTTATAAAGGAGATATTGTTACATTAAATACATTTATAACTAGAGTATTTCATTCATCAATGGAAATTTTTATTGAGGTTACAGCTCAAAGTAGTACAAATAAAAAAATAATTAAAAGTAATACTGCATTTTTTACTTTCGTTTCTTTAAATAAAAAAGGAAAGCCTATAAAAGCAGTTAATGTTTATCCTAAAGATGATGATGATAAAAAATTATATGATGGGGCATTAAGAAGAAGACAATTGAGATTGATATTAGCTGGTAAAATGAAACCAGAAGATGCAGGTGAACTAAAATCAATTTTTAGTTAAAAATTTCATCTAACTTTTTTCCAAGTCTATCCCCTCTAAGTTCTAAATCTTTTGCAATAATTTTTCCATTAGGATCAAGTAAAAACCCCTTAGGTATTTTATCAATATTATATAAACTTGCTGTTTCTGACTGAAAATATTTTAAATCTGACACATTATACCAACTTAAATTATCTTGTTTAATAGCTTTTACCCAATCTTGTTTTGTTCTATCTAACGAAACCTGATATACCTCAAAACCTTTATTTTTAAATTTATTATAATTACTTAAAATATTAGGATTTTCATCTCTACAAGGTCTACACCATGCAGCCCAAAAATCTAATAAAACATATTTTCCTTTTAAACTTGAAAGAGCAATAGGGTTTCCAATTGTATCATTTAAAATTATTTCAGGAGCAATACTTCCAACAGATACAGTTTTAATTTTATTGACTTTTTTTTCAAAAGATTGATAATAAGAGTTATTAGAAAAACTATCTTTATAATTTACCATAGTGCTATCCCAAAAATTGATATTATTCTCAATGTCTAAATAGTCAGATGTTATAATTACAGCTAGAGAGTTATTAACTGTTCTTAAATAATTTTTTAAATGATTTTCAAAATCTATTTTTAATAAACCAGCATCAATCCTTAACTTATTTACTAAATTAAAATCTTGGTCTTGACTTGCTTTTATAAATTCTTGATTTATTTGTCTAATATCAATTTTATAATTTGATATTATCTCACCAATATTATTTAAAATTTCAGTATCATAAGAGCCAATAATTTTGGTTTCAAGAGTTGATGAATTATTATCGATAGTGATATTAATATTTGAAGAACTTAAAATTAAGTCAACACTTTTTTTACCCAAAATGTCAAGTCTAAATAATGTTGATTCCAATAATGATACATTAAATACTACTTGATTATTAATAAAATTTTCGGATTTATATAATTCTATAGAATAATTAGATCCTACCTTTTGGAGACGTGCTTCTCCAGATTCAACATTACCAGACAAAGTAACTTTTACTTCTATTGTATTAATTTTTTTATCTTTTTCTTGACATGATATCAAAAAAATGAAAAGAAATAAAATAAAAATACTATGCAAAAGTTTATAAATCATTTTATTAAATTTAATATTCCGCAAAACTATTAACTAAAACAGTAATTAATAAAAAACTTCAATTAATTATTGTTAAAAAACATAACTAATTCGATATTTTTTCTAATATTATTTTTTGTCCAATTGAAATAACATTTGAAATACCTTTTGAATTTTTTCCCCCAGCAGTTGATAAAAACGGTTGCCCTCCTCCTCCTCCATCAATATAAGTAGATAAATTATTAATAATTTTTCTTGCATCCATATTATACTTATCAACTAAATTTTCAGAAATCAATAATAATATTGAAGGTTTTAAATTATTAATAGTAGTAGCAAGAAAAATAAAGTTTTTAAACTCATTTTTTAACTCAAAACCTAAACTCTTAATCAAATCCAGTGGTTCAGAATCAAAATCATTTATTAAAATATTAATATTATTTTTTTTTAATATATTTTTTTTTAAATCAACTTTTAAATTCCTTTTTTTGATTTTAGAAAAGTCAGAGATTTCATCTTCTAATATTTTATTTTTATTTAATATATTATTAACTGCTGAAACAATATTATTTGTTTTCAAAAGTAATTTTAACTTTTTAATAATATTAGATTCATTTAAAATATAATTATCTGCTTCTTTTGAAGTTAATGCCTCTATTCTTCTAATACCTGAAGAAATTGATGATTCAGATATTATTTTAAAATTTCCAATACTAGATGTATGAGATACATGGGTTCCTCCACATAATTCAACAGAATAAGTCTTATCAATAATAACAACCCTTACATTTTCACCATATTTTTCTCCAAATAATGCCATTGCACCCATTTTTTTAGCTTCTTCTATAGGTGTATTTTCGAGTATCTCAACTTGGATATTATCTCTAATTTTTTGATTTACTAATTTTTGAATCATATCTATTTCCAAATCAGATAATTTAGTAAAATGTGAAAAATCAAATCTCAAATATTTATGATTAACTAATGATCCTTTTTGGATTACATGATCACCTAAAATTTCTTGTAAAGCTGCATGAAGAAGATGAGTGCTTGAATGATTATTTGAAATTGATTCTCTTCTCGAAAAATCTATTTCTAATCTGTAAGAAGCATCTAATTTAGAAGGTAATTCATCCATTTGATGAATTATAAGATCATTTTCTTTTATTGTATTTAATATTTTAATTTTTTTATTTTTAAAAATTAAGATTCCAGTATCTCCAACCTGACCACCTGATTCAGAATAAAATGGAGTATTATTAAATACAACTTGATATACTTTAGTATCCTTCAAAAAAGCTTTTCTATATTTTAAAATTATAGATTCAGAGGAAAAATTTTTATAACCAATAAATTTAGAAAGTACTTTATCATTAATAACTTCCCAATCTTCATTTATTATTTTAGAAGCATTTCTAGATCTATTTCTTTGAATCTCAAGTTGTTTATTAAATTGAATTAAATCAACATTCAAATTATCTTCTCTAGCTATTAATTCAGTTAAATCACAAGGAAAACCATACGTATCATATAACTCAAAAGCAATGTCTCCAGAAATTATATTATTATTTTTTATTCCATCTTTTTTGATATTTGAAATCATACTAAGTCCCTTTTCTAAAGTTTTTAGAAATGTTTTTTCTTCTTCTAAAATTACTTTAATTATAAAATCTTCTTGAGGAATTAAATTATCAAAGACATCACTGTATTCTGAAATAACAGTTTTAACAAGGTTATGTAGAAAAGGTTTTTTTATATTTAAAGAAGAAAATCCGTAACGAATAGCTCTTCTTAATATTCTTCTAATAACATAACCTGATTTGTTATTTGAAGGTATTTCTCCATCAGATATAGTAAATACAAGTGCTCTGATATGATCTACTATTACTCTAAATGCAATATCAACTTTCAAATTTTCTCCATAATTAAAATTTGATTCTTTAGATATTTTTTTTATTAATTCACTAAATAAATCAATATCATAAGTTGAATCTAAACCTTTTATAGACATAGCTAATCTCTCTAAACCCATTCCAGTATCTACATGTTTATTTGGTAATACTTTTAATTTTCCATTCGAAAGTCTATTAAACTCTATAAAAACTAAATTCCATATTTCAATAACTTCTGGATGATCTTTATTAATCAATTTTTTTGTTGGTATTTTTTCAATATCTTCCTTTGAACGAAGATCTATATGTATTTCTGAACAAGGTCCACATGGACCCGTATCACCCATTTCCCAAAAATTATCTTTTTTTGATCCATCTATAATTTTGCTTGCATCAATTATATTCTTCCATATATCAAAAGATTCTATATCCTTACTAAGGTTATCTTTTTGGTCACCACCAAAAACCGTAACATATAATCTCTTCTCATCCAAATTGTAAACCTTAGTTAATAATTCCCAAGCCCATTCAATAGCATTGTTTTTAAAATAATCACCAAAAGACCAATTCCCCAACATTTCAAACATGGTATGATGATACTTATCAATTCCTACTTCTTCTAAATCATTGTGTTTTCCACTGACCCTAAGACACTTTTGAGTATTAGCAATTCTAACATGTTTTGGATTTTCATCACCTAAAAAAATATTTTTAAACTGATTCATTCCAGCATTAGTAAACATTAAAGTAGGATCATTTTTTATGGTTATAGGAGCTGAACTAACTATTTGGTGATTCTTCCCCTTAAAAAATTCAAAAAAAAGTTTTCTAATCTTTTTAGTGTTCATTTAGTTACAAATTGAATGAATATTTTTATTTTTGTTATATTTTAATAAATAAAATTAGGCTATTTTAATCTAATAATGAGAAAACATAAATATTATTATAATCCTGAAACATGTAATTTTGAAAGGGTAAAAACTCAAAAAAGACAAATATTACTAAATTCTTTAGGGTTCATATTAATTGTCCTAATATCCAGTTTTATAATCCTTAGTGTCTATGATAATTATTTTGAATCCCCAACAATAGTAGCTTTAAAAAAAGAAAATCAAGAACTTGAAACACACTATGAAATTCTAAGTAAAGAAATCAATATAGCTAATAAAATGCTTGAAAACCTTGAAGAAAGAGATGATAATGTATACAGAATAATTTTTGAGGCTGAACCTATTCCAAATACAATTCGCCAAGCTGGAATTGGTGGAGTAAATAGATATAAAGAACTTATTGATGGTAATCTTGAGAGAGAAGAAATTATTATGGATACATATTCTAAAATTGATGAACTTAAAAGAAAAATGTATATTCAAACTAAATCGTATGATGAGTTAATAAATTTAGCAACAAATAAAGAAGAACTTATAGCGTCAATACCTGCAATTCAGCCAATATCAAATAAAAATTTAAAAAGAATGGCCTCTGGATTTGGCATGAGAATTGATCCATTTTTAAAAGTTAAAAGAATGCATTATGGGCTAGATTTTTCTCTAGAAAAAGGAAATCCAGTTTATGCTACAGCTGATGGAAAAATAAAAACTGTAAAATCTTCTTTTGGTGGATTAGGAAAATATATTTATATAGATCATGAAAATGGCTATATGACTGTCTATGGTCATTTAGACAAATTTAAAGTTAAAAGAGGCCAAAAGGTAAAAAGAGGAGAACTTATTGCTTACAGTGGGAATTCTGGAAGATCTACAGCCCCACACCTACATTATGAAATAATAAAAAATGGGAAAAAAGTTAACCCTATTAATTACTTTTTTAATGATTTAACTCCAAATCAATATGAAGAAGTATTGAAAATTGCATCCGTAGAAAATCAAGCATTAGGATCAACTTTTTAACATATGCCTTACAAGGAAAAAGAAATTTCAAAAAAATATTTTAGTATTGGAGATGTAGCAAAAAAAATCAATGTTAAAACTTCATTGATTAGATTTTGGGAAAATGAATTTGAAATTTTAAATCCTAAAAAAAACAAAAAAGGATTAAGAAAATATACCGATAAGGATATTTCTATATTACAAAAAATCTATTCCTTAGTTAAAATTGATGGATTTACATTAGATGGTGCAAAAAAATCAATAAAAAATGATAATAACAAAAAAGAAAATCAATCAATCATTGATAAATTATCAGATATCAAGAAAAGACTTATTAGTATAAAAAAAGAAATCTAATCTATACCAAGGATATTTTTTAAATCATCTTGATTTGATCCAGTATCAGCAAAATCATCAAATGTTTTTTTAGTAACTTCAATTATGTTATTTGAAATAAATTTTGAACCTTCTTTCGCACCTTGTTCTGGACTTTTAATACAGCATTCCCACTCTAAAACAGCCCATCCATCATAACCATATTGGGTTAATTTAGAAAAAATAGATTTGAAATCTACTTGACCATCACCAAGAGACCTAAATCTTCCAGGCCTATCAATCCAATCAGAATAACTTCCATAAACTCCTGCTCTTCCATTTGGATTAAATTCTGCATCCTTTACATGAAACATTTTTATATAATCATGATATATATCAATATGATCTAAATAATCTAACTGTTGTAAAACAAAATGACTAGGATCATAAAGCATATTAACTCTATTATGATTTCCAGTTGCTTTCAAAAATCTTTCAAATGTTACACCATCATGTAGATCTTCATTAGGATGAATTTCATAACATAAATCAATATCATTATTATCAAAATATTCTAAAATTGGTTTCCATCTTTTAGCTAATTCATTAAATCCTGCAGAAACTAATCCACTTGGCCTTTGAGGCCATGGGTATATATAAGGCCATAAAAGTGCACCTGAAAAAGTAACATGAACTTTAATTCCTAAATTTTTACTCGCCTGAGCAGCTAATAATAGTTGATTAATAGCCCAATTAGTTCTTTTTTTAGGGTTTTTTCTGTACTCTTTTGGTGCAAATCCATCAAACATTTTATCATAAATTGGATTAACGGCTACAAGTTGCCCTTGAAGGTGAGTACTTAACTCAGTTATTTCAACACCACAAGAATTTATTTTTTCTTTATATTCATCTGCATAATCTTTACTCTTAGCTACTTTTTCTAAATTAATACATCTAGAATCCCACGTAGGTATTTGAACACCTTTATAGCCTAATTTAGATACCCACTTACAAATTGAAATAATATCATTAAATGGTGGAGTATCATCCATAAATTGAGCTAAAAAAATTGCTGGTCCTTTTATTGTATTCATATTTAAATATTAATCCATGTTGAATTTTTTGAAGATTCAATAACAGCATCTATAAATTTCATTCCCCTAAATCCATCCTCAACAGTTGGAAAATCATATATTGGATCGTACTCTAAACCTTCTCTATAATTAATTACTGAGTAAGAAAAATTTCTATAAATATTTGCAAAAGCTTCAATAAAACCTTCAGGATGCCCTGCAGGTGTTCTACAATGAGCCAGTGCTTGAGGTGAAAGGTAAGAATTATTAGCTCCTGCTCTTAAAATTTGAACAGGTTTATTATTTAGTTTTAATAATAATGAATTTGGATTTGAATGCGCCCATTCAATTCCTCCTTTTTCTCCCCAAACCCTAAATTTTAAATCATTTTCTTCACCAGATGCAATTTGGCTTGTCATTAAATTACCTTCAATTTTATCTTCTAAAGAAATTAATACATTACCATCATCTTCAAGTAGTCTACCTTCAACTATGATGTTTACTTTAGATAATAATTTTATAATTTTTTTCCCTGTCACATACTCTACCATATTAGCAGCATGCGTACCAATATCACCCATACTACCAGCTTTTCCAGATTTTTTTGGATTTGTTCTCCAACCAGCTTGTTTATTATCTGATGCCTCTAAATAATCAGTCAACCATCCCTGAGGATATTCTACTGCAACTTTTCTTAATTTTCCAATTTTTTGATCTAATACAATATTTTTTGCTTCTTTTATCATTGGATAACCAGTATAAGTATGTGTAACAGCAAAGGGTATACTAGTATCATTAACCTTATCAAATAATATTTTAGCTTGATTTGAATCAAAAGTCATTGGTTTATCTATTATTACTGGAAAACCTTTTTCCAATGCTTTAATCGCTGGATCAAAATGTAAATGATTAGGAGTTACTATAGATATAAAATCCATTTTTGAAGATTCATCTAAAGAAGATTCTATTTCTATCATCTCTTGATAATTTTTATAAATTCTTTTTGAATCCAAAAATAAATCCTTTCCAGTATCAATAGAGTTCTCATAACTACTACTAAATGAACCACACACCAATTCTATTCCATTATCAAGGAATGCGGCATTTCTATGAATTGCACCTATAAAAGAACCTCCTCCTCCTCCTACCATTCCCATTTTAAGTTTTCTTTTCATTTTATATATTATTTAAGGAATTTAAAATTATTTTTTTAAAAATGACAATAATTATATCATAATTGAATCTTCAACTTGATTTTTAGATAGTTTAAAAAACTCTTCAAAAATATTAAACTTATCAGCAGGCTTATTAATTTCTTTTTTAATATAATCGCCATCTTCACTTAATTCATAAGTATTACAATTATCTCTTAAATTATAATTTAAAATTGTTATAACCTGTTTTTTTATAAAATCATCATTAATTTTAAATAATGCCTCAATTCTTCTTTCAAAACTTCTAATCATAACATCTGCACTACCAGAATAAATAATTGAGTCACCTAAATTATGAAAATAGTATAATCTGCTATGTTCAAGATAGTCTCCTATAATAGATATCACTGTAATATTTTCACTCAAATTTTTTCTCTTAGGTCTAAGACAACAAATACCTCTAACTATCAGAAAAACTTTAACACCTGCATTACTTGCTTCATATAGTTTTCTAATTATATGCTTATCTTGTAAAGAATTGATTTTTATACATATTTTACCAGCTTTTCCAGCTAATGAATTAGTAATTTCACTTTCAATTAAGCTTAATAACTTATTTCTCATATAAGCTGGAGCTGTAATTAGATTGTCATATTCATCAGGAATAGAATGACCAGTAATAACATTAAAAAACTCTAACGCATTCTTTGTATATTTTTTATTAGAAGTCATTAATCCAAGATCCGTATATAATCTAGATGTTGTCTCATTATAATTACCCGTTCCCAAATGAGCATAATTTTTTACTTTAGGCCCCTCCCTTCTTACAACTAATAATAATTTTGTATGAGTTTTTAAAGTTCCAATACCATAAATCACATAACAACCTGCCTTTTCTAATTTATATCCATTATTTATATTATTTTCTTCATCAAACCTTGCTTTAACTTCAAATAATACAGAAACATTTTTTCCATTTTCAGCAGCTTTTAATAAAGCATCAATAACTCTAGATTTTTTAGCAGTTCTATATAAAGTTATTTTAATAGATAAAACGTCAGGATCTTCTGCTGCAAGATTTAAAAAATCAATTACAGGATCGAATGAATTATATGGATGATGAAGAAAAATATCTTTTTCAGACACCAATTGAAATATATTTTTATCATTAGAATCCTCCATATCAAAAGATTCAATAGGATCAGGTAAAATTGGTAAAAGATCTGAAATCTCATTATAATTTATAATTTGAGATAAAGATGTAAAGTCCATTAACCCACCATTGGGTAAAGTCATAATATTATAATCATCTATTTTTAAAATTGATTTAAGTTTAGATAATAGCCATTTATCAACATCTGATTCTACTTCAATTCTTACTACTCTACTTGATTTTCTATCTTTTAATTTTTGTTTTAATTCTTCTAAAAAATTAATTTCTATATCTTCAGATTCTTCAAGAGTAAAATCACCATTTCTGATTAATCGAAATAAGCTAACTGAAATTATTTCAACATTTCTAAAAAATTTATATATATATTTTCTTACAATTCTTTCAATAGGAATAAAAAAAATTTTGTCATCTATTTTACATTCAAAAAATCTAGGTAAATTTTGTGGAATTTGAATAAATGATATTTTCTTTTTATCAGATGAAGTTTTTGATTTTGTAACTACTCCAAAAATTAAAATCTTATTCATTAAAATCGGAAATGAATGTAAATTATCATACACCATTGGAGTCAGCATTGGAAAAATAGTATTCTTAAAATATTTTTTAATTTTATTTTGTGATTTATTATTTATAGATTTTACAGAAGATACATATATGTTCTCCTTATTTAAAATAGGTAGAATAATCTTAGTAAAATAAATATTTTTAATTTTAAAAAAAGAACTGCATTCTTTTAGAAGAAATTCTTTAAAAGGGATTTCCCTCATCCCTGAGTAGTCAATTCTTTTTTTATTATTATCAATATAATTATATAAACTACCAACCCTAACTTCAAAAAATTCGTCAAAATTTGATGATACAATTGATAGAAATTTTAATCTTTCTAGTATGTTTCTATTTGAATTTTTTACTTGATCAAATACCCTATTATTAAAATGTAGCCAACTAATATCTCTACTTATAAGATCACTTTTTATTGATTTTTCAAAATCCATTATATATTATAGATTTTCTAAAACTGACATTACTTCTTTAACATGAATTCTAGATTCATTAAGTAACTCTTTTTCACTAGGTTTCAATTTTAATTCAATTATTTTCTCAATTCCATTTGAACCTAAAACTACTGGGACTCCTAAATAACAGTCATTAATTCCATATTCACCGTTAAGTTTAATACATACAGGAAAAATGCGTTTTTGATTTTTTATAATTGACTCTACCATTTGAGCAGCAGCAGCACCAGGAGCATACCAAGCGGAAGTTCCCATCATTTTTACTAATTCACCTCCACCAAATTTAGTTCTCTCAATAATTTCATTTAACCTTTTATCTTCAATCAACTCTTCAACAGGAATACCAGCAACAGTTGTATACCTTGGTAATGGAACCATTGTGTCTCCATGCCCACCCAATAATAAAGATTGAATGTCTTTTGGAGAAACATCTAGTTCTTGAGCTAAAAAAGCTCTGAATCTAGCTGTATCTAAAATCCCAGCCATACCCATAACTCTTTCTCTAGGAAATTTAGATATTAAATGAGCTTGATAGGTCATAACATCTAATGGGTTAGAAACAATGATTAATATACAATCAGGAGAGTATTTAATTATATTTTCAGTTACAGACTTAACAATTTTCGCGTTTGTTTCAATTAAATCATCCCTTGACATACCTGGTTTTCTAGGTAAACCAGAAGTAATGACAACAACATCTGAATTTTTTGTTTTAGAATAATCATTTGTTGAACCAACTACTCTAGTATCATACAAATTAATAGGTGATTTTTGAAAAATATCAAGAGATTTTCCTTCAGATAATCCTTCTTTAATATCTACTAATATAATTTCATTAGCAATTTCTTTATATGCTAATACATCGGCACATGTTGCTCCAACATTTCCGGCTCCAACTACTGTTACTTTCATTTTGTTTTTTTTTTAAAATTAGATAATGGAAAATAAATATTTATACTTTAGTTAAAAATATTTCAAAGTCTAATACTGTTTTTGTATTGTTTGAAATTTTAAAAGAATCATTTATTTGATAACCAACTAACCATATAATTTCATTGTTTGAATCAGAAATGACACATTGTTTTAATTTATCAATTTTAGAAACTTTTTTATTAGATAAATAATCAGAGATTTTTTTACTTTTTTTCATACCTAGCGGAATAAACTTTTCACCTCTGTTAAAATTCCTTAAAGTTAAAGGGTAAGAAATTGTATCATAATCTATTTGAGCATTTGTAGCTCTATCATTTAATGATAATCTATTTATATCATATTTTTTAATTTTTAATTTTAAATGATTAATAACAATATCTTTAGTTGAATTAAAAATATAATGATATTTAAAATTTAAACCTATTGGTTTAATATTAAGTTCATTTCTTTCAGTATATAGAATATATTTTTCACTCAAAAACTCATTTAAATTATTTTTACGGATAGAATTAAGAATAAGTTCAACTTGAAAAAAATTAAAACCATAATGATCTAAAATATCATAAATAATAATATCTGAATTTATATTATTAACCCATTCTCCTTTATTAATAATCAAAACTTCATTTTGCTCAGATAAATATTGATTCTTAAAAATTTTAAGCTCATTTTTAATAAAATTTCGAACCATATTTAATCTTCTAGATGAATTTAAAATAGACCTTTTAATAGAAGGATTAATTGTTTTTAAAATTGGAATGATTTGTTTTCTTAAATTATTCCTTAAGTATTTTATATCATCATTCGATTTATCTTCTCTCCAATTTAAAACATTTTCTTTAGCATAATCCTTTATTAATCTTTTACTAGTTTGAAGCAAAGGCCTTATAGTGAAATTATTAATACTCGGAATTCCTGATAGTCCTTTATAACCTGTTGTTTTTATAAAATTTAATAAAATGGTTTCAAGATTATCATCATTATGATGTGCTGTAGATAAATAATTATAATTATAATCTTTTACTAATTGATAAAACCACTCATATCTTAACTCTCTAGCTGACATTTGTAAAGATATTTTTTTTTCTAAAGCGTTTTTTTTTGTACTAAATTTTTTTGAATAAAATTTTATAGCATTTTTTTTACACATATTTCTTACAAATAAACTATCTCCAATAGATTCTTTACCTCTTAAACTAAAATCACAGGAACAAACTGAAAAATTAATTTTATTTTTTTTAAATAAATCAAACATCACAACAGAATCAATACCTCCACTTACAGCAACTAAAAACTTATTTTCACGAAACTTTATATTATTTTTTTCAAAAAAATCAATAAATATATTATTTAAGTTATCAGTTTTCATTAAGTAAAAATAACTATTTGTCAATTGGTTAATAATAAAACTAATAACTATATATTTTTACAATATGAAAATTAAATTTTTATCAGCTATATTTTTTTCTTTATTTATTCTAAATACTGTAAACGCTCAAAAAAAAGAGAAAATTAAATATCAAGCTGACGAATTAAAATATCTAAGAGAAAATAAAGAACCTGTAAGGAAACTAATAAATAATGTCATATTCAAACAAGGTACTTTAATAATAACTTGTGATTCAGCAAATTTCTATAATAAAAGAAATATCATGGAAGCTTATGGAAATATAAAAATTACTGATATAGATTCTTTATTGATAACGGGTAATAAATTAATATATGATGGAAATAAAAAAATTGCTAAACTTAGAGAAAATGTTATTTACACTAAAAATAACTATGAATTGAGAACAAATTTTTTAGACTATAATATAGAAAATAAAATTGGAAAGTTTTTTGAATATGGTCTACTTAAAGAAAATGAAAATAATCTTAGAAGTAAGGATGGTACTTTTTATGCTCAGGATGAATACTCTATATTTTACAACGATGTTGAATTTGAAGGGCTAGAGTATATTCTTTTCACTGACTCGCTAAAATATAATTCAAAAAATGAAGTCATAGAAACGTATGGTTCTACAAAAATAGTAACTGAAGATAGTATATACGTAAATTCTCTTGGAGGCAACTTTGAAACAAAAAAAAAATCTTCAATTCTTAAAATGAGTACTATTGAAACAAACGATTATACTCTAGAAGCAAATCAAATTAACTTAGATAATAACACACAATTTTATTTAGCAAATAAAAATGTAAAATTAAAAATAAAGGACTCAGATTATATCATAACAGGAAATAAAGGGTATTATGATAAAAAAAATAATATTACTAAAATTTATGATGAAGCATTATTAAAAAAAGTATTTTCAAATGATACCTTTTATCTATCATCTGATACAATTATAGCATATGATGATTCTACAAATCTAGATATGATAATTGCATATAATAATGTAAAGTTTTATAAAGAAAATTTTAAAGGAAAAACAGATTCAATAACATTTTTAATAAAAGATTCAATAATCAATATGTTTAATAATCCTATAATATGGAATGGAGATAATCAAATCACTTCTGACTCAATAAATTTTAAAATTTATGGTAATAATATAGAAGAAATGAATTTAATAAAAAATGCGTTTATTGTTTCTCAAGATTCTTTAAAAAATTTCAACCAAATAAAAGGTAGAAACATGAAAGCATTTTTTGATGAATCAAATTATTTAAATACAATAAATGTAAAAGGAAATGGAGAAACCATCTATTTTGCATTAAATGAAACTCTAGAAGAAATAGTTGGCCTAAATTATATTATATGTAGTGATTTAAAATTGAACTTTAAAAAAAATGAAATTAAAAATATTATTTTTTATAAAAATCCACAAGCTAAATTAATTCCTCCACATGAAATTTTAGAAGAAAATTTATACCTAAAAAGTTTTAATTGGAGAGAAAGTGAAAAACCTAAAATTCAAGATGTAGTTCATTATTTTAGAAAAAAGATATATTTGCGAAATGAAAATTAATACTAATATTTTTATAAGCATAATTACCATTATAATTATTCAATCATGCAGTGATTACAGAAAAATATTAAAAATACCCGGCTACGAAGAAAAACTTGAAGCAGCCTTAGAATACTATGAAAAAGAAGATTATTTTAAAGCAAGTACTATATTTCAAGATATAAAACCATTAGTAAAAGGAAGTAAAGAAGCAGAAATAGTAGATTTTTACTTTGCTTACTCATTATATAAACTTGAACAATATGAATTAAGTTCTAAATATTTTAAAAGCTTCATAGAACTTTTTTCAAGAAGTGATAAAGTTATAGAAGCTGAGTATCTATATGCTTTTTCTCTTTATAAAGAATCTCCAAATTCAAATTTAGATCAGTCTAGTACTATAGAAGCAATAAATGCAATTCAAAACTTTATTAATAAATATCCATATAGTGAATATTCAAAAGGTGCAAATAATTTAATTGATGAACTACAAGTTAAACTTGAAACAAAAAGTTTTGAAAATGCAAAACAATACTATAAAACTAGAATGTATAAATCATCCATAATAGCATTAAATAATTTTGAAAATGATTTTCCTGATTCATTTTTTAATGACGAATGCAACTATTTAAAAATAGTTTCTCAATATCTTATTGCTCAAAATAGTTTTGATGACCTTAAAAAGGAAAGGTATAAAATAGTAACAGATTTTTATATGAAGTTTATTGATAAATTTCCAAATAGCCCATTTCAAAAAGAAGCAGAAAAAATGTATGTTGAAAGTTTAAATTTATTAACTAAGTTTGTAGAATAAAAAATAATCTATGAAAATTAAAACATCAATCACTCAGTTTAATATTGAAGAAGTTGCTTCAAAAACCGGCAATATCTATAAATCTGTAAAAGTAATTGGAAAAAGAGCTAGACAACTTTCAGCTGTTCAAAAAGAAGAACTCAATGAAAAGCTAGCTGAATTTGCATCAGACATTGATAACTTAGAAGAAATTTTTGAAAATAGAGAACAAATTGAAATCTCAAGATATTTTGAAAGATTACCAAAGTCTTCTACTGTAGCTGCTGAAGAGCTAATTGAAAATGAACTTTTTTTTAGAAATCCTGAAGATGAAGATAAATCTGAATAAAAATATTTCATTTAATTAAAAAAATGATTAAAAATATTTTTTATTTATTTATTTTCCTTATTCCTTTTATTACATTTTCTCAAGAACTAAAAACTAAAGTTTTAGTAAATACAGACCAATTAGAATCATCTGAAAATTATATTTTTGAAGAGTTACAAAATAATATTGAACAGTTTTTGAATAATCAAATATGGACAGAAAATAAATATTTAAATGAAGAAAAAATTAATTGTAATTTCATTATAAATATTTTAAAAGAACCATCTACCGGAATATACGAAGCAACTGTTCAAATCGTATCATCAAGACCTATTTTTAATTCGTCATATGAAAGTATTATTCTTAATCATGGAGATCGAGAATGGATATTTGAATACTTACCCTCTCAAAATATAGAATATATTGAAAATGGTGTTAATGATAATTTATCTTCTCTGCTTTCATTTTATGCTAATATAATAATCGGAATGGATAATGATAGTTTTGAAAATTTAGGAGGAAATGATAATTTTCAAAAAGCATGGAAAATAGTAAATGATTCCCAACAATCTGGATATAAAGGATGGGATCAGTTTGGTTCAAAACAGAATAGGTATTGGTTATGTGAAAATTTTATTAATCCAGAGTTTAAAATAGTAAGAGAATCAATTTATAATTATCATATTAATGGAATGGATAACTTTTATTTAGATTCAGATAATTCTAGAGTAAATATTTTACAAAACCTTACTGAGATAAATAAAATAAATAAGAGTAAGTTTAACTCGACTATTCTAACTATTTTTTTAAATGCAAAGTCAGATGAATTAACAAATATTTTTTTAAATGCTAATCTAAGTATGAAAAGAGATGCTTTTAATTTATTAACTGAACTTTCACCAAGTAGAAGTGATCTATTTAATAAAATTTTACAATAAAGAATGTCAATTAAGGATAGATTAATTCCTTCATTTTTGAAAAAATATCATTCATATTATAAAGAAAATGGTTTTAAAAAAACAATTAGAACCCATGGATGGAAACTTTTTGGTATAATTTTTTTATTTTATTTTATAAGAGATTCCATTCTTTATATAATAATTCCTTATTTTGCTTTAAAGGGAATTTTTAATTTTTAAAAACAATATGAATAATCTACTTAAAGGTAAAAAAGGAATAATATTTGGAGCTTTAGATGAAAAATCAATTGCTTGGAAAGTCGCAGAAAAATGCAAAGAACAAGGTGCAAAATTTACTCTTACCAATGCTCCAATTGCTCTTAGAATGGGGAAAATTAATGAACTTGCTAAAAGTTGTAAATCTAAAATCATTCCAGCTGATATAACTTCTCTTACTGACCTAGAAAATTTATATGAAAATTCTACTAAAACTTTAGGTGGTAAAATAGATTTTATTTTACATTCAGTTGGCATGTCTCCTAATGTTAGAAAAAAAAAGGATTATGGTGATTTAAATTATGAATGGTTCAATAAAACATTAGATGTTTCAGGTATATCATTTCATAAAGTAATGCAAATTGCAGAAAAAAATAATGTTTTAAATGACTGGGCTTCAATTGTTGGATTATCATATATAGCTGCACAAAGAACTTTCCCTTTTTATTCTGATATGGCAGAAGCTAAATCATTACTTGAGTCAATCACTAGAAGTTATGGATATAGACTAGGTAAATTAAATAAAACAAGAGTTAATACTATTTCTCAATCTCCAACAATAACTACTGCAGGAAGTGGAATTGAAGGGTTTGATTCTTTTTATAATTTTGCTGAAAAAATGTCTCCTCTGGGAAATGCAACAGCAGCAGAATGTGCAAATTATTGTGTTTTTCTTTTCTCTGATTTAAGTAAAAAAGTAACAATGCAAAATTTATTTCATGATGGTGGTTTTTCAAATACAGGAATATCTGAAGAAATTATAGACCAATTTGGTTCTCAATGTTAATTTATCCAAATGCTAAAATAAATATTGGTTTAAATATTATTTCAAGAAGAAATGATGGTTTTCATAATATAGAATCATGTTTTTGTCCTATCTCATTTCAAGATATAATAGAAATAAAGCCTTCTAATTATACAAGTCTTACAACAAGTGGAATAAAAATTCCAGGTAATATAAATGATAATTTAATTTTAAAAACAATTAGAAAATTCAAACCAAATACTAACTATAAAATACATTTACATAAAATAATACCTATTGGAAGTGGATTAGGAGGAGGATCTTCTGACGCTTCATTTTTACTTAATTATTTAAATAATAAAAAAATGTCTAAAAAAGAATTAATAAATTTTTCTAAAAAAATAGGAAGTGATTGTCCTTTTTTTATTGAGAATAAAAATAAATATGTATTTGGTACAGGAGAAGAAATGAAAGATATAAATATTGATTTAAATGATAAAAAAATAGTAATTATAATTCCTGAAAAATCAATATCTACAATAGAGGCTTATAATAATATCAGACCAAAAAAACCAAAATTTAAACTTAAAGAAATTCTTGAGAATGAACCTTTAGAAAAATGGAAGAATTTTATAAAAAATGATTTTGAAACTTATGCATTTTCAAAAATTAAAGAATTAAAAAATATAAAAAATCACATTAATAGATTAGGTGCCCAATTTGTAAGCATGACAGGTAGTGGTTCAGCTATTTATGGTATATTTAACAATAATAGCAGCATAAAAGATAATAAAAAATATAATCTAATTATTTCTAAAGTAATTAGTTAAAATGATCCCAACCAAAAGGTTTTAATACTTTTTCATTATTATTTGATAATACAATTATGTTATTTTTATTTTTAGTAAAATATCCTATAGGTGTAATATCAATACCTTTAGATTTAATTAAATCATACTCTTTTATAGAAATAGAAAATAACAATTCATATTCTTCACCTCCATTTAGAGCACAATTAATGAAGTCTAAATTAAATTCTTTTGAAACAGATTTGGTTTCATCTAATACTGGTATTTTTTGTTCAAATATTTTAACCCCTAAATTAGAATTTTTAGATAAATGAATTAAATCTGAAGTTAAACCATCTGAAATATCAATCATTGAAGAAGGAATAATTTTATTTTCTTTTAGTATACTTATCACATCTAATCTCGCTTTTGGTCTTAATTGCTTTTCTATAATATTTTTATAGGTATTTAATTTTGGTTGCATTTTTGGATTATTTAAAAAAATACGCTTTTCTCTTTGAAGAATTTTCAAACCAAGAAAAGATCTACCAAGATCACCTGAAACACAAATAACATCATTCTCTTTTGCTCCACTCCTTCTAGTAATATTTTTTTTTGACACAGTTCCAATAGCAGTACATGATATTACTAAACCTTTTAATGATGAAGTAGTATCACCTCCTATTAAATCTATATTATATTCAGAACAAGCTACTTTTATACCTTCATAAAATTGATCTATTGCCTTAATTGAAAACTTACTACTAATCCCAATATTTAAAATTATTTGATTTGGATTCCCATTCATTGCATAAATATCTGATAGGTTTACAATAACTGATTTATATCCTAAATGTTTTAGAGGAAAAAATGATAAATCAAAATGAATACCCTCAATTAACATATCTGATGAGACTAATGTTAATAATTTTGAATTATCGATAATACCACTATCATCTCCTATACCAAGAACAGTTGATTTTCTATAATTCTTGAATTTTGAACTAATTCTTTCAATAAGACCAAACTCTCCTATATCATCAATATTTTTTATTTCCATAATTTAAAATTAATTAAAAAATATTCTATTATTATTTATATTTTTGTGGTATATGATTAAAATAACTAAAAAAGCATTAGATAGACTGAAAGAACTTAGAACAACTGAAAATTATAATTCTGACTATAATGTTAGAGTAAAAGTTAAAGGTGGAGGATGTTCTGGTTTAATGTATGATTTAAATTTTGATAATAAAACATCTGATCAAGATAATTTTTTTGAGGATAGTGGTATCAAAATTGTAGTAGATAAAAAAAGTCTTTTTTATATTTTGGATACTGAACTAGATTTTAGTGATGGATTAAATGGAAAAGGGTTTCAATTTATTAATCCAAATGCAACCAGAACTTGTGGGTGCGGAGAAAGCTTTGCAGTTTAAACTATTTGGGATTAATATGGTCTTTTACTTATTCCATCAACATAATTCATAAAAGATCTATTAGCAACTTTATTTCCTCCAGGTGTAGGATAGTTACCAGTAAAATACCAATCTCCTAAATCATTTGGACAAGCTCTATTTAAATTATCAATAGTCTGATAGATAACTTTAAATTCTGATTTCAAAGATTTTGGTTTAACAATCTCAGTAATAGAATTTGATATTTCATCATATGAAAACATTTCATATAGTTCTTTAACAAAATTTTTTGGAGAATCTTCATTTAATGAAAACTTACATTTATTATAAGTTTCTTTAATTATATGATTCATTTTTTTTTCTTTAATTAATCTAATAAGGCCCCTAAAAGCAACAAATTGATTCATTTTACTCATATCAATTCCATAACAATCCGGATACCTTATTTGAGGTGAAGAAGAAACAAAAATTATTTTTTTAGCATTTAACCCACTTAATAATGTTAATATACTTTTTTCCAATGTTGTTCCTCTAACAATAGAATCATCAATTATTACAACTGTATCTTTTTTTGGAATAACTATTCCATGAGTAGTATCATATACATTTGATACTAATTCATTTCTACTATCATCATCAGCAATAAAAGTCCTCATTTTTACATCTTTTGATACAAGCTTTTCTATTCTAACTTTTGAGGATAATACATCTTCTAAAGATTCTCCATTAGGATTTTTATTAATAATAATATCTTTTTTTTTCTTAATTATATAATCCTTTAAACCATCAATGAGTCCAACAAAACAAGTTTCAGCCGTATTAGGAATATAAGAAAAAATGGTGTCTTTTAAATTAAGATCTATAGCATCTAAAATTTGAGGAATTAAATATTTTCCTAAATTTTTTCTCTCTTTATATATCTTGGGATCATTACCTCTTGAAAAATAAATTCTTTCAAAACTACATGATTTTTTTTCTTTTGGTTCGACAAATTTTTCTATAAAATAATTACCATCTTTATTTATAATTAATGAATGACCAGGATCAACTTCTTTTATCTCAGAAAATTCACACCCAAAAGCTGTCTTTATTGGAGGTCTTTCACTTGCAGCAACAATAATTTCATCATTAGAATAATAATAAAGTGGTCTAATTCCAGATGGATCTCTTGCAATAAAAGATGAACCATGTCCAACAAGTCCAGAAAGAGCATATCCCCCATCAAAATCTTTAAAAGAATTCTTTAAAACATTTAATAAATTTATCTCTTCTTCAATTTTATTAGAAATTTCTTTTTTTGAAAGCTTATCAGAATAATTATTATAAATTCTATTATTTTCTTCATCTAAAAAATGTCCTATTTTTTCTAAAATGGTAACAGTATCTGATTTTTCTTTAGGACTCTGACCTAAATCAATTAATACATCAAACAAATCATCTAAATTTGTCATATTAAAATTTCCAGCAAGAATTAAATTTTTACTCTTCCAGTTATTTTGTCTTAAAGATGGTGCACAATTCTCAATAGAGTTTTTTCCAAATGTACCATACCTTAAGTGGCCTAACCAAAGTTCACCAGTAAAACCAACATTGCTTTTAAGCCATTCTTCTTTCATTAAATTTTTTCCACCAACTTTTTCAGCCTTTATTAATTTTTTATTTATTTTTTTAAAAATATCTTGAATAGAGTCCTTTTCTATAGACCTATATCTACTTATATATCTTTCTCCAGGAGAAGTATTTAACTTAACGCATGCAACACCAGCACCATCTTGGCCTCTATTCCTTTGTTTATGCATTAATAAAAACATTTTATTAACACCATAAGATTTAGTCTTATACTTATCAATATAATATTGTAGAGGTTTTCTCAACCTAAGCATCGCAATACCGCATTCATGTTTAATCCTTTGACCCATTAGCCGTATATCTCTAATTTAATTTTTTTAGACTCAAAACCAAGATTTTTCAAATTAGTTCTTGCCTCTTTAATCATGTCTCTCCATCCACACAAATAAAATATTGGATCATTTAATGAATTGTTTTTTATAATATTTAAATATTGACTATGGACATAACCTGAATTACCTTCCCACTTTTCTCTTGATAAGGTTGGTATATAATTAAAACTATTCATAGAATTTTTAAGTTCATTCATTTCATCAAAATACAAAAGATCTTTCTTAGTTCTAGTACCAAAAATTAAATAAATATTTTGATAGTTAATCTTTTTAAGATTAATATATTTTAACATGCTTCTAAAAGGAGCAATTCCTGTTCCAGTACAAATAAAAAAAATATCATTATTAATAATATCTGGCAAAATAAACTTACCTAAAGGACCTTTGACTTCAAGAGAATCACCTTCTTTAACTTTTTCAAATAAAAAGGTAGTTGCTGTCCCACCTTGTAACTTTACAATAATTAATTCAATAATATTTGAACTTTCATTGTATGAAGCTATTGAATAACTTCTGATAAAATTATTAATTTTAATTTGAATAAACTGACCTGCAGTGTATATAAAGTCTTTAGTATCAACTTTTATATGAAATTTCCATGTTAAATTTGATTCTTTTTCTATAGAATTAAATAGAGCTTTTGTCCACATATTTTTTTAATTTAGAGGCAAATCTAATTCGTTAAAATAAGAAAAAAAATTTATTGTATTTTTCGAAGATTTATAAATTAAAAATGCTTAAAAATTAAAAATTAATAAGATTTAAAAAAATCATTATATAATTTGATTTTTTTCTTTGAAATTTTTAGTTAATATTTGGTACCCTATTTAAATAATAGCATTAACATATTAATTAAACCACTTTAAAATTATGCACATAAAGCATTGGGATAAATGTTTGTCTTTAATAAAAACAAAAATTGGTATACAAAGTTTCGAGACATGGTTTAAACCAATTGAACCTATAAAATATTTCAATGATACTCTAACATTAAGAGTTCCTAATAAATTCTTTTATGAATGGATTGAAGAACACTATATAAAGTTACTTGATAAAATAATTCTTGAAGTTCTTGGAGAAAAAGGTAGAATTGAATATTTAATATCTAATAAGTCTATTCTAAAAAACATAGAAAAAAAAACTAATAAAATTCTAATAAATAAATTTTTTAAAGATCAAAATTTTAACAACTTAAATAATAATTATAGTTTTAAAAATTTCATACAAGGCAAGTGCAATAGTGTTGCAAGAACAGCAGGAAAAAGAATATATAAAAATCCAGGAAACAATCCCTTTAATCCTCTAATGATTTATGGTAAAACTGGTCTTGGAAAAACTCATCTTATTCAAGCTATTGGAAATAAAATAAATGATGCAAGTGTTTATTATGTTACTTCAGAAAAATTTGCCACTCAATTTATAGATTCACTAAAAGAAAATAAGTTAAAAGATTTTACAAAATTTTATTCAAATATTGACGTATTAATTATAGATGATGTTCAATTTTTTAGTGGAAAACCAAAAACTCAAGAAGTATTTTTTCACATATTTAATCAATTGAACCTTAATCAAAAACAAATAATATTATCAGCTGATAAATCTCCATTAGAGCTAGATGGTTTGGAGGAGAGACTTATTAGTAGATTTAAATCTGGTCTAACAGTCGAGCTAGAAAAACCTGATTATAATACACGTTTAAATATTTTAAAATTTAAAGTTGAAAATGATAATCTTACTATTCCTGAAAATGTTATTGAATACATAGCATATGAAGTTGATTCTAATATTAGAGAAATAGAAGGTGTTCTTATATCTTTAATGGCACACTCAACTGTATCTAAAGTTGAAATAGATTTAAATCTAGCTAAATCAATAATTAATAAGATTGTAAAAAATACTAATAGAGAAGTAGATATACTTTTTATTCAAGAAATTGTTTCTAAATATTTTCATATTTCAATAGAAGAGATGAAGGATAAAGTAAGAAAAAAAGAAATAGTAATTGCAAGGCAAGTCGCAATGTATTTTTCTAAAGACTATACGAATAATTCTTTAAAATCAATAGGAAATCATTTTGGAGGTAGGGATCATAGTACAGTAATTCATGCTGTTCAAGCTGTAAATGATATGATTGATACTGATAAAATTTTTAAAAAAAATATAGGTGAAATAAATAAAAGATTATCCTCCAATTAAATTAAATAGTCCGTTTCTTTAGTATTAAATAATTGATATTGAATTATAAAACTGATTTCTTTTAAAATATATATTTATAACTTTATTCTAATAAGAAAAAATTTAATAATGATTAAATATTTACTTGAATCCTTAATAAAAACAAATCATAAGAATTCATTAATAAAACAAAAATATGTTTTAAAAAAACTTATTAATAAAGCTAGGAAAACTGATTTTGGTAAAGATCATAACTTTATAAAAATTAGAAATTATAAAGACTTTATAAATAATGTTCCAATTAGAAGCTACGAAGACTTTCATATGTATATAGATAAAATTAAATTGGGAAATGAAAATGTTTTATGGCCTAAATTGCCAACATATTTTGCCAAAACATCGGGTACAACTTCAGGTACAAAATATATTCCTATAACTAAAGAATCTATTCCTAATCATATAAATAGTGCTAAAAAATTATTATTTGATTATATTAAATCAAAAAAATCATTTCATATTCTAGGTGGTAAAGTTATGTTTTTATCAGGTTCTCCAAACTTAGAATATATTGGTCAAATTAAGGTCGGTAGATTATCTGGAATAGTTAATCATCACAAACCTTTTTTTTTAAAAAATAAATATCTTCCATCTAATAAAATAAATACCATTGAAAATTGGGAAAAAAAAATTGATAAAATAGCAAATGAAACAGTAAATAAAGATTTAAGAGTGATTGGAGGGATACCCCCATGGATTCAAATGTATTTCAATGTTTTAAAAAAAAAAACAGGAAAAAAAATAATTGATATTTTTCCAAACTTAAAACTAATTTGTCATGGTGGTGTAAATTTTGAACCATATAAAAAAAATCTTTTTGATACTATTGGTTGTAAAATTGATACTTTAGAAACTTTTCCAGCATCCGAAGGTTTTTTTGCTTATCAAAATACATTAAAAAAAAATGATTTAATTCTGCAAACGAACTCTGGTATATTTTATGAGTTTATTTCTATGAAAGACTATAATTCAAATAATGAAAAAAGATTGCAACTAAAAGATGTAAAAATTGGTATTAATTATGCAATGATAATTAGTACTAATGCTGGTCTTTGGGCATATGATTTAGGTGATACTATAAAATTTACTTCTTTAAGTCCATATAAAATTATTGTTACGGGAAGAACAAAACAATACCTTTCAGCTTTTGGTGAGCATGTTATTGTAGAAGAAGTAGACAAAGCATTAGTGGAAACTTGTAAATATTTTGATGAAACAAAAGTAATAGAATACACTGTTGGACCAAAAATTAATAATAGAGGAAAATCTTATCACCAATGGCTAATAGAATTTGAGACAAATCCTAAAAATTTAAAAAATTTTGAGACAAAATTAGATTTAAATCTACAAAAACTAAATCCTTATTATTATGATTTAATTAAAGATAAAGTACTCTCAACTTTAAAAGTTAAAGCTTTAAAAAAGAAATCATTTATTAACTTTATGAAGTCAATTAATAAATTAGGAGGTCAAAATAAAGTTCCTAGAATTTCAAATAATAGAAAAATTATAAATCAAATTTTAAAGAATAATTAAATTGAAAAAAAAAATTGCTATTCTTGGTTCAACAGGTTCTATAGGAACACAAACTCTAGATGTTATAAGTAATCATACAGATAAATTTTCAGTTGAACTATTAACTGCAAACTCAAATATTGACCTTCTTATAAAACAAACTATTAAATTTAAACCTAAGACAATAATAATTATAAATGAAAAATATTTTAAGAGATTAAAAAAATCTCTACAAAATATAAATGTTAATATTTTATTTGGAGAAAATTCTCTTAATAAATTTTATAATTATGCCAATATAGATATGGTTGTTACAGCATTGGTTGGAAAATCAGGATTAATTCCTACTATTAATGCTATAAAGAATAAAATAGATATTGCTCTAGCTAACAAAGAAACTCTAGTAATTGCTGGAAATATTATTAATTCATTAGCTAAAAAAAAATCGGTAAAAATATATCCCATAGATTCTGAACACTCTGCAATTTTTCAATGTTTAATTGGAGAATCTGAAAAATCTATTGAAAAAATTATACTTACAGCTTCAGGTGGGCCATTTAGAGGTAAAACAATAAGTGAATTAAAAACTATGACTAAAAAAAATGCTTTAAAGCATCCAAATTGGAAAATGGGTGATAAAATAACTATAGACTCATCAACATTAATGAATAAAGGTCTTGAGTTAATAGAAGCTAAATGGTTATTTAATATTAATATTGATAATATAGAAGTTGTTGTTCACCCGGAGTCAATAATTCATTCAATGGTTCAATTCATAGATGGGTCAATCAAAGCTCAATTAGGAGAACCTGATATGAAAATACCTATTCAATATGCATTAAGTTATCCTGAAAGAATAAGTAATAATTTTCCGAGATATGAATTTGATTTAAAAAAATCTTTGAATTTTGAAAAACCATGTTTTGAAACATTTAATAATCTGAAACTTGCTATTGAAGCTGCTAAAAGTGAAGGAAATTCTCCATGTATTTTAAATGCTTCAAATGAAATTGTTGTAGATGCATTTCTTAAAGAAAAAATTTCCTTTTTAGATATGACAAAATTTATAGAAGAATCTTTAAATAAAATATCCTATATTGCAAATCCTACTTTAGAAGAATTGATTGAGACTGATTTAAAAACTAGAAATTTCACAAATAAATTAATAAATAAATTATAGTATGGATGGTTTAATTATGGCAGCACAAATGATTCTCGCAATATCAATTATTGTCGGAATCCATGAACTTGGACATTTATTATCTGCCAAAATGTTTGGGATGAGAGTAGAAAAATATTACATAGGATTTCCACCTAAAATATTTAGTTTTAAATATAAAGGAACTGAGTGGGGCCTAGGATCAATTCCTCTAGGAGGTTTTGTCAAAATATCAGGTATAATAGATGAATCTTTTGATACAAAACATATTAATAAAGAGCCTGAATCTTGGGAATTTAGATCTAAACCAGCTTGGCAAAGGCTCATAGTAATGTTAGGTGGAGTAATATTTAATGTAATTACTGGTGTAATTATTTTCACTTTAATGACATTTAATAATGGAGAAACCTTTATTTCTAAAGATGAAATTAATAAAAATGGGATATTAGCGCTTACGATTGGAAAAGAAGTAGGTTTTAAAACCGGTGATAAAATAATAAAAATTAATGATCAAGATTGGAGTAGAGATAGTGAATTATTTGATCCAAATTTATTCTTAAATGATAATAGTTCATATACTGTTTTAAGAGATAATAATGAAATGAAAATTTATCTTCCTGAAAATTTTATTGATTATATGTCATCAAAAGAACAATTAAATCAATTCTTAAAATTAAGATTACCATTTAGAATTGATAGTGTATACTCTAATGCTCAGGAATCAGGAATTATTAAAGGAGATAAAATAATATCTGTAAATAATAATAAAATAATTGATTTTTTAGAGCTTAAACAAGCAATTGAAGCAAATAAAAATTCAATTATTCAAGTAGGTATTGAAAGGGACGAATCAATGATTGATAAAATTGTAAATGTGAGTAAAGAAGGTCAAATTGGAATAGGTGTAAAAATTTCTGAAGCAAACCGATCTCAACAATTCTATAATTTACCTGAATCTTTTGGAATTGGAACTAATAAAGCATTCAATCTTGTATGGATAAATATACAAGCATTTGGTAAAATGTTCTCAGGTAAAATGGATCCTACAAAGAATTTATCTGGTCCAATTGGTATAGCTCAAATTTTTGGTTCTGAGTGGAACTGGAATAATTTTTGGCGAATTGTAGCTTTATTATCAATGGTATTAGCATTCATGAATTTATTACCTATTCCCGCACTTGATGGAGGTCATGCAATGTTTTTAACATATGAAATCATTTCTGGAAGAAAGCCATCTGAAAAATTTTTAGAATATTCCACAAGATTTGGAGTTATAATATTACTTGGTTTAATGTCTTTTGTAATATTTAATGATATATATAAATTATTTTCTTAAACTTTTTTATACCACTAATAGTTTAAAATTTGTTATAATTTTATTAAGTATAAATTTTAGTATTGTTTCTATATCATATACTCAATCAACTTTTGAATTTCTTAATATAAATGAAAATGCTAAAATTAAAGCTTTAGGAGGCACTAATGTATCATTACATACAAATCAAAATTACTTCATAGCAAATCCATCATTATTATTTTTTTCAAAAAATAAAAGCATTTTAATAAATCATATGAAATATATTCTTGATACTAATTCATCAAGCATTTTATATACTGATAGCATTAGTCAAATAGGAAAATTTGGTCTTGGAATCAAATACTTCTCTCATGGAAAATTTAATGGTTATGATGTATTTGGTAACTCTACCGGATTATTTCATCCCAAAGAGTTTTCAATAAATTTCACTAAAGCAATAAAGTTTTCAAATTTTATTTTTGGAACAACCATTAAATATGTTAACTCAAAAATATTTGATATAACAAATGATGCAATTTTAATTGACTTAGGAGGAATATACTACCCTAATAAAAAAAAAAATATAACTATTGGAATTAATATATCTAATTTTGGATTTTTATTATCAAAAGAAAATATTAACCTTCCGTTATATATTCAACTTGGAACCACTTTTAAACCTAAGTATATGCCAGTAAGGTTTTCATTCACATTAAATAAATCATCAATAAAATCATCAATAAATGATATTTACTCAAATTCATTCACTCAATTCTTATCACATATGAATGTAGGTCTGGAAATTTTAATTTCTAAAAACTTAAATTTACAGTTAGGGTATAATTATAAAATAGATCAAGAGTTTTCTTTAACAAATAATAGAAATAATGGTGGTTTATCATATGGTATTGAGATACTTTTGCGAAGGTTTAATTTAAACTATGGAAGAGTTATAACAAACACATTAAATACTTCTAATATAATATCTCTTAATTTTAATTTAAAAAGAATTTAAATTTATAGAATGAAAAAAATAAAAAATATGACTCCTCAAGAAATAGTTCGAGAACTTGATAAATATATTATTGGTCAAAACGAAGCTAAAAGAAATGTTGCAATAGCATTAAGAAATAGATGGAGAAGAATGAATGTTACTGAAGACATAAAAAATGAAATTATTCCAAATAATATTCTCATGATTGGTGCTACAGGTGTTGGAAAAACTGAAATTGCAAGAAGACTTGCAAAACTATCTGATGCACCTTTCACAAAAGTAGAAGCATCTAAATTTACTGAAGTTGGCTATGTTGGAAGAGATGTAGAAAGTATGGTTAGAGATTTAGTAGAACAATCAGTTAATCTAGTTAAAGTTGAAAAAAAAGAAGAAGTAAAAATAAAAGCAGAAGAAAGTGTAAATAATATTATACTAGACATACTTATACCTCCAGTTAATAAAGTCCAGTCTAATATAAATTTAAGTCTTGAGAAAAAGCCTCATAATGATGACAAAGAAATAAATGAAAAAACAAGAGATAAATTTAAATTAAAAATTAAAAGTGGAGAGTTAGACGACAGAAAAATTGATATTATTATTCAAAAGCCAAACAATTCAGGTATTGGAATGATTGGTGGGGGTATGATGGATGAATCATCTATGATTAACCTTCAAGATATGATAGGGAATATGATGCCTAAAAGAAATAAAAAAAGAAAGGTGACAATTGGAGAAGCAAAAAGCATACTATTAGAGTCTGAAATGTCTAAGTTAATTGATATGGATGAAGTAAAAGATGAAGCATTAAAAAAAGCAGAAAATACTGGAATAATATTTATAGATGAAATAGATAAAATTAGTGGTGGTTCAAAAAAAGGAGGAGGACCAGATGTAAGTAGAGAAGGAGTTCAAAGAGATCTTTTACCAATTGTAGAAGGAACATCAGTAACCACAAAGTATGGTATTATGAATACAGAACATGTATTATTTATTGCAGCTGGAGCTTTTCATTTATCAAAACCCTCTGACTTAATACCAGAACTTCAAGGTAGATTCCCAATAAGAGTTGAGCTTGATAATTTAACACAAGATGATTTCCTTAAAATATTAAATGAACCAAAAAACTCATTAACAAAACAGTATACAGCATTAATTAAATCTGAAAATGTAGAAATTATTTTTAATGATGATGCTTTAAAAGAAATTTCAGAAAAAGCATTTATAATTAATTCTGAAATTGAAAATATTGGCGCAAGAAGACTTCATACTGTTATGAGTAAACTTTTAAATGAAATTTTATTTGATATACCAGAAAAAATCGGACCTAACGCTAAAATAATTATCACAAAACAAATGGTTGAAGAAAAATTAAATGCTATAACTCAAGATAAAGATTTAAGTGAATATATCTTATAATTTAAAATCTTTTGGGAATTTAATCCATATTACCTTCCCTAATTTAGGTTTAACCTCATTCCAATTTGAAATATCAAATTCTATAATAACTATTCCTGATGTAGGAAGGTTATCTAGAGATATATTAGATAATAAATTTATAGTATTTGTTAAACCTGGATTATGACCTACAATCATAACCTTTTTAAATTCATTTTTTAATTCAATAATAGAATTATAAATTTTATCTGAAGATGCATGATATAAACTTTCAAAAAACTCATATTGATTAAGCTTAATTTTATCTATAAAATATTTTGATGTTATAATTGTTCTCTTTGAAGAACTAGATAGTAAATAATCAATTAAAATATTTTTTTTTAATAATTCTGTAGACATTATTTCAGCATCTTTCTTACCTCTTTTATTTAAAGGTCTTTCATAGTCAGATAGATTCATATTTTTCCAACTTGACTTACTATGTCTAACTATAATTAGTGTTTTCATAATATGACATCATCAAACTTTAAATCATTCATGCATTTAAAATGATTTAAAGGACATTTTGAATGTCCAATTTTAGTACATGGTCTACAAGAGAGATTATTATTTTGATAAATAGCAAATTTTGTTTCAAATGGATAAAATCCAAGATTAGGATGTGTTGATCCCCAAATCCCTACTACCTTTTTTTTTAATGCAGCAGCAATATGCATTAATCCAGTATCATTAGTATATACCATATCTGCATTCTTTAAAAGAAAAGCTGACTGATTAATTGAAAGCTTTCCACACATATTAACAATTTTTGTTTTTTTATTTAATGTATTATATATTTTTTTTTCAAAATTTTTACTTTTATTAAAAAAATTCTCAATTACATTGGCATCATTTATAGCATCTTTTCCTCCCAATAAAATAATAGGAGAATTCAATTTATCACATAATTCAATTGCTTTATTTGTTGGAAGTCTTTTGGTAAAATATTTAGCCCCTAAAACTAAAATTATATAATTTTTTTTATGAGAAGATGGCAACCAACTATTCTCAAAGATATCTTTGTATGAAAAAAAATAATCTAAACCCTTTAAATCATCATTAATTCCAAGTGGTTTTAGTGTTAGAATATAAGATTCAGCTATATGAGGTAATCTAATTTTTAATTTAAAATTTACAATCAACCATCTTTTTATAAATTCTTTATTATAAATATATGATTTTTTAAATAGTATAAATCTTAAAAATATAGACCTAAGATTATTATGTAGATCAATTACAAAATCATAAGATTCATATCTAAGTTTAATAGCAGTTAAAAATAAATTTTTTTTAAAAAGTATAACCCTATCAATATTTTTGTTGTATCTATATAAATCTTGATATCTTTTTTTAGTAATAAAGTGTATTTTTGAATTTGGAAACTTTTTTTTTAGTAATCTAGGAACTGGAGAAGTTAAAACAATATCTCCAATAGAAGAAAAACGAATTATTAATATCTTTAACATATTATCAATTATAAAAAACTCTAATATCTTTTATTTTTTTTTATTACTAACATTAAGTTATAGTAATGATTTAAAATCTTATGTCAATTTAGACAGTATAATTCACCAAAAAAAGAGAATTGAATTTGAAGTAGAATTTTTAAATAGAAATTATTGGATAGAATCAAATATCAGAGAAATATTATTAATAAGAGATTATGAGACTGGTAAAGATATTAAATGGGATTTTGCAATATTTAATAAAAACTTACAGAATCATTTTAAAATGGAAATTGAAATAGATAGATCTTATACTCTCCTCAAAAAAAAATCTGAAAATAATAATTTCAATATTTTATTTAAAAAAGAATATTCTAATGAAAAAGAATATTTGTTAATAAAGATAAATTCAGATTCATCTAAAATTTTGAAATATGAAATAAAACTACCAATTAGTTCAAAAATAATTGATTTTATAACATTCGATAATTTAATAATTTTTTCAAGTAGCAATAAAAAAAGAGAAAATCTTTTAAATATTTATAATATTAGAAATAAGAGATTTATGAACTTATATGCATCATTGAAAATAAATGAAAAAGTAATAGGTATTAAAAAAATTAATGAAACAATTTTTGAAGTTATTGTTTTAAGTGAAGAACTTGATAAATCAAATCTTCTTTCTAAAAGAAGATTTGATTTAAATGGTAATGAAATTAATAAAATTCAAGTTTCAATTAAAAATAGATCCTTAATTTCAGGAAATTTCTATACTATAAATAGTAATAAAATAGTAGGAATTGGTCTATATGGAAAGAAAAATTCAAATGATGCTATTGGTATTTATATCTCAAGCTTTTTAGATAACAAATTAGAATATTTAAAAAAATATAATTTTTTTGAGTTACCTAACTTTTATAAAAATGATGAAAAATATCTAAAAACAAATATCTTAAAAAAAATTAAAAATAAAGATTTTGATAAAATTAAATTTGATCATAATTTCATTCCTAATGAACTGATTAAAATTGATAATAATTTAGTTTTTAGTGCTGAATCAATTCTATTAAATTATAATAACAATAATAACTATACATATATACCATATTATAATACTTATGCAGGAACTTATGACAAAATGATAAATCCAAATTTTAAAGGTTATGATCACACCAAGTTTATAATTACAAGTTTTAATTTAAATGGAGAAATTAATTGGAACGAATCATTTAAAATCAATGATCTTAATACCTTTGATGAGACTCCCTTCTTTAAAAGTTTATTTTACAAAAATGATATACTCAACTTTTATATTAGTAAAGGTTTTTTCAAATATGTATTAATTAATAAAAAAACTAAAATCAAAACTATTCCTATAATTACAAAATATAAAGATGATAAAATCAAAGAAACTGAAGCAAATCCTGAAGCAACTAAATTATGGTATAATAATAATTATTATACATATGGAATTCAAAAGATAAAAAATACAGTTAAAGGTGACTTAAAAGTAAATAGAAGGGTATTTTTTATTTGTAACTTTGAAATAGTAAAATAGATGAAATTTTTTCTTAAAATGAAACTATATTTGCAGATAAAATGATGCTTAAGTCTAAGTTATTTGATAAAGAAAGATTAGATATAACTGTTAATCGTCTTTGTCACCAACTCATAGAAAATCACTCAAACTTTGAAAAATCAGTATTAATAGGTTTACAACCTAGAGGTATCTATTTGCAAAATAGAATAATACAAACATTAAAAAATATTATTTCAGTAGAAATCCCTTCTGGATTTTTAGATACTACTTTTTACAGAGATGATTTTCGAACAAAAGAAATACCAAAAGCAAAAGAAACATTCATGCCTCATTTAGTAGATGATAAAAATGTTATAATAATAGATGATGTATTATTCACTGGAAGAACAGTTAGAGCTGCAATGGATGTAATTATGAGCTTTGGAAGGCCAAATAAAATTGAATTATTAGTTTTAATCGATAGAAAATTTAGTAGACATATTCCTATAGAACCAACATATTACGGTACAAAAATTAATACTATTACATCTCAAAAAATTATAGTCAACCTAATAGAACAAGGCTTTAAAGAAGACAATATATGGATAACAAATAATGAATAAACTCAAATCAAAACATTTACTTGGAATAAAAGATTTATCTATTGAAGAAATAGAATTAATTTTTGAAACAGCAAAAATGTTTAAAGAAGTTTTATCAAGACCAATTAAAAAAGTACCATCATTAAGACACTTAACAATTGCTAATATTTTTTTTGAAAATAGTACTAGAACAAAATTATCTTTTGAACTTGCTGAGAAAAGGCTTTCTGCAGATGTTATAAACTTTTCATCATCAGTAAGCTCTGTAAAAAAAGGTGAGAGTTTATTAGATACCATTAATAATATACTTGTTATGAAAGTTGATATGATTGTAATGAGACATCCTAGTGCTGGAGCACCTCATTTCATATCTGATAAAATTAATGCAAGTATAGTTAATGCTGGAGATGGAACACATGAGCATCCTACTCAGGCATTACTTGATGCCTTTTCTATAAAAGAAAAATTAGGTACATTGAAAGATAAAAAAATTGCAATAATTGGAGATATTCTTCATTCAAGAGTTGCTATTTCAAATATATATTTATTGAAAAAAATTGGTGCAGAAGTTATGATATGTGGTCCATCTACACTAATTCCAAAATATATAAATGATTTTGGAATTATTATTGAAAATGACATTAATAAGGCACTAAAATGGTGTGATGTTGCTAATGTATTAAGAATACAACTTGAAAGGCAGAATATTAATTTTTTTCCCTCTTTAAGGGAATACAGTTTATACTTTGGTATAAATAAAAAATTATTAGATAAAATAAATAAAGATATTATTATAATGCACCCAGGTCCTATAAATAGAGGTATAGAAATAAATAGTGATGTAGCCGATTCAAAAAATTCAATAATACTAGATCAAGTTGAAAATGGAGTAGCAATAAGAATGGCTGTAATGTATTTATTATCTCTAAATAAGAATGAATGATAATATTAGTTTATCTTTTATTATCAATAATATTAATTTTATTACTTACTTCTAAATTTAAAATTCATCCTGCAATAAGTTTACTTATTGGAAGTTTTTTCTTAGGAATTTTACTCAATATGAATTTTATTTTAATTTTAGAATACTTGTATATAGGATTCTCAAATACAATTAAATCAATAGGATTAATAATAATTTTAAGTGCAATAATTGGAGAATCCTTAAAGCAAAGTAATTCTATAAAAAAGTTTGGAAATTTAATTTTATATAATTTTCAAAATAAAACATTACTCTCGTTAAACTTATTAGGTCTCTTCCTAGGGACTGTAGTTTTCTGTGATTCAGGCTTTTTAATTTTAAATGGTATCTCTAAATCTATTGCATCGTCAGCAAATTATTCTTTAACAAGTTTAAATTTGTCTTTATCTGGAGGACTCTATGCATCTCACACATTAGTTCCCCCAACCCCTGGACCACTAGCTGCAATTAATAATTTAAATGGAATTTCTATGATTGGAGATATTATGCTATTAAGTATAATTGTTTCAATTCCAGCTTCTTTAATATCTTTTTTTTATGCCAAAATAATATTTGGAAGATTAAAAATTAAAAAAACTTTTAAAAAAATTGATATAAGTTCAAATTATTTATTGCCCATATCTGTAATAGTTGTCCCATTATTTTTAATAAGCCTAAATACTTTAACTAATTTTATAGACAATGAAAATCTAAAACATATTATTCCAATAATAAAAACTATAGGAAATCCAATTATAGCATTATTAATAGGTACGATTTTATCATTTTTTCTCCCAGATATAAAAGAAAATAAAATAAATATAATTTTTAAAGGTATTAAAAGTTCAACCCCAATATTAATTTTAACTTGTATGGGTGCTTCATTTGGAAATGTTATTAAAAATTCAGAATTAACATCTTTACTAACTAATATATTTAATAATGAAAATATTTCTTTAATTTATATTGTATGTATATGCTTTACAATAAGCATAATTTTAAAAACCAGCCAGGGTTCAAGTACATCATCAATGATTATAGGTAGCTCAATAATTTTTCCATTAATTAGTTCTTATGAATTGATATCTTTTGATATTGCAATGATTGTATTGTCATTAGGAGCTGGCTCAATGATGATTTCTCATATAAATGATTCATTTTTTTGGATAGTTACTCAAAAATCAAATCTAAAAATGAATAATGGAATTAAATACTTTTCTTTAATGAGTATTTCACAAGGTTTAGGTACTTTTGCGCTTATTATTTTAATAATTTATTTATTTGGTTAATACAAATACAAGTTTTACTAATCAAAAACATCTAATACAATATAGAACAAAAAATCTAATGAAAAATTATATACTATTATTTTTATTCCTTTTAAACAGTTTAAATCTTTTTTCACAACAAAGAAGTGGTATCGGAGCTGAAAATTTTCGAGGAACTGGGAATTTTCAAATGTCTACTATGTCAGTTAAGGGAAGATTGTTAGATTCTGAAACAAAAGATGGATTATCATTTGCATCAATTTCTATTTTTACTTCTGACTCAATTTTAGTATCAGGAGGAATCTCTGAAGAAAATGGAAAATTTAAAATTGAAATTGATCCAAGAAAAATGATGGAAAAAATTAGAGAGAAAAGATCAATTCAAACTGGAAATCAAAGAATAGGTATGTCTTTATTTGCAGAAATTTCATATGTGGGTTATGAAAATAAAAAAATAGAACTTCCATTTAATCTTCAAAATAGAGAAATATCAATAAATGACGTATTTTTAGTTGCCGACGCAACAAATTTAGATGAAGTAACTGTAAGAGCAGAAAAAAGTAGCTTGGAATTAAAATTAGATAAAAGAGTTTTTAATGTTGGTAAAGATTTAAGTAATAAAGGTGGAACTGCAGAAGAAATTCTTGAAAATATCCCATCTATTGATGTTGATATTGAAGGTAATATAAGTTTAAGAGGCTCTCAAAGTGTTCGAATTTTAGTTGATGGTAAACCAGCAAGCATGATGGGTTTAGATGGGCCAAATGCTTTAAAACAATTACAGAGTAGTGAAATTGACAAAGTGGAAATTATAACTAATCCTTCATCAAGATATAGTGCTGAAGGGTCAGCAGGAATTCTAAATATCATACTAAAAAAAGATAGATTAAAAGGATTGAATGGATCAATAAACCTTAATACCGGTTATCCTAATCAAAATGGATTATCAACTAGCTTAAATTATAGAAAAAGTAAATTTTCAGTATTTACAAGTATAAATATTAATTCAAGAGAGTCTAAAGGTGGCGGATATACAAATTCAAACTTTTTTCTACCTGATACAACATTTTCATCTAAAGTAAATAGAGACAGGAATAGTGAAAGTTTTTCATATGGAATCAGATCAGGCTTTTCTTTTTTCCCTAATAAGAATAATATATTTAACTTTTCTTTTAGTTTAAGAGACTCTGATAGTGATGGAATTAGTGAAAATAATTACATTGATTTCAATTCAAATAATATTGAAATAAATAAAAGTTCAAGGTTTGAAAACTCAAACTCAATTCGAAATAATTTAAGTTATAATTTTTCATACACTAAAAATTTTAAAAATAGAGGTCATAACTTAAAATTAAACTTTTCATGGAGTGACAATTTAAGTGATAAAACAACAAGCTATAATGAACCTGATAAAAGATTAGAACAAAAAACTATTGAAAATAGTAATAGATATGATCAAAATATCAGATTAGATTATGCTTATCCTTTTAATGACAATAAAGGAAAACTAGAATTAGGTTATAAGAGGGATTATGACAAAATGAATAGTGATTACCTTGCAAAACAACTTTTTGATGATATATGGAGAAAGATTCCACCATCTAATAAATATGATTATTTTCAAGACGTAAATTCTTTTTACGTACAATTAGGAAATAAGAGTAAAAAATTATCTTATCAGGTAGGATTAAGATTTGAAGATACAAATTTCTTTGCTGATCTTATTGAAACAAATGAGACAACTTCGCTAAAATATTCTAATTTTTTCCCTTCAGCATTTCTAACTTATGAATTTAGCGACAATGAGTCTATACAACTTAGTTATAGTAAAAGGTTAAGGAGACCAAGATTTTGGGATTTAAATCCATTTTATGGATTGGGCGATAGTAGATCAACATTTACTGGAAATCCTTTTCTAGAACCTGAACTTACAGATTCTTATGAAATTGGATTTTTAAAAGAATTAAAAAAAGGAAATTTTTACCTTGGAACATATTATAGAAATACAAGTGATGTAATTGAAAGAATATTAGATGTAAACGATCAAGGATTTTCTGTTTATAAGCCAGTAAATTTAGGAATAACAAATGCATATGGAGTAGAAATTAATGGATCAATTGAATATAATAAATGGCTTAGAACTACAGGGTCATTTAATTTTTTTCAATCTGAAACAGATGGAACATTCAACGAAAAAAGTTTCTATGCTAAATCATATAGTTGGAGGACTAGATTAAATAATACAATTAAAATGTTTAATGATAAATTAGAAGGTCAAGTTACAATTGATTATAGAGGCCCATCAGAATCAACGCAAGGTAAAAATTTATCATCATATGGAATAGATATAGGTTTATCTAAAGATGTATTTAAAAACAAAAAAGGAACTGTAAGTCTGACTGTTAGAGATTTGACAAAATCTAGATTAAGAAGATATGAAAGAAGTGGTGAAAACTTTTTCACTGTAGGTGAATTTGCTTGGAGAAGAACTCAAGAGTTTAGACTTTCATTACAATATAGAATCAACCAAAATAAAAGGAGACAAAGTGGAAGAGGTAATTATGACTCATCTGAGTTTCAAGGGGGAGATGCTATTTTTGGAAATTGATGAAATAAAATATATATTTATACGATAACAATAAATATATAATTGTACCTTTCAAGTCTACAAAAATTTATCTTAAAAACAGCACTAGAAAATATAAATAACGAATCTCTATCATTAAATTCAGATGCAATAGAAACGTTTATAATTAAATCAAGAAAAAATCAATCTAATGATTTTAAAAAAAAAATGCTAACGGCTTCAATTAATGAATTTTTAGAAATCAAGAAAAAAATTGAAAAAGTTCAAATTAAATACTCAGTTACTAATTTTGGAGTTATAGAACCTGATTCAAATAATAGTGCACATATTTATTTTTATGAACCAATAATAAAATTTTATAATATAAAAGCAAAAGAACATTTACTAAAAATGGAAGAATCAATATATAATAGTATTGGTGAATATCGAAAAAGTTTTGAAATTAAAAAAAGAAAATATGAAAGGAAAGATGGAAATCATAAAAGAGGAGTAATAAGAGGGGAATCAAAAAACTTAAAAAAAGCAAAAGCATCAGTAAGCAGATGTTTTTCAACATTAATTAAAAAAAAATATTTTAGAAAAATTCCAATTTTAAATTATGATAATAATGAAATTGGAATTGGTTATAACTTATCAAAGTTAGGAAAATCAATAATAGTTAAATACTTAAAAAAAAAAATTGAGATCTAAAATATATATAATAACAGCAATTATAATTTTTTCATGTTCACAAAATAAAGAATCAGAATATAAGAATTCACCAAGAGTTAAATCATATGTAAAATTAACATCACCTAATTCCAATGAAGTATTTAATAAAAATGATATAATTAATTTTATAGTTGATACAAATGATAAAGTAGAAGAAGATAGCTCTATAATATTTTTTAATAATGAAAAAATATTATTTAATAAAAATGTAAAAATTGAAACAAATTCACTATTGAAATTTGGAAAATATAATTTTAAAATAAAAACATGGCTTTCAAATAATAAAATAGAAACTAATTTTAAAACAATTTACTTATATCCCAAAGAAGCCCCTAAAGAGCTTTCATATGAAATAACAAATATTTACCCTCATGATTCAGAAGCTTATACACAAGGTCTTTTAATAGATATAAACGAAAAACTCTATGAAAGCACAGGACAATATGGTAATTCTACATTGAGAGAAGTTAATCTAAAAACAGGAAAAATAATTAAAACTATAAAATTAGAAGATAAATATTTTGGTGAAGGTATTACGTTATATAAAAATAATATTTATTTATTAACATGGAAATCAAATAAAGGATTTGTATATGATAAAAATACATTTGATAAAATTGATGAATTTAATTATAATACTGAAGGTTGGGGAATAACAACAATTAAAGATAAACTAGTAATGAGTAATGGAACTGAAAATTTAAATTTTATAAATCCAAATACTTATAAAATTGAAAATCAAATACAAGTTTATGATAATAATGGAAAGGTTATAAATATAAATGAATTGGAATTTATAAATGATAAAATATATGCTAATATATATGGAAAAGATATTATTCTTATTATAAATTATATTACTGGAAAAGTAGAAAATTTCATTAATTTGAATAATATTTTTAATAAAAAAAATTATACCGGAAAAATTGATGTTTTAAATGGTATTGCAACAAATAATAATAAAATCTATGTTACTGGTAAATGGTGGCCTAGCATGTTTGAAATAAAAATTATGAATGATGAATCTAAATGAAATAACAAAAAAAATGAATGAATTATCAAATATAAATGCAGGAAAGATTGATGCAAAAATTAAATTTGAATTTAGTGATGGATGTGTTTTAATTGATGACACAACATCTCCACCTACAATTAGTAATGAAAATAATGATGCTGATTGTATTATAGAAATAAATAATGAAAATTTTTCTGAAATTCTAAATAAAAGAATGAGCTCAATGTCTGCATTTATGACTGGTAAAATGAAAATTAAAGGGGAGATGGGTATTGCAATGAAATTATCATCTTTATTTGATTAGAGTGCGCATGAGAAGACTCGAACTTCCACGACTATAATTAATCACTAGGCCCTCAACCTAGCGCGTCTACCAATTCCGCCACATGCGCTAAATTATTGTTTTCTCTGTGTCCAAATTTCATATTTTGGATCACCTTTAGAACTAAAACCTTTATGATGCCAATCCCCACCTTTTACCTCATAAGCAAACTCTAGAGAATGACCTACTCTCGTAGAATCACGTGAGAAAAATTCTATGTTTTCTATATAATTTCCATCTTCAGATGTAAATACACCACCACCCGTACCATAAAATCCTTTTTTATCTATATCATAAGCAATCCACTGAAATCTACCATTAGCAAGAATTTTCATAGTTTTTCTAGATCTATTTATATCTCTCATTCTCATTTCACCTCGTCTCTCTATACCACTCATTAGCCATGATCCATTCAAATTTGAATTATAGTTTATTGTTTTATAATATTTTATATCATCCAATTTCATTAAACCATTTTCATCATTTTGATTAATACTTACATTTGAAAAATAAACTGAATCTCCAACTAAAGATGAATCTAAAGAATTAAATTCAACTACTTCATAATAACCATCTTCATTTAATAAGTATTTTCCCCCATACGTACTAATAAATATTTTATCATTATATATAGTTGATGAAAAAAAATTATCTGAATAAATTCTAACTTCTTTTATACCATTATTTTCATATTTCCATGAAGTATTTTTTAATGGATTAGAAGAATTAATTTGATGAAAAAAAGAAAAAAGAAAAAAGAAAAAAAAATTAAGCATAATCATTTAACATAACAGGCATAACAAGCATAACTATATCTTCATTATCATCTATTTCATCAGGAATAATTAAACCAGCTTTATTTGGTTCTGATAATTTAAAAGTTACTCTATTAGAATTCATATTAGATAAAATTTCTATTAAAAATTTTGCGTTGAAACCAATTTCTATATCAGCACCATCATGTTCGCAAGAAATTCTTTCATTTGCTTCATTTGAAAAATCTAAATCTTCTGCAGAAATTAATATTTCTCCACCAGAAATTTTAAACCTTACTTGATTAGTAGTTTTATTAGCATAAATTGATATTCTTTTTAAAGAACTTAAAACTTCTGATTTATCTACCCCAACATTATTTGAATTATCTAATGGTATAACATTTTCATAATCAGGATATCTTTCATCTATTAACCTACAAACCATTTTAATATTATTAAATGAAAAAAATGCGTTTGAAGCATTAAATTCTAATTTTACATCTGAAGATTTATCTGAAGGTAATGTGGACTTTAATAAAGTTAAAGATTTTCTTGGAAGTATCATTTCATGATCAACTTCATCACCAGTTATATCACTTCTAATATACTTAACTAATCTATGACCATCAGTTGAAACAAAAGTACAAGAAGATGAGGATAACTTTAAAAAAATACCTGTCATTGCAGGTCTTAATTCATCAGTACTAGTTGAAAATATAGTATTAGATATCGCATTTCCTAATATATCAGAATTTAAAACCATGGTATAACTATCAGAAACCTGTGGTACTTTTGGAAAATCAGTAGCATTTTCACCAGCTAATTTATATCTACCATTATCTGAATTAATCTCAATATTATAATTTTCATTATCAATTGAAAATGTTACAGGCTGCTCAGGAAGATTTTTTAATGTATCAATCAAAATTTTAGCAGGAATTGCTATACTACCATCTCCTTTTGATTCAACTTGAATCTCAACCATTATTGAAGACTGTAAATCAGATGCAGTTATTAATAAATTTCCATTTTCAATTTCAAATAAAACATTATCTAAAATAGGAACTACAGGATTAGAAGTAATGATTCCATTAATAGCATTAAGATTTTTTAGAAGATAAGAGGAAGAAACTATAAAATTCATTTTTTATATTTTTTTTATAATAATTGTAAATTTAAATATAAAATCAATCTTCTTCATTAAAATTTATAGTTTTAGTATTATCATCCATTATATTTTCATCCGAAGATAAATTGATGTTCTTTCTTTTAAAAGCAGGAATAGCTAATTTTTGTTCAAACGAATCATTATCAAATCCTTGATTTTTAAAATTATTTATTCTTTCATCTCTTTTTATTAAGTATTCATTTTTTTTATTTGAAGTGTCAAATCTCTGTATTGAATCTTCTACAGAATCTAACTCTTCAATAACAACATCTTCAGATTTATCATTAGTATTATTTTCTAAATATTCAGGTTTATAAAAATCTTCATCTTCTTTATAATCATCATCAATATCATGAACAACTTCTTCTTTATTATCATAAGATGTAACAAATTCAATGTCTTTTTTATTATTTTCAGTTTCGAATAAATTAGTTTGACTATCTAAACCTTTATCATCTATTTCTAATTTTTTCTTATCTAAAACATTATTTAAAACGTCTTCAGTTTTATAATTATCAGTAAATCCAGTAGCAATAACAGTAACTTTTATTTTATTATCTAAATTTTCATCATAGGATGTGCCAAAAATAAAATCAACATCAGGGCTTGCTGAATCATGAATAAATTTAGATATAATTTCAAGCTCAATAGTTGATAATTCATTTTCATCACTTCCAGAAACAATATTTAATAAAATTTTTCTAGCTCCATTGATACTTCTGTTATTTAGTAGAGGTGAATTAATAGCTTTCTCAACAGCATCTTTAGCTCGATTTTCTCCAGAAGATTCTGCAGATCCCATTACAGATGTTCCTGCATTTTTCATTACAGTTTTAACGTCTTCAAAATCAACATTAATCCTACCTGGAACTGTAACAATCTCAGCTATACATTTTGCTCCAGTAGCAATTATATTATCCGCTTTCTCAAATGCTTTGCTTTGACTTAAATTGCCATAAATTTCAATAAGTTTTTCATTCAAAATAGTTATAACACTATCACAATTGATTTTTAATTCTTCAATTCCATCAATAGCTTTTTGCATTTTTGCTTTACCTTCAAAATTAAAAGGAACCGTAACAATACCTACAGTCAGAATATCTAATTCTTTAGCTATTTTGGCAATAATTGGAGCAGCTCCTGTACCAGTTCCACCACCCATTCCTGCAGTTATAAATAACATTTTAGTATCATCACTTCTCAATAATTCTCTTATTTGATGACTACTTTCTTGCGCAGCATCTCTTCCTTTTGAAGGATCAGCACCAGCACCTAATCCTTTAGTTAATTCAATCCCAATTTGTAATTGATTTTTTACATTACTGGAATATAGAGCTTGAATATCTGTATTACAAACAATAAATTCAACATTTGTAATACCTATAGAATGCATATAATTTACTGCATTACTACCTCCTCCACCAACTCCAATTACCTTAATAATGGATTTATGATGAGAAGGTATTTCAAATTCAAATGACATTATTAATTGTTTTCATTTTTAAATTCTGTTAAATCATCATCATTCAATAGACCTTTTATTTTTTCAGTTACCATTTTTCCAAATTGACTTGCTTTAGGTAAGCTTGAAGGTTTAAATTGAAAATTTTCTTTATCATTAGCATTACTAAAATCATTTACAAAATCCCATAATAATAATCCCACTGCTGTTGAATATTTAGGATATTCTAAATCTACTAAATCGGATTTCACAAGATATGAGCTTGGATATCCTTTTCTAACATCTAATCCAGTAATATATTTAACCTGTTGTTTTAAATTCATTAGTTGAGATCCGCCACCAGTTATTACTATACCTGCAGATAATTTTTCACTCATACCGCTATTCAAAATTTCTTGATGAACTTTTTCAAAGATTTCTTCCATTCTAGCTTCTATTATTTTGTATAGATTGTCTAATAAAATTTTTTTATCTTCTCTTTGTCCCTGTCCTTTAATTTTCACATACTCCTTTATTGGTCGATTAACATATAAAGCTTTACCAAACTTAATTTTTAAAGCCTCAGCATGATGTCTGGGTAAACCAAGTCCTTCTTTTATATCTTGAGTTACTATATCACCTCCTAAAGGAATAACTGCAGTATGTCTAATAATACTATCATGAAATATAGAAATATCAGTAGTTCCACCACCAATATCTACTAAACATATCCCATCTTCTTTATCCATCTCATTTAGTAATGCCAAACTTGATGCTATAGGTTCTAAAATTAAATTTTTACATTTAATATTAGCTCTTAAAATACATTTTTCCATTATACCAATATCAACTTTATTAGCACTTATAATATGAAAATCTGCTTCTAATTTTTTTCCAACCTCTCCTATAGGTTCAACAGATTCATGATCTTCATCTATAGTAAATTTTTGATGCATACTATGAATAATCTTATGATTAGTTGGTATTACAGCCATTTTTGATCTATTCTCAAGTTGTTCAACATGATTTTTAGTGATTTCAACTTGGTTATTATTATTATCCTGCAAATTTATCGAATGATGTGTACTAAAACTTTTAATATGTTTTCCAGCTATACCAACATTAACATATTGAATAGGAATAGAAGCTTGTAATGAAGCAATTTTAATTGCTTCATTAATTTTTGCAGTAGCCTTAATTAAATTTTGAATCATTCCTTCAGCAACCCCTTCAGATTCAACCTCACCATAGCCAATTATTTTTAATTTTTCATTTTTAACACTTTTAGCAATTAAAACACATATTTTAGATGTACCAATGTCTAATCCAACGAAATATTTTTTATTATTAACCTTCATATTTTGTATTATGCATTTTTATTACAAACAATCTGATTTTCAAACTTTAAATTAACACTTCTATAAGTATTCCAACCTTTAGCAGGTAAAATTTTCTTATAAAAGAATATCAATTTATTAAACTTATCATCTATTTTAACAGGATATCCAAAAATAATTTTTTGTTTTGAAACTTGAGGATAAATAATAATATTTTTATCTTCTTTTATATCAATTTCTGATATAATTCTTTTTAGAAAATCATTGTTTCTAATATAAATTATTAGAGAAAATATTTTTTGACCAAAGTCAGTAGAATTTATATTTCTAAAATTAAAATTTAAATTATCATCAATATGGATTAGAATAACTCTTTCAGAAAATTTAATAGATGTTGGAAAAATATTACCATCTAAATCAACATATAAATCTTTATCCTTTTCTGAAACAATTCTTGCAATAGGGTTAAATTGAACAATATCAACAAGTAATCTGTTATTTAAATCTTGATAAAGTTTTAGTTTTTTCACATAAGGGTTTAATAAAATATTTTTTTCAATTGTATTAATATTTTTAATCATTGAGTCAACTTCTAATTCTTGAAGAATTAATTTTTCAATTTGAGTTTTATTTAAAAATTTTTTTTCTGAATTAATTACAACTTCTTTTATAAATTTTGTTTTATCATTTTTAAATAATAAAACAACTAAAAAAAAAGATGATAATGATAAAATAACATAAATAGAATTTTTTAAAATTTTAATCATAATAATTTAAATAATTCATTAACAATATTAAAAGTAGCATAAGGCTTAGATATTTTTTTTAAATTTTCCTTCATTTCATTTGTTTGAATATCATCATTTAAAAGATTTATAACTTCTTTCATTAATTGACTTTTTGCATCTTTATCCTTTACTACTAGACAAGCATTTTTATTTAAAATATTTATAGCATTTTTTGATTGATGATCATCAACAACGTTTGGAGAAGGAACTAAAATTAAAGGTTTTCCAACAATACAAAGTTCAGAAATAGCAATTGCACCTGCTCTAGAAATAATTATATCAGCTATAGAATAAGCTAATTCCATTCTATCAATAAAAGGTAAAATTTTAATATTTGAAGCTTCTAAATTATCTGATTCGATTTTATTATAATATCCATTTCCAGTTTGCCAAATTAGTTGAAAAGATGATTCTTTAATTAAAGATAAATTTATCAAAATACTTTCATTAATTTTTTTAGCACCTAAACTCCCGCCAATAACTAATATTGTCTTTTTAGAACTATCAAGATTAAAATATTTTAAAGCTTCTTTTTTTGATTTTGGAAGATTAATTATTGATTTTCTTATTGGATTTCCAAGATTCAATATATTTTTATTCTTCATATATTTATTCATATTATCAAAAGCAACAAAAATAAAATTTACTTTTTTACTTAAAATTCTGTTTGTATATCCTGGAAAAGAATTCTGCTCTTGAATAAAGGTTTTATAACCTAAAAGATTAGATGCTAATAAAATAGGACCTGATGAATATCCACCAAAACCAATAACCGCATCTGGTTTAAACTTTAATAAAATAAAAATAGATTTTATAATCGAATACAGTATTTTGATTGGCAATAAAATGTTCTTGAATAAAAATGGTAAACCGACTCCAATAATATTATTAATAAAGGATACTCTTTTAATCCCTGATATCCATAATCCAATTACTTTATAATTGTATTTTGGTATAATACTCATTTCCATTCTATCATTTGCACCAACAAATAAAACTTTTGAATCAATATTTTGTTTTTTAATTTCATCTGCTATTGAAATCATAGGGAATATATGACCTCCTGTTCCTCCTCCACATAAAATAATTCTATATTTTTTTTTCTTAAGCATATGAATAATTTTTTTCTTCAACATTATGTCTACTAATACTTAATATTATTCCTAATGTAATACCTGTAAATAACTGTGAAGTTCCACCCATGCTAATTAAAGGTAAAGTAATACCTGTAACAGGTAATAAACCAACTACAACACACATATTGGTAATTGCTTGAATGACAAGAAAAAAACTTAATCCAGCACTTAGCAGTCCTCCAAATGGTCTTTTAGACTTTAAAAAAATATGTAGCCCTCTATACAGTAGAATTAAATATAAAAGTAACACTGCTAAGCCACCAATTAAGCCATATTCTTCAATTATTATTGCATAAATAAAATCAGAATAAGATTGAGGTAAAAAATTCTTTTGATTACTTTTTCCAGGACCTTTTCCAAAAAGACCTCCAGTAGATACTGCAATATAAGCTTGCTCTAACTGAAAGGGTATATTTTTTTTATATATAAAATCTTCTGTTCTTGAAATAGCGGTTCTTCCCCTCTGACCAGTTATTAATGCTATTGATGCTGCAAATGAAATACAAATAACTAAAACAAATAAATATTTAAACTTTACTCTTGCTATAAACATTATTAAAATAGATGTAAGACCTAAAATAATTGATGTGGATAAATTAGTTAATGCTATAAAAAGACATATAATTCCAATCCAAAAAAAAGGTTTAATTAAACTTTTTATATTATCTAATTCATATTGACTTTTTGAAAGAATACTTGATAAATAAATTATTAAAGAAAGCTTAGCTAAATCAGAAGGCTGAAATGCTTGATTAATAATAGGAATATTTATCCATCTTGATGCTTCATTAATATTTAATCCATATAAAAAAGTAAAAAGCAATAATGGTAGTGAAATATACATAGCTATTTCTGAAATCTTGGAATAATATTTGTAATCCAATTTATGAGCAAACCACATTGCTATAAAACTTAAAATTATTAAAAGAAAATGTTTAAAAAGATAGAATTCCGTGTTTCCATCCATTTTTGAATAGGCTAAAGAACCAGTTGCACTATAGACAGATAATAAACTAAAAGAAGATAAAATAAGTGCAATTCCCCATATCCATTTATCACCTTTTATATTTTCTTGAATCCAATTAATCATTAATTATCTGAGTTTTAAGGTTGCTAAAGTTAGAATTGCTAAAAGAATTCCAATCATCCAAAATCTAGCAACAATTTTTGTTTCATGAATTCCTTTTTTTTGATAATGATGATGTAAAGGAGCCATAAGAAAAATTCTTTTTCCTTTACCATATTTTTTTTTAGTTAATTTGAAATAAAAAACTTGGATGATCACCGATAAATTTTCAACCATAAAAATGCCACATAATATAGGAAGAAGTAATTCCTTTTTAATAATTATTGCAAGAACAGCTATTATTGCACCAATAGACAAACTTCCAGTATCTCCCATAAATACTTGGGCGGGGTATGAATTATACCATATGAATCCTATACACGCTCCTACAAATGCAAAAGAAAAAATTACCAATTCACCTGAATTTGGTATATATAAAATATTTAAATAATCAGCAAAAATTATATTACCAGATAAATAGCAAAAAATTGATAAAGTAATTCCAATAATAGCAGATGAACCAGCAGCAAGACCATCTAACCCATCCGTAATATTAGCGCCATTAGATATAGATACAACTATAAAAATAATAATCAAACTATATATAAGCCATGAAAAATTATTTAGAAATGAAGGTAATAACCACTCATATCTAAATTCATTATTTTTTACAAATGGAATTGTTGTTATTAAATCTTTAGTATCAATATGTTCAACTCCCCTAGAAATACTTTCTTGAGTAATTGGTTCTAAAAAGTTTCTTACAACAATAGAATCATTACTAATTATAATATAAGCAACAATAATTCCTACTAAGACTTGACCAAAAATTTTAAATCTACCTTGAAGACCAACTTTATTTTTTTTATAAATTTTTAAGTAATCATCTAATCCTCCAATAAAACCCATAAAAATAGTAACAAAAATCATTAAGAGAATATATATATTATCAAGCCTAGCAAATAATAAAGTTGGAACTATAATTGATATAATAATGATAAACCCTCCCATGGTAGGTGTACCTCTTTTTTCATTTTGTCCTTTTAAATTTAAATCTCTAATATTTTCAGACAGTTGTAACCTTTCTAAAAATTGAATAATATTTTTTCCAAATAAAATACTTATTACAAGAGATAATAAAGCAGCCATTCCAGCTCTAAAAGATATATACTGAAATACGCCAGCTCCAACAAGATTAAATGAATCATCCATGTACATAAAAAATTCGTATAACATTTTTTATATTTTATTTAATTTCTCTTCTAAAATCTTTCTTTCATTAAAATCAAAAAAAGAATCATTAATAATTTGATACTTTTCATGACCTTTACCTGCTAATAATATGATTTCATCATTATCACAATTATCACAAGCATAATGAATTGCTTCTTTTCTATTTACAATTATTTTATATTTTTTTTTATTTTGAATACCTACTTTAATTTCATTAATTATAGTCATTTCATCCTCAAATCTTGGATTATCAGAAGTTAAAATAACGAAATCACTATATTCTGAAGCAATTTTTCCCATTAATGGTCTTTTCATTTTATCTCTGTCCCCTCCAGCACCAACTATTGTTATGATTTTTCTATCTTTTTTAAATTTATTTATTGTTCTTAAAACATTTAACAATGCATCTGGAGTATGAGCATAGTCTACAATTCCAATTATATTTTTCTTTCCTCTAAAAATTTCAAATCTGCCCTTAGGTGGTTTTAGTAATGATAAATTTTTTAATACAATCTCTTTATTAAAATTAAATAAGTTTATAACAGAATAAATTGCAAGAATATTATAAGCATTAAATTCACCTATTAAACTAAAATGAACAATTTTAGAATCTATATCAATTGATAATCCTGAAATATCATTACTTACTATTCTACCTTTAAAATCTGCATTTGATTTAATTCCATATCTAAATATTTTTGCTTTACAATTTTGAACCATATAATCAGACCTCTTATCATCTGAATTTATAATTGCAATTGAACTGTCACTTAAATCATCAAATAATTTCTTTTTTGCATTTATATAATTTAAAAAAGTTTTATGATAGTCTAAATGATCATGAGTTAGATTTGTTAAAATAGAAACATCTATATTTAGTCCTTTTACTCTTTCTTGATCTATTGCATGAGAACTTGCTTCCATTAAACAAATTTTGCAATTGTTAGATACCATTTTTCTTAATAATTTATTAATTAATATAGAACTTGGAGTTGTTAAATTAGTTTCTAAAACTTCATCATTAATTATATTTTCAATCGTAGATAACATCCCAACTTTTATATTTAAGTTAGAAAAAAACTGATGTAAAAAATATACTATAGAAGTTTTTCCATTTGTTCCTGTAACACATATTATTTTAATTTCTTTTGATGGATTTTTATAAAAATTCGATGAAATAGTAGATATTGACTCTCTTATATTTTCAACAATAACATAAGTAATCTTTTTATCTAATAAACTTGGCAACTCTGTACAAACTATTACTTCACATCCACCATTAATTGCATCTATAATAAAATTGTGTCCATCAACTATATTTCCTTTGACAGCAAAAAAAAGACATCCTGATTTTACATCTAATGAATTATCAGAAATGCCAGAAATAAATTTATTTCTATCTCCATGATATTCTTTAACTTTTATATTTTCAAGAACTAATTCTAAATTCATTATCCTAAACTAATCTTTATTCTTTTGTAATTTTTTAATAATTTTCCAGGAGTTACTGTCTGTTTCTTAACTCTTCCTCTTCCAGAAAAACTAACTTCAAGTCCTCTTGACTCTAATAAATAAATTGCATCTTTTAAAGTCATCCCAATAACATTTGGGATTAAATTCATATTTATATTAATACCTTCCCAAAAAATTGAGTTATCAACAACTTTTGTTTTTACCCATTCATTTTCAGATTCACTATGATTTGATATACCTAAAGTGTTAGATATATTAATTAAATCATTCCTAAAACCAGATTTTATTGTTGGAAATGAAACATCATATTTTTCTAAAGTCATTTCTTTAAAATAATTTATATCTGATAGAAAAATTTTATCTGCAATTTCTTTAAAAACTGGAGCTGCAACATCACTTCCATAGATTCTGTATTTTTTAGGATTATCAATAACAACAATACAACTATATTTTGGATTTTCAGATGGGAAAAATCCGACAAAAGAAGTGTAATACTTATTTACATATCTACCATTTAAAACTTTTTTTGAAGTACCTGTTTTACCAGCTATTTTATAATAACTATTTTTAATATTATCAGCAGTTCCATTTTCAACTACTCCTTCTAAAAGTTTAATAACAGTGTTAATTGATTTTGAACTTGCTATACTAAACCTTTCATAGTTATCCATTCTCTTTATCGTCTGATTTGCTCTTTTAATTTCTTTAACTATTTTAGGATTAACATAATTTCCTTTATTAGCAACAGCATTATAAAAAGATAGTGTATGTAAAGGTGTCAACTTCAATTCATAACCATGAGCAATCCAAGGCAGAGATACTTTACTCCATGCAGAATCATTAGTATTTTTAATTGATGGAATTGAAGAACCAAAAATCTGAAAATCAAAATCTTTATTAAATCCAAACTTATTTAAATATTTCAAATAAGCATCCGGATTACTTTTAAATTGATTTTCAATAAGTTTAGCAATTCCAATATTAGAACTTTTTTCAAAAATTTCTTTTATAGTAATCTTTCCATATCCACCAGGTTTATGATCTTTCATTATTTCTGAATAAAATTTCATCTCTCCATCACCTGTATCTAAAGAATCATATATTGATGCTTTTGAATCTTCTAAATAAGCAAGTATACTAGCTAATTTAAATGTTGAACCAGGTTCATGCATGCCCTGATCTGCAATAGCATAATTATATACTTCATTATAATTTCCATTTTTATTTTTACTAAGATTAGAAATTGATTTTATTTCTCCAGTTTTTACATCCATTAAAATTACACTACCATAATCAGCATCATTTCTAATTAAACCATTCAATAATGCATTTTCAGTAATATCTTGTAAATTAACATTAATTGTTGTTGAAATATCATATCCATTTTTTGGAGAAGTTTCAGTTCCATCATATATAGGTTTCCAATAATTTCCAGCAATCTTTTGATGCAAAGCCTCACCATCTTCTCCATTTAAAAAAGAATTAAAGCTATATTCAATACCAACCGTACCTCTATTGTTTTCATCAACTGAACCTATTGTTCTATATCCTAATTTTGAAAAAGGTCTATATCTTTCATCAATTTTTTCAAAAATAATTCCTCCTTTTAATCTGCCCTCTCTAAATATAGGCCAATTAGAAATAATTTTTTTTTCTTGATAATCAATCTTTCTTCTATTTAATAAAATATATCTATTGCCATTTTCTTTAACACTTAAAATCATCCTTTTATAAGATTCTTTACTCTTATCTCTAAAAAAACCAGACAATAAGTAACTTAAAGAATCAATTTTTTTTGAAAATAATTTTTTTTCTGGAACTGAAGGATCAAATGCAACTTTATAAAATGGTAACGAAGTAGCAAGAATGCTACCATCATCAGATAATATATTTCCTCTACTTGCTTTTATTTTTAAACGCTGGAGATTATTTTTTTTAGATTTAGAAGTCCAATAATCTCCCTGATTAAATTGTAAATTAAAAATACTATATGTAATTGCTAGACAAACTAATGTAATTAGTAAAAAGACAACTCGAACTCGAACTAAAATTTCCTTTTTAATATTCATCTTTTATAGAAATTTTTTCAGGTGGTTTTTTTGAAATATTTAGATTTAATTTCTTGACTCTTTTTAAAACTTCTGTTTCTTTTCTTGAAAACATATAATTGTTTTTTAAAGTCACATAATCCGTTCCAAGTTCTTCAACTTCTTTCTCTAATCTATTTATTTCCCTAACTTTTCTTTCAACTGAATGTTGATTGCTTATATAAACTACTAAAAAAAATATTACATAGAAAGTCCTATAATAATCTATCTTAATAAATGAAGAAGGAATTTTTATTTTTTCAAATAACTTCCTCAAAGACTGTTTTAATTTATTCATACTAATTCACCTATTCTTAATTTAGCACTTCTTGATCTTATATTTAATTTGACTTCATCAGTTGATGGTATCAATGGTTTTTTATATATACTATTAAAAAATAATTTTCTATTACCATAAAAATCTGTTTTGTAGTTGGAATCGAAATTCGATTTATTAATAAAATTTTTTACAATTCTATCTTCGATAGAATGATAAGATATGATAACTAGTCTTCCTTTAGGATTTAACATATCTTTAGTTTTTATCAACATTTCTTTTAAAGCATTAATTTCATCATTTACTTCTATCCTTATAGATTGAAATAATCTTGATAAAAACTTATAATTAACTTTTTTATCAAATAGATTATTTGATATTTCAATTAAATCCGAATTATATTTTATTTTTTTCTTCTTTCTATATTCTATTATACTTTTAGCAATAAGTTTTGAATTTTTAAAGTCACCATAATTAAATAAAACTTTACTTAACTCAAATTCCTCATAAGTATTTAAAATTGTTTGTGCACTTTTTTTATTATTTGAATTCATTCTCATATCTAACTCTGACTTACCTTTATATGAAAACCCTCTTGATTTTGTATCAATTTGATATGAAGAAACACCTAGATCAGCTAATATTCCATCTACTTTTTTAATACCTCTTTGTTGTAAATGCATATCAAAATATCTAAAGTTACTATCAATTAATTCAAATTTTTTTTCTTTAATAGTATTAATATTTAAAGAATCAATATCAGTATCAAAAGAGTAAAGCTTAGCGTTTTTTTCTAATTTATTTAAAATATGCTTTGAATGTCCTCCTCCTCCAAAAGTTAAATCTATATATATTCCATTTGGTTTAATACTTAATCCATTAACTGATTCATTAAGTAATACTGGAATATGATATTTCATAATTATTTATTCATCAAAGTATTTTTGAGCTAGTTTAGAAAATTCATCAGCATCATTTATCAAATATTTTTTATAATTAAAAGGGTTCCACAACTCAATAACATTTCCCATACCTACTAAAATTACATCATTTTTTAAATTTGAATAGGCTATCATACTTTTAGGGATAAGAAATCTACCATTAGCATCTAGATCTACTTGGGAAATACTACTAAAAAGGTTTCTTTTTAATTTTCTTTGTTCAGAACTAAATTCATTTAAAGAATTAATTCTAGTATAAATATTTTGAAATTCGTGTAAAGAGTATATTATTAGATTGGGCTCAAAACCTTTTCTGATAATTATACTTTTTTTAGAAGCTTCAGGTAAGACTGATTTTAACCTAGAAGGTAAAACCAATCTCCCCTTAGCATCTAATCTACACTCATGTTCGCTTGTGAAAAAAGCCATATCAGAGTATTAATATAAACCACTTACAGCAAATGTAATAAACATTTTAACATTAAGCACCACTTTATCCCACTTTATCCCACTTTTATAATAAAAAAATATTTTAGATTTATTAGATATCAAATAAATCTATTTAATTCTATTAATAGTATAATCTAAAAGATTAATTATACTTTTTTTATATAAGGAATCTGGAAAAAAATTCATAATACTTTTAGCTTGCCCAATTAAGTCATTCATTATTTTTTCACTATAAATGACTCCTTTTTTTTCTTTTACAAAAGAAATAATTTGATCAATAGATTTATAACTTTTAATATAACTTAAAATTTTCATTTTTTCCGAAGAGGATGATTTAGAAAGAGCATATATTAAAGGTAAAGTCATTTTTGCTTGTTTAAAATCATTTAAAGATGGTTTCCCTATATCATGATTTAAATAACCAAATAAATCATCTCTAATTTGAAATGCTTGCCCCACTAAAGTTCCAAATTCTTTCATTAAAATTATATTTTTATCTGAGTTTCCAGCTGATAGAGTACCCATTTCACAGCATGATGAAAATAAAGTAGCAGTTTTTTGATTTATAATATTAAAATAAGTTTTTTCATCAATATTTAATGTTTTTGACTTTTTTAGTTGAGTAATTTCACCTTCACTCATTTTTTTTACTGCGTTAGATAAAATTCCTAAAAATTTAAAATCATTGTTTTCAACAGATAACTCAAGGCCTTTAGATAATAAATAATCACCTATTAATACAGAATACTTACTCTTCCATAATGCATTTACAGAAAAAAAACCCCTACGATAGTTTGACTCATCAACTACATCATCATGAATTAAAGTAGCTGTATGTAAAATTTCAATTAGTATGGCTGCTCTAAAAGTAGAAGCAGAAATTTTACCACTTAGACCAGCTGATAAAAAAACAAATAAGGGTCTGATTTGTTTCCCTTTTCTTTTTAGGATATAACTAACTACTTTATCAATAAGAATATTATCACTTGAAATTGATGTTTTAAGCATCTGCTTAAAATCATTCATTTCTTTAAAAATGGGTTTTTGAATTTCTTTAAGATTCATATATTAATTTTATACGATATAATTTAATTTTTGATATTAATATTATAATCTTATACTACAGATTATGAACAATAAAACACAAAAAGAAAAAAAGGTATATAAAAAAGTTCTAAAAAGATCAAAATATTGGCCAATTGTTAAACTTTTTTCCAATCGAAAAAAATTTATGAATGAAGTATCTATAAAGTCTCAAAATAAAATTATGGATAAGTTAAAAGATAAATCTATAATTGAAGAAATTAAAAATACTCTATATAGAGAAAAATTAAGAATCAATAAAATACCATGGAAAGCTGACTTGCCTGATGACAAAATATTTTGGGAAAAAATAAAAAAATATTTAAATGAAATTGATAATAATAAAGAAATCTCAAAATTTGAAAAAAAATTACTATCTAAAATCATTAATAGATATACAAAAGAGATAACTGGAAACTTTAGAAGAACTCACTTTAGTTTTTCAAGAAGAATTATAGTAACATTTTTTGCAAGATTATTAAATACAGCAAGACTTAGAAACCCATTTGGAAATTTACGCCTAAATAGTAAAATAAGTATAATAGGAAAAATAAAAAGACTTAGAAAATTATCAAAAAAAGGAACTATAATTATGGTTCCAACACATTTTTCTCATATAGATTCTGCATTAATTGGATGGGTAATTTCATTTTTAGGATTGCCTGCATTTATGTATGGCGCAGGACTAGTATTATACAATATGAAACTCTTTTCATATTTTTTAAATAGTTTAGGAGCTTATAAGGTAGATAGAAGAAAAAAGCATTTATTATATCTTGAAACGCTTAAAACTTATACTGAAGAAGCTATAATAAATGATTGTCATAATTTATTTTATCCTGCTGGAACTAGATCTCGCTCTGGAGCAATTGAAGAAAAATTAAAACTTGGTTTATTAGGAAGTACACTAGAGGCTCAAAAAGAATTAGATAATCAAAATAAAAAAATTTTTATTGTTCCTGTAACATTCAATTATCAATTTGTTCTTGAAGGACCTGCATTAATAAATCAGTACTTATCTAATAATAATCAAGATAGATCTTACTTAAAAAACCTTGGTTATTCTAACTCATTTAAAATACTTTCTTTTATTTCAAAATTTTTTACTAAATCTAATAGAATATCTGTTTCATTTGGAAAAGCCATGGATGTATTTGGAAATTTTGTAGATAATAAAGGAAATATAGATAAAAAAAATTCGAATATAACTCTATATAAAAATTATTCTAAAAAAGCAGAAATATTAAATAATCTATCTAAAAATATTGTATGTGAACATAAAGCTGGAACTCAAGTTTTTTCAAGTATGTTAATAGCATATGTGAGTTTTAAACTTATTTTAAAAAAATTTAAAAACTTAGAGCTTCATAACATATTAAGATTACCAAATGATGAACTTGATATTCAAATAAATTTTTTTAAAAAATATTATAAAACAGCTATTAATTCTATAAGGGAATTAGAATCTAAAAATAAAATAAAATGCTCAAAAGAAATAGATTTACCTATAGAAGAACAAATTAAAATGGGATGTGAAAACCTCGGTTTATATCACCCTATAAAACCAATCATATTAGAAAAGAATAAAATTCAAATAAAAAACATAAAAATGCTTTTTTATTATCATAATAGACTCACGGGTTTTAATCTTAAAAAAATATTTATTTTTTAAGATTATTCATCGATTGTATACGACTATCAAGAGGAGGATGTGAATAGTTAAAGAAAACATATAAAGGATGAGGTGTAAGATTTGTTAAATTATCTTTTGATAATTTTTTAAGAGCATTAATTAAATAAATTTTACTATAAGTTTTACATGCGTATGCATCAGCTTCAAACTCATTCACCCTACTTTTATAATTCAATAGTATTCCAAATATAAAATTGATTGGAGTATATAAAATAGAAAAAGCAAAAATTTCAAAATGTCTAAATGAAATAGAACCGCCTAATGCATAACTTATTTCTGAATTAAAAAGAAATTTTGATAAAATAAAAAGCATCATTCCAGTAATTAGAATCGAAATTATAAGATTTGAAAAAATATGTTTCTTTTTAAAATGACCTACTTCATGAGCTAAAACAGAAACTAATTCTTCATCATTATGATTTTTAATAAGAGTATCAAACAAAACTATTTTTTTTGATTTACCTAATCCTGAAAAATATGCATTTGCTTTTGTAGATCTTTTTGAACCATTAATAACAAAAATATTAGTTAATGGAAAATTAACTTTTTTAGCATAATCGTTAATTTTACTTTTTAAATCACTATCCTCTAATGGAACTAACTTATTGAAAAGGGGAACAATTAATAGTGTATAAAACATATTTATAAAAATTATAAATAATGAAATAACTACCCAAAAATAAATCCAAAAATTTAGTGGATATAACATTATAAGAACCAATAATATAGAAATCAATATGCCACCTACAATAATCGTTAGAAAATAACTTTTTAGTTTATCAAAGAAAAATGTTTTAAAATTCATTTTGTTAAAACCAAACTTTTCTTCAATAATAAATACACTATAGAGTTGAAAAGGAATAGAAATAAAATCATTAATAAAGAATATAGAACCAAAAAAAAGCAAAGAAAGACTTAACTCATTTTCTAATGTATAAGATCTTAAAAAAGAATCTAATTCTCCTAATAATCCATATTTAAAAACATAAAACAAAATTATAAAACTAATAGTACTAGTAATTAAACTAAATCTAAAAGTAGTTTTATTATATAATTGTGACTTACTATATTCTATTTTATCATAAACTCCTTGGAGATTTTTTGGAATAGGGTTATCAAATGATCTATAGTTAAGTAATCCTATATAAAGATTTAAAAAGTAATCAATTGATATAATTATTAATATAATATTTAAAATAGTAGTTGATTCCATAATAGTTTAAAAATAATCAAAAATTAGGTATTGGACATTGAAGCATCCTCACATTTTTAGGTGGTAATTTTTTTCCTAAAAAATTAAACTGATATATAAGAGAAATTTCATGAGCACCACCAGTTAATCCTTTTAATTTAGATAAAGAATAATCATAAGTATATGAAATATTAAAATCATCATTTTTTATCCCAATGATACCTATTAAGGATTCTATACCATTATTAGAATTTATTGGAATACCTCTATACCAAAGCCCAAATAAAACAGGATTAAAATTTATAAAAGAACCTAAATCAAGTTGATTGATATTTGATATTATTCTATAATTAAAAGCTGGAATAATAGATATATTTTGATTTTTTGTATCTCTTATTAAAAAGTTATATCCACCATGAAATGAGAATAATCTTTCTAAACTCTCTCTATCTCCTGAAAAAGAAATATTTGGTTTTGGTAAATTATATATTGAAGAACCAAACCATACATTTTTTGAATAAGCTATTAATCCAATTGCTAAATTTATATAATTAACTTTTTCAAAAAGAGATATATTCTCTTGAGACTGATTTATTAAACCATTTTGAGAAAACTGATCATAAAATAAAAAATCTTGATTATTAAAATTTGAATTAGTATATGATATTTGAATACCGGATCTTAATACCCAATTATAATCGAGGTTGATTTCATATGATAATGAAGGAGAAATATGAGAAGTAGTAAGGTTAGTTATTCCTTGATTTTCATTAGAAAAATTAATTCCAATAGAAAAATTCGAATTAGACAAATTATAATCTATCCATGATGTAAAATACTGGTAACCATTATCAATCAACGGCCACTGATTTCTATAAATAATTCCTACTCTTCCATATTCTCCTGAACCAGAAAGTGCAGGGTTTAAACTATGGGGCGATGAGTAGAATTGAGAATAGTTAATATACTGAGCATTAATTGATGATGATATAAACAAGACAATACTTAATAAAAAAAAATTTCTCATTAACCTTAAAACGTAATTTTATTAGATTATATATAATTAATTATTTAAAAATTGATGATCTAAGTATTAAAATTTTTGCAATTGAAGCACTAATGTTTTTCAAAAGCATTTTTGAATTTTTAATACAAAAAGAATCATCTTTTGATTCACATGCTGGAAGCACTAAATGAAAATATTCTAATAATTTTTCCAAAATACTATAATCAATACGACCACCAATAGCAACTAAGAAAACATCTTTTTCTTTTAAATAATTACTTAAAGATATAGGAGCTTTACCATATAATGACTGACTATCTAAAAAGCCTTCACCTGTAATTATTATAGTATTCTTTTTCACATATCTTAAATAATTTATATGATTAAAAATAAAATCTGATCCTGAATAAATTTTAGCATTTAAAAAAATCTTTAAAAAGGCTCCTGCCCCACCCGCAGCTCCTCCTCCTATAATATTATTAGATTCTACATTATAAATTTTATCTGTAATCTTTGAAAAATTATTCAAGCACGATTCATAAAAACATTTATCATCATTTTTTAATCCTTTTTGAGAACCAAAAATATTAACTGAACCATTTTTTCCTAATAAAAGGTTTTTAACATCTGATAATAATATGAATTCAATGTTTTTCTTTTTTAAAATAAAATCAGATAAATCAATGCTATTAAGACCTATAATATGATTATCATTTATATAAGCTCTTTTATTATCTAAAAACTTTATACCCAAAGCATTTAGAATGCCAGATCCTCCATCTATAGTAGCTGAACCCCCTAAAGATAAAATAATTTTTTTTACTCCTTTATTTATTGCTGATAAAATCAGCTGTCCTGTTCCATATGAGCTAGATTTATTTATATCTTTTTCATTTTCTTCAATTAGTTTTAATCCTGATGCAGAAGCAAATTCTATAACTGCAGTATTTCCATCATCAATTAATATATACTCACTTTTAATAATCTTACCTAAAGGGTTTTTAACTTCTTCATAAATTGTATCATGATCATTATAAAATTTAAAAACATCTAATGATCCATCACCTCCATCAGCAATAGGTAACTTTATAATTTTAAAATTTGAATTTACACTTACCAAACCTTCTTCTATAATTTTAGTTGCTTCTACAGAAGAAAATGTACCTTTAAAAGAATTTGGTGATATAATTATATTCATTAAACAAATTTTTCAATACTTCGTATTGAATAACTATAAATAAAATTAAATATTAATTTGATATTGTAATTATATAAAATTTTTATTCATCTTTGGCATCTTAAAAATATCATAATAAATAATGAGTAATAATTTAGTAATTGTAGAATCCCCAGCAAAAGCAAAAACAATAGAAAAATATCTAGGTAAAGATTATGTAGTATCTTCATGCTATGGACATATAAGAGACTTATCTAAAGGAGATTCAGCTATTGATAAAGAAAATGGATTTACACCTACGTATATCCCATCTCCTGATAAAAAAAAAGTTATTGATGAGTTAAAAAAATTAAAGAAAAAAACAAAAAAAGTATTTCTAGCAACTGATAATGATAGAGAAGGAGAGGCTATTGCATGGCATTTAAAAGAGATTCTTAAACTTGATGAAACTGAATATGAGAGAATTATATTTAGAGAAATTACCAAAAAAGCTATTTTAAAATCCTTAGAAAATCCAACTAAAATTAATATGGGTCTTGTAAATGCTCAACAAGCAAGAAGAGTTTTAGATAGACTTGTTGGTTTTGAAATATCACCAATTTTATGGAAAAAAATCAGACCTAAATTATCAGCTGGAAGAGTTCAATCAGTAGCTGTGAAATTTGTTGTTGAAAGAGAAAATGAAATAAATATCTTTAATCCTGAAAAATCATTAAAAACTACTGCAGTATTTAAAATTGATAATAAAGAAGAATTTAATGCTGAATTAAAAGAAAGATTTAAAACATTAGAAGAAGCAGAACAATTTTTATCTCAGTGCTCTAATTCAAATTTTAAAATAAATGAAATAGAAAAAAAACCATCAAAAAGATCACCTTCAGCACCATTTACAACTTCAACACTACAACAAGAAGCTAGTAGAAAAATAAGTTTTTCACCATCTATGACAATGTCTACAGCACAAAAGTTATATGAAGGAGGACACATAACTTATATGAGAACTGATTCAGTAAATCTTTCCGAAGAAGCTCTCTCAAATTCTAAAGAAGTTATTATTAAAAAATTTGGAGAAAAATATTTAGAAACTAGACTTTATAAGACCAAAAAAGAAAATGCTCAGGAAGCACATGAAGCAATTAGACCAACTAATTTTAATATTGAATCAGCCGGTAAAAATGAAAATGAAAAAAAATTATATAATCTTATATGGAGAAGAACACTTGCATCGCAAATGAGTAATTCAATTTTTGAAAGAACAGTTGTTAAAATTAATATAAGTAATTCTGATTTAAAATTCAGAGCCTCAGGTGAGGTTCAAATATTTGATGGTTTCCTTAAAATATATAATAATGAATCCAATGATGATGATAAAAAATTACCAAAAATTGAATTAAATTCTAATATAAATCATCTCAAAATATTATCAAAAGAAGTTTTTTCTAAACATCCACCTAGATTTACAGAAGCAAGTTTAATTAAAAAATTAGAAGATTCAGGAATAGGAAGACCATCTACGTTTGCCGAAACCGTTAGAAAAATAAAAGACAGAAAATACGTTGTAAAAGAAGAAAGAGATGGAAAAGAAGTTAAAAGTACTGAATTAGCATTAATTGATTCTCAAATTTTAAAAGAAATTAAAATTGAAAAAACAGGTTTTGAAAAAAATAAAATTTTTCCAACTAATATAGGAATGTTCGTTACTGAATTCCTAGAGATGAATTTTAATTCAAGTTTTATGGATTATTCATTTACTGCTAAGACAGAAAAAGAATTAGATCAAATAGCATTTAAAGGTAAAAAATGGAATGAAATGATAGAAAATTTTTATTCAGGATTTTCAAATTTGTCAAATAATGTTCCTGAGGAAAGACATTCTCTCGAAAGAAATTTAGGAAAAATTGAAGGAAAAAATGTTGTAGCTAGAATAGCAAAATTTGGACCTGTAATACAAATTGGAGATAGAGAAGATGAACAAGAAGGATATCCAAAATATTGTAATATTCCAGATGAAAAACTTATTCAACACATTTCCATAGAAGAAGCTATTACAATAATTAATTCAACTAATGAAAGAAAAAGTCTACCTACTTTTCCTTATCAAGATGGTGAGATAGAAATAAAAGATGGTAGGTATGGTTATTATCTAAGATTCAAAGAAAAAAATTATAAAATAGTTAAGGAAGAATATCCTGAACCTAAAAATTTAACTAAAGATGATTGCATCAAAATTATAAATACGCCAGTTGAAAAATCTAAAGGAATATTAAAAGAATTTGATGGGGGAATTCAAATAAGATTAGGAAAGTATGGGAAGCCACCTTACATACTTGCTGTTAGAGGTTCAGAAACTGGGAAATTATTTCAACAAAAAAGAAAAAAACCATTTGTCGGAATACCAAAAGAATTTTTTGAAAAGTATAAAAACTCTATTGAAGATATATCTGTGGAAGAAGTTCAAGAAATTATTGATAAATTTTTAAATAAATAATTATTATTCTACCAAAAAATAATTATTAGACTTATCAACATCTGCCATTCTTTGTGAAGAATCAATTTCCACAGAATATATTTCTTTTTTATTGGTATAAACCTTAAAACTATATGTAGGATTTACCCAGCTCCAATCAGATAAAATTTTTACATTATCTTTTGGATCAAAACTTTTGATTCCTCGCATTATAGAAAGAGGTATATAATATAAATCTTGAGTATTATCAGAATACTTCACTGTAACTTCTATTGGCATAGGTATTTTACCTATTCTATTAAGATTAACTTGAATAGAATTATTGGTTATATTAGTTATTGAAATCCCATAATCTATTTTATGAATCGTTCCAATCCAATAATCTAAATACCAATCCAATTCTAAATTAGTTAACTTTTCTATAATTCGTATAAAATCATATTTATCTGGATGTTTAAATTTCCAAGTATTATAATATTTTCTTAGTCCAACAAATAAATTTTCATTTCCTATAATATATCCAAGTTGATTTAAAAAGATTGAACCTTTAGTATATGAACCAACACCATAAGCTTCATTAGTTGAAAAATAATCCGAGTGGGTTGTTAAAGGCTCTTCAATATTTTTTTTCAAAAATTTAAAATATCTATCATAAGATTTTTTTAAAGGGTTTAAAGAATCTAACCTGTAGATATTATTGAATATTTCATTTTGTGTATTATTAGAAGCAAAAGAAGTAAATCCTTCATCCATCCATGCATAATAACTTTCATTAGTTGCTAATACCATTTGGTACCAAGAATGAAGAATTTCATGAATTGTTACAGACAACAAACTTGAGAATTTTCTTTCTCCAGTAATTAATGTTGCCATAGGATATTCCATACCACCATCACCTCCTTGAATAATTGAATATACGGGATATGGATATTTTCCGAAAGTTTTATTAAAATACTGAAATGCTTTAACAGTTTCCAACTGAAGTCTTTCCCAATTTTCTATCATAGAAACTGAATTATTCTGGTAATAAAAACTAAGTAATGGGCCATCTGGAACTTGAATTTTATCAAGCTTATAATCTGGATCTGCAGCCCAAACAAAATCATGAACATTATTTGCAATAAAATTCCATACATTATTATTATTCTGTATTTCTTTTTTTTGTAAAATTCCAGAGGCTGCAACAATATACTCTTTATTAATCTTTATAGTAACATCAAAATCTCCCCAAGGGGCATAAAATTCTCTTGCTACATATGGATTAGCATGCCATCCTTGATGATCATATTCAGCTATTTTAGGAAACCATTGTGCCATAGAATATTCTATCCCTTCTTTATTATCTCTTCCACTTCTCCTTATTTGTTTAGGAACTTGACTATAAAAATCTAAATTAAAAATGGTAGAATCACTAGGATACAAAGGTTTATAAAGTTCTACTTCAAGAACAGTTCCTTCTATATTGAAAGAAAGATTGTTACCATCCTGTTTTAAAGATTTAATTCTATGATAACCTATTTCATCCTTTTTTAAATTAAAAATCCTATCGCTAACTCTTTTATCAGGATCATTAATATTTCTACTCCTAACATCCATCATACTATTAGGCTGAAAAGCATTAAAATACAAATGAAAAAAAACTTTATTTAATGTGTCATTTGAATTATTATAATAAATAACTTCTTCTATGCCAGAGAATTGATTATTATTTACGTTAAAATCTATATCAATTTTATACTTGACTTTTTGCTGCCAGTAATTACTACTAATAAGACTATGATTAATAAAGAAAAAAACAAATAAAATACTAAATTTTTTAAGCGTCGACTTTTGCATATTTAGCATTTTTTTCAATAAATTCTCTTCTTGGAGCAACTTCATCTCCCATAAGTTGAGAAAATATTCTATCTGCTTCAGCAGCTGAATCAATTGTTACTTTATTTAATGATCTTTTTTCAGGATCCATTGTAGTAGACCAAAGCTGCTCAGGATTCATTTCACCAAGACCTTTATATCTTTGAATATGGATAGATGATTCTTTACTATCTTTAGCCATTTCCTTAACCTGTCTATCTTTTTCATCTTCACTCCAAACATATTTACTTGTCTTCCCTTTTGTTAATAAATATAAAGGAGGAAGTGCTATATAGAGATACCCTTTATCAATTAGTGGCCTCATATATCTAAAGAAAAATGTTAATACAAGTGTTCTTATATGACTACCGTCAATATCTGCATCAGTCATAATAATAACTTTATGATACCTTAACTTTTCTAGATTCAATTCTTTTTCATCTTCTTCAGTTCCGTATCTAACACCAAGAGCAGTTATAATATTTTTTATTTCATCATTATCATAAATTTTATGTTCTTGAGCTTTCTCAACGTTTAAAATTTTTCCTTTTAATGGTAATATTGCTTGAAATTTTCTATCTCTACCTTGTTTTGCAGATCCTCCAGCAGAATCACCCTCAACAACATAAATTTCACAAAGTGACGGATCTTTTTCGGAACAATCAGCTAATTTACCTGGTAAACCTGTACCTGTAAGTACATTTTTTCTTTGCACCATTTCTCTTGCTTTTCTAGCAGCATGTCTTGCTTGAGCAGCTAAAATAACTTTTGAAACTATTTGTTTTGCTTGCTTAGGATTTTCCTCTAAATAATTTCCAAGCATTTCTCCAACACATACATCTACAGCTCCCATAGCTTCATTATTTCCTAGTTTGGTTTTGGTTTGACCTTCAAATTGTGGTTCTGCCACTTTAATAGATATAATAGCAGTTAAGCCCTCTCTAAAATCATCGCCACTTATTTCAACTTTAGCCTTTTCAAGAAGTCCAGACTTATCGGCATAAGATTTTAAAGTTCTAGTCAAACCTCTTCTAAAACCAGCTACATGTGTTCCCCCTTCAACTGTATTTATGTTATTAACATATGAAACTACATTTTCAGTATAAGAAAGGTTATATGATAAAGCAACCTGTACAGGAACATTTTCTTTTTTTCCTTCCATATAGATTGGTTCTGGAATTAATTTTTCTCTTGAACCTTCTAAATAATTAACAAATTCAATAAGTCCACCATCAGAAAGAAATTCATCTTTTTTAAAATTTCCATCATCATCTAATTCTCTTTCATCAATTAAAATTATTTTTATTCCAGCATTAAGAAAGGAAAGCTCTCTTAGCCTATTAGCAACAGTATCATATTTATACTCTGTAACAGTAAAAATTTCCTTATCAGGAGTAAAAGTCACTATAGTACCCCTTTCTTTTGTTTTTCCAATTTCCTTAACGCTTTCATCTGGAATACCTCTTCTATATCGTTGTTCAAATACTTTACCATCTCTATAAACAGTAGCTACTAAATGTTCTGAAAGAGCATTTACAACTGACACTCCTACACCATGAAGACCACCAGAAACTTTATAAGTATCTTTATCAAACTTACCACCAGCATGTAACACAGTCATTACTACTTCTAAAGCAGATTTTTTTTCTTTTGGATGAATACCAGTCGGAATTCCTCTTCCATTATCGATTACTTTGATAGAATTATCAGTATTGATTGTTACAGATATTTCAGAACAATGTCCTGCAAGAGCTTCATCTATAGAATTGTCAACAACTTCCCATATTAAATGATGTAGTCCTTTAAAACCAACATCTCCAATATACATTGCTGGTCTTTTTCTAACAGCTTCTAAACCTTCTAAAACTTGAATATTCTCTGCTGAATAATCTTTTTTATTATCTATATTGTCTGACATAATTTTATTTGATTTCTATACGATAAATATAGACAAAATATAGTACCTAATTAGGTATTAAGTAATATAAAATGATCATTTTAAATATATAAAATTCTTTGAATTCTGAATAAAAATAATCTTCAAATAATTACATTTATATTTGAATTATAAATAAATAAAATTAAATAGAAACAAAATGTTTGAACCTGTTGATTTTTATGAAATAGATACCTTATTAACTGATGAACAAAAATTAATTAGAGACTCAATTAGAGAATTTGTTAATCAAGAAATTACTCCAAATATTGAAGAATGGTATGAAAAAAATCATTTTCCAATGGATATTGTTAAAAAAATGGGAAATATTGGAATTTTCGGTCCAACTGTTTCGACAGAATATGGAGGAGGAGGTCTAGATAATATATCATATGGACTGATAATGCAAGAAATTGAAAGAGGTGATTCTGGAATGAGATCAACTGCTTCAGTTCAAAGCTCTCTTGTTATGTTCCCAATTGAAGAATATGGATCAGAAGAACAAAAAAGAAAATTCTTACCAAAATTAGCTACTGGTGAGATGTTAGGATGCTTTGGCCTTACAGAACCAGATTATGGATCAAATCCTGGTGGAATGATTACTAAAATTGAAGATAAAGGTGATTATTATTTATTAAATGGTTCTAAAATGTGGATTTCAAATTCCCCTAAAGCAGATATTGCAGTTGTATGGGCAAAAGATGAGAATAAAAGAATAAAAGGATTAATAGTAGAACGTGGAATGGAAGGTTTTACAACTCCAAAAACTGAAGGAAAGTGGTCACTTAGGTCAAGTTTAACTGGTGAACTGGTATTTGATAATGTTAAAATTCCTAAAGATAATATTCTACCAAATAAAGATGGATTAGGAGGGCCACTAGGTTGTCTTGATAAAGCAAGATATGGAATATCATGGGGAGCTTTGGGGGTTGCTATGGATTGTTATGATGCTGCAAAAAAATATTCATTAGAAAGAAAACAATTTGATAAACCTATTGCCTCATTTCAATTAATTCAAAAAAAATTATCTGAAATGCTAACTGAAATTACTAAGGCTCAACTTTTATGTTGGAGATTAGGATCACTAATGAATGCAGGAAAAGTATCATCAGCTCAAATTTCTTTAGCTAAAAGAAATAATGTTGAGATTGCTTTAAAAATAGCTCGGGATGCAAGACAAATTCATGGTGCAATGGGAATCACTAATGACTATCCTATGATGAGACACATGATGAACCTAGAGTCTGTAATTACATATGAAGGAACACATGATATTCATCTTTTAATACTTGGAAATGAAATTACAGGCATCCCAGCATTTAATTGATGAATAAAAGTATATCAAAAAATATTTTATCAAAATACGGCTATAAAATCTTTTTAAGATCATGGTCAACAGATAGACCCCCTTCTCATAATATATTAATAATCCATGGTCTAGGAGAACATTCTGGAAGATATGATGAGTTTGCTAATTTTTTTTTAAAAAAAAATATTGGCGTATTTGCTTTTGACTTAGTAGGACACGGAAAAAGTGAAGGAGTTAAAGGGCATGTATCAAAAATTGAAAATTTCATTGATGACATTGAGGAAGTATTAACTAAAGTAAGAAAAAAATATATTAATATACCTATTATATTATTTGGACATAGTTTAGGTGGCTGCCTTGCTTTAAACTACTTAATTGAAAGAAAAAGCAAAGAAATTAACTCTGCTATTATATCTAGCGCATGGATTATAACTAAAGTCAAATTACCAAAATATTTATTGAAATTCCAACATCTTCTTAGTCTTATATTCCCAAAAATTAGATTAAATAATAGATTAAATCCAAATGATTTATCAAAAGACAAAGAGATAGTAAAAAATTACATTAATGATCCTTATGTACATGATAGAATTTCTTTAAACCTGTTTAAAGAAGTAAATAAAGGAATAAAGAAAATTAAAAAAGAGTCTCATAAATTAAATCTCCCTATTCTAATAACTCATGGAAAAAAAGATAGAATTATTTCTCATAAAGGTTCAGAATTACTTAATAAAGAAATAACTCATTCAAAACTTAAATTATTTGAAAATATATTTCATGAACCTCATAATGACCTTGAAAAAATAGAAGTTTTAAACTTCTATTTTGATTTTATCAATTCAGTTAAAGGAAATAATTTTTAAGTTGTTAAATCAATATAATTTATTTTTAGTAATTTGAAATTGAAAAAAAATCTAATAAAATGAAAAACTTATATAAGTTGATATTCAAGAGTATATATACCTTATTAATCATTATGTTATTTGCCTTCTGCACTAATAATACCAAATCAGAAAAAAGCAATAATGATAGAATGACAGAAAATGATAAAAATGCTTTAGGAGCTCTAGGACAAATAGGTAGTGATTGGGAAAATCTCTCTGATGGTAAAACATTTAATGGGTGGCATATTTTCAAAAAAGATGAAGTTAACGATAGCTGGATTATTGAGGATGGTGCATTTGTTTATGTTGGGGGAACAGATGGAAACTCAACTGGAAATGATTTAATTTCTGATAAAAAATTCACAAGCTATATATTATCTATTGACTGGAAAATTTCTAAAGGAGCAAATAGTGGTATATTTTATGGAGTAAATGAAAACAGTGATTTTGGTCAGCCGTATTTTACAGCTCCAGAAATTCAAGTTGTAGATAATAATAATTCAGTTGGTTCATCAAAAGAGTACGCTGGATCATTATATGATTTAGTTCCCGCTAAAGAAGGTTTAATAAATCCTGTAGGAGAATGGAATAATTATATTATAGAGATAAATCATAATACAAACCTAGCTTTAGTAAATATTAATGGTACAAAAGCATTAAGTTATCCTTTAAGTGGAAATGAATGGGATAAAATGATAAAAAATTCAAAATTTAGAGATTGGTCTGAATTTGGAAAGCATAAAACAGGAAATATTGGCCTTCAAGATCATGGAGGAAAAATTTATTATAAAAACATTAAAATCAAAGAAATAAAATGAGTAAAAAAATATATATCATATTATTAATAATTGGTCTATTTAGTTTCACAGAAAAAAAGTCATTTAATGATTATATAAAAAAAGATTTACCATATCTAAAGAATTTATATCTTAATATCCATAAAAATCCTGAAATATCTCTTATGGAAAAAGAAACCTCAGAGAAGCTTGCTATTGAATTAGAAAAAATTGGTTTTGAGGTAACAAGAAAATTTGGTGGTTATGGTATTGTCGGAGTATTTAAAAATGGGAATGGACCAACTATACTTTATAGAACTGACATGGATGCTTTACCTATGAAAGAAAAAACTGGACTACCCTATGCAAGTAATATAATAACTAAAAATTATGATGGTAACGATGTTGGGACTATGCATTCATGTGGTCATGACATGCATATGACAGTATGGACAGGTACAGCTCGTGCAATGATCGAAAGAAAAAATGAATGGAAAGGAACATTAATTATGTTAGGACAACCAGCAGAAGAAATTGGAAGAGGAGCAGCAATGATGCTAAATGAAGGATTATTTGAAAAATATCCTATTCCAGATTATGGAATTGCTCTTCACTCTTCACCAATAATTCCTTCTGGAAAAGTTGGGTTTGGAAAAGGTTTTACAATGGCAAATACTGAATCTGTAGATATAAAAGTACTTGGTCAAGGTGCTCATGGAGCTTCACCTCATATGTCAATTGATCCCGTAGTTACTGCCTCCATTATTGTAATGGAACTTCAAACTATAGTAAGTAGAAATATAAACCCAATAGATGATGCAGTAATAACTGTTGGTTCTATAAAAGGAGGAACAAAACATAATATAATTCCCGATGAAGTAAATCTTCAATTAACAATTAGAACATATAAGCAAGAAGTTAGAAAATTAATTCATAAAAGAATTAAAGAAATCTGTAATGGAGTAGCATCATCAATGGGACTTGATAAATCCAGATGGCCTGAAATTATTATTCCTGAGGGTTATACGCCAGCTAATTATAATGATAGTGATCTTGTGGATTTAATGATGAATTCTTCAAAAGAAATGATTGGTGCTGAGAATGTTGTTATAGCAGAGCCACAGATGGTAGGAGAAGATTTTGCAAGGTTTGGAAATACAAAAGAAAAAATACCTACCGTTCTCTATTGGCTTGGTACTGTACCTGATGAAAGAATGAAAAAATATGAAGAAGGAAATTATGCATTACCCGCATTACATTCACCATTCTATTATCCTGAAATTGAAAGATCCATAACAACTGGAATAAAAGTCAATACTGAATCCATGATAACAATATTTAGTAAATAAATAATTTATCTTGATTAGTTTTATCAAACTTGTAAAATTCTTTTTTTTTAGAGTTTTTTAAAAATAAAACATTTGATTGATTATCATAAACATCCAACAAAATTTTATTTGTTATTCTTATACTGAGTATTTCTTTATTGACTTTAAGTTTTGCATTCAACCGAAGCACATCATTAATAATGTTTTTTTTTGAATAAACCATTTCTAATTCTTTTGAATTTATGAAAATATTAAAATTATCATTCAAATAGCTTTCTACAAATTCAAAATTTTTATTTAACTTTTTGTTTTCATCTATAGAGATTGAAAAACCATTATTTAATCTTAATGCATCTTCTAAATCATTCAAAAATAATTTGATTTCAATATTTATTATTTTACCCTCTATAACAATATCCGATGTACTTATATATATAGGATGAATTGATAAACTAAAAAATAAATAGATATAAATCACAAAATATGTTTTTACAAATAAATAATTTAATTAATATTGAGTGTAAACTAACTAATCATGAACATCAACACAAAAGCGACTCTAGAAAATTCTTATGATGCCATAGTAGTAGGGACTGGAATAAGTGGAGGTTGGGCTGCTAAAGAATTAACAGAAGGAGGGTTAAAAACTCTTGTACTTGAAAGAGGTAGAGATGTTAAGCATGTTAAGGATTATCCAACAATGAATAAACATTCATGGGAACTTCCGTACAGAGATCAACTAACAGCTAAAGAAAGAAAAGATTATCCAGTTCAGTTAAGAACAGGATATACTGTCAAACAATCTACTAAGCACTGGTGGGTTAAAGATACAGAAGAGCCATATACAGAAAAAAAAGGTTCATTTGATTGGATTAGAGGTTACCATGTTGGGGGTAGATCTTTATTATGGGGAAGACAAGTATACCGCTGGAGTCAATTAGATTTTGAAGCTAATGCAAAAGAAGGAGTTGGAACTGATTGGCCTATAAGATACAAGGATATTGAAAAGTGGTATGACCATGTTGAAAATTTTATTGGAGTAAGTGGCATGAAAGAAGGACTCTCTCAGCTCCCAGATGCAAAATTCCTACCACCTATGGAAATGAATTGTGTTGAAAAAGACTTCAAAAATAATTTATTTGATAAATTCGGTAGAACATATACGATAGGAAGAGTAGCGCATGTGACAAAATCACATAATGGTAGAGGTCCATGCCAAAGTAGAAATTTATGTATAAGAGGATGTCCATATGGAGCCTATTTTAGTTCTAACTCATCAACTCTTCCCGCTGCAGAAGCAACTGGAAATATGACTTTAAGACCAAATTCAATTGTCCATTCAGTAATTTATGATGATATAAAAGAAAAAGCCATAGGTGTTAGAGTTATAGACTCAGAGACATTAGAGATGAAAGAATATTATTCAAAAATAATTTTTCTTAATGCCTCAACAGTAAACTCTACTTCTATCATGCTTAAATCAAAGTCAAATAGATTTCAAAACGGATTTGGAAATGACTCTGGTGAATTAGGTCATAATATGATGGATCATCACTTCAAAGCTGGAGCTAGAGCAAAGATGGAAGGCTATGATGATAAATATTATCATGGAAATAGACCAAATAGTGGTTATCTAGCAAGATTTAGAAATTTAGATAAAAACGATATGGATTTTCTTAGAGGATATGGATATCAAGGAGGAGCAAGTAGAAACGGATGGTATAGAGCTGCAGAAGAAGGATTTGTGGGTCAAGACCTTCTAGATACTGCATCTGAACCCGGAGGATGGAATATGAATTTACTTGCCTTCGGTGAAATCTTACCTTATCATGAAAATAAAATGTATTTAGACAATAAAAAATTGGATAAATGGGGAATGCCAACTGTTGTTTTTGAGACAGAAATAAAAGAAAATGAAATTAGGATGAGAGAAGACATGAAAAATTCAGCAGTAGAAATGCTTGATTCATGTGGATTTAAAAATGTAGAGCCCTACGATAACAAATACGATATGGGAAATGGAATTCATGAAATGGGTACAGCAAGAATGGGTAAAGATCCAAAAACATCAATTTTAAATAAATGGAATCAAGTCCATTCTGCAAAAAATGTATTTGTAACAGACGGAGCATGCATGACATCTTCAAGTTGTGTTAATCCATCTATAACTTATATGGCTTTAACCGCAAGAGCTGTAAATTATGCAATAAGTGAATTAAAAAAGAGAAATCTATAATGGAAAGAAGAGAAGCATTTAAAAAAATTTCATTATTTATATCAGGATCTTTAATAGTACCTTCTACTCTACTTAATTCATGTAGCCCATCTGAAAAAAAATTAACCTGGAAACCAAAATATTTAAATAATAAAGAAGCGTTTTTTTTAAATGAAATTTCTAATGCTATAATTCCAAATACAGAATATCCTGGGGCAATTGCTATTGGTGTTCCTAAAGAAATCGAGGAATATGTTTTTAATGTTTTTGAAGAAAGTGATATTTCTGAATTTAGAAATGATCTAAATCAATTGGATAATTATTTAAATAGCAGTACTAATAAATTTTACGAGTCTACTTTATCTGAAAAAACTAAAATACTAAATTCAATTCAAACTCAATCAGAATCTGATATAAGAAACATATATTTAAAAATAAAATCATCAGTTGCAACTTCATATTTTAAATCTGAAATTGGTGCTACAAAAGTTTTAAAATATAATGGTCCATCAGTTGTTCTTGGGCAATATAAAGGTTGTATACCTTTTAATGAAATTGGGAAAACCTGGGCCATATAGTTTTGAAAAATAATTTAAAAATTCCTTTAGAATATTTTTATAAGTGGGAAATAAAAAAGCCTAATGAGACTTTTTTGATTCAACCAATTGATGGAAATTATCACTATTTTACATGGAAAAAAGTTGGAGATCAAGCAAGAAGAATTTCTAATTATATCAATAGCTTAAAATTAAAACCAAATTCACAAATTGCAATAATATCAAAAAACTGTGCACATTGGATTATTACTGATTTAGCAATAATGATGAGTGGGCACACCTCAGTTCCTTTATATGCAAATGTAAATGGCAAAACAGCAAAATATATACTTGAACATAGTGAGGCAAAATTGGTTTTTATTGGAAAACTTGAAAAATATGACTGGAAAGAAATAAAAAATAATATACCTAAAAGGATAATTCAAATTGATTTTGGATATTATGGATTAGATACTAAAATTAAAAAATGGGAAGATATAATTACAAATACTGAACCTATAAAGGGCAGTCCATTACGTATGCTTAATGAAATTATAACAATAATTTATACTTCAGGAACAACAGGAATACCAAAAGGTGTTGTACTAAAATATGCAGCAGCAGCATTAGCAACAAAAAATTTAAATCTTCTTTTTCCTTTAATAGAAAGTGATAGATTTTTTTCTTACTTGCCGTTATCTCATATTGCTGAGAGAGCTTTAGTTGAACATGGAGGTATTATGTCAGGAGGAAAAATATATTTTGCTGAAACTTTAGATTCATTTGTAGAAAATTTAAAATTTTGTGAACCTACTATCTTTTTTGGTGTACCTAGAATATATTCAAAATTTAAATCTAAACTTTTAACAAAATTTCCTCAAGGTTTAATAAATTCTTTACTAATGATTCCATTATTAAATAGTGTTTTTAAAAAATTAATTAAAAAAGGATTAGGATTAAATAAATCTAGAATTTGTATTACTGGAGCTGCTTCTACACCAATAACAACATTAGAATGGTTTTACAAATTTAATATAAAAATATATGAAGCTTATGGAATGTCAGAGAATTCCGCATGTTCTCATGGGAATTATCCTGAAAATATAAAATTTGGTACAGTTGGCAAAGCCATGCCAGATACAGAAGTAAAAATTACTCCAATTGGTGAAATAATTATGAAAAATGGATGTATCATGGAAGGATATTTTAAAGATAAGGAAAGAACCAATAAAGTAATAAAAAATGGTTTTTTACATACAGGTGACAAAGGAGTAATTGATAAAGATGGATTCTTAAAAATTACTGGTAGAATAAAAGATATTTTTAAAACATCTAAAGGGAAATATGTATCTCCAAACTTAATTGAAATGAAATTAAGTAAAAATAAAAATATTGAACAAGTATGTGTAGTTGGAGAAAATTTAACCCAACCTTTAGCCTTAATTATTTTAGCTGAAGGAATTGAAAAAAATGAGGAAATCAAAATTAGTTTTAAAAACCTACATAAAACAATAAATTCTGAACTTGAAAAACACGAAAAAATTAATAAAATAATTATACTTAGAGATAATTGGACTATTGAAAATGAAATCCTTACCCCAACTATGAAAATAAAAAGAAATATTGTTGAAAAAAAATATAAAGAAAGCTATGATAAATGGTTAGGTGATAAAAATGAAATTATTTTTCAATAATTAATTAATTCTAGATTTATTTTTCGAACCAATTAATGGATTATACCCATTCATCTTCTTTGGATAAAATCCTGTTCCATCATACTCTCTAATATTTGGACTCTGCATACAATTCTTTGAACAACACCCTTTATACTTTTTAGCTCCATTTTCAGACAAAGGAAAATGTTTATTACAATCAGCATTTGCGCAATTAACCATCCTATCTGTTTTTTCTCTTGTAACTAAACATTTACTTATAATAGTTGGATTTACCTTATTTATATTCTTCACAATTCTATTATCAAATACATAACATTTACCATGAAAATTTTCTCCATCTTCTTCTATCCCATATTTAATAATTCCTCCATTCAATTGATAGACATTTTTATAACCTTTACTTATTAATAATGCACTTGCTTTTTCACATTTTATACCACCAGTACAATATGTAATTATTTTTTTTGACTTATCAATTTTATCTTCTATATCTTCAATTTGATCAGAAAAAAATCTAAAATTTTCAAGATCTAAAGTAATTGCATTTTTAAATTTTCCAATCTCATGTTCATAATTTGATCGAACATCTAAAATAATTGTATCTTTTGGTTCATTTTTTAAAATTCCCTTAAACTCTTCTGGTTGTATATATTTTCCTGATTTGTTTATTACATCAATATTTTTAGTGCCAGAATTAACTATCTCATTTTTTAATCTTACATGAAGCTTTTGAAATGCATTAGATTTATAATTATCAACTTTAAATTCTAGATTTTTGAATAATTTATTTTTTTTTAAATTATTCATATACTCCTTACAATCTTTAACTTTACCGGATATAGTACCGTTTATACCTTCATGAGAAACTATTATTCTTCCCTTAATATTATTTTCTATGCAAAAAGAATGATGGGACTCTCTAAATTCTTTTGGATCATTAACCTTTGCATAACAATAAAATAAAAGTATTTGATATTTTAAAATCATAATATATTATAGTCAGAAAGATACTTAGACATTTCTATTTGAACACTTTGAGCTTTTTCTCTTACTGTTTTTTCGAAATTTATTGATGAGTCTGAATAAATAATACTTCTAGAAAGATTAACTATTAAACCACAATTGTTATTAATTCCATTCATACTAACATTTTTCAAACTACCTCCTTGAGCACCTATACCAGGAACTAAAATAAAATGATTTGGTATTATCTTTCTAATTTTAATAAAATCTTTAGTTCTATTTGCACCTACCACGTACATCATATTTTGATTTGATGACCATGAAACAGAATTTTTTATTACTTTTTCAAACAATTTTTCATTTGTCCCCTCCACATTTAAATATTGAAAATCTTCAGCTCCTGAATTAGAAGTAAGAGATAATAAAATTATCCATTTATTTTTAAATTCTAAATACGGCAAAATAGAATCTTTACCCATATATGGAGATAATGTTACGGCATCAAAATTTAATTTTTCAAAAAATGATTTTGCATACATTGTAGAAGTATTTCCAATATCTCCTCTTTTTGCATCAGCTATTTTAAAAATATCATTAGGAATATATTGAATTGTTTTACTAAGGGACTCAATTCCTTTTGGACCTAAAGATTCATAAAAAGCTAAATTAGGTTTATAAGCAACTACTAGATCTTTTGTTGAATCTATTATCTTTTTATTAAATTCAAAAACCGGATCATTTGCCTTTAGTAGGTGCTTAGGGATTTTATTAATATCTGTATCTAAACCAATACATAAATAAGATTTTTTTTTCTTAATAGAACTAACAAGTTGTTCAAAATTCATACTATCTAAAATCAATCACCTCAATATCTGGATAAAGAGTTACATCAAAAGTAAAAAAAGTATTATCTAATTCCTCTTCAACAAACTCATTAATTGTATAAACATATTTACTATTTGTATTATCAAATACTGAAAAACTATGTAAATAATTATTTAAGTCAATGTTAAATACAATCTTATAATAATTTTTAGAATTATTTTGAGGATATAATTCAATAATATTTAGTCCATCTACTTCCCCCATATACTTATAATTAAATCCATCTTTATAAATTTCAAAAATATTATTGAGTGATATATCTTGTTCTGAAGGATCAAAATCTGAAACTGTGACTTCATTTAAATCATCCATATATGTCCAAGATGTCTTAGCATCATTAATTATTTTTTGACCTTCAATATTTAAAACATATTTATCTCCTTTTATAAAAATTTTACCTTCAAATGAATCAGAAATATTTTCAGTTAAGTTTATCATGGAATATGTAAAAGTTGTAGAAAACCCCTTCATTTTCTTATAGTTATCACTCATAGAATTAAGCAGTGAAAATGCTTTTTTATCTGGATCTACATAAGGAAAAGATAAAATAGGTATTAAAATAAATGTAAATAATAAATATCTCATAATTTATATCCCAAAGTTAATCAAGTTCATTATAATGTAAAATTAATTAATCTCATTAATTAATTTTTCTAAAGAATATTCATCTGACACCAAAACTTTTCTGGCTTTACTTCCCTCTGATGGCCCAACAATCCCAGCAACTTCAAGTTGGTCTGTTAATCTCCCTGCTCTATTGTAGCCTAATTTCAACTTTCTTTGTAAAAGAGAAGTGCTACCTTGCTGATGAAGAACAAATAATCTTGCCGCATCTTCAAATAAAGGATCTCTATCAGTCAAATCAATATCAGAAATTTGCTTTTCATTTTCATCAATATATTCAGGCAATAAATATGCAGAAACATAACCCCTTTGCTCGCCTATAAAATCACATATTCTTTCAATTTCAGGAGTATCTATAAATGGACATTGAAGCCTAATAACATCTGAACCAGTAGAAAATAACATATCCCCCATTCCAACCAACTGCTCTGCTCCTTTTGCATCTAAAATAGTTCTTGAATCCATATTAGATGTTACTTTAAATGAAATTCTAGTAGGAAAGTTAGCTTTTATAACACCAGTAATAACATTAACAGATGGCCTTTGTGTAGCAACTACTAAATGGATACCAATTGCTCTAGCCAACTGAGCAAGTCTAGCTATAGGATTTTCAATTTCTTTTCCTGCTGTCATCATTAAATCAGCCAACTCATCAATTACTAATACAATATATGGTAAGTATCTATGCCCTTCATTTGGATTTAATTTTCTATTAATAAATTTTTTATTATACTCTTTTAAATTTCTAGATTGAGCATCTTTTAATAAGTTATACCTAACATCCATTTCCGTACAAAGAGAATTTAATGTATGCACAACCTTTTTAGTTTCTGTTATTATTGCTTCTTCACTATCTGGTAATTTTGCTAGAAAATGTCTTTCAATTTTATTAAAAAGGGATAATTCAACTTTTTTAGGATCAATAAGAACAAATTTTAATATTGAAGGATGCTTTTTATACAATAATGATGTTAACATCACATTTAAGCCAACCGATTTACCTTGTCCAGTAGCACCAGCAACAAGAACATGAGGCATTTTTGTTAAGTCAGTAATAAAAACCTCATTAGAAATTGTTTTTCCTAAGATTAATGGTAATTCAAAATTATTTTTAACAAACTTTTCTGTTTTCATAACAGATCTCAAGCTTACTAATTCTCTATTTTTATTAGGTACCTCAATACCAATTGTCCCCTTACCTGGAATAGGAGCAATTATTCTAATGCCAAGGGCTGAAAGACTTAAAGCTATATCATCTTCGAGATTCTTAATTTTTGAAATTTTTATACCTGCCTCTGGAACTATTTCATATAAAGTAACTGTTGGTCCAATAGTTGCCTTAATTTTTGATATTTCAATATTAAAATTTCTTAATGTTTCTACAATTTTTTCTTTATTAGATTCAAGTTCATCTTTAGTTACTTGAATTTTTTTATCAGGAGCAGGATCTAAAATATCAATTTTAGGATATTTATATGAAGATAAATCGAGTTTAGGATCATAAACATCACCTGTTTTTGCAGAAGTTTTCTTTTCTATTTTACTTTCTTCAACCTTTAATACAATTTTATCATCTAGATTTGCTTCTTTTACATCAGCAATGGATTCTTTCTCTTCCTCAATATCTTCCTCAATA
>TARA_B110000438_G_scaffold27292_1_pt1 | contig 84869 bp, 79 predicted proteins | sample TARA_B110000438 | Tara Oceans TARA_B110000438 (sample SAMEA4398413) | marine metagenome | biome: Polar Biome; feature: [MES] marine water layer (ENVO:01000295) within the mesopelagic zone...; material: water (ENVO:00002006), including particulate matter (ENVO:01000060) such as...... | reverse complement strand
ATGGTGGTGGATATGGTGGTGGATATGGTGGTGGATATGGTGGTGGATACGGTGGATACGGTGGAGGTTTTGGAAATAGTTATGGATCGTCAAAAGACAGTAAAATAATTGGTTCAATGAAAGTTCATGCAATAACTATAGGTTTAGGGAGAAGAGTTGTTTGGCCAGATGACTTTTTTGTAATATCTAATTCATTATCATACTATAATTACGATCTTTTTAATTTTGGACAATCTTTAGGGTTTAATACTGGCATTACAAATACTATAGCTTTTAAAACTAATATTTCAAGAAATAGTATAGATAGCCCCACCTTTCCTAGGGGAGGATCATCGTTCTCACTAGATATAGCAATAACACCTCCTTACTCAAAATGGAATGGTCTTAATTACGAAACTGCTGAACCTCAAGAAAAATATAAATGGGCAGAATATCACAAATGGATGTTTGATGCTAAATTTTATACACGAATAATTGGAGATTTAGTATTAGAATCAAGAGCTCATTTAGGTTATATAGGGGGTTATGGAGACGAAAATAAAATTGGACCATTTGAGAGATTTTATCTAGGGGGAGATGGTCTCTCTGGATCCTATAGTAACTTTTTATTAGGAACAGAAAGAATTGGGTTAAGAGGTTATGAAAATAATTCTTTAATTCCTGTTGATATTGAAAAAAATATTCAAGGAGGTACTATCTATAATAAATATGTTTTTGAATTAAGATATCCTATATCATTAAATCCAAGTGCTACAATATTTGGAACTACTTTTCTTGAAGCGGGTAACAACTGGAATTCACAAAAAGACTTTAACCCTTTTGATTTGAAAAGAACTGCAGGAGTAGGAGTAAGAATTTTTATGCCAGCTTTCGGTCTTTTGGGTATTGATTGGGCATATGGATTTGATAATGTTCCTGGACAGCTTGAAAAATCTGGCCCACAATTTCACTTTTCTATAGGATCACAACTTCGTTAATCAAATGAATAAAGTTTTTATAATTATTTTTCTATTATTACTTCCAAACTTATCTAAAGGACAAAAGTTTGGTTATGTTAATTCAGATTTTATTTTAAAAAATATGCAAGAATATAAAGAGGCAATAAGTGAAATTGATCTTTTATCAAAAGCCTGGGAAAAAGAAATTAGCGATATGTATATAGAAATAGAAAAAAAAGAAATAGATCTTAAAACAGAACAAATACTACTTACTAAAGATATGTATAATGAGAAAAGAGAAGTGTTAGATAAGGAATGGACAACTATAAGAGAATATCAACAAAAGGTTTTTGGCTTTGAAGGATTATATTTTCTTAAGAAAAAAGAATTGATTGAACCAATTCAAGATATAATTTTTGAATCTGTTGAAAATATTGCAAAAAAAAATAGGCTTCAAATCGTTTTTGATAAGTCTTCAGAACCTATTCTTCTTTACACAAACCCTATTCATGACTATACTGATTATGTGCTAGAAGATTTGGGACTAAATAAAAAAAATAACTAGTTTTGCTCAAATAATAAAAATATCATGAAAAAATTACTATCCATATTAACTTTTATTCTTATATCAAATATTTCTTTTTCTCAAGATTTAAAAATAGGATATACTAACGTAGAATATATATTAAGTTTTCTTCCAGAAACTAAGCAAGTTCAAGCTGAAGTTCAAGCTTACGGAACTCAATTACAAAATCAGCTACAATCTAAAATAACTGATTTTCAAACAAAAGCAGATGCATTTCAAAAAAGTGCAGCTACAATGACTGATATAATTAGAGCTGATAAACAAGAAGAATTACAAAATTTACAAGCTTCTATTCAAAAATTTCAAACTGAAGCACAAACGTCTATTCAACAAAAAGAACAGGACTTATTTAAACCTTTATTTGAAAAAATAAGTAATGCAATTAATGAAGTTGCTATAAATGAAAATTTTACTCATGTCTTTAGTGCAGGAGTTCCTGGTGTAGATGTGTTATTATATGCTCAACCTTCTGATGATATTTCAATACTAGTATTCAAACAATTAGGTATAGATGCTCCTCCTGAAAGTCAGGAATAATTATTTTTTTAAACCTATTTCTTTTAGTCTTTCTTCTAAAAATTGAGCTGCTGAAATATCTTTAAATCCTTTAGGATTTTTATTATCAATACAATTTGATAAGCAACTTAAATCCATTTCTCCTTTTGGATGCATAAAAAAAGGTATTGAATACCTAGATGTATTTAAAAGTTCTTTTGATGGATTAACTACCCTATGAATTGTTGACATTAATTTATTATTGGTATGCCTTGCAAGCATATCACCAACATTAATAACTAATTGGTCTGATTCTGATTTAATAGGAATCCAATTATCCTCTTTCGTTAAAATTTCTAACCCATCAGCACTTGCGCCCATTAAAAGGGTAATCAAATTAATATCACCATGTGCTGCGGCTCTAACAGATCCATCTAATATATCTTTGCTATCAATAGGATAATAATGTATGGCTCTCATAATGCTTTCACCTCCTCTTACCTTATCAGAAAAATAATTTAAATCCAAACCCAAATACATAGCTATTGATTCTAAAATCTTTAAACCAATGTCCTCTAACTTTAGAAAAGCTTCAGTTGTAATTTTTTGAAAATCATTTATTTCAATTGGAAAAACATTTTTAGGTAACGCCTCTGGTGAAGGGGTTCCAATATGATAGAATTCTTTTAAATCTCCTTTTTTACTTCCTTTAGCGTGTTCTTGTTTTTTTATTACATAACCCCTTTGACCGAATAAATCAGGAAAATAATACTTGATTTTTTTTTCATCTTCTAAATCAAAAAATTCTTTCATGGTTCCATAAAGCTCTCTAGTCATATCTTTTTCTAAGCCATGATTCTTAATAATTGCAAAACCTGTTTGATTAAATGAAGATCCCAACATATTAGAAAAATTGAGCATATCATTTTTGTCGCCATTTATAAATTTAGATAAATCTAAAGTAGGAACTTTACTAATATTATCTAACATCTTTATTCTACATTTATCGTTATAGATGAGGCCATTTCTTTTCCATAAGAAGCATGAACTCCATCTGCAAATTGTAGGGATATAACATATCTTCCTGGTAATAATTCAATAGAAGCATCTTTCTGCCCTTTACCATAATGAAGTGTTGAGTCACTCATTGGAATAACATCTCCCAATGGCCAACTTTTTTGATTTATAAGAATATGATGATGACCATAACCTTCCCTCACCTTTCCAGCTGGTTCAATCAACATTCCATCAAGACCCATATCAATAAAAACAGGACTAGAAACTGTTGATAAATCTTTTGGCCACTTAAAATAAACACCAACATTATTTTCATCTTCAATTTGAGTATTAATGATTTCGGTGTTTTTATTTTTATTAGTAGAACAAGAAACTAAAAAAAAGAAAACAGATAAAACAAAAGTATAATTTTTCATATGGTAGGATTAAAAACTTCTTTTAGAACCTTCAAGGATTTAACCTTAATTGGAATTCCTAAACTTTGACTAAAATATAAAATTAATGCTTTTAAAACTTCATTTCTTTGATAATAATTTGAATTTATTTTAGAATTAAAATTCATTGAAATACAGTTTAAAACAAATGCATTAATTTCTTTTGACTTAGAGTTTGAATTCAATATCTGATTTACATCAGAGATTTCAAAACCAAAAATCTTTGTGAGCCTTAATAAAAATTGGATGTGAAAATTATTAAAATCTTTTTTTAATTGATCAAAAACAATAAATGAATTATATAAAAAATTAAATTTTTCATTTTGATCAGGCTCATTAGACAATATCTTTGTTAATAGTTCAGATAAGAATAAACAAACTGATACTTTTTTAATACTTGTATGGCTTGTTAAATAAATAATATCGACTTTAATTTCTTTAATACGCTGAATATCCGATGAAGATTTATTATAAACAACCAAATCGACTAGAGTTAAAGGCTGAAATAAACTAATATTTTTGCTAGACTTTAAGTTTCTAACACCATTAATAATATATGACTGAAGTCCAAAAGATTCTGTAAAAATTTTACATATAATAGAAGACTCTTTAAACTTAATATAATTTAGAACAATACCTTTTGTTTTATAAATCACTTAATTAAGATTTTACTTATCAGTTTTTTTGATTCATCACCTGAAAGTAAAAATATCATATATATTCCTCTCTTCACCCTTATACCTGAATAATCATGTAAATCCCAAGATGTTCCTCCTCCAATTGTTGAAAGAGTAATAACCTCTTTACCAGATAAAGATGTTATTTTAATTTTATTTGATTTCATAAGACCTGAAAAAGTAATAATTTCATGATATTTTAAATCAACAGGGTTTGGAAATGCTTTAAATAAACTATAGCTATTTTGAGTTATGCTATTATCTGATTTATATGAAAAAAGGCCACCATTTGTTAAAAAAAAAATTTCTCCATTACTAAATGAAAGAATTTTTTTTACTTTATTTGATACCAAAGGAGAATTTTCAAAATTAAATTCATATTCTATTTTATTTCCTTCAGAACTTAAAACTATAATTCCTTCATCAGTACCTATCCACTTTTTATTTGATTCATCAACTATTATTGAATTGATTTTTATGTTTTGTAGAATGTTTTCATTGTCATTATTTGGTTTAAAATATGAACTAATATTATTAAAAACCTCAATATTTGATGACGGAAAATATATTAAACCTTCATCCGTTCCAACCCAAACAATATCATTTTTATCAATAACTAAAGAATTGACAGAATTGTTGGGAAGAAAATTTGATGTGAAATTTAATTTCTTAAAATCATTAGAATATGGATTATATACAATAATTCCACCACCAAAGTTTTTATCTAAAGAGATCCAAAACGTCTCAGAATTATTAAAAAATATATCAACAGGATACATATATGCTCCAATGTCAAATTCATATTCTTTCCACCCATCAACTATACTATAGGAAATTAAAGGGTGAGTTGTTCCATAATTTAATATCCACATTTTATCTAATGCTGAAATTAATCCAGTAACAGAGGTAGAATCAGTATTTATATTTTTTTTTAATAAAGAATTTTCAGTAGAGTTATCAATAATGACATTATTATTTTGATCAAATATTCCTAAAGTTTTGGAACCAAAAAACAAACTATTATTATACTCTGATACAGATGTTATTTTTTTAAAATTATCAAACCTTTTATTGACCCAAATCCCATCTAATAAAACAGAATAATTTATATTATTATTAAATCCATAAAATAAATTCGAATTTTTTATAATTTTAGAAAAATTGATATTAGGTGAATTAAATACACTAAACTTAGATTTTAAGCTTAATGAATATAAACCATCATTCTCTAATCCAAACCAGTAGTCATTATCAAAATATGTAAAATCATTAATAATAAAATCATTTAAAGAAGCGATTTTAGATACGGTGTTATTATTTACAATAGAATACAAATTATTTTCACTTAATAACATCAGCCTGTTGTCATAAACTTTTATTTTTTTTATTAATTCTTCAATATTAAAATCCAATATATTTCCATATAAGTCATAAGCCTTAGAGGAAGAATATACGTTTACCTTATCTTCATAAAGATAAGAACCTAAAAGTTGCGCATCAGAAATTTCATATGAATTCCAACTATTAAAATCCAAAAGATTTTTTCCATTTAATGGGGCAAAATATATTTTATTTTCACCAACTAAATAAATTGAATCAGAATGTATTTGTGTAGAAATTATATTTGAAGAAGAACTTTGATAGCTAACATTTGAATAATCTTCTAAAAAAAATTTATTATTTAGATCAAATACATAAACCCCTTGACTTGTTGAAACATAAAGATTATTTGAATTGATATTAAAAGAATTTATTTTAAAATAAGAATTATCTAAATTAAGATTCAGTGTTATTATATTATAATCAGAAAAAAAATCAATTCTACCTGAAGAATAACCAATTATTAATTCACTTCCATCATCATAAAGAGCCGTAACTAAGTTATCAGAAAGTCCATTAATTGATGATAAAGTATTAATACTATTATCTTTTAAATCTAAAAAGTATAAACCTTTATTTGCTGAAGCATATATTTTATTATCAAACACATGGATTAAATTAATATCATTGTAATTAAAATGGGCTCTCCATAAACCAGTTTGAATAGCAGAATTAACTGAAATGTTTTGTGAATAAACCTTGTAATTATTAAAAAAACCATGAAAAAATATTGTAAAAAAAATAAATTTTAATCTTAAAAATAACATTTGATTAATTTTCGACATATATTTTAAAAGGTAGTTATATTTAAATAAATTATAATTTGATTTATTAAACGGGAAAATTAAAATAAATTTTAAAAAAATGTCTATAAATCGTTACGCAATAAATTTTTATAAAAAAGTATCTTCGAATATTAAAGAAAATAATATTACAGGAAAAGAGTTGTTAACTATTACTAACTCTAATCAAATAAACCTTTTTATAATAAAAAATATATACGACGATTGGCTAAACAATTTCAATAAAAATAAAATCTCTTATTTTAATTATGATGATATAGAGATTCAAAATGCTCTTAATAACTTTATGAATATTTTGTCAAATAATATTCTTATTGATAATAAAACTATAAAAAAATTAATAATTAAAGCAGTAGAAGAATCGTTTGAATTAGCAATTGAACCATCAAGTTTTATTATAAAAGACATAATAAAAAATTCAAAAGAAATAAATGAAACAAATCTAAAATCTAGAAAAAAATATTATCCTCATCATAATAATGTCTTTAACGAATTAATTAAATATTTAGATAATATTGAAAATAATTTTATTGAAGAATCAGCCTTAAAAAAAATGATTATCAATCAAGAATTGACTGAAAAAAAAATATTAATCAAAGAATTAAGTGGCATTTTAGAAATTAACCAACAACTTTTAAATAAAACAAATAATAATAATTATAAAAAATTGGAAATCTTTAATAAAGAAATAAATGAAATAAATGAAATTTTAAGAGAAGCAAAATCATGTAATAATTTTAACAAAGGAGCAGAAATTATTTTAGAAAATCTTAATGAAGAATATGAAAACAAACTAGAAGATCCAAAAGTAGTAGAGGTCCTTAATGAAATAAAAAAAAGCTACTAATAAAAAATTACCTTCCTAGCAAAGATCCTTTTATACTATTTAATTTTAAAAAAATAAAAAGAAGTAAACTAAATGACAAAAGTGAAGATCCTCCATAACTTATAAATGGCAAAGGAATTCCTATTACTGGAAATAAGCCCAATGTCATTGCTATATTTAATATATAATGAAAAATAAAAATTGAAAAAACAGAGTAACCAAAAACTCTAGCAAAAACATCTTTTTGATTTTCAGCCAACTGAATAATTCTAATTAAAAGAATAGAATATATTACTATTAATAAACAAGACCCAATAAAGCCAAACTCCTCCCCTAAAACAGAAAAAATAAAATCCGTGCTTTGTTTTGGAACAAAATCTAATCTTGTTTGTGTACCATTTAAAAACCCTTTGCCAAAAAATCCACCTGATCCAATCGCAATTTTTGATTGAGTGATATGCCACCCTGTACCTAACGGGTCTGCATTGGGATTTATCAAAGATTCAACTCTATTTTTCTGATGGGGTTTTAACACATCATTTAAAACAACTTCTTGTCCATTAATAATAAACAATGTTATTATGTAAATAATAAAAACATTTATTATGTTTTTTATTCTTTTTACTGATAATCCAATAAATATTAAAAATAAAATTGAAAAAACTATATATAAAACATAAGGCTCAAAAATTAAACCTAAAAAAAATATAATTACAAAACCAACAAAAGAAAGAACCCAATTTAATGACATTCCTTGTCTAATAAAAACTAAAAAAAAACATGAAAAAACTGAAGCTGTCCCAAAATCTCCTTGAACTAATACTAGAAATGCTGGAAGTATAATTACTGAAGAAATATATAATAAATTTTTAATTGATTTTAAATTCAAATTATATGAATCAAAAATCTTAGCTATAAATAAAGCTGTTGTAAATTTTGAAAACTCAGAAGGTTGAATTTTAAAGCCAAATAAAACAAACCAAGATCTGGAAGAAGCTATTTCATCACCAACAAATAAAACTAAAACCAAAAGAAGAATTGAAAATACATATAATGGAACAGCAAGATTATATATAAATCTATGTTCTAAAAAAAATATAGAAAAAAATACTAAAATAGATAGCAACATCCATAAAAGTTGCTTAAATGATTCATTGCTAAAACTTAAAAAAAGAATATCATCTTTATTTTGAGTAGAAAAAATAGTGATAAAACCAACGCTAATTAAAATAATGTATATTCCAGTAATTAATGGATCTATTGAAAATATATTACTCTTTATCTTCCTCATCTATAAAATCACCTATTAAAACATATTCTTCTAACCATTTTCTTTTAACATTTTTATTAATATAATATTCGGTTGCTAGACTAGCTATTGAAGCCGCAGCTCTCCCTCCTTGACCAGAGTTTTCAATATATGCAGAAATTGCTATAACAGGTTTTTCTTTTGGTGCAAAACCAATAAACCCTGAATGATCATAACCATGTGGGTTTTGTACAGTACTAGTTTTACCACATAACGTTAAATAATCCATAAAAGCTCTTCTTCCAGAACCTAAACTAACTACCTCTTCCATTGCATCAATAATTAAATTATAATGATTTGTATCTATAGGTGTATAAATTCTATCGCCAATTGGAATATCTATTGCATCAATTTTATCAACAATTTTTGGTGTATAAAAAAAACCTTTGTTAGCTATTATAGCTGCTAAATTAGCCATTTGAAGAGGAGTAACCAACAATTCACCTTGACCAATACTTAATGAATAAATGTTTGAAAACTTCCATCTATTGGGTCCATAAAGATTATCATAATAAGAATAAGATGGAATAAAACCAGAACTAACAATAGGCATATCAATACTTAAAGACGAACCAAGTCCAAATTTTTTTATATAATCATGCCATTCTATTAAACCCAATCTAGAATCAATATATGTATTGCTATCTTTCATCTTATTTATCATTTTTCTGAATAATTTAAAAAAATAATTATTAGAAGACTTAACAATTGCTTTTTTAAGATCATAGTACCCTACAGGAGCCAAGTCTCCAATATTAGAATGATCAATAAAAATTTTATCTTCATAGTTAACATGATTTTCTTGAAGTCCAATTAGAGCTTGAATAAGTTTAAACATAGAACCAGGAGGATATGTTGCCATTAGTGCTCTATTAAAAATAGGTTTTAAAGTATCTTTTTGAAGCAATAAATAATTTTTAGAATAATTTTTTCCAGTTAAAAAATTAGGATCAAAAGTTGGGGCAGATGCCATTGCTAATATATTACCTGAAGATGGTTCTATAGCCACAACACTACCAATCTTACCATATAATAATTTTTCTATGTAAAGTTGTAATTTTGAATCTACAGATAAATGAAGTTGTTTTCCATTAGAAACTAGGGAATCATTTGATGAATTATTATAACTTCCCGCTGATTGACCTTTAACATCATAAATTTTTAATTCATAACCCTTATTCCCCCTTAATACATTTTCATAATACTTTTCAATACCCCCAATGCCTATTAAGTCACCCGCTTTATAATAATTAGAAGTGTCTTTATTTAATTGTTTTAAATTAATTTCAGCAACGTGACCTAATAAATGTGCTAACTGAGAGTTAGGATAATGCCTAATAGGTTTAGCAATATGATATATACCTTCATAAGAAGAAAATTGATTTTGAATTACTGCAAATTCATAATGACTCATTCCCCTATGAAAAATTGAAGGTTTATAAGCTGAATATTTTTTAGCTTTATCAAAAATATATGTTAGTTCATCTAATGAAAGGTTGAATGATTCTAAAAAACTAACAGTATCTAAAACTTTTAGTTGATTAGGTATTATGAAAAAATCATAAGAAGGTTCATTTTCAACAACTATCTCTTCATTTTTGTCTAAAACAATTCCTCTTGCAGGAAAAACCGTCTCAACATGCAATATATTATTTGCTGATAATTGTTTAAACCTAGAATCATAAAGTTGTAAGTAAAACAGCCTTATAACAAAAATTGTTGATATAAGAAAAACAAATACTTTAAATAAAATACTTTTATCTCCATTCATTTTTCTGATCTGATTTTAAAAATAAATACTGAATTAATGTCATAAAAAAATATGTAGAAAAACTTGAAAGAGTTAATATCAAAAAGTTATTTAAACTAAATAAAACGTTAAATTCAAATATTATAATAAGTAAATAATATAATATTATTAAAGGAAATGCATAATTAAAAAAATTAAAATTTCCTAAATTAAATATAGACAATAAAGATATTTCATTTGCTTTTTCTTCGCCAATAACCTTTAAAACCCAAAAGTTTTTAAAATAAACTATGATAATACTAATTAGTGAATATAACCCAAGTGAGTCATTAAAAACATCAAGTAAAACACCTAATACAAATCCTAAAAATAGGCTTAGGATTGAGTCTTTATAATAAGGATTAAGTATAAGCACTAATAAATAAGGAGATATTAAAACATAATCAAAAAAAAGCATTTTGTTTAAAACAAAAATTTGAATAAATATTAATATAGTAAACACTATAAAATTACTTCGCATTATCATTTTTTAATTCAAGTGAAATTTTTTCATCTTTTTGAGAGTCTAAAACAACATAAACTGTAGCCAGATTATAAAAACTTTGAAAAAGACTAACATCTATATCGTAAAAATTAGAATTTATATTTTTATTTATAGACTTAATTGTTCCAATAAAAATCCCTTTTGGATAAATGGAATTATATGATGAAGTAATAATAGAATCTCCTTCTTCAATTTTCACATGTTTAGGAACATATAAAAGTTTAACCTGATCTGGGTCTTCACCATTCCAATTTATTGAAGAAAGTGTATTTGTTTTTTTTATTAATGTTGAAACAAAAAATTTAGTATTTAGAAGAGATATTAAAGTTGAAAAATTATCAGAAGCATATTTTATTTTACCAACTATTCCATTGCTGGTTATAACGCCCATTTCCTCTTTAATATCACTATTATATCCAATATTTAAAGTAATATAATTTTCTTTTTTATTAACAGAATTATTTATAACACTAGCGGGAATTAATTTATATCTAGTTCCAAATGAATCTATTTCTAAAATATTTCTAAAATTATCATTCAAATGATTTTCTAGTAAATATTTATTCTCTTCTAATAGTTCTTTATTTGTTGATGTTAATTTAAAGTAATTGATAATAGAATTTCTAGAAGAAAGAACTTTTCCAGCAATAATATTAGAAGAATTAAAATAATATGACTTTAGAAAAGAATCATTATTGAATAATAATAAAAGTGATAATAATAATAATAACCAAAAAGTAATGGAATATTTATATAAACCTAAAATTCTAAATAGGTCGTACATAAGCGATTATGACATTAAAACAGCACGAAAGCCCTCAATATCATTTAGTGCAATTCCAGTTCCCCTAACTACAGCTCTTAAAGGTTCTTCAGCAATATGAATTGAGAGCTTTGTTTTCACTGATAGTCTTTTATCAAGACCTCTTAATAATGCTCCACCCCCTGTAAGATAAATACCATTATCATATATATCCGCAGACAATTCTGGTGGTGAACTTTCTAATGCTTTTAAAACTGCTTCTTCAATTTTTGCTATAGATTTATCCATAGCAAAAGCTATTTCTGAATATGTAATTTTAACAACTTTTGGAATACCAGAAACTAAATCTCGACCTCTAATGTCTAAATCATCCGGAGGATCCTTTAATTCTGTCATTGCCGATCCAACTTCAATTTTTATTTTTTCAGCTGATCTTTCTCCAATTAATAAATTATGCTGTCTTTTCATATAATCAAGGATATCTGCAGTAAAACTATCTCCTGCAACACGAATTGATTGGTCTGTTACTATACCAGAAAGAGCAATAATTGCAATCTCTGTTGTTCCACCTCCAATATCTACAATCATAGAACCTATTGGTCTGTCAATATTTATTCCAATACCAATTGCAGCAGCTATTGGTTCATGAACCATATAAACTTCTTTTGCACCAGCATGCTCTGCTGAATCTCTTACGGCTCTTTTCTCTACCTCCGTAATTCCTGATGGTATACAAATTACCATTCTATGAGAAACAGGAAAAAACCTTTTCCCCCCATCAATCATTTTAATCATTCCACGAATCATATGTTCAGCAGCATGAAAATCAGCAATCACACCATCTTTTAAAGGCCGTATAGTTTTAATGTTTTCATGAGTTTTTTCATGCATCTGCATAGCTTCTGTACCAATAGCTAAAACCTGATTAGTCATTCTATCAATTGCAATTATCGAAGGCTCATCTACAACCACAGATCCCTTACTAATAATTAAGGTATTTGCTGTACCTAAATCTATAGCTAAATCATTATTAAAATAGTCAAAAAATCCCATAGTTTAATTTAAGTAAATTAGAGAAAGAAAATATGTAAAATATTTTTTTTTACAAAAATAAGAAAATATAATTTATTGTTATATTAATGATAAAAATGTCTTATCCCTGAAAAAACCATAGAAATATTATTTAAATCACAAGTTTCTATAGATAAATTATCTTTTAAAGAACCTCCTGGTTGTATTATTGAGGATATTCCTGCTTTAGATGCAATTTCAACACAATCAGGAAAAGGGAAAAAAGCATCAGACGCCATTACTGAACCTTCAATTTTAAATCCAAACTTAATCGCTTTTTCTAAAGCAAAATTTAGAGAATCAATTCTTGATGTTTGACCAACTCCACTAGAAATCATCTGTTTGTTTTTTACTAGAACAATTGCATTAGACTTAGAGTTTTTGACTATTTTATTAGCAAAATGCAAATCTTTCAACTCATCTTTTGTGGGAATTTTTTTTGTAACATTTTTCCAATTTGAATTATCATTTTTAATTATATCAATATCCTGCTCTAAAATTCCATTAAGAATAGTTCTAAAGCTTTTTTTGGTAATAAAATTGTTTTTTTGAATTAGAATTATTCTGTTTTTTTTAGATTTCAATACATTAAGAGCATTTTTATCATAACTTGGAGCTATAATTATTTCAAAAAAAAGTTTATCCATTTTTTTTGCTGTTTCAAAATCAATTTCTTTGTTAGTAATTAAAACTCCCCCAAAAGCAGAAAGAGGATCTGCATTAAGAGCCATATCATAGGATAAAGACACATTTTTTGATGAAGATATTCCACAAGCATTATTATGTTTAATAATGGCAAATGTAATATCATCAAATTCCGATATTAATCTAATCGCACTGTCAGTATCTAAAAGATTATTATAAGAAAGTTCTTTCCCATGTAGCTTTTCAAAAATATCATCTAATTTCCCAGTAAAAACAGCAGATTGATGAGGGTTTTCTCCATATCTCAAACTAATTAATTGATTTTCATTAGTTCTTTCTTTAAAATAATTACTAATATCTATATCATATTCAGCAATTAAATTGAATGCTTCAGATGCATACTTCTTTCTTAAGTCTACTTTTGTAAAAAAATTATTCAGCTTTAAACTTTCCAAAATATTATTGTATTGACCTTTAGAAGAAACAACTAATACATCATTATAATTTTTTGCAGCAGCCCTAATTAAAGATACTCCCCCTATATCAATTTTTTCTATAATTTGATTTTCATCATTTGTATTGTTTATTGTTTCCTTAAAAGGATAAAGATCAACAATAACAAAATTTATTTTAGGAATTTCATAGGTTTCTTTATCAAGAGTATCTTGATCATTAGAACTTCTTGAAAGTATAGATCCAAAAACTTTTGGATGAAGTGTTTTGACTCTACCACCAAGAATAGATGGGTATCCGGTTAACGATTCAATAGATTTTACAGGTATATTTAGCTTTTCAATAAATTTTTTTGTTCCACCAGTAGAATATATTGTTATATTTTGCTTGTGTAACTCTTCACATAAATCAAAAATACCATCTTTGTTAAAAACGGAAATTAAAACTGAGTCTATTTTTATTTTTTTCATGCTCAAAAGTAATATTATAATTTATTTAAAATATGCTTTTCAATAATTTGAGGAAAATATTTATATTCTAAATCATGAATTTTAGAACTTAAACTTTCTAAGGTTTCATTGTTACTAATTATTATAGATTTTTGAAAAATAACTTTTCCCTTATCATATTCCTCATTTACAATATGAATAGATATACCTGAACTTTTATCCCCTGAATCAAGAACAGCATTATGAATATTATCCCCATAAAATCCCTTACCCCCATACTTTGGAAGTAATGAAGGGTGAATATTAATAATTTTATTTTTATAATGAATAATAATATTCTCAGGAATTAGATTCATAAATCCAGCAAGGACAATATGAGTTGTTTTACTAAGCTTTAAAAAATCATATAAATCATTGTTTTTTAATATTGAATTAGAAATAATTTTTATTGGAATATTATATTTTTTTACTCTCTGAATAACAAATGCTTTTTTGCTATTACAAATAATCAATTCAATATTTATCTTTTGACTCTTTTTAAAGTAATTGATAATATTTTCAACATTAGATCCATTTCCAGAAGCGAATAAGGTTATATTATATTGCATTTATAAATCTTTTATTTTTTTTAAAAAGCGCTAAAAACAAACCCATTAATAATATAAAAAACCCTAACCAAAATAAATTAATAAATGGCTTTTGTACTGCCTCAATTATTACCCAATTTTTTTGAGTAGTTTGAAATGTTATTTTAAAATTTTGCGTTTCCGGAATGATTTCAGATAAATATATTTTTATACCTAAATCATCAATAATGTCTGGAATTAAACCGACTTTATTATCTTCAATAATATATACTGGCTTGGCTATATATTCTTGATTGTCAGCTAAAACTTTAATAGTTGCCTCAACTTCAAATCTATTGTTTGTATTAACGTTATTTTTTCTAGTTACCTTCTCAACTACCGAGACATAATCATTTAAAAAAAAGGTTTCATTTAATCTAATTAATAAAGAATCCCTATCCCTCCATATAATTTCTTGTTCTGGATCAGGAAATGTTCTGACATGAACATAAAGATCTTCCATTATATTATTTTCTACATCTGGAGAAAAAACAATCATATCTGAGTTAGGATCCATTTGCACTTTAGGATACAGAGTAAATTTATTATTATTTTGATCTTTAAATTCTACTTCAAAAAATGATATATCATTATTTTCTAATTCAATTGTATCATTTTCATTAAAATTAATTCCACCTAATAAAAGATTTTTCTTTAAAATAAACTTATCAAGAATTGGAACATAATCAATATAGTTATCATTAATCATCTCTGAGTTTCCAACAACTTTTTTTCTTTTTCCTAAATAAGAAACTTTATACTTTCCAATATTTCTGTTTTCATTTATAAAAAGTAACATGTTGTTTTGATTTACTTCATCTGGAAAATCATTATTCCAAACTAATCCAGTATAATTTTGAGAGACTACTGATGAATATCCTGATGAAAACAAGATACCTATTAACATTATTGCTAATCCAACGTGAGAAATGGAGGCTGATGAAACAAGTTTTCTACTTTTAACAAAATATAATAATACGCTACCATTAGAAAAAATTGAAAAGAAGGAAGAAAATAATAAAACCATATATGATATATTATTGACCGGATATAAAATAATAATTGATGAAGAGGTAATCATTGCCAATATCAAAGGTTTAGAAAATAATGATATTATTTCATTTACTCTCTTACCTCGCCACCATAAAACTTGAGCAATTCCAGAAATAACAGCTATAGTTGAAGCAAACCAAATCTGTGCATTAGAGTAAAACAACTCTTTTTCTACAGGAGGTGCAATATTTGAGAAACCACCAAAAAACTCAATAATTGCATTATAAACAGGAATAGAAGTTGGAAATATAACCTGAAAAGACATAAGAAGTAATGTAAAAATTCCGATAAATAACCAAAATTCTGCAGAATACCTTCTTTTTTCTTTCTCAGAAGATGGAATTTCATTCCACCTTTTAATGAATAAATAAGTACTTATAAATATAAATGATAACAGATATAATAATAACTGCCCGCTTAACCCTAGGTCTGTAAATGAGTGAACAGAACTATCACCGAGAATCCCGCTTCTTGTCAAAAAAGTAGAATATAAAATAAGTATAAAACTTAAAATAGAAAGCATTAATGAAAGCTTATAATTATCCTTATTTTTTTGAGTTAAAAGAATTGAATGAAAACTTGCAACTAGAAATAACCAAGGTACATAGACAGCATTCTCTACAGGATCCCAATTCCAGTAACCACCAAAATTTAGTGTTTCGTAAGCCCAATAAGCACCCATCATAATACCTATTCCTAAAATAATAGTAGAAATTATTAATGACTTTTTAGCAGGTTTAATCCAACCTATATAATCTCTTAACCTTAAAGCAGATATAGCATAAGAAAAAGGTATTAAACAAACGGCAAAACCTAAAAATAAAGTTGGTGGATGTATTACCATCCAATAATTTTGAAGAAGTGGATTAAGGCCAGTACCATCCTCTGGAATAAAAGATGGGTTTAACTGAAATATTGGTGCAGATATAGCATCCTTTAAAAGAATAAAGGGGGAACTTCCTACTTTTACATCAAAAAAAACAACACCCAAAACCATAGAAGTTAAAAAAATCTGAATTACCCCAAGAACAACCATTATTGATGTTGTCCATTTAGAAATTGGCTTATTAATAAATACAATTCCAATTACTACATTCCAAAATATCCATAATAAAAAAGATCCCTCTTGACCTTCCCAAAAAGAAGAAATTTTAAAGTAAATAGGTAAATTTTTTGAAGAATGCTGAAAAGCATAATAATATTCAAATCTATTATTTATAATTAAAAAATAAATAGCTGAAATTATTCCAATAACAAATAGAGCGTGAACATAAAAAGATAATGATCCAAATCTAAACCAGGCAATTTTATTTTTTGATTTTTCTGAAATTAGAAAACTTATAAAAAAAACAAAAGAAAATATAAAAGATGCAACTACAAAAAAGTGACCAACATTTCCAACTGTAAACATCTACAAAATTACATTTTAATATTATTCTCCGTATACTTTGATGGACACTTTAATAATATTTCATTTGCAACAAACCTTTCTGAATCATATGATCCAATAACAACAATTTGTTCAGACAATAAAAAATCAGGAGGCATCGGTTCTCCATAAAAAACATTTTCTTTTTTTCCCTTCTCATCAATCATATCAAAAGAAAAACTTAATCTACTCTCACTATTATTTAATCCTTCAATTTCATTTTTTCCATTTTTATTAAGTTTTCCAACTACATGAATTTTAGACGTGTTTCCTGCATTACGCATAGACTTCGCTTCTGAAAACGAAACATAAGTACTTGCATCAGCAAATGTTGTTATAATAATAATTACAATGATGCTAATAACAACAATAGAAATTGCATTTGAATTTTTCATCATCTATTTTTTTCAATTTTATCTATTTTTTTATCAATTCTAAACATGTAATAAAACAATGAAAAAAGAATTAATAAAAACACGACAATTACAACATAAATTTTTCCTTCACTTCTAAATGTATCTGCCATTGTAACATTTTGTAAAAATAAAAATAGTATAGTCATAGCCATGTTAATTTGTGTGATTAAAAAATTTTAATCGAAGTCTTAATTTTGTAATCCAAATCCCAAGCAAGATAAACCCAATAACTGCAGGATAAAAAACTATTCTTAATTGAGAATTCATATCATAAACATTAAAGCCTGGATTTCCTCCATTTCCTGGGTGTAATGAATCAGTCATTCTAGGTAAAATAAATAATAATGGAATTAACATTGCAAATGCAAAAATATTATAGACAGAAGATATTTTAGCTTTTTTTATTTGGTCTCTTATCGATCCACGCAAAACAAAATAAGAAAAATATATAAGTAAACTTAGTGCAGATCCGTTAAGTTTTGGATCATTTGTCCAATAAGCACCCCATGTAAATTTTGCCCATATCATGCCAGATAATATTCCAAGAATTCCAAAAAATATTCCAACACTCGCATATTCCCTTGACTTTAAATCATAATTAATTGAGCCCCTAGATATAAAATAATAAGCATTTAATGCAGAAATAAATAAAAGAAATATCATAGTAAACCACATTGGCACATGAAAAAACATAACACGTATAGCTTCATTTAATATTGGCAGCTCAGGAACTTCAAATAAAAAACCTGCTATAGTTACGTAAGTAAGTAAAATAACACAAGCAATTTTAATCCATTTCATAAGTTAAGATCTCCATAAAAAACCAAACAAAATTTTAGATAAAACAAGCACAATAATATTTAGTAAAATTAAAAGATAGATATCATCTTCTACTAAATTCCATGAAAATTCTGAGGCAGAAATTTTACTAATATTTATTAAAATTAAAAGTATAGGTAAAATAATAGGAAAACTTAAAACACTCATTATAGCAGAATTATTTCTCACCTGATTACTAATGGCTGAAATTAAAGTAAGACAATTAGATATACTAAACGCACCAATAAAAAGAAATAAAATAAAAAAAGATATGGATTGTATAAAATTCCCAACTAACAAAGAATAGAATCCAAATGCAACAAAACAAAGTAGAGATAAAAAAATAAAATTATATATCAATTTAGACAATATCAATTCAGTTGGTGTAAAAAGAAAATAATAATAATAATTCCTATTTTTTGATTCATATAAAAAACTTTTTGAAATAGATGTAATTGCTCCGAATAAAATAATAACCCAAAATAAAGACACCCAAGTATTTAAATCTTTGATTCCTAAAGATCCAAAAGATAAGTAGACTACAAAAATTGATGATATTAAATACAATGCCACAGAAAAAAACATGTGACCCTGACTAATATCAATTTTTAAATCTTTTTTTATAATTATGAATATTTTCTTCAACATATTTGTACAAAAATAACAACATTAATAACCAAATTACATTATGGGACATTCAAAAAATTTATTTCCACATAGTCATTATGTGGATTCTAGCCTAAGAAAAAAACTTACAAAGCAACAACCTATGCTTATTTGGCTTTCTGGGTTATCTGGTTCTGGAAAATCTACGATTGCTAATGAGCTAGAAAAAAAGCTTTATAATAATGGATTTCTATCCTATCTTCTGGATGGAGATAATATTAGAGTTGGTTTAAACAACGATTTAGGTTTTACTGATGAGGGAAGAAAAGAAAATATTAGAAGAATAGCGGAGGTTTCAAGACTTATGATAGATGCTGGCCTTATAGTAATTACAGCTTTCATTTCACCTTTTGAAGAAGAAAGGGCATTAGCTAAAAGCCTTGTTCTAGAAGATAATTATTTTTTAGTTCATGTTGATTGTACTGTAGAAAAATGTGAAGAAAGAGATGTTAAAGGGTTATATAAAAAAGCAAGAAGTGGAGAAATTAAAAATTTCACGGGTATTGATTCTCCATATGAAATACCCAAAAATCCTAATTTAATAGTTGATACTGAAAATGAAAGCATTGAACAATCTATGCTTAAAGTTTATGATGCCATTATAAATAAAATTCGATATAAATGATATATGAAGATTATTTAAACCTTGCAAAAGAAGCTGCTATTCTTGCGGGAGAAAAAATTATGAATATTTATAATGCTTCTGAAGATATTGGATTTGAATCAAAAAATGACAACTCACCTCTTACAATTGCAGATAAAAAATCTCATACAACTATAATTGATATTCTTAGTAAAACAAACATTAATATTTTAAGTGAAGAAAGTGAAAAAATTGAATATGAAGTAAGAAAAAATTGGGATGAATATTGGTTAATTGACCCACTAGATGGGACAAAAGAGTTTATAAAAAAAAATGGAGAATTCACAGTGAATATAGCTCTCATTAAAAATAAAATCCCTTTTATAGGAGTAGTTTTCTGTCCAGTAAATAAAATATTATACTGGAATGATGCTAAAAAAAATGTATATAAAAAAAAACTAGGGGCATATGAGATAAAGCTTAATAAAAGAAACCCCGTCAATGAAACAGAAAAAAATTTAAGAATAGTTGTCTCTAGATCCCATCTTAATGAAGACACAAATGACTACATAAACAAACTCAATACTCCTCAACTTATATCATGTGGTAGTTCTTTGAAATTTTTATACATCGCAGATAATAAAGCTGATATCTATCCAAGGTTTGGGCCTACTATGGAGTGGGATACCGCAGCAGCTCACTCGATTCTGAAGTCTTTAGATATAATGGTTATTAACCTTGAAGACAAAAAAGAACTTTCTTACAATAAAAAAAATTTATTAAATCCTTATTTTCTTATAAAACCTTAAACTATTAATAATAAGATTTCTAATTCTACATTTGATATAGAGAGCATACTCTTTTATCTTTATAAAAAATGATTAAAATAATAAACAGCCTTAAAAAAGAAATAGAAAATTTTTCAGATTCTTCCACTGAAAAAATTGAAGCTTTTAGACTAAAATATATTAGTAAAAAAAGTGTAATAAATGATTTATTTCTACAATTCAAGGATATGTCATCAGAAGATAAAAGAAATGTAGGCCAACCTTTAAACAAATTAAAAACTCTTGCTAAAGATAAATTAATTCAACTATCACAATTAAATCATAAAAATAAAAACTCATCACATCCAGATAAAGATCTTTTTCTTCCACCACAAAATGATACTATTGGATCAGTTCACCCTTTGAGAATTGTTCGAAATAAAATAATTAAAATATTCAGGGATATAGGGTTTAGTATTGAAGATGGACCCGAAATTGAAAATGACTGGTACAATTTTACTGCTTTAAATTTTCCAAAGAACCATCCTGCTAGGGAAATGCAGGATACCTTTTTTATTTCAAAAAACCCAGACAAAGTTCTAAGAACCCATACATCTAATGTTCAAATAAGACTTATGGAAAAAGAATCTCCACCTATGCGTGTTATCATACCAGGAAGAGTATATAGAAACGAAACAGTTTCTTCAAAGTCACATTGTTTCTTTCATCAAGTTGAAGGATTGTATATAGATAAAAAAGTAAGTTTTAAAAACCTAAAAGAAACCTTATTCTACTTTGCAAAAGAAATGTTTGGAGAAGACACTAAGGTGAGATTTAGACCTTCATACTTTCCTTTTACAGAACCAAGTGCTGAAATGGATATTTCTTGGAAGAATGGATGGCTAGAAATTTTAGGCTCAGGGCTTGTTGATCCAAATGTTTTAAAAAATTGCAAAATAGACCCTGAAGAATATTCTGGTTTTGCCTTTGGTATGGGTATAGAAAGAATTGCAATGATAAAATATGGCATTGATGATTTAAGGTTATTTTCAGAAAATGATAAAAGATTTTTAAATCAATTTAGAGGTGCTCAATAATTTATAAGCTAATTAATATTACATGAGCTATATTCAGGGTCAATATTTATAAAAACATCTTCCTTAGCCCTTTCAAACCAAATATCTAATATTTTACTCTGTTTTCTATTTAGTGTAAAATTTCTAAATCTTTGATAATCCTCAGTTAAATTCCCTAAATGAGGTGGTATTCTTTCTTTATAAAATAATATTTTATATGCAGAGGTGCCGTCATCTAGCCTTGTTTCAATTGGTATTGAAATTTGTCCAATATCCATAGTATCTATAGTAAAAAAAACAACAGGGTCAAGTTCTTCAACAAGTACCTTTTCGCTTCCATAAGAGTCTGTAAAATACCCCCCAAAAGAAGATGTAAATTTATCATCTGAGTGTAATCTAGCAAGATCCTCAAAAGATATACTATCAACTGTAAATGCCAGTTTTGCTAAACTATCTAAATAATTTTTTGTGTTTTTAATATCTTCATCAGAAAAAGTTGGTTGTAAAAGTATATGTCTGGAGCTAAAAAGATTACCTCTTTTTTCAATTAACTCAATAAGATGAAATCCAAATTTGGTTTCAACAGGCATAGAAACTTCTCCTGGTTTTAACTTTAATGCAGCCGCTTCATACTCTGGCTGAAATGAGCCCCTTCCAGCAAAACCTAAATTTCCTCCATTTTGAGCACTTCCTGGATCCTGACTGTAAAGAGTAGCTAAAATTTCAAAACTTTCACCATTACTTATTCTATCTCGTATTTTCATTATCTCGTCTTTAACCTTATCTTTTTGATCCTTTCCAATCTCGGGAATCTTTACTATCTGAGATACCTTTACTTGAGTTGAAAAATAAGGTATACTATCTTTTGGTATTTCTGCATAAAACTCTTTAACCTCCTCTGGACTCACAGTAATATCTGTTAATATTTCTTGTTGCATTCTTCTAGCAACTAGCTGTTCTTTTATATCATCAAAAAGTTCTTTTTTAAATTCTGAAATTGTTTTATTATAATACTTTTCAATTTCATCTTCTGAGCCAATTTGATTAATAATCATGGCCATTCGAGAATTTAATTCTTGATTAACCTCCACATCCTCAACAATAATTGAATCTATTTCTGCTTTAGCTACAAGAAGTTTATTGGTAACTAAATCCTTAAAAACAGCACATTTAGTATTGCCTGATATTCTTTCTCCTCTTGAAAGGATATCAAGATAAGTGCTTTCTAATTCTGACTTAAGAACGATGTAATCATCTACTCTACCAATTATTTTATCTATAATAAGTCCACCTGTATTTTCTTGAGCATATACGGTTTTAAAAGAACCAAATAAAACTAATAAAAATAAAAATTTTAAATTAATAGATTTCATAATCAATTCCTTTTTTAGAATTTACAAAAATACTGTCACGCAATTTATCAAATATTTCTTGTTTTTTTTTATTTAAAATAATAGCATTTATTATACTCGCTTCAAATGATAAAGGAGAGTTTTCACCAACAATTCTTTTATCTAAAATTTTAACAAAAAAATAAAAATTATTATCTGAATTTTCTATATAACTTTTTGTTTTTAAAAACTCTGATTTATTTTCCATTAAAATTAATGGATTATTCAAAAGAATATCATCAAATTTAATCCATACACTATCTTCCAAATAGGATTTTTCTGCAAACTGAAAACAATAAGATCTGATTTCATTAATATCGGATTTTGGATAATTTTTTAATAATTTTCTAAAAACATTTATTTCAGGAGCTTCTTTAGAAATTTTTGCATATAACGCTTTAATTAAATCAAACTGCAAAATAAAGTCTTCTGTATTATTATTATAATATGCTTTAATTTCATCTTCAGAAGCTGAAAGGTTAGTGTTGTTTTGGTATATATATTTTTCATACTCAAACAGAGTAAGATTATTCTTATACTCCAATACCTGATTATTTATTTTATCCATATTAATATTAATATTAGAAGCTGATTTTAATAATAGTTGATTTCTTACCCAATCGTTAATTTGATTTTTAATAAATTGAATACTATCACCTTCCATAGATGGAAAAATAATATCTTCCTTATATAAATATTTATTTTCAACTTTGGCTAATGGTAGTTTTGTATCCACTACATTCCTTTCAAGGAAAGTGCAAGAACTAATAAATAAAAGAATGAAATGAAATGAAAATATTTTAAACATTAGTTATAAAGGTGATAAAATTATTTTTTCGAATAGTTTGGCGCTTCTCTTGTTATAAGTACATCATGTGGATGGCCCTCTATTGAGCCTGCATTTGATATTTTAACAAATTTTGATTTTTGTAATTCTAAAATATTTTTAGCTCCAACATAACCCATTCCCGCTTTTAAACCTCCAGCTAACTGGTAAAGTATTTCTGAAACTTCTCCTTTATATGGCACTCTTCCCACAATTCCTTCTGGAACTAATTTTTTAGGATTACTTTCATTTTGCTGAAAGTATCTGTCCTTTGTTCCCGCTTCCATAGCCTCTACAGAACCCATACCTCTATATGCTTTATATTTTCTTCCTTCATATAAAATAATATCTCCAGGAGCTTCTTCGGTTCCCGCTAACAATGATCCAATCATAATACTATTTGCTCCTGCTGCTAACCCTTTTACGACATCTCCAGAAAACCTTATTCCACCATCAGCAATAACAGGAATGCCTGATCCCTCAATTGCCTTAGAGGTTTCGTAAATAGCTGATAATTGTGGCATCCCAACGCCCGCTATAACTCTTGTCGTACAAATACTTCCTGGTCCTATGCCAACTTTAACAGCATCAGCACCAGCTTTAACTAATGATTTTGCCGCTTCACCTGTTGCTATATTTCCAACTACAAGATCAATATCGAATGATTTTTTAATATTTTTTACTTGTTCAATAACTAATTTTGTATGAGCGTGAGCCGTATCAATTGCAATAAAATCAACATTAGAAACAATTAATTTTTCAAGTCGTTCTAAATAATCTTTCGTGACTCCAATTGCTGCACCTACTCGAAGCCTACCTAAGCTATCCTTGCAAGCATCAGGCATTGATTTACTTTTTTGAATATCTTTATAGGTAATTAAACCAACAAGTTTACCTGATTCTACAATTGGTAATTTTTCTATTTTATGTTTCTTAAGTAATTTTTCTGCATTATCTAAACTTATTCCTTTCTTTGCTGTAATAAGTTTTTTTGTCATTACTTTTTCTAAAACTATAGACTCATCCTTTTGAAATCTCAAGTCTCTGTTGGTTACTATTCCTTTTAAAATATTAGAATCATCCACAATAGGTATTCCGCCAATTTTATTTTGTTTTACAATAAGTTGCGCATCACTAACTTTAGATTTTGAATCTAATGTAATGGGATCTTTTATCATTCCACTTTGAGATCTTTTGACTTTTCTAATCTGTTCAGCTTGGTTTTTTATAGTCATATTTTTATGAATAATACCAATACCTCCCTTCAATGCAACCGAAATTGCTAATTTATGTTCTGTAACAGTATCCATCGATGCAGAAACAAAAGGAATATTTAAACTAATATTCTTAGTAAGAGAAGTTGTTATAATTGCATCAGAAGGAAGTACCTCAGAATAAGCAGGTACTAAAAGCACATCATCATATGTTAGTGCTTCATGCTTAAATATATTACTTTTTTTCATAACAAATAAGAGTTTTACCTATTTGCCAAGCAAAACTAATGCATTATACTTAAGTTAAAAAATTTTAGTATATACTTAAGAACTTAAAACTAGTCTTATGGTAGAATATATCGCTGTAATTTTTGGAGTTTTATCGGTTTGGTATGCGAAAAATAACAATATTTTAGTGTTCCCGACAGGAATAATTAGTGTTGTTATTTATGCTTACATAACATATAACAATAAATTATATGCAGATACAGGAATAAATATTTATTACTTTATAATGAGTTTATATGGTTGGGTATTATGGACTTCAAATAATAATAATATAAATAAAAAAATTTCTTATTGTTCAACTAATGAAAATATTTTTTCGATTCTTACATGTGTATTATTCTTCTTTATAATTAAATATTTATTACAAAACACTGATAGTGATGTTGTTTTTCTAGATAGTATCACAACAGCTTTGAGTTTAACTGGGATGCTACTTTTAGCAAGAAGGAAAATTGAGAATTGGATATATTGGATTATTGCTGACATAATCTATATCCCATTATATATATATAAAGGATTATACCCAACAAGTATACAATTTATTATATTCTTAATAATAGCTACTTTAGGTTATATTAACTGGAAAAAACAAATAAATAAATGAAATCTGTTTCTATCATTGGACCTGAATCGTCAGGCAAAACAACATTAGCAATTTTATTATCTAAAATTTTGAAAGGAACATATATTGATGAGTATGCAAGAGAATATTTAAATAAAAAAAAACAATATTCTATTTTAGATTTAGATCCAATTGCCTTAGGGCAAAATAAAAAAATAAAAAAAGGATCTAGGTCAAAAAATAAATTTTTAATTTCAGATACCTCTACTTTAGTAATAGAAGTGTGGAGTATTTTAAAATTTAAAAAAGTAAGTGATCTTATAAAAAAAATATCTAATGATGAAAAATTTGATTTTTATTTATTATGCAAGCCAGATATACAATGGCATTTTGATCCTCTACGTGAAAACCCAAATAGCAGAAAAAAAATTTTTAATTACTATGAAAATTTATTGAATAAAAGAAAAATGAAATTTAAAATAATTGAAGGAGAACTACATAATAGAATAAATATGTCCTTAGATTTTATTTTAAATAATTAGTGAATTAAATTCACTCATAAATTGGGGTGCCTTAAATATAAAGGCTGAGAATATACTCGTAAAACTGATCCAGGTAATGCTGGCGTAGAGAAATTTTATTTCAATTTTTTTTTAAACCTCAAAATTATTAATGTTAATTATATGAAAATAAAAATTATACTATTTTTATTATTAAGTTTTTCAGGAATATGTCAAAATAATTTTGAGGGAAGAGTAATAAATGAAGAGGGCTTAAAAATTATAGGAGCAAATATTTTAATACCAAAAACTAAAGAAATAAAAAATTCAGATAAAAGAGGAGTTTTTTTTATTGAAACCAACAATAAAATAATAAAAATTATAATTTCACATGTTGGTTATATAACCAAAGAATTTGAAGTTGATATTACTAAAAATAATAAAAAAGATTTTATAATAGAGGAAGGAATATTACTTAAAGATGAAATTAAAGTTCTATCAACAAGAGCTAAAGATAAAAGCCCCTTTGCATTTAGCAATATTTCAAAAAATGATATTGAAAGAAATAATATAGGAAAAGACATCCCCTTTTTATTAGAAATGACTCCATCTGTATATACAACTTCCGATGCAGGAAATGGAATTGGATATACTGGAGTTAGAATAAGAGGTAGCGATCCAAATAGGATTAACGTCACAATTAATGGTATTCCTTATAATGACTCCGAATCTCATGGGGTGTTTTGGGTGAACTTACCTGATTTGGCATCATCATCTAATAGCATACAAGTTCAAAGAGGAGTAGGATCATCCACAAATGGTGGTGGAGCTTTTGGAGGAACAATTAGTATTAAAACTGGAAAGCCTTCAGAAAAGTTTAGTTTAAATTACTCATCTTCATTAGGTTCATATAAAACATTTAAAAACACAATTAACATTAACTCAGGTTTAATAAAAAATAAATTAAATCTAAACCTAAGATTATCAAAAATAAATTCTGATGGATATATTGATAGAGCTTCTTCAGACCTACGATCATATTATTTATCAGCCAGTTATTATTTAAAAAAATCAGTTATTGATTTTATAAATTTTTCTGGAAAAGAAAAAACATATCAATCTTGGTATGGAACACCTCAAGCTAGAGTCATAAATGATATAATAGGAATAGAGGCGGTAATTTCAAATAATGGGTTTGATGAAGAACAAAAAAATAACTTATTAAACTCAGGAAGAACTTATAATTATTATACTTACAAAAATGAGACTGATAATTATCAACAAGATCATTACCAAATACATTTTAATCATGAGTTTTCTAAATCAACTACCTTAAATTTTGCATTTCATCACACATATGGAAGAGGTTACTACGAACAATATCGCAAAAACGATAATCTTACAAATTACTTTGATAATTTAAATAATCTTTTTGATGGAGATATCCCTAATTCTAATATAATTAAAAGAAGATGGCTTGATAACAACTTTTCTGGTTTAACATTCTCTTTTAATAATAAAAAGAAAAAAACTGATCTAAATATTGGTGGAGCTTATAATATTTATGATGGCGATCATTTTGGTAAAATAGTTTCAACTGGGATTTCAACTATTGATAATCTTGATTCTAATTATTATTTTTCTTCATCAAATAAAAAAGATGGTAATATGTTTTTGAAATATGACTTTTTATTAAATGAAAAAACAACATTGTTTTCGGACATTCAATTTAGATATTACTCTCATCAAAGTAATGGATCAGATAATGATATCAGCTTTATTAATATAAAATCAAAAAATTTATTTTTTAATCCAAAGCTTGGAATAAATAAAATCATTAATGAAAAAATAAACATATATTCATCTATTGCTATAGCAAATAGGGAACCCATTCGTAGTGATTTTTTAGATTCTTATATAGATCCCAAACACGAAACTCTTTTTGATTTTGAAATTGGTAAAAACTTAAACTATAAAAATGGAAATTTGAATTTAAATTTTTACTGGATGGAATATATAAATCAATTAATTACAACTGGAGAAATAAATGACGTAGGTGGGAATATTAGAACAAACGTAAAAAAAAGCCGAAGAGTTGGAATTGAAATAAGCAACTTAATAAGTAATAAAAATTTTAAAATCAATTCTTCAATTACAATATCTGAAAATAGAGTTTATAACTTCAAAGAAGTAATCTATGATTATGGAGATGGATTTGATGAATTTAATATTATTGAAAATAATTATATAAAAACTGATATTTCATTTTCACCTAAAATAATCGCTAATAATAACTTAGAATGGAAAACTAATAAATATTTAAGTTTAATATTAAAATCACGATATATAGGCAACCAGTTTTTGGATAATACATCAAATACAAAAAGAATTATAAAAGCATATCTCATTAATGATTTAAAGTTAGAATATAAACTAAGCAGTAAACCTTTTCAAAATTTATTTTTAAAGTTTTCAATTAATAATATATTTAATGAGATGTATTCCAGCAACGGGTATACTTTTGGTTATTTTGGAGGAGCTACTTTTGAAGTAAGAGAAAATTATCTCTACCCTCAAGCTGGGAGAAACTATATGTTTAGTATAAAATTTAAAATTTAATTTATGGAAGCCACAATAGAAATAAGCTTATATCCTTTATTACAAAAAAACGCACAAGAAAATTATAAACATATAGTTTTAGAATTTTTAGAAACTATAAAAAAAAATAAATCTATTTCAATAGAAACAAATGGGTTGAGTAGTATAATTTATGGTAATTATGATGATATCATCAAATTGTTTAGTAATGAAATTAAATTTTTTATAAAAAAGCATACCTCTGTTTTTGTTTTCAAACTTGCAAAAGGAAAATTAAAATATAACTAAAAGTTAATCTTTAAAAACCTGTCTTTTTTTGATAAATCTTTTACAATTTCATAATTCAATTTTTTAGAAATCATATAATTATTAATTTCATCAGAATATAAAGAATTTATTTCAAAATATAATTTTCCTTTTTTATTGAGATTTGCAAAAGAAAAGTTTAATATTTTTTTATAAAAATAAAGTGGATCATTATCAACATACAAAGCAAGGGAAGGCTCATTTTTTTTAACATTATCAGCTACATGATTAATATCCTTTTTTGGGATGTATGGGGGGTTGCTAACAATTATGTCATATTTTTTTTGTGCTACATAATTTAATATATCAGATTTAAAAAAGTTAACATTAGCGTTTAACAGAACATTATTTTTCTTTGCTACAAGTATTGCATTAGCTGAGATATCTAATGCATCAACTTTTCCTTTAATTTTTTTATCTAATGAGATTGCTATACATCCTGAACCTGTTCCTATATCTAAAATATTTTGTGATTTAAACTTCATTTCACTTTTAATAATTAAGTCAACAAGTTCTTCTGTCTCAGGTCTAGGAATTAATACATTTTCATTTACATAAAAAACGCTATCATAAAAAAATTCTTTATTTAAAACATACTGAACTGGGGTTCCAGATGATATTTTTGTTAAATCATGTTTTAATTCTTTTTCTAGGATCATATTCAAATCAAACTCCCTATCTAATAAAATATCAGTATTAGATAAATTTAATTTAAGATATAAATACTTTTGGAGAATGTTTTTTGCCTCACGTTTTGATAAATTTTTAAGTAAGGATAATAATCTCTCGTATAAAAGTTTAGAACTAATTTTACTCATTACTCAAAAGTAAATGAATAATAAAAATAAAGAATATATAAACAGGGCATTTTATTTAGCTTATAAAGGAATTAGAAAAGCATTTCCAAATCCAATGGTAGGATGTGTTATAGTTAAAAATAATATAATTATAGGAGAAGGCTATCACAAAAAATATGGAGAAAATCATGCAGAAATAAATGCAATCAATAATGTGGTCGATAAAAAAAATATAAAAAACAGTTCCATTTATATAAACCTAGAACCATGTTGTCATCATGGTAAAACTCCACCTTGTGTTGAAGAAATAATAAAATACAAACCTAAAGAAGTTATAATATCAAATATAGACCCTAATAAAAAAGTGCAAGGGAAAGGAATAAAAAAATTAATTTCAAATGGTATTCGCGTTATAGATAAAGTAGAAGAACAAAGAGGATTACTTTTAAATAAAAGGTTTTTTACTAATCAAATTTACAAAAAACCATATATAATCTTAAAATGGGCTGAAACTGCTGATGGTTTTATTGCAAAAGAAAATGGTGATTCAAAATGGATTTCACATGAAACTTCAAGAACCATTGTTCATAAATGGAGATCTGAAGAAAGTGGAATTTTAGTTGGTGTCAATACAATAGATAAGGATAACCCTAAATTAACTGTAAGAAAATGGAAAGGAGAAAGCCCAATAAGAATAGTAATTGATCCAAATAACAGAATTAAAAAATCATCCGTAGTTTTAAAAGATAAATTAACAACTCTTTTATATAATAGAAAAATAAATGAAAGCAAAAACAATAAATATTTCATTAAAAAAGATGATTTTAAATTAGAGAATATTTTAAAAGACATATTGAGAAGGGGAGTTGGAAGCATTCTTGTTGAAGGAGGGACAAAAACTATTAATCATTTTATTAAATCAAATAGTTGGAATGAGATTCGAATCTTTGTGAGTAAAAAAAAATTTATAAAAGGAATTCAAGCACCTAAAAGAAAAAAAGACAAAATGATTGTAGAAAATATAGAAAATGATTTGCTTTATACTGAATTTAATATAAATGCATAATTTTAATTTTCCAAGCTTAGATTCTAAAGAAAAGAACTATAAAGTGTTAATAAAACAAATCGAAGCACTTATAGAAGGCGAAACTAATATTGTTGCTATACATGCTAATATATCTGCTGCAATAAAAGATACCTTTAATTTTTTATGGGTGGGGTTTTATATAGTAAAAACAAATAAATTAGTTCTTGGGCCATTTCAAGGACCGGTGGCATGCTTTTCAATAAATAAAAACGAAGGGGTTTGTGGTGCATCATGGAAACAAAAAAAAACAATAATTGTGCCAGATGTAAATAAATTTCCAGGACATATTGCTTGTAGCAATGATTCAAAATCAGAAATTGTCTTGCCAATTTTTAAAAACAAAAAAGTATTTGGTGTGTTAGATATTGATAGTTCAAGAGAAAATACCTTTGATCAAATAGATAAAAAATATTTAAAAAAGATCATAAAATTAATAGAATTAAAATTAATTTAAACTACAAATTTCTGTAATACCAGCAATTGTCTTATCACCTTTTTTTATTTTTATTTTACATCCAAGTGGAAGGAAAATATCAGCTCTGGAGCCAAACTTTATAAATCCTAACTCATCAGATTGTATTGCTTGATCACTAACTTTTGTGTTATTTATGATTCTTCTAGCAACAAATCCAGCAATTTGCCTAACTAGTACTGTGATTTTTTTATTTTCAATAACCGTGGTAGTTCTTTCGTTTAATGTGCTTGATTTAGGATGCCATGCAACTAAATATTTACCCTTATGGTATTTATAATATTTGACTATACCAGATATGGGATTTCGGTTAATATGAACATCAATGGGAGACATAAAAATAGATATAATTATTTTTTTTTCACCAAAATATTCATCTTCATATACTTCTCCAATATTAACAACTTTGCCATTAGCTGGAGAAAGGATTTTATTTTTATCAACTATAAAATTTAATTTAGGGTTTCTAAAAAATTGAAGAAAAAAAAGAAATATTAAAATAGATAATAATAATGTAATGTTTAAATAAAAAAAATCTACTTTGAGATAATGAAGAGTAATATTGATACCTAAAAAGAGTATAAATAAAACGAATAAAAAAGAATGTCCCTCTTTATGAATTCTTATCATTTTTTTGGAAGGTAAAAGATCCATCTCTGTATTTATAGGTCCTAGAAACCTTATCTACTGCTAAAATATATGCCGCTATTCTTAAGGGTACTTTATATTTTTTAGATGTTTTATATACATTATTAAACCCTTGTTTGATTATTGAATCACACCTTCTATTTACTCTACTTTTTGTCCATTTAAAACCAAGTCTATTTTGAACCCATTCAAAGTAAGATACAATTACGCCCCCTGCATTTGCTAAAATATCTGGTACAGCAATAATGTCATTTTGTTTGAGAATATCATCAGCACCAAAAGATGTGGGTCCATTAGCTCCTTCTATAATATATCGAGCTTTAATTTTATTTGCATTTTTTTCTGTAATAGAATCTTCCATTGCTGCGGGAATTAATACGTCTACTTTTAAAGTTAATAGCTCCTCATTTGATATTTTATCTCCTCCTGTAAAATTTTTTAGGGAACCTTTATTTTCATTTCTATGTTCAATTGCTTTTCCTATATCAATTCCTTTTTTATTATAATAACCTCCAGAAATATCAGAAATTGCAAGAACCTTACATCCCCTTTCTTTTAACAAAAATGCTGCCCAGGAACCTACATTTCCAAACCCTTGAACGGCAATAGTGGCACCGTATGGATTAACTTTATATTTTGTTAAAACAGATAATGTTGATATCATAACGCCACGACCAGTTGACTCAATTCTTCCCAGTGATCCACCTAAAATAATTGGTTTTCCAGTTACAACAGCATTAACTGTTAAACCTCTAGCTCTAGAATATTCATCCATCAACCAAGCCATATGATCTGGGCCTGTTCCAACATCAGGAGCTGGAATATCTTTATCAGGACCAAAAACGTCATGCATTGCTTGAGTATAAGCTCTAGTTAATCTTTCAGCCTCTGATAAACTCATACTTTTAGGATCACAACAAACACCTCCTTTAGCCCCGCCATATGGTATATCTACAACGGCACACTTCCATGTCATCCATGCTGCAAGAGCGGTTACTTCATTTAGATTAACTCCTGGATCAAACCTTATACCTCCTTTTGATGGGCCTAGTATATTAGAATGAATTACCCTATAACCTTCAAAAACTTTAATTTCACCATTGTCCATTGATATTGGCAAAGAGACAATAATTTTTTTTGCTGGACTTTTTAAAACATCATATATTTCTTCATCTAACTGAAGGTGTTCAGCAGCAACATGAAACCTCTTCATCATAGATTCAAGAGGATCTTTAGAGTGTATGATAGGAGCGGGCTCTTTATAACCCATATCTAATTTTATATTATTTACTATGTAAATGTACTATTTATGTTAAGTGTTCTATAATTTTTAGATAAAAAAATACATATGGTATTACAAAGAAAAAGCTATCAAATCTATCAAGGAAACCACCATGGCCTGGTAAACGGGTTCCGCTGTTCTTTAAATTTAAATTTCTTTTAATAAGAGATTCAAATAAATCACCAAAAATTCCTGAAATTAAAACGATTACTGAAAAAGTAGCCCAAAAGAAATATGTATTTTCATTAAAATATTTCCATAAAAAATAAGCGAGAATTATATTTGAAATGAAACCAAAAATTACACCTTCCCAACTTTTCATTGGTGAAACAGATTCAAAAAGTTTATTTTTACCAAAAATACTTCCCCCAATATAAGCCGCTGACTCACTTGTCCATAAGAAAAAAAAAGAAGTTAATAAATATTTATTATCATAAATTCCAGAATCAAAAACAATAAAATTTAGTAATGAAATAGGTATAGATATATATAGTATACCAAAAAATGTTAAAGAAACATTAGATAAGGATTCTGTATTGTTTTTTGTATAAAGTGCAGATAAACATATTAAAGGAAATATAGGAATTAATAAAAAATAAATTAACCATTGAGATCCAAATGAAGCATAAATAAAAGTTGATACAAAAATCAAAATACTAAGGAATATACCTAAAAAATTATTTGGATTTGATTTGTTTTTTTTAAGAATTCTATAATACTCAGTAGATGAAAAGTATATTATTAGAATAAAAATGGCTAAAAATGACCACTGATTTAAAGAAGAAAAAATAAGTAAACCTCCCCCTAATACAGCTGTAAATATTCTTTTAAGAAAATTATTTTTTTTTATCAAAATTGATTTTTTGAATTATCTTATTTGCCTCAACATAATCTAGTTCATTTACTAAGACCTCATAATAACCAAAGTTATTATAAGATGAGTCAATCTTATTTAAAGATATGGACTCAATTGTATTTTTATCTAATATTTGTTTAATAATTTCCGACCGATAACTTAAATCTGTCTTATAAACAATTTTCCAACTACTCTCTGTGTTCATTAAAATATTTTTTAAAAGAATACATAAGAAATAAAAAGATAAAAAAACTAAAAAATGTTACTAAAAAAGGAATATCAGGAGCAGAATTGACTGATAATGATAAATCATCACCCATATAGCCTTTTTGAGAAAAATAAAAAACAGATAAAGAAAAAAAGTTATTGAAAACATGTCCAATTATTGGATATATAAGGCTTCCAGACCAATAAAAAACATACCCAAATAATATCCCTAAAAGCATTCTAGGAAAAAACCCATAAAATTGTAGATGAAGAGCACTAAATAAAAAAGCACTTATAAATATAGAAAGATGAATGTTTTTAGATATCAAATAAAAATTCTTCTGTAAAACACCTCTAAATAAAAATTCTTCACAGATTCCAGGAATTATAGCAATTGTTAATATTCCAAATAAGTATTGCCAATTGTTTTCAAATGAAACTAAAAAAATGGTAATCTTTTCAAGTTCTTTTTCTTTATTGTATGCCCAAGATTCAAATTCATGCATAAACTCTGGAAAGACTATAGATTTATTCCATTCAATTATTTCAGAGTTTAGTACCATAAAAAATAATGTAGACAAGATGATTAAAGCAAATGGAGTTGAATAAATTTTAAAGAGATTAGTTGAATAATGATTTAATCTTCTAACATAAAATAAAGGTGAAATAAACATTAAAATAGATAAAGAGTTTAGCGATAACATCAAAACTCTATTTTCCATTAAAGCAGATACCGGAGATAAAGCGGAATCGCTAAAAACAAAGAAAATTCCAGTAGCTACTATACTAAGAAAAAAATATGAAAAAATAATTATAGAAACAATAATGAGCAATTCTTTCCTGTGGTTTAACATAATTGATTTTATTTGCAAGAATATTTAATCAAAAACGTTAAAATAGTTTTTTTTTATGAAAATTGGCAATATTGAACTAGGTGATTTTCCATTATTACTTGCACCTATGGAAGATGTGAGTGACCCGCCATTTAGATCTGTGTGCAAACAAAATGGGGCTGACTTAATGTTTACTGAATTTATTTCCTCAGAGGGGTTGATTAGAGATGCTGAAAAAAGCGTTCAAAAATTAGACATATACGATAGTGAAAGACCTATAGGAATTCAAATATTTGGTGATAAAATTGAATCAATGAAAAAAGCTGCCTCAATTTCTGAAGCGGCAAATCCTGAAATTATTGATATAAATTATGGGTGCCCTGTTAAAAAAGTTACTTGTAAAGGAGCTGGAGCTGCTATTTTGCTTGACTTAGATAAAATGCAAAAAATGACAGCAGAGATAGTAAAGCAAGTTAAAAAACCCGTGACAGTAAAAACCCGATTAGGTTGGGATGATAAAACCATTAAGATTATTGAGGTTGCAGAAAGGCTTCAAGACGTTGGAATTAAAGCGCTTACTATACACGGCAGAACAAGAAAACAAATGTATAAAGGTGAAGCAAACTGGGAATTAATATCTGAAGTAAAGAATAGTCCTAAAATAAATATTCCAATTTTCGGAAATGGTGATATTAATTCTGCATTAAAAGCAAAAGAATACAAAGAAAAATATAATGTTGATGGAATCATGATAGGAAGAGCAGCTATAGGTAACCCTTGGATATTCAATGAAATAAAAAATTATATAAAAGGCAATCATCAAATCACCCCTCCATCACTTAGTGATAGAATTGAAACAGTAAAAAAACATTTAGATTTTTCTATACAATGGAAAGGAGAAAAATTAGGTTTAATTGAAATGAGAAGACATTATACTAATTATTTTAGAGGAATGGAAAATTTTAAAAAACACAGAATGGAATTAATTCATAGCTTATCAATAGATAATTCATTAAGTATATTAGAAGAGATTTCAAAAAAATATAATGAAAAAAGTGAATTAATAGAAGCATGAAAAACAATTCATCTTTATATGCCTGGTTATTACTAATCCTTCTAAGTTTAATATGGGGTATTTCACCTATACTAATTAAGAAATCTTTAGTTTCACTAAACCCATTTGAAATTGGTGCTCTTCGATTAACATTTGCTTCAATATCACTTCTTCCTTTTATATTCTATAACCTTAAAGAAGTAAGAAAAAAAGACTATTTAATTTTATTAATTTCGGGAATAGTTGGAAACTTGCTCCCATATTTTCTATATCCAATAGCTCAAACACAAATTGATAGTAATACCTCAGGAGTTTTGACCTCACTAACACCATTTTTCGCTTTAATCATTGGTATTTTGTTTTATAAACAAAAAGCAACAAAAAACAATTTACTTGGTTTGCTTATTGGTTTTATAGGGACCGCTACATTAATATTATTTTCAAGCAAATCACACACCCTAGAAGGTAATGTTTTTGGGTTATTTGTTATTTTAGCTACCCTATTATATGGTATTAATTTAAACTTGATAAAACATTATTTAAATCATTTAAAGCCAATTACTACAACTAGTTTTTCAATAGTCTCTATTTTACCATTTGCTCTTTACATACTTTTTTATCAAACGCCTTTTTTTGAACATTTAAAAGACTTTGAGCAACATAAAGATCAATTTTTATATGTTTTAACACTAGGTGTATTAAGTACTTCTGTGGCTACAATAATTTTTTATCACATAATTAAAATAAAAGACACTGTTTTTGCTTCAATGGTAACTTACCTAATGCCAATTGTTGCTATTTTTATAGGTATTTTTGATGGAGAAATAATAAATGAAATTCAAGGGATTGGAATAATACTTATAATTTTAGGTGTCTTCATAAATAGTAAAAAAAACTAAACTGCCCTTCCAGCTTTTTCTAATAATTTTTTAGTTAATAAAATTCCTTCATATTCAGAATATTTTTCACCTTCATACTCAATCGAAATATAGCCATTATATCCAAAGTCTTTTATTATTTGCAACATCTTATAATAATCAATCTCAATAGAATTACCCTCATCGTCAAACTCATAACTCTTTGCGCTAACACTTCTTGCAAAAGGCATCATTTCTTCTACTCCAAGATAACGATCATATTCATAGTCACATCCCTCGGAAGAAGAGCCCCAATCAGATAATTCATTTTTTTTTGATTTCACACAAAAGTTACCAAAATCAGGTAATGTTCCTACATTACTTTGATTCGTATTTTTTATAACATCAACTAACCACTTTGCATTTGAAGAATATCCTCCATGATTTTCAACAATGATATCAATATTAAAAGGCTTTGAAAACTGACCCAAAACCGATAATGATTCTGTAGCATTTTTAGCAACTTCAACTTCAGACCCAAAACCCTGAGCATTAACCCTTATATGAGCACATCCTAAAATGTTAGCTGCTTCTACCCATTTTTTATGATTTTCAATTGCTAATAACCTTTTTTGATTATTAGTATCTCCTAAATTTCCTTCATCATCAATCATAATTAAATAATTTTTAACCCCAAGGTCATCAGATATATTTAACATCTCTTTCAAATAGTTTTTGTCTTTTGCTTTATTAAAAAAAAATTGATTTACATATTCAACAACGTTAATATCAAATTTTTTTTTAGCAACTTTAACAAAATCCAAATTATCCATTTCTCCTGATGTAATTGCTCTATTAAATGACCATTGAGCTAATCCGATTTCAAAAAAAAGCTTATCTCCAACTGAATTAGCAAAATTGCTACAAGAAAATAATGGAATTGATAAAGCTGAGTTTTTTAAAAATTCTCTTCTATACATTGTGTTATTTTTAGTTTGGTTAACTCAATATAAAAAAATTTATTCATAGACGCTACTAAATGATATTCCAGTAAAATTTTTTTCTCCAGCACTTATTAATATGTCAAGAGTATTAAAGGTCGATGGTATAGCGCATGTTGTAAAAGAAGAAAAAACACATGGAGGATTATATGCTTTATTAAAATTCAAGAAAACATCTCCATTTTTATCTGGAGGATTTACATAAAGAAACCGACCACCTCCATAAGTTTGGTTTCCATTAGTTTTATCTCCAAAAACTATAAAAAAATTTCCTGACGGAGCTACAGTCGGCTCTAAATTAAATACTTTATTATCAACCTTAAAGGTTATAAAACCGGGTATTTCTTCTTCAAATTTTGCACCAATAATATTAGTTGATTTTCTAATTTTAGGAATATTATATTTTATAAAATTTCCTTTTATTAACATGTTTTTATCCGGTGGAAAAAAATCTATATCAAGTTTATTTTTTAACATAGGATGGCTTAAATTTCTTAATCTAATAGCTTTTACTCCAGGATCACTATGAATAAACCACTGATATGATTTCCATGAAAAAAAAATGTTATCATCTTTTATATTATATGAAATATTTTGAATTTTAACTGAATCTTTAAGTTTAACTTCAATAAAATAATCAAAAGAAATTATAGAATCTTTAATATATATTTTTCCAAACTCTAAAGGAAAATCATCAGGAAAAACAAAATCATTTAATTCTGATGACCCCATTGTATACTCACCGGATTGTAATGAATATAAACCTGCTAAATTTAAATAGCCATTAGCAGCAAATAATGCATTCATCCTTTTGTATTTCCATTCACCTAACTCTATTATAAATTCATCATCTGAACAAGAGATGAAAAAAAGAAAAAAAAGAAAAATTTTTATTTTCATTATATTTATAAAATTAACACCAAAAATATAATGAAAACAATAGTTATATTATTTCTTCTATCTTTTGCTGACAAGAATACACCCCAAAATATTGAAAAATTATACTACTCTGAAAAAAATGATTTTTCTGTTTTGGTATTTACTAAGACTAATGGTTTTGTTCATGGGAAAGCAATTGAAGCCGGAAAGAATTTAATTACAAAAATTGGCAAAGAAAAAAAATTCAATGTTGACCACACCAATAATTCTAAACATATAAATAAAAAAAACATTATAAAATATAAATCCATTATTTTCTTAAATACCACCCTAGATGTTTTGAATAATGAAGAACAAAATGTTTTTAAAAAATACATTCAAGATGGTGGCGGTTTTGTTGGGGTTCATTCTGCTGCTGATACTGAATATAACTGGGAATGGTATGGAAAATTAGTAGGAGCATATTTTAAATCTCATCCAAAGGTTCAAAAAGCAAAGATTCAAACTATAAAAAAAAATCACATCTCGACATCTCATTTAAAAAACGAATGGGAGATAGAAGACGAATGGTATAATTATAATAATATTAATCCAAATATAATTGTTCTATTAAACTTAGATGAAACTTCATATAAAGGAGGAGAAAATGGAAAAAAACACCCTATAACTTGGTATCATAATTATGATGGAGGAAAATCTTTTTATACTGGTCTGGGTCATAACCCTGAAGTATATTCAGATGAAAGATTTATTAAATTACTTGCCGGCGGAATACTTTATGCATCCAAACACTAAGAAGCAAATTCATTATTATCAGTTTTATTGCTATCGTATACTCTAAAAGCTAACACTTCAGCTTGAACTGTAATAGCATTGTCAGAAATCAAATCACATTTTAATAAAACTTTCTTTTCCGAATATGATTCTATTCGTGCAATTAGTTTAATTGTTTTGTTAGGCGTAGGAAAAATGTACTTTACTTTTATAGTACCTGTGGCATACCTATATTCGGGAAGGGAATCTAAACCTCTTTCTTCAGATTTATATGCATAAGCCATAGAAGTTCCCATACAATGACAATCTATTAACGTAGCAATAATTCCACCATTCATTATATTCGACCATCCTTGATGAATTTCTTTTGGCGTCCATATACATTCTGAATTATTTCCATTCCAATAACTTTTAATATGTAACCCTTCTTTTGTATTTTTACCACAACCAAAGCATATATTACCTGGCATATGATTTTGAAAAAATAATTTTGAATTATTTTTTTGCATATAATTTTTAAAAACAATTTATAAATATGGTTAAAATAATTGACATTGAATTTTTAGGTACAAAATCTGCAATTGCATGTTTCTTGATTGATTCTGGTGATGGATTAATTTTAATTGAAACTGGGCCTTCAACCGTTTATGATAATATTAAAATAAACCTTAAAAAAGAAGGATATGACATTGAAGAAGTTAAACATGTTTTTGTAACTCATATTCATCTTGATCACTCAGGAGGCGCTTGGAGATTTGCTGAAAATGGAGCACAAATTTATGTTCACCCAGAAGGTGCAAACCATTTAATAAATCCTAAAAAACTTATTGAATCTGCCACTAAAATTTATGGAGATAAAATGGATATGTTATGGGGAAAAATTAATGGAATAAATAAAAATAATGTTAAAAGCGTAGAACATAAAGAAATAATTAAAATTGGTAATACTACTATTAAGTCTATTCATACTCCAGGACATGCAAATCATCACATTGCATGGAAAATAAATAATAGTATTTTTACTGGAGATGTTGCTGGTGCAAAAATTAAGAATGGCCCTGTTCTTCCTGCATGCCCTCCACCTGAAGTGGATTTAGAAAAATGGTATAAAAGTTTAGAATTGATTATTCAAGAAAAAGCAGATATATTATACTTAACCCATTATGGGAAAAGTACAGACGTTTTAAATCACATTTCAGAAATGAAAAATATTCTAAAAAATTGGGCAGATTGGATTAAAGAAAAAAAATCAAGATATGATAATATTGAAGATCTCACCAATGCTTTTAATGATTATGTATACGACTATTTAAAAAACAAACACCGATTAGATGAAAATCTTATAGATCAGTACTATGCTGCAAATCCACCATATATGAGTGTATCAGGACTTATTAGATACTGGGAAAAATCAAATTAAAACATTGGAAGAATTTATTCCTGAAGGTCTATTGTCATTTAACTTTATTAGTTTGTTGATAATAGCTATTTTAATAGGAATGGCAAAAACAGGAATTCACGGAACAGGGTTCTTAGCTGTTCCATTACTAGCCCTAGTTTTTGGAGCTAAAATATCTACAGGAATAATGCTTCCAATATTAATATTTGCAGATTTTTTTGGAATAGCTTATTATAAAAAACATACTTCTTGGAAACATCTTATAACACTAATTCCATGGGTAATTATAGGAATTTATTTAGGAAGCTTATACGGCGCAAAAATAAATGAAGAATTATTTAAATATACAATGGCTTGTATAATTTTAATAGGTGTTGTTATTATTTATATAAAAGAAAAGAAAAAAATTATTATAAATAATAATTTAGGTATATCAATAATTATTGGGCTTTTAGGGGGATTTACTACAATGGTTGGAAATATAGCGGGACCCGTAATGAGTGTTTATCTTTTATCAATGGGCTTAGATAAAAAAACATATATAGGAACAGCAGCTTGGTTTTTTCTTTGTGTAAACATCATAAAAATTCCATTTCATGTATATATATGGAAAACAATAAATATGGAAATATTTTATTTAGATTTATTATTATTACCTGGAATTATTACAGGAGCGATTATAGGAATTAAATTAGTTAAAATAATACCAGAATATTATTACAAAAAATTTATAATAATAATGACTTTACTCTCAGCAATACTTATGTTAAATTAAACCATGATTAAAAAATTAAAAGATATAAATTCAAGTGAAGTTATAGCTGGATATTCTGGCAAATTTTTCCATGGAAAAAATATGACCATGGCGTTTTGGGAAGTAAAAAAAAATTCAGAAATACCAGAACATAGCCATATTCACGAACAGTGTCTTTATGTAAAAAAAGGATGTTTTAGATTAATACTTAATGGTAAGATCAATACAATTAATGAAAATGAATTAATTTTTATTAAATCTAATGAAAAACATTCAGGGGTTGCTCTAACAGATTGTGAATTAATTGATATTTTTTCTCCAAATAGACCTGAATATTCCAATAACTAACTCGATATGGATTTTAGCAATAAAAGATTTAAATCACTAGCAAATAAAAGTATAGATATTATTCAAAAGTGGTATAGTGAAAACCTAAGAAACAAAAAAATATACCATAACAAAACACCAAAAGAAATTAGTAAAATTTTTCAAATTTCAAAAAACAATAAAGAAACTAAGCCTGAGCAAGTTTTGAATATTTTAAAAAAAAATTTAATAAACACATCTAATTTTAATCCAAGCCCAAACTATTATGGGTATATAACTGGTGGAGGAAATCAAATAGGTATGCTTGCTGAATTTATTAAAAGTGCATTAAATCAAAATAACTTAAAATGGCACAGTGCACCAGCAAATACTGAAATTGAAAAAATAGTTATTAAATGGATTGCAGAATTTATTGGTTACAATAATAAATGTGGTGGGGTTTTAGTTAGTGGTGGATCAGTTGCAAACCTCTTAAATATTGCCGTTATGAGAAAAATTAAAGGCAATAAAAAAATAAATAAAAAAGGAATATATAACAACAAAATAATGAGAGTTTATGTTTCTAGTGAAGCGCATTCAAGTATAGATAAAGCCATGGATATACTTGGGCTAGGCTCTGATAATTTAATTAAAATAAAAACATGTAAAGATTTTAAAATAGACTTAGATAGCTTAGAAAAAAATATAAAAAAAGACATAAAAGATAATTATCAACCAATAGGTGTTATTGGAATTGCTGGAACAACAAACACAGGATCCATAGATCCTCTTAAAGAGCTTGGGTCAATAGCTAAAAAATTTAAATTGTGGTATATGATTGATGCCGCATATGGTGGCCCTGCAAGCAAAGTTAAAAAAACTAAAAAATTATTTAAAGGTATTGAAGACGCGGACTCTTTATTAATTAATCCGCATAAATGGTTATTTGTTCCTTTTGAAGTTGCTTGTGTGATGGTAAAAAACAAAAAATATTTAAAACAAACGTTTAGCTTGGTTCCCGAATACTTAAGAGGGGGTATTGAAAAAAATGATAGAGAAGATTTAATGAATTATAGCATACAATTATCTAAAGATTTTAAAGCTTTAAAAGTGTGGATGACAATAAAAACATATGGAACAAAAAATCTAAAAAAAGCTATAGAAAATGATATAAAAATGGCAGAATATGCATATGAATTGGTATATAAATCCAATGATTTCATCCCGATTCACAAACCAGAACTATCTATTTTTTGTTTTCAATACCTACCAAAGAACAAGAACGTCTCTGCAGATCTTATAAATAAAAAAATTATTGATTTAATTGAAGAAGATGGTAGAATTTTTTTATCGGGCACAGTTATAAAAAAAGAAAATGTACTAAGAATAAATTGTACAAATCATAGAAGAAAAAAATCTGATGTTGATTATCTATTTAAAATTTTAAGAATAATTGGAGATAAAGCTGAGTCATATTTTTAGAACCTACTTTAGCCCTCTAAACTCTTTAAATATTTTTCCTTAACATAAGAGAATGAGTCAAAATGTTTTTTTGAAATTGGATCACCTTCAGGTAAATCATTCTGTTTATATGGGTCCACTTGTTTACCGTTTCTCCAAAACCTAAAACAAACATGAGGCCCCGTGGCCAATCCCGTTGAACCAACATACCCTATTATTTCACCTTGTTTAATTTTTTTTCCTTTTTTTAATCCCTTAACAAATCTTGACATATGAAGATACTGCGTTGAATAAATATTATTATGAACTATTTTGACATACCTACCATTATTTTTTCCCCATCTTGCCTCAATAACTTCCCCATCAGCAACTGACATAATTGGTGTGCCTGTAGGGGCTGCATAATCTGTTCCTAAATGATCTCTGTATCTTTTAAGAACTGGATGAAATCTTCTTTTTCTATATTTTGAAGATATTCTATAAAATTTTAAAGGGGACCTCAAAAAGGTTTTTCGTAAACTATTTCCATTTTCATCAAAATAATCATTACCCATACCTTGATCGTAACTAATTGCATAATAATCTTTTTTTTGATGATTAAATTTGGCTGCTTTAATGTTTTTGATACCAACAACTTTTTCATCAATTATTTCTTCTGTATAAAAAATATCATAGCTATCTCCTGGCATAATTTTAAAAAAATCTACTTGCCAAGCAAACACATCAACCATCATATTAACTAAATCAATTGGAAAATTATTATTATCAAAACTTATATATAAGCTGGAATTAATTATACCAGAAATTTTTTTATCATGATATGTTACTTCTTTAAAAGTTCTATTTACAGATATGTTTTCTATTAATTTATAAATTATATAGCTGTACATATCTGGCTCATAAATAAAGTAAGAAGGATATTTTGATCCTTTTTTTATCAATAAAACATATTCTTTACCTTTTCTTATTTTTTTTAGATTAAAAATTTTTTTTGATTTAAGGTTTGCCTCATAAATAATTTTATTAGATACCCCCCTCTTTAATAGTATGTTTGAAAAACTTTGACCCCATTTTATTTTTTTTTTAATAACATTAAAAGAATCTATATTTATTCCATATAAATAAGTGTTTGGTTTTTTTATAACTTCTTTATGTTCTGTTGCTTCTTTATGTTCATCTTTCTGAATTGATTGATTACAAGAAAAAATAAAAAAGAAACAAAAAAATAATAATCTATTTTTCATAGAAAGATTGAATTCCTTTTTCTAAAAAATTTATATATCGATTAACATCAAGTTCATAACCAATTGGTCTTTCTAATAAAGTTTCATCATAAGGGTTTAATAAAACATAAAATGGTTGTGCGTTATTATTAAATTTTGTAATCTGCAAATCTGCATTTATCCTTCCAATGGTTTTTTTAAGTTTGTTATCATAAGATGACATTACCCACTCTTCTTTAGGTAAATTTGTTTTATCATCAACATATAATTGAACAAGAATGTAGTTGGTATTTAATATATTTAAAATTTTACTATCTGACCATGTTCTTGCCTCAACCTCCCTGCAATTAACACAACCATGTCCTGTAAAATCAAGTAAAATGGGTTTATTTACAACCTTAGCATAATTTAATCCTTCACTATAGTCAAAAAACGCATTTAAATTATGAGGCGCTTTTAAAAAAGTAGAATATTTAGAACCAACATAATCGCTAGCTGATTCGTTTTTTTCATAAAAAGGTTCTCTTTTTAATTTTGATAAAGAGATATAAGTTGATTTTTGTGGCGGAAGATAACCAGCAAGTGCCTTAAGTTTATTTCCAAATAAACCAGAAACAAAATAAATAGAAAGCGCTAATGAGAAAAGCCCTAAAGTCTTATATCTTATTGACTTTTTGTTTATATAATTTCCGTGCAGTTTTATTTGTCCTATTAAATAAAGGAACATAATAAAAATTATTATAGCCCAAATAATTAAATTAAGGTCTCTATCTAAAATATTTAAGTGGTATGCTTGATCTATAATACTTAAAAACTTAAAAGCGAATGCTATCTCTAAAAATCCTAAAATTGATTTAATTACATTCATCCAATTTCCAGACTTGGGTAACGACTTTAGTTTTTCTGGAAAAAAAGCAAGAAATGTAAATGGAATTGCAAAAGCCATTGAAAAAGATAACATTCCTAAAATAGGTTTTAATGATATTCCCAAAGCAGACTGAACTAATATTCCACCAACAAGAGGACCAGTACAAGAAAATGAAACTAGAACAAGAGTAAAAGCCATAAAAAAGACGCCTATTAACCCATTATCATTAGATTTTTTATCTATTGGATTTAGAATAAAAGAAGGAATTGTTATTTCAAAAAAACCAAGTAGAGAAAAACCAAAAAATATAAAAACTAAAAAGAATATTATATTTGGAATCCAACCAGTAGCTAATTCATTTGCTGCCTGAGGCCCCATAATAAGAGATAGCACAACACCCAAAAGAGTAAAAATCAATACTATAAATATTCCATATGATAAAGCATAAAATTTTGACTTAGCTTTATTCTCTTTAGAGGTAAAATATGATACAGTTATTGGAATCATCGGAAAAACACATGGAGTTAGAATAGCTAAAAGTCCTGCTAAAAATGATATAATCATAAAAGAAAAAATAGAAGAAAAATTATCTGTTTGTATAATGTCTTCATAAGAAACATCCTCTTCATCTATTTCTTGTTTGTTTGATTTATAAAAGACAAAATCTGTCTGAAAGGGTATGCATTTACCTTCTATCTCAGAGCATACTTGATAATCTATTGTTCCATTAATATATGGATTTTCTGATTCTAATTTAATTTTTTGAATAAAAGTGCCGGTTAAATCAAAATATGTTACCACCCCTTCCCATATTGAGTCGTATTTGGTTTTGGGGTTTATCGGCATTATTGTATCAACCAGCGTAAAAGAATTATTATTTTTAAAATCAAATTGAGTGTCTTTGGTTAAAACATTAGGATCTACATCTGAAGAATACAAATACCATGTTGGCTCAATGTTTGCTGTAAAAATAAGGGTTACCTCATTCAAGTTATCTGAACTAGAGCTATCAATTTTAAATTTCCACTCTATTGGTTTTAATATTTGAGCATTTCCATATGATATGCTAAAAACAAGTAAAAACCAAATATAAAAAATACTCTTACCCATGTATCTTAGAAAAGTTTTTATAAAAAACGGTTATTGTTTCAATGCCTTTATAAAAATTGAATAAACCAAAGGATTCATTTGGCGAATGAATAGCATCTTCATCCAAACCAAATCCCATTAAAATAGAATCCAACTTTAATTCTTTTTTAAATAAAGCTACTATCGGAATACTACCTCCATCATATGTAGGGACCGGGTCTTTTCCCCATACCTCATTAAAGGCTTTATGTGCGGCTTTGTATCCTTCAGTATTTGTTTGTACAACAACAGGTTCTCCACCATGATGTTCTCTAACAATAATCTCACATGAGGTGGGACATAAACTTTTAACGTGAGAGGTAAATAATTTAGTAATCTCAGAACTATTTTGGTTTGAGACAAGCCTCATTGATATTTTAGCAAATGCTTTAGACGGCAAAACTGTCTTAGACCCTTCCTTAGTATATCCACCCCAAATACCATTAATATCTAAGGTTGGTCTAATTCCTATTCTTTCAATAGTTGTATAACCATCTTCCCCAAAGACATCACCAATATCAATATGAGATTTAAATTCTTTTATTTCAAAAGGCACTTTATTTATATCTTTCCTTTCGCTTTCAGAAAACCCTTTTACGTTATCATAAAACCTAGGAATTGTAATTTTACCTTTATCGTCTTTTAAAGATGCAATTATTTTACATAATTCATTAATGGGATTATTAACAGCCCCCCCATAAGTTCCAGAATGTAAATCTCTATTGGGTCCAGTCAACTCTACCTCTAAATATGTCAGGCCCCTAAGTCCTATCGTTATAGATGGTGTATCATTACTAACAATACTGGTATCAGATATTACAATAACATCTGCTTTCAATTTTTCCTTATTCTTTATAACAAATTTTTCAAGATTATCCGAACCACACTCCTCTTCTCCTTCAATCATAAATTTTATATTAAAAGAAATTTCATCTAATTCTTTTAAAGTTTCATAAGCCTTTAAATGCATATACATTTGGCCTTTATCATCACAAGAACCCCTAGCATAAATTTTTTCATTTTTGATTACAGGTTCAAAAGGAGGAGATTCCCATAATTCATAGGGGTCTGCAGGCTGTACATCGTAATGACCATACACTAATATAGTTGGGAGATCTTTATCTATAATTTTTTCAGCATAAACAATTGGGTGCCCTTTTGTTTCTATTTTTTCTATGTTATCTAAATCTAAAAATTGCAATTGTTTAACAAGGTAGTCAGCAGCCTTACTAACTTCTTCTTTAAAACTTGGGTCTGCACTTACTGAAGGTATTTTTAATAATTCAAATAATTCTTCTAAAAACCTCTCTTTATTGTTTTCAATGTATTCTTTTGTTTTCATCTCGCAAATTTATATTAAAATCCATCATCATCATCATCAGTAATTGTATTAAAAACCTCATCTTCTAAAAATGTATCTGATGGCGATTGCAAATCATAAGGCTCCGTTATATTAAAATATTTTAATCTAAAATCGTTTATGTATGTCAATATATAATCTTCATTTACAATCATAGTGGAAATATATTTATCTTTTGTGGCGCCTATTTCTGTAATATCAGAATTATAACTTTCAATTGAAGAATGGGTCCTTAATATTCCCCCATCATAACTAAAAAATATCCAAAATTCAGGAGAAGGCTGTAAAAAAATATTAAACTCAAAAAAACCCTCAGATAAATATTTAACCTCTAAAAAACCATCAATTGCAGCATTAATATCATTAATTCCTATGTTTGAAAGATTAATAGATGAATTATTGTACCAAGCATTATGTTTTGATGACCAATTTAATTGAGAATTTGTTATAACAAATAAACTATTTAATAGAGGGTCTGCTAAAGCAATAGATCTATACTCATTAAGTATAATTGATTCATGTTGCAATGTTTTTTCAAATCCAATAATATCGGAAAGTCTACTTAATACTTCTTGTTCATTATCATGCGCTAAAGCACCACCTACCATTTCAATTATATCAACAAACTCAGCCCCTAAATTATTTATAACAGACTTTCTAATATTTGCGTCTACAACTATAAATGCTTCAGAAGAAATATTAAAAGAATCTGGATTTACTGTTGCGGATAGGGAGGATGAAATATTAAAATTTGGTTCATTATCTATAAGATTAACCGACCCTTCAAAAGAAAAGCTTCCATCGTTAGGGGAATAAAGTAATGAATTTCCATTATACACTTCTTCATTTGTCTTTTCTAAAGGTTCAATTAAATATTGTTTATTATATGAATCATAAGATAGTTCTCCAGAAGGATTAAAAAAAACTAAGCTTCTTTTTTCAATAGGATTTGAAAAAAAACTAAAAAATAATCCATCGTCTGTTTTTGAAATTGCAGAAGTAAAATCATTATCATCATTAGAAATACTTAAAGCTAACTCATCTCCAGGTGTAAAATAACCAGAATATGGAATTGCTTGTGAGGCATTAAAATTTCCAATTTCCGATGGGATTATTTCGCCATTAAATAATAATTTTTCATTATTTGCTACCAATTCAATTTTTCCATAAAAACCAAAACCAGGCTCCATTAAAATTGGATTCGATTTGTCCACCAATCCAAATGAATATGTTGATAAGATGGAACTAATATCTTTATCATCAAATTCTTTTAATTCAAATGATGAAAAAGGTATTTCAAAAGTATCTTCATCAAAATTAATATACTCATATATCCCCCTTCCTTCAAATTTAGATTTAGATGAAATTTGAACATTAGATTTAATAAACTTATGATATTCACTTAGGGTATCTAAAATTAATTCTGCATTTTCAAGTGGTAATATTTCAGAATTTTCAAATATTGTTACCTGGCCTTTGTCTGGAATAATAAAAGCATCTGCTATCTGAATTTCGGGGACATCCTCAAGCAATAACGCTCTAGATTTAATATCAAACGTTCCCCTTGAAGATGTAAAGTTTAAATTATTAAAGTTTTCATTTGTAGAATAAAACTCTGAGGCCTCTCTACTATTATCAACGTTTTCAAACGTAATTTTTTGATTTGCAATATCCCAAAAAAGATTTGAAAAAGATGTTGTAATAGAAGAATAAGGTAAAATAAAATTTTCTATATCATAATATGATGAGGTTAAGCCTAATATATTTTTATCTAAATTATAACTTAAAGAAACATCATTAGAAACCAAAACTTCTTTAGAGGATTCATAAGGATTATATATTACACTAGCTTCTTCAGAAAAAATTTCAGATTTTGAATAACTAAAAGAATTAGATTTTAAAATTGCCCCGTCTGATAATAAAGTTCCTTCAGATATAACTTCAGAAGGAGACACAAAAACATCTCCATATATATATGATTTATTTTCATATGCTGATACTTTTGAGTTTTTTAATGAATCATAAATTAAGTGTAAGTAATCATCTTTGTTATTATAATACACAAAATCAACATTATTAATTTCCATAGTAGGAAACTGTTTTTTTACATTAACCATTTGACCATTTTTCATAAATCCTGTGTCCACATAACCTTGAATAGAATCAGGAAATAATCTAATTTTTTCTGAAAAAATAGATGTTGTTTTATATTGAAAATTACCATTCACATGTAATCCTGATGAATCCATTTTTAATATATTGTTGATAGTTACTTTATTATTATAAGCCGGCAAACCATTATTATCAAGCTCTTTTATAAAACCAAAAGAGTTATCGGGCATTGTTATAAGTTTTGCATCAAGGGGTTTTAATATATTGTTTGAATAAAATGTGCCATCAAACTCAAAATTCGGAAGACTTGCTTTATCTAGGCTATCAATCCTAAATTGAGAAATTGAAAAATAAAATGAACTATCATATTCTAAACCATACTCATCTGGCATATTAAAGTATACTCTAGTGCTTTTTGCTGAAATAAAATAAGGAAAGCTTGGTAACATTTTTAAAGAAGATTTGTTTTTAGGGTGATTAATAAAAAGATCTCCACCAATATTATATAAATAATTATAGTTGTCTATTGAATTTGTTTTAGATAATATTCTTAAAGTATCAATTTCTAATAGCTGAAGTTTAAATAAAGAATAATCAAATATTAAATCTACTCCCGTGAAATCAAACTTGCCAACAGAAATATTTCCTAGAGACTTAATATTTCTATTTTTTGATAATTGAACGGTTCCATCTTTTGGATAAACTATTATATTATTTTTCTTACTCAAAACTATTTCCTGAACTCCTTCAAAAAGCATTTCCTTTGAAACCAAATTATACTTCAAATTTCTAGAGTTTTCAGATAAAGATTCAAAATACATTTCGTCATAATCTGATTTTTTTAAGTGAGATAAAAAATAATGTCTTAATTTTGGAAGAACCTTAATAAGTCCGACTGAAGCATCATAAGAAAGAAATCCGTTTCTCCATAAATCTACAATACCACCCTCTAAACTTTTGGGTTTAAGTTTATAATAATACGCTAAATCAGGTAAATAAAAGTCTGTTCTTTTGGTTTTTTTATAATAACCATATACTACTTTTAAAATGTTTGTTCCCCCTAAATCTGTTAATGTATTAAGGTTATTATTAGAAAAATATTTTGATGAATAAACAGTTAATGGTCTTTGATTCGGGGCAATCAGAATTTTAAAATCCATATTGTCTTCGCCTATAACATAATTAAAAACATCCGCGTTAATCTCCACTTGGAAATAAGTAGAATAAAAAGGGGTTTGCTTTAAAGGACCATCAAGATTTAGCAACTCAATGTTATTTGTTTTAAGATTATAATTTAATTCTATTAAATAATGAAACAGGGAATCTTTATCGTCATAAAAACCAAAATATGTGCTTTTCGAATAGATTTTACTATCAGTAATTATAAATTCCTTTGAATTAAATTTTAAAAACTTATTGTTTTTCATCAAAACTTTTAATTCTGATTTTTCTTCACCAATACTTTTGGTTGATAATTTTGATCCTTCTATTGTAATTCCCGATTTGAAGCGAGTGTTTTTATTAATAATAATGGCATGGCGATAACCATTAGAATTAAATGAAAAATTATTAATTTTTTGAGAAATAGATTTAGAAGGCTTATACTTAAAAACCCCTGGAATATTTTGTGATTTATCAGTCTTCAAAACTACATCATTAGAGATCATTTCTCCTGAATTAACATCTATATTAAAACTATTAAACGCATAAGATGGAAATCCTATAAAATCAATCTTTATATTCCCATCTAATAAACCCGAAGAACCTTCAATTAAACCAATATCTAAATAAAAATTAAAAGAAGCTTTTTTAATATTAAAATCATCATTATTTGATTTAAAAGTTAAGTCGACACCAAAAAAAGTCAATACTAATGTTCCAAGAACTGTGCCATCGGCATTATATAAATTATAACTTGAAAAATCCTCTACACCTAAACTAATATTCTTTTGACTATAACTTATAATATGAGAAGGGCTATTAATAATATTATTGTCTATAATAACATTTATAATTTTTTTGAAATATATATTCGTTTTTTGTTTATTCTGTAATAAATAAACAAAATGATATTTAATAATATCTTCAAGTTTACTGCTTAATTTGAAGCTAGAATTAGAAATAATCTCTAGGTACTGTAGAAAAGAGATGTAGCCATACCTCTTTTTTATATTTAAAAAATTAATGAGTTCAATTATTATTTTTTTTTCTTCTTCGTTATATCTTCTATTCCAATTTGAAATACTATTTTCTAGTAGAACTTGCCTTTCGACCTCAATTCCATAAGAAGTGAATTCGAATTTAATGTTTTCAACAAAATTTTCGGTTGTATAAGGGTTTTGAGAATAAGAAGTAATAGAAAGCATGAAAATAAGACTAAAAATAATTTTAGTTATTATAATTTTCTTTCTCATATTAAATTAATTGAAAGAATTAACAATATCTATAAAATCCTGAGAGTTAAGTGATGCTCCACCAACTAAACCTCCATCAACATCGGATAAATCAAAAATTTGTTTTGCATTTAAAGCGTTAATGCTTCCTCCATATAAAATTGAAATGTTTTTTGAAATAGATCTTCCAAATTTTGACCTTATACCTTTTCTGATTGCTAAATGGATTTCTTGAATATCTTCTAAATCAGCAGTTTTTCCTGTTCCAATTGCCCATATGGGTTCATAAGCAATAATTACATTTTTGACTTCTTTTGTGCTGAGTTTAAAAATTGAATCTTCAATTTGATTCAAAACCTTTTTTATATGAAAACCTTTATTTCTTTCCTCTAATGACTCTCCACAGCAATAAATAGGAATCATGTTTTCTGCAACTAGTCTTTTAATTTTTTCTAATATTAAAGATTCTGATTCACCAAAAAGATCTCTTCTTTCACTATGACCCACAATTGTATATCTAACTGATAAGCTTTTTAACATTAAGCAAGAAACCTCACCAGTATAGGGTCCATCTATATTGCTGCTACAATTTTGAGCTCCAACAAATAACCCTTCAATACCTGAGCACATATTTATAATTGTACTTAAAAAAGGAAAAGGAACACATAAAATTTTATTAATAGATGTGTTATTATTCTTATTTAGATGTTTTAATATTTCAAAAGTGAGTTTTTTAGATTCATACTCATCTTTGTTCATTTTCCAATTTGCAGCAATGATTTTAGAACGCATGTAAATTATTTATTTTAAAAAGCAAAATTAGTTTATTTAATTTATACCTAAATAGTTTAATTTAAACGAATGCTTTCTTTAAATATTTTCCGGTTTTATTACCTTTCTTAGAAATAATTTTATTTGGGTATCCAGAAAAGCAAACTTCACCACCACCACTACCACCACCTGGGCCTAAATCTATTAACCAGTCAGCCTGTTTAATTAGATCTATATTGTGTTCAATAATTATAACAGAATTTCCAATATCAATAAGTTTTTGAACAGACTTCATAAAATTAGATATATCGCTATAGTGTAGACCAGAAGTTGGTTCATCAAAAATAAATAATGTTTTCTGAAATGATTTTTTATTTTCATCTACAAGGTATGATGCTAACTTTAACCTTTGAGCTTCCCCTCCACTAAGGGTGCTAGAAGATTGACCTAACTTTAAATAACCTAAACCAACATCATATAATGGTTGTAATTTTTTTATTATGTTATTGTTTTTTTGAAAAAAACTTAGGGCGTTTTCAATTGTCAAGTCTAATACATCAAAAATATTTTTGTTATTATACCTAACATTGAGTATTTTCTTTTTAAATCGTTTTCCTTTGCACAAATCACACTCCAAATAAATATCTGCCATAAATTGCATTTCCACTTTTTTAAACCCATCACCAAGACATTCTTCACAGCGACCACCATCAACATTAAATGAAAAGTCGGAAGGTTTAATACTATAGTCGTAATGCATAGCTTCTTTTGCATAAAGCTTTCTTATGCCATCATACGCTTTAATATATGTTGCTGGATTTGATCTAGAAGACCTTCCAATTGGATTCTGATCAACAAGTTCTATATTCTGAAGACTATCAACATCTCCATCAATTTTATCATAATTTCCTTCTTTTAAATATTTAATCTCAAGTTTTTTAGCAATTGCAGGATATAAAATTGATTTAATTAAAGTTGATTTTCCAGATCCACTTACCCCCGTAATAACAACTAAGCATTCTAAGGGTATTTTAACATTTAAGTTTTTTAAATTATTTTCATAAGCATTAATTATTTTAATAAATTTTGTAGTAATTCTTGGGAATGATTTGTAAAAACTCTTTTTATTAAAAATATAATCAGCTGTCGGGCCTTTAGTTAAATTAGTAATCTTATTAGTTTTTCCATTGTAAATAATCTCTCCTCCATTTGATCCAGCTCCTGGGCCAATGTCAATTAAAAAATCTGATGATTTAATAACATCTTCATCGTGTTCCACAACCAACACTGAATTCCCTAAATCTTTTAAAGAATTAAGAATCTTAATTAATTGACTAGTATTAAAAGGATGAAGACCAACAGTTGGTTCGTCTAAAACATATAATGAACCTACTAAAGAGCTTCCAAGTGATGTTGATAATTTTATTCTCTGAAACTCACCCCCTGATAAAGTGTTAACTTTTCTGCTTAAAGACAAGTATCCTAGTCCAATATTATTGATATAAGAAAGTCTAGTTATAACCTCTATTAATATTCTTTTGCTGGTTTTTTTTTCTTTTTCATTAAGTTTTAACCTTTCCATAAAACTCAGCACTTCATCTATTGGACTAATCACCAAATCTAATATTGATTTATTATTAATTTTAACATAATGCGCCTCCTCTCTTATTCCTGAACCAAAACAATTTTCACATTTTGTTTTGCCCTTATACCTTGAAGAAATTATTCTATATTGAATTTTATAACTCTTTCTTTCAAGGTATTTAAAAAATTTATTTAAACCCTTAAACGTTGCCTTTCCCTCCCATAAAATTTTTATTTCTTCTTTTGATAAGTCTGAATACGGTTTGTGAATAGAAACACCCCATTCTTTGTTATTTAAAAGTAAAGGTTTTAGCCAAACACTCATTTTTTCAGTTCTCCAAGGAGCAATACAACCTGAAATAATTGAAAGATTTTTATTTGGTATTACCTTTTTTTGATCTATACCTAAAATACTACCAAAACCACTGCATTTCATACATGCTCCATATGGATTATTAAAACTGAATAAATTAATTGTAGGTTCAACAAAAGTCATTCCATCTAACTCAAATTTATTTGAAAACTCTTTTTCTTTCCCTTCAATATTTACTGTTAAATAGCCACCCCCTTCATAAAACGCTTCTTTTGATATATCAATAACTTTAAATTTAAAATCTTCATCTAAACTATCAACGATGCCCCTATCAACTAAAACATAGTATTTATTAAAAGATTTTTTTGAATTAATTAAAGATTCTACTGTGTAGAACTCCTTATCAATTATTGCTCTAGTAAAACCCTTTTGTAATAATATTTCTAAGTCTCTTTTTTTGTTTTTTATATCAACCAATTTGGGTATTGATATATAATATTTAGAATTTTTTTTAGCTTTTTTAAAAAACTCATAAACATCAAACTTTGTTTGTTTTTTTACAATTTTTCCAGAAATAGGAGAGTATGTTTTACCTATTGTAACATAAAGAAGCTTAAGATAATCATAAACCTCAGATAATGTACCAACTGTAGATCTAGGGTTTTTATTATTTCTTTTTTGATCTACTGCTATTGCTGGCGATAACCCTTTGATATAATCAACACTAGGTTTGTCCATTCTTTTTAAAAATTGTCTTGCATAGGAGCTTAAACTTTCAATATATTTTCTCTGTCCCTCTGCAAAAATCGTATCGAAAGCTAAAGAAGTTTTTCCAGATCCAGAGACACCAGAAATAACAACCAGCTTATCTCTAGGAATCTTTAAACTTATGTTTTTTAGATTATTAACTCTAGCATTTTTTATTTCTATAAATTTTGGAGTTCCCATAATTATTTTTGATTTTTATAAATCATCTGTTACCTTTGAAAAAACATTCACTAAACAATACAATATGATATAGACCTCTACGTTACTAATAATAATAAATATTATGTTAAAAACGGAATTAAGTGATAGTTGTTTAGTATCACTATACATAAAAGGTAACGAAGAAGCTTTATCTGTCTTAATTGACAGGCACAAGTCTAGAATTTTTACAACAATTTATCTAATAGTTAAGGATAAATATGTGGCTGAGGACATTCTTCAAGATATTTTTATCAAAACAATCAAAACAATCAAAAACGGAAAATATAATGAAGAGGGTAAATTTTTACCCTGGATAATACGAGTTGCTCGAAATCAATCTATTGATCATTTTAGAAAAGAAAAAAGAAATCCTAAAATCACATTAGCAGATGGTTCAGATATTTTTAATTGTCTAAAATTTTCTGAAGATTTTACAGAATCAAAAAATTTATCTAAAGAAACAATCGCGTATTTAAAGTCAATTATTCACGGGCTCCCCGAAAAGCAAAGAGAAGTTTTAATTATGAGACACTATATGCAAATGAGCTTTCAAGAGATTGCAAAATCAACAAATGTAAGCATCAATACAGCCCTTGGAAGAATGCGGTATGCTCTAATAAGCTTAAGAAAAAAAATTAAAACCAAACAGATTGCCTATGAATAGAATTTCTACTCAACTTGATATAATAAGATATATCTACAAAGAATTAGAAGAAAAAGAAACTCAACAAATTAAAGACCGATCATATATTGATTCCAACACAAATAATCTAATAGATTTTTTTGAAGAAATTAAATGTGAATTAGATGGGGTTATGCTAACACCCTCTGATCGTATTGTTGAAAGTATAAAAAAACTTTCTTCAACTTTAAAAGTTACCAATAAAGATTGTGTTTAAGTGTTAATTAATTTAAAACTAACTTCTTTAAAACTGACTTTCTACCAACAGTACGTGTAATTATGTCTTTGTTTATATTCCAACCTCTTGCAGGAGAATATTCACGAGCATAATATATTATTTGTAGATGAAGTTTGTTCCATAAGATTTCAGGAAATATACGTTTTGCGTCTTTCTCTGTTTGTTTAACATTTTTTCCCGAAGAAAGCCCCCACCTATAAAGTGTTCTGTGGATATGTGTGTCTACCGGAAATGCTGGTACCTGAAAAACTTGTGACATGACTACACTAGCGGTTTTGTGTCCAACAGCAGGCATTGATTCTAATGCTTTAATATCACAAGGGACTATGCCATTATGATCTTCTATAAGTATTTTTGATAAACCATAAATGCCTTTAGACTTCATAGGAGAAAGCCCAACAGGCCTTATTATGTTTTTTATTTCTTCAATAGATAAGTTGACCATATCATACGGATTATCTGCCTTTTTAAATAAAATTGGAGTTATTTTGTTTACTCCTTTATCTGTGCTTTGAGCTGATAGCAATACAGCAATTAAAAAAGTATAGGGATCTTTATGATCTAAGGGAATATCAATTTTAGGATATAAATCTTCTAACTTTTTAATGATGAAACTAACCTTATCACCCTTTGTCATTTTATAAAGGTTTATAATTAGATTCATTAAATATCTCCATATAATTTTTTTCATATAATAAAGTTTCTAAAGATTTTTGTTTGTTTTTATTCATATAATCAGAAACTATTTTCCAGCCTAACCACCGCGCAATTCTACCAGGGTGTTTTGGTGAAATCTCATAAACACTTGGTCTTTCGTTAATGTATTTGTTTTTTATCAATTGATTTTTTTCAAAAAACAATTCGTTTTGAATAAAAAAACTATAAATAAATGCTTCTGTTTCCTCTATGGTTTTCCATTCTAAATCAGAATAACCTAAAATAATATTTTTTGGTGTGCATGGAATTAATTCTGAAATAACATAATATAGTTTTCCAAAAGCAATCATTTCGTTTAGTAATGTCTGATCATTAATGTCCATTATATTAAATTGAGAAAAATAAGAAGATAAAATAGTTGAAACAACAAAATCAGGAGTATATCTATCCAAAATATATATTGGTAAATCACGAGGTTTATAAATATTATCCTTACTTACAAAATAATCTATACCTACGTTAATTGTATCTGGGGTAACTGATATGTCATTATAGAATCCAGTTATTAAAACATTAATAACTGGATTTCTTTTTGTCTGGCTTGATTTATTATAGTTTGATAATGCTAAATTAAGTTCATTAAAAACTGTAGATAATTTAGGAAAATCATTTTTAACAGTTAAATAAAGACTATCATAATACTCATTACTTAATAAGGAATAAAGCTGATTTATTTTTTTTGTCGAATCTTCTTGTTCGTTTATTTCAAAAAAATTCTTTGAAATATTCTTATTTAATTTTAAAAAATCAATAAATTTTAACTTACTATCTAGTCCATAAAAATTAGAGGTTAGATCATTTCCAAAAACCTCTCTATTCTCACTAGTGATATTTGGGATTTTACAAGTTTGTTTTGAACAGGATAAGAGAAATAAAAAGGCTAATAAAAAAACCCTTATCATTTTTTTGTTTGTATTCTTTGATTATTGGAATCTAAAAACATGTATTCTTTAATTCCGATATTATTATCTTGCTCGATCTTAACCCACTTTCTATACTTCAAAAACCATTTATATTGTCTTGATAAAACACCTATTGTAAAATATGAATATAAATATGGGTGAACTACCAATACAATTTGTTTTTGATTTTGTTTTGTAAATAAATGTTCGAGTGTTTTCTCTATTGTATCTGCTGCTTCTGTTCCTGCTTGATCTAACTCAGCATCATCTTTTGATCCTTTTAATTCTTGACGGACCCTTTGTCTTGTTATTTGCATAAGACAAAATTTTGAAAGCGGAAGAATTGTATGTTTAGACCTATCCTCGCTCATTGCTTTTTTCATAACATCAAATAACTTTCTTTTATTTGATGTTTTTCTTAAGTCTATAAAATCAATTACAATAATTCCACCAATATCTCTTAATCTAAGCTGTCTAGCTATTGTTTCTGCTGCATCTAAATTTACCTTTAATGCAGCATCTTCTTGGTTAGAAACTTTACTTGTTTTTCCACTATTTACATCAACTGCGTGCAATGCTTCTGTGCTTTGAATAATAACATATCCACCATTAGATATGGACACTGTTTCACCAAATAATTCTTGTAATTGTTTTTCAATTCCATATACCTCAAACATAGGCGCTGGAGAAGAGTAATGTTTAACAATTTTTTCTTTTTTAGGCTCAAACTTCTTAACATAGGCTTTAACTTCTTTAAAAAGGTCTTTGTCATCCACAACAATATTATCAAAAGAAGAATTCAATATATCTCTTAATAAAGAAGTCGCTTTGTTGTCTTCTCCAATAATTTTTTCTCCTACCTTTGCTTTTTTAAGAAGTTTTATTCCTTCAGACCAAGACTTACTTAATACTTTAAGATCTTTATCTAACTCAGAAACAGATTTTTTTTCAGCAACAGTCCTTACTATTACCCCAAAGTTTGTTGGACGAATAGACTTAATTAGATTTATTAATCTAAATCTCTCCTCTCTATTTGAGATTTTTTTTGATACATTAATTGCATCAGAAAAAGCAACCAAAATAAGATGTCTTCCTGCCATTGAAAGCTCAGTTGTAACCCTAGGTCCTTTAGTTGATATTGGTTCTTTAACAATTTGAATCATTAATTCATCTCCTTTTGTTAAAACCTCATTGATTTTACCAAACTTATTTATTTCATCTAGTTTTTTAAAAGAATCTATAGTGGTGTTTTTACTTTTTCCTCTAACCTTTTTCACAAAGGTTTTAAGCGACAAAAATTGGGGACCTAAATCAAGATAGTGTAGAAAAGCGTCTTTTTCAAAACCGATATCAATAAAAGCTGCATTTAAACTTTTATTGATTTTTTTTACTTTACCTACGTATATATCACCTACGTTAAACTTAGTTTCTTCATTTTCTTGATGAAACTCTACAAGCTTTTTATCTTTAAGAAGGCCAATTCTACATTTGTCGCGAGTTGTGTTAATTAATAGCTCGCTACTCATAGTATGTTGGTTTTATTTCTTTTTATGTCTATTCTTTCTTAATCTCTTTTTTCTCTTATGTGTTGATATTTTATGTCTTTTTCTTTTTTTTCCGCTTGGCATAATAACAAACTTTATTAATTCATTAAAAAAATATTTAAATCTTTAATTAGCGTACTATCATTTAAATCTCTAACTATTTGAAACAGAGAATCTGCTTTATTATAGTCGTTTAGACCATAGTAACTAATTCCTAGCTGCAAATATGCCTTTTTATCTGATGAATCAATAGACAATATCTGATTAAATCTTTTTATTGCGTTTTCATATTGACCTGTCTGTAAAGATAAATCCCCCAAATAATGTATTGCTTCTGTGTTTTTAGGATCTTTTTCAACAATATCTCGAAGCATAAAAATACCTTCCATTGGATTACTGCTTTCTAAAAGACTAACAGCTGACTCAATGGATGTTGTTTTGGCAACGACATTCCCTTGAACATCATCACTCTCAACAACATTCTTTGGAAGCTGATAAAGTAAAAAAATTAATGCAAAAGCTATTATAAAAATAATGCCTTGTTGTTGTCTTGTCTTCATAAAAAAAAATTAATATATCTTGTTTTTTTCTTTAACCCTCTTTGAAAATTGTTTTGCTGGCTTAAATGATGGTATATAATGCGCCTCTAAAATAATAGCTGTATTTGTTGAAATATTTCTAGCAATTTTTTTAGCTCTTTTTTTATTAACAAAACTCCCAAAACCTCTAATAAAAACACCCTCTCCATCTATCATTGCATTCTTTATTGTAATAATAGTCGCTTCAAGTGTTTCTTGTACATCAGATCTGTCAATGCCTGTTTTTTTTGAAATTTGATTTATAATGTCTGCTTTAGTCAATTTATTTATATTTAATTATTATGTTATGGTTACTTTATTAATTTAATATAGACTATGATTAAAAACAAAATCTATGACCTTAGTTTTTCAAACCAATTAGTTAGTTGGTATCAAAAAGAAAAAAGAAATTTGCCATTTAGAAAAACAAAAGACCCTTATCGTGTATGGTTATCCGAAATAATTTTACAACAAACACAAATGAAAACAGGCTTAAAATATTATAATGTTTTCATTAAATATTTTCCAAAAATAGAAATTTTAGCTTCGGCTTCAGAAGAAAAAATATATTCACTATGGAAGGGCTTAGGGTATTATAATAGGGCCAAAAACCTTTTAAAAACAGCAAAATTAATTGTAGAAAAATATAATTCCCACTTTCCCAAAACATCAAAAGAGTTAATCTTACTGCCTGGTGTTGGAAAATATACCGCATCAGCAATAGCATCTATTTGTTACAATGAAAAAACGCCAGTTGTTGACGCGAACGTATATAGGGTTTTGTCTAGATATTTTAGGATTAAAAACGATATATCTAAAAGTGATGCTTATTGTTTTTTTTTTAACAAATCAAAAACTATTAGTAATAATGTAAAAAACATGGGAGATTACAATCAAGCAATAATGGACTTTGGATCAAAAATTTGTGCCCCAAAAAAACCACAGTGCACAATATGTTTTTTAAAAAAACATTGCCTTGCATACAAAAAAAAAGATGTACTTAACTTTCCAATTAAAAAACGAATAAACAAAAAAAAGAAACGCATATTTAATTATTGCATAATTGAAATGAACGATTTTTATTTAATACAAAAAAGAATAAAAAAAGATATTTGGATGAACTTATTGGAGTTTTATATGATAGAAAACGAAAATGTAAAAAAAGCACAAGTATCTCTTAAAAATAAATTTAAAAAATTCAAATTGTCACCTAAAATAAAATCCAAAAATCATAAAGGGGTACTTAGTCACCAAATAATAACAGCAAATTTTTTTTCAATTAAAATAACCGAAAAAGCTACATTTAAAGCAATTAAAAAAGAGTATAAACTTCAAAAAATAAAAAAAATTGATTTAATAAAATCAGCTACACCAAAAGTTATTGATAACTATTTGAAATCCGATACATAATGATTAATTTGTAGCTTATGGCTGGAGTTAACAAAGCAATTTTATTAGGGAATCTTGGAAAAGATCCAGAAGTTAGAAGATTAGATGATGGAAGGGCTGTTGTAAATTTTTCATTAGCAACCAGCGAATCATATAAAAACAAAGCTGGTGAAAGGGTAACAAATACAGAGTGGCACAACATTGTTTTGTGGACACCTTTAGCAGAAATTGCTGAGAATTATTTAAAAAAAGGGAGCCAGGTTTATATAGAGGGTAAAATATCTAATAGATCATATGATGATAAAGATGGGGTTAAAAAATACATCTCAGAGGTTGTTGGAAGAGAAATTAAGCTGCTTGGAAGGGCGCCTGAAAAACAAGAAACAGAAATAGAAAAACCTCAATCTCATGAAAAAAATGTGTCTAATGATGATGATTTACCTTTTTAATTAAATTAATTGGAAATAGAATTACCCAATCATATAGCATTCATCTATTTGTTTTTTCTTTTTATTAATAGTATTTCATTAGTGGGTTTTTTACAGGTTTCCTTATTATTTTTATTATTGATTGTTTCGGGTCTCGTTTCAGGTTCTGAAGTAGCTTTTTTTTCATTAAACGCTACCGATATAAAAAGCCTAAAGTCAAATAAAAAAAAATCTTTAAAAAAAATTCATGAACTTCTTAAAACTCCAGAAAAACTATTAGCAACAATTTTAATTTTAAACAACCTTATTAATGTTGCTATAATAACTCTTTCGGCTTATTTTACATGGAACACATATGGCAAAGACCCTCTAATATTTCTTATATTAACTATTGTGGTTACTTTGTTTATAGTTTTTTTTGGAGAAATTATACCAAAGGTATATGCCAATAAAAACAAACTATTTTTTGTAAAAATATCTTCAAAGATTATAATCTATTCGTTTTTAATTTTTAAACCTCTAGTCTACTTTTTGGTTTTTATATCAAAAGTTTTTAAAAAATCTCAAAAAAAAGAATTTTTAAAAAGCTCAAAAGAAGACTTAAATAATGCAATTGATTTAACAATGAGTAAAGCAACAACAAAAAACGAAAAAAATATTCTTGAGGGAATTGTAAATTATGGATCAATAAAAGTCAAAGAAATAATGCGATCAAGGGTGGACATAACCGCAATTGAAAAAAATGATTCTTTTGAAAAAATATCTAATCTAATAACAACTTCTGGGTTTTCTAGAATCCCTGTTTACAAAGAGACCATTGATAATATTGAGGGTGTTTTATATGTAAAAGATCTTATCCCATATTTAAACAAAAATAATTTTAATTGGAATCAAAAAATTCGACCTGCATTTTTTGTTCCTGAAAACAAAAAAATCGATATTTTATTTAAAGATTTTCAAGAAAAAAGGGTTCATCTAGCAATGGTAATTGATGAATATGGTGGGGTGTCTGGTTTAATTACGCTTGAAGACGTTTTAGAAGAAGTTGTGGGGGACATTAAAGATGAGTTTGATAACCAAGAGGATTTTATATATAAAAAATTAGACCCTCATACATTTTTGTTTGAAGGAAAAACCTCACTAAATGATTTTTATAAACTTTCTGAGTCGAACAAGTCTGTGTTTAAGAAAATAAAAGGTGAAAGTGAATCTTTGGGTGGGCTAATACTTGAAATAAATTCTAAAATACCAACAAAAGGAGATAAAATTAAATTTGATAATTTTATTTTTACAATAATGTCTGTTAACAATAAAAGAATAAAACGTGTTAGGGTATATAAAAAAAATAATTTGGAGTAGGGTTGTTTTGTTTTTGGTGAGTTATTTATTATTCGTAGCTTGTAATAAAAATTATAAACCAAAACCAAAAGGATATAATCACATAAGCTTTCCTATAGCTTCTTATGAAAATGTGGTTATTAAAAAAAAATATTCCTTTGAGAAAAATGTATTAGCAAAACAAAATAAAACTGATTCTTTAGGTTGGTTGAATTTAATATATAAAAAATATGGTGCTCAGGTTTTAATCACATATAAGCCTATTAATGCTTCATCAGAATTATCTAATTACATTAACGAGTCCTATAAACTTATAAGTCAACATAATAAAAAAGCATCATCAATTAAAGAAACTTTTATTAAAACCCGAAGGGGTAAAGGTGCTGTAATAATAGAACTAAAAGGCGACGTGCCAACCCAATTTCAATTTATAACTACAGATAGTATTAATCATTTTTTAAGAGGAGCTTTGTATTTTGAAACCGCTACAAAAAATGATTCTTTGGCTCCAATAATTGAATATATAAAAAAAGATATGATTCATATATTAAATACCTTGAGTTGGAATGAAGAGTGATTTTTTAAATAAAAAAATAGAGTTTATTGCTGGTGTTGGGCCTAGTAGGTCTGCTCTTTTAAATAAAGAAATTGGAGTTTTCACAATTAATGATATGTTAAATTATTTTCCCTTTAGATATGAAGATCGCTCTAAAATAAATCATTTGTCTAATCTAACCGAAAATAGTGTTGATGGTGTTTATTTGGTTCAAGCTCTAAAAAAAATAAATTCTGGGGTTTATAACCAAAAACGATTAACAGTTAAAGTTAAAGACTCATCTGGTTATGCAGACTTAATTTGGTTTAAAGGAGTTAAATGGATTGATAAAAAAATATTAATCGGTAGAAAATATTTAATTTTTGGCAAACCAAAAGTTTACAAAGAAACAATTTCATTTACACACCCAGAAACGAATGAATATCAAAAAGTTTCTTTAGGAATTAGACCCGTTTATTCCATAACCGAAACACTAAAAAAACGATATATCAACAATGTTTTTTTTAATAAAATAATTGCAGAAATCATAAAAAACATAAAACACAAAATTGATGAAAATTTACCTAAAAAAATAACTCAAGAAGCTGGTCTTCTTTCAAAAGAAAATGCCTTAATAAATATTCACCTCCCTAAAGATCATTCTATGATTAAAGCGGCCATTAAAAGGTTAAAGTATGAAGAATTGTTTTATCTACAACTTCAGATTCTTCTTTTAAAAAAAAGTCGATTAGATGCTTTTCCTGGATATGTGTTTAAAAAAAATATAATACTAAGTGATTTTTATAAAAATCATATACCCTTTTCATTAACCTCATCACAAAAAAATGTTATAAAGGAGTGTTATAAAGATATGTCATCTGGAAAACAAATGAATAGGTTGATTCAGGGTGATGTTGGAAGTGGAAAAACAATTGTAGCTTTTATGTGTATGTTGATTTCTATAGAGGGGGGAGGGCAAGTGGCTTTTATGGCACCAACAGAGGTTCTTGCTGAACAACATTTTCAGGGGATAAAAAAGTTTGCTAAAATATTAAATATCCAAATTGACCTTCTTACTGGATCAACTAAACAAAAAGAAAGAAAATTAATTCATGACCGACTAATAAAAGGGGAAACTAATATTTTGATTGGCACTCACGCTTTAATACAAAAATCTGTTGTGTTTAAAAGATTAGGTTTGGTTGTTATTGATGAACAACATAAATTTGGTGTTGCACAAAGAGCAAAATTATGGAGAAAAAAGCAAGAGTTTTATCCTCACATTTTAGTAATGACAGCAACTCCAATTCCAAGAACTCTTGCTCTAACATTATACGGTGATTTAGACGTTTCCACAATTAATGAATTGCCCACTGGTAGAATTCCAATTATAACAAGCCACCGGTTTGATAACTCAAGGTTAAAAGTTTTTAGTTTTATAAAAAAAACAATAAAATCCGGACAACAAGTATATATTGTTTATCCGTTAATTGAAGAATCCAAAAGCAAAGATTATAAGGATTTAATGGATGGTTATGAGAGTATAAAAAAATATTTTCCTAACACTCCTTTGGGTATTCTTCACGGAAGAATGAAGGCTGAAGATAAAGATTTTGAAATGAAAAGATTTGTTGATGGTAAAAGTAAAATTTTAGTTTCAACAACAGTTATAGAGGTTGGTGTGGATGTTTCAAACGCAAGTGTTATGGTCATTGAAAGCGCAGAAAGATTTGGTCTTTCTCAACTACACCAATTACGAGGAAGGGTGGGAAGAGGGGTTAACCAATCTTATTGTATTCTTATGACTAAGTATACGTTAAATGATGATTCTAAAATAAGAATTAATGCTTTAGTTGATTCTTCAGATGGATTTGAAATTGCTAATATAGATTTAAAATTAAGAGGGCCAGGTAATATGATGGGAACAGAACAAAGTGGTGTTTTGGATTTAAAATTCACAGACCTAACAAAAGATTCAGATATAATTTTTCAAACAAGAGTTATGGCTAAAGAAATTATAAAAAATGATCCTGAATTAAAAAAACAAAGCAATCAAGTTATCTTTTCATATATAAAAAAAAATAAAAAAAATAATATACAATGGAGTAGGGTTAGTTAGCTTTCAAATAATCTATCGCTAAAGAGGTCATTGTTTTTACACCCAAAAGCAATCCTTTATCATCAACATAAAAGTCGGGTGTGTGGTGGCTAAATCCTTTATTTGGATGGTCCCCATTAGGCATACCCCCTAAACGATAAAAAAAACCAGGAACTTCATTAGCAAAGTAAGAAAAATCTTCTGCCCCTGTGCTGGCTCTTGCTAAAACAGCATTGTTTTTTCCTGCGACTCTAATCAAAGTTTCTTTCATTTGTTTAGTTAATTTTAAATCGTTAAATGTTATTGGGTATGGCACCCCTAATATTAACTCAGCCTCTACTCTATTGCTTTTTGCGGTATTAAGAACTATTTCTTTTAGCCTTTCAAATATTTTGTCTCTCATCTCATAATCAAGAGCCCTAATTGTTCCTTCCATATATGCTGTTTCTGGAATAATATTACTTCTAATTCCAGACTCAAACCTACCTATTGAAACAACAGCCGCTTCATTTGTTAAATCAAGATTCCTACTAACAATTGTTTGTAAGTTATTAATAATTTGAGCTCCTGCCACAATAGGGTCTGCACCTTGCCATGGTTTTGACCCGTGCGCCTGACTTCCTTTTATTTTAACTTCAAATGATGTTGCGCTAGCTAATGTTCCTCCTGGTTTATATGAAACTGTATTAACTGGTAAATCTGAAGACACGTGTAATCCAAAAATAGCATCAACATTTGGGTTTTTCAAAACTCCTTCTTTTATCATCAATTCTGCACCACCCTCTTCACCTGCTGGTGGACCCTCTTCTGCTGGTTGAAAAATAAACTTAACTGTTCCTTTTATTTCATCTTTTAATTCTGACAAAACAGACGCAACTCCCATCAAAACAGCAACATGTGTGTCATGCCCGCAAGCATGCATAACGCCAACTTCTTTATTTTTATATATAGTTTTCACCGTAGAGGCAAATGGTATATCAACTCTTTCAACAACAGGAAGAGCATCCATATCAGCGCGAAGCGCTATTGTTTTCCCCTCCAAACTTCCTTTTAGAATAGCAACAACCCCTGTGTGCGCAACATTATTTGTGACATCTAACCCTAAGCTTAATAAGTGTTTAGATATATACTTTGCTGTTTCAAACTCTCTATTTGATAACTCTGGGTTTTTATGAATATGTCTTCGCCATTTAATAACCTCTTTTTCAATCTTATTTGAAAGTATTTCTATTTTTTTATCTATATTATTGCTCACAGAAATATTAGGGGATAATAACATTAATAACATCAAAAACATTCTCATAATACTTTTTTTAGTTGAATATATAATTTAAATATATGTTGGGATTAATCCTGCCTTTATTGTTAATTATTTTTTGTGCTTATATTATATGGAGGGCTGGGGATAGTTTTGTTGAAGGTTCAAATTATATTGGCAGAAACCTTCAAGATGGAGTTAAGGGGGCAACAATAAACGCTGTTGCTAGTTCTATGCCTGAATTGTTTATTTCAATGTTTTTTTTATTTTACCTACAAGACCTTTCTGGGTTTTCTGGTGGTGTTGGAACCTCTTTTGGTAGTGTTCTTTTTAATGCTTTAATTATTCCTTCGGTCTCTTTTTTGGGAGTTTTGTCTGTATCCAAAAAAACACATATTAAAATTTCAAAAAAAATAGTAATAAGAGATGGTGCTTGGTTGATTTTTGTTCAACTCTTATTGATTTATTTTATACAAAAAAAAGAAATAGGATGGTTGGAAAGTTTGATTTTAATTCTCATATATTGTTTGTATGTTTTTTATTTATTTAAAACCATGAAAGGGGGTCATAAAATTGACTATGAAGCTCCATTTTCAGAAAAAGAAAAAGTTTCTTTATTGTCTTCTTTTATAATTTTTGATTTAAAAAGAATGCTCCTTGGTAATAAAAAACTAAACACGAAAACAGCTTGGTTGATATTTACCATTTCCTCTTTGGTTATTGGTGTTGTTTGTTATTTTTTAGTTCTGGCTTGCGAGTGGCTTGGCAGTGAAAATTATTTCTTGCCAATATTTGGTGAGTTAACTGGATTGGGAATTCCATTGTTGTTTGTTGCTCTAATCTTTTCTGCTATAGGAAGTAGTTTTCCTGATTCAATTATTTCGTATAAAGATGCACAAAAAGGAAATTATGATGATGCTGTTTCAAACGCATATGGGAGTAATATTTTTAATCTATGCATAGCTTTAGGTGGTCCTTTATTTATATATACAATCTATAATGGAGCTATTTTTTTAACAGATGATTTGGTTTTTTTAATAACTTCTATTTCTTATTGGTTTTTGGGTTTGAATATTGTTTCAATATTAACTTATACATACGGCGATGGGGTAAATAAAGCGCGTTCTTATTTTTTGATATTTTTATATTTAATTTTTGTTTTGTTTGTTTTTTATAGCGCTTCTATTTGAAAGATAAAAGGTTGTTGGGGTTTTTTTATTTGTTTCTTTTACACAAATATGGTGGTTGTTTTAAGTTTCATTTTTTTTGGTTACTTTTCAGAAAAAATTAAGCTATGAAAAAACTCTACACGTCTGTCTTTTTTTTGATTGCATTACAAATAAATATTTTTGCTTCAAAAGAAAATAAAAACATCTTAATTAAAAGCATAGAAAAAAACATTTCAACATATAATAATGTCGCTTTAAAGATTTGGGATTATGCTGAGGTTGGATATAAAGAAGAAAAAAGCTCAAGAGAATTAATACAAATTTTAAAAAACAACGGATTTAAAATTACAGAGGATATTGCTGGAATACCCACAGCGTTTATTGCAGAGTATGGCGTTGGTAGTCCTGTAATTGGGATTTTGGGTGAATATGATGCTTTGCCTGGATTATCTCAAAGCAATAAACCAAAGAAAGAAACAAGAAGAGGTGTAAACTCAGGACATGGGTGTGGCCATAATTTGTTTGGTGTTGCGAGTGCTGCTGCTGCAATTGCAACAAAAGAGTGGTTAATAGAAAGTAAAACAAAAGGAACAATAAGGTTTTACGGTTGTCCGGCTGAAGAAGGGGGTTCTGGTAAAGTATATATGGTAAGAGAAGGGTTCTTTGATGATGTGGATGTTGCTCTTCATTGGCACCCATCAAGTAAAAACAGTGCTTCTGCGGGATCAACCTTAGCTAACAAAACAGGTAAAATAAGGTTTTATGGTACTTCCGCTCATGCCGCAGGTGCGCCAGAAAGAGGCCGTTCGGCGCTTGATGGATTAGAGGCTATGAATAATATGTTAAACATGATGAGAGAACACGTGGAAGAAGAAAGTAGAATCCATTATATAATAACCAAAGGGGGAGACGCCCCAAATGTTGTTCCAAATTTTGCAGAAGGATACTATTATGTTAGAAACCCAAACCCTGAAGAGGTTAGAAAAATGTGGAAAAGAGTTGAACTTTGTGCAGAAGGGGCTTCTGTTGGAACCGAAACAACTTTTGGTGTTGAGGTAACTGGTGGTGTTTATAATATTTTACCTAATGAATCACTTCAAAAATTAGTTCACAAAAATCTAAGTGAGGTTGGTGGTGTTTATTATAATGAAGAAGAAAATAATTATGCCGAAACATTAAGCTTAACTTTTGGTGAACAAAAAAAAGATATATTATTAGCTAGAACTATCGAGCCTTACGAGTTTAGAAAATCAACTAGTGGTGGTGGATCAACTGACGTTGGTGATGTTAGTTGGGTTGTTCCTACTGTTGGTTTTAGTACAGCAACCTATGTCTCTGGAACCCCTGGGCACTCTTGGCAAGCAGCTTCATGTACCGGAACAAGTATTGGTCTAAAAGGAATGTTAAATGCAGCAAAAACTCTAGCTTTAACGAGTTATGATCTTTTTAATAACCCAAATATTATAAAAGAGGCTACAAAAGAATTTAATAAAAAAAGGGGGTTAGATTATAATTATAGCCCTTTAATTGGTGATAGAAAACCGGCTTTAGATTATAGAAATTAAAACAAAACAAAAATGGAAAACAAACAAAAATTATCTTTAAAAAAATTACTGACATGTGTGGTTGTTATTTTTTTTATTATAAGCTCATGTTCAACAAAATCGAATAAAAACAACGCTGTTCTTTCAGTAGAAACAGCCAACATTATAAATAATTTTTATGGAGACGCTTTAGAGTTCAAAGAAAGTTATGGTCTGCTTTATGATATATCCAAAAACGTAGGACAAAGATTAAGTGGTTCTGAGGGAGCAAAAAAAGCTGTTGATTGGTCAAAAAAAGTTATGGAAGAGTATGGTTTTGATAGTGTTTATCTACAAGAAGTGATGGTTCCGCATTGGGAAAGGGGTGATTTAGAAGAGTGTTTTTATTATATTGGTGGAGAAAAAACAAACCTAACAATATTAGGGGCGGGAGGAACTGTTTCTACACCAAAAGAAGGTTATACGGCTGAGGTTGTTGAGGTTAGTTCTTTAGATGAGGTTGAACGTTTGGGGAAAAAAGTTATTTCTGGAAAAATAGTTTTTTACAATAAAGGCTTTAACCCAAGGTATATTAATCAGGGAGCCTCTTATGGTGCCGCTGGGTTCCAAAGAAGAGAGGGTGCAATTAAAGCGTCTGAATATGGTGCTGTTGCTTCGGTTTTTCGTTCTTTATCATCAATAGAGGATGATATTCCACACACAGGAGGGATGTCATATTCGATAGATTTTGACAGCATTCCACATGGGGCTCTTGGTGTAACCTCATCTATTAAACTCTCTAAAGCTTTAGTTAATAACCCAAATTTGAAAATAACTTTAAAATTAAGTGGAAAGTGGTTTCCTGATGCTTTATCTCATAATGTGATTGGAGAAATTAGGGGCTCTAAAAATCCAGAAAAAATAATAACAGTCGGTGGTCATTTGGACTCTTGGGATGTTGGAGAAGGCGCCCATGATGATGGTGCGGGTTGTGTTCATTCTATTGGAGCACTTCGTTTGTTTCAAAGACAAAAGATAAAACCAAAAAACACAATCAGGGCAGTAATGTTTATGAATGAAGAAAATGGATTAAAGGGAGGTAAACAATATGCTGTTGTAGCAAAAGAATTAGGTGAAAAACATATTGCAGCAATCGAAAGTGATGCTAGCGGATATGTTCCTCGTGGATTTGGTTTTTCTGGAAGTGATTCTCAATTAGAAAAAATACAAAGTTGGTTGGGTTATTTTGATAAAAACACAATTTCTTATTTTTCTAAAGGTGGTGGTGGCGCTGATATTGGTCCTCTACACCGCTCCATGGGAACCCCGATGTTTGGACTTAATGTTGATGGACAAAAATATTTTGAAATGCATCATACAGAAAAAGATGTTTTTGAATTAGTTAACGCTAGAGAATTAGAATTAGGTACCGCGTCTCTTGCTTCTTTAGTTTATTTGATAGACACATATGGCTTATAAATTTTGTGTTTGTTTTTTGTTTTTTTTCTTCTTAAAAACAAGCGCTTATCCCCACACGGTATATGTTAGTGTGTGTGAGGTTTATATTGTTGAGGGCAAAATGATATTTTCTATTCGTGTATTTAAAAATGATGTTTTTGATGCTCTAAAAATAAAAAAAGAAAGTTTTGAAAGTGGAAAACAAGAAGAAGATAGGGTTATAAATTATTTAAAAAACTCTTTTTCTGTAAAACTAGATGAAAAAAACAAAACCCTATCGCTTGATCAGTTTCGTTATGAGGGAGATGGGTATACCGAAACAATAAATGTAAAGTTTAGCTTTATTTTTAACACAAAAACAAAAGGAGTTTATATTAAAAACAATATTTTATTTGATTTTATTGATGAACAAATGAACGTTGTTAGTTTTAATGTAAATAACACAAAAAAAACCCTTACTTTCAAAAAACCTATTACAGAACGGTGGATAAAAATATAATTCATGTTTTGGTGGGGTCAAAAAACCCCACTAAAACCAATGCTGTAGAAAAAGCTTTTAGTGTTTTGTTTAAAAAAAACAAAATTATAGTGAAGGGAAAAAGGGCACCTTCAGGTGTTTCTGATCAACCTATGTCTGAAAAAGAAACAAAAAAAGGAGCCTTTACTCGATTGCGTTATTTAGAAAAAAAATATTCTGCTGACTTTTATGTTGGAATTGAAGGGGGTGTTGATTATGATGAGGGAACTATGGTTGCTTTTGCTTGGGTATACACCTCAAACAAACTTTTGTTTGGTAAAGGAAAAACCGCAATGTTTCAAATCCCAAGAGAAATCCAAAATTTAATTGAGGGGGGTGTTGAGTTGGGTGAAGCTGACGATATTGTTTTTAAAAGAAAAAATTCTAAAAGCAAAGATGGTGCTGTTGGTATTTTAACTAATAAAAACATAACTAGAACAAATTATTATAAAAATGCGGTTATAATGTCTTTAATTCCTTTTTTTAACAAAAATTTGACCTTTTAATTTTGTTGTGTTTTTTCAACAAACCCTTGAATTAATTTTATTTTATTATTTGTTGGGGTTTCATTAAAATAAAAATACTTGTTTTGACTTGCTGTGTTTTCTAAAATCAAAATTGTTTGTGTCTCATGTTCGTTGCCCATAAAAGTTTCTAGTTTATAAATGTTTTTTAATGTTGTTGTTGTACCAGAAACAAACCTTATTATATATTTAATGCCATTTGAAAAGTAAAACCTATAGTCTTCTTTTTTTTCTACTTCTTGTGTTTTTTTATTAAAAAAAGAAAGTATTTTTAGTTTTGTTTCTTTTGTGTCGTTTTTGAAAACAAGACCAACTTTTTCATTTGTTAATTTTGGTGCGATTTTTATTTTTGTAAATTTTTTAATATTAATATTATTTAAAAATTCGGGTTTTGGGGAAAACAAAAAGGTTGTTGGGGTGGGATTAGATTTTGTTATTTTTTCTTTTATTAATTCAAAAGAATTAACACCAACAAAAGAAAAAGTACCTTCTGATTCTTTAATTTTACCGTTTGTTTTGTCAAAAACAAAAAAGTTAATTTTTTCTTCTTTTTTTTCTATTTGATAAAACAAAAAAACATCTACCCCCCTAGAAATAAAATAATTTAAAAAATTTGTTTGAACTTCTTTAGAAATGTAAAAATCATCATAATTAATGTAAGAGATAACATCTATACCTAAGCTGACAAAATTTTTATGTGATTCGTTAATTGTTTTTTTAACGTCTATGTTTTTGTTAAAAGAAAAAAAAACAATTGTTTTTTTACCAAGGGTTTTATCAAAAAAATCATCGTTTATATTGATTTTTTTTGAAAATAAATTTTTTTCTATTTGCCCCTCTGTTTTTGTTGACAAAGCGAACAATAAAAAAAGGAGAAAAAAACTCTTCTTTATCATTTGTTTTTATTTATTAATAACTTTATTAGAAAACATTTTAAACATAAATATATTGTATTAAAAGGAACTATAATTCACTTTCTTGATTTAAGGTTTCTATATTAGCAGTAAACATCTTGGTGTAATGATTGATAAGCTAAAAGAAATTAAAAAAAGATATGTTAGTGTTGAAGGGGAACTTTCAAAACCAGAAACTGTTTCAGATATGAAGCTTTACACTTCCTTAAACAAAGAGTATAAACGTCTTGGAAAAGTTGTTTCTGAATACGAAAAGTATTTGTTGATCATAAATGGGATAGTAGAAGCAAAAGAGATTATAAATAAAGAAAAAGATGAGGAGTTTAGGGATTTAGCCAAAGCAGAGTTAGAATCTCTAGAAAAACAAGAAGAAAAGGTTGAAACAAAACTAAAAGAGCTACTCATACCAAAAGACCCTAACGACGAAAAAAGCGTTATTTTTGAAATTAGAGCAGGGGCTGGTGGTGATGAGGCTGCTATTTTTGTAGGGGATTTACTTAGAATGTATCAATTATATTCTGAAAAAAACAAATGGACTTTTGGTGTTTTAAATTATAACGAAGGTTCTTCTGGTGGTTATAAAGAAATTATTTGTTCAATAGAGGGTGAGGATGTTTATGGAAAACTAAAGTTTGAGGCTGGAACACATAGGGTTCAGCGTGTGCCAGAAACAGAAACGCAAGGTAGGGTTCATACCTCTGCGGTGACCATTGCGGTTTTGCCTGAGGCTGAAGATGTTGAATTAGAAATTAACAATTCAGACATTAGAAAAGACACGTTTCGTGCTTCTGGTGCCGGTGGTCAGCATGTTAATAAAACCGAGTCGGCTGTACGTTTAACCCATTTACCAACTAATGTTGTTGTTGAGTGTCAAGATGGTCGATCACAACACGCAAATTATGATAAAGCGATGAAGGTTTTAAGATCACGCCTATATAATATGGAGCTCCAAAAAAGAGATGCAGAAATTGCAGGACAAAGAAAAACCATGGTTGGTTCGGGTGATAGATCAGATAAAATTAGAACTTACAACTATCCACAAGGAAGGGTAACGGACCACAGAATAAACCATACGGTTTATAACCTACCGGAGGTTACCTCTGGTGACTTGTTTTCTTTTACTGAAAAACTAAGAATTGCAGAAAATGCTGAGAAAATGAAGGTTGGGCGTTAATGGTTTTTCAAAAAGAAATTTTAATACCTCCCAAAAAAAGAGGGTTCCACATAATATCCTCTTCTGTTTTTTCTATACTCCCAAAACTCACAGGCATTGTACATGTTTTTATTAAACACACCTCAGCAAGTTTAACCATTAATGAAAACGCAGACCCTTCTGTTAGAGAAGATTTTGAAACTCATTTTAACCACTTGGTTTCTGAAGAAAAAAAACACTTTAAACATACACTAGAGGGGTTGGACGACATGACATCACACATTAAAAGTAGCCTTTTGGGGTCTTCTGTTTCTTTTCCTATTAAAAAGGGTGTTCCTTTGTTAGGAACTTGGCAGGGGATATATTTGTGTGAACATAGGAATATGGGTGGTCCACGAAGATTAATAATAACAACTTATGGAGAACTTTAAAATTATTTGTTTGTTTTTTTTGTTTTTTACTTTTGGTTGTAACCAAAAAGATGCGGCTTATTATAATTATAATGTAGAAGAAAAAATAAAATCTCTTGGTTATATTTTACCTAAGCCAAATGCCCCTGTCGCTAATTATGTTTCTGCTGTTAGTTTTTCTAAAAACAAAAATACAACGTTGGTTTATGTTTCGGGAACGGGGCCCAAAACAAAAGATGGTGTTTATATAACAGGTAAGTTGGGTGATGATTTGACTGTTGAGGATGGTTATGTTGCCGCTCAAATTACAGGGTTAAACATACTTGCTGCTCTTAAAAAAGAGGTTGGAGACCTAAACAAAATTAAACGGTTTGTTAAGGTTATTGGTATGGTTAACTCTACACCTACTTTTGAACAACAACCTGCTGTTATTAATGGTTTTTCAGATTTTATTGTTGAGGTCTTTGGAGAAAGAGGTAAGCACGCAAGGTCTGCTGTTGGTATGGTCTCTTTGCCTAGTGGTATTGCTGTAGAAATTGAAGTTGTTGTGGAGGTTAAAAACTAGAGCTTTTCAAAAACACCACAAACCCCTTGCCCACCACCAACACAAGCTGTAACTATTCCATATTTTTGGTTTCTTCTTTCCATTTCATTTAATAGTTGTATGGATAACTTAGCTCCTGTCATTCCTAGCGGGTGACCTAACGCGACAGCACCACCATTAACATTCACAATATCTCCATTAAGTTCAAGTGCTTTAATTACAGAAAGAGCTTGAGCCGCAAAAGCTTCGTTTAGTTCTATTTGATCTATTTCGTTTATATTAAGCCCGGCTATTTTTAATGCTTTTGGCACAGCTTTGGCGGGTCCTATACCCATAATATTTGGTTCTACACCTGCTGTTGCATAAGAAACCATTCTGGCAATGGGTTTTAAATTAAGCTTATTAACCATCTCTTCAGACATAACAACAACAAAAGCAGCGCCATCAGACATTTGAGATGAGTTTCCCGCGGTAACTTGGCCATCAACCTTGAAGGCTGGTCGCAAATTAGACAAAACATCAAGGGTTGTGTCTTTTCTAGGCCCTTCGTCTGTATCAAAGCACCAAGATTTGTTTTCTTTTTTCCCCTCTTTATTAACAAAAACCTCCTCAACATTTATAGGTACTATTTCTTTTTTAAAAAGGTTTTTTTCTATAGCCTTTGTTGCTTTTTTGTGAGAATTAAAAGAAAACAAATCTGAATCTTCTCTTTTAATATTATATTTTGTCGCAAGCTTTTCTGCTGTTAAACCCATGTTTAAATAATAATCTGGGTTGTTTTCTGATATGTTATAATTAAGAGCTGATCTATACCCCGTCATCGGAACCAAGCTCATAGACTCTGTTCCCCCAGCAATAACACACTCGGCGGATCCAGCAATAATTTTTGCACAAGCTAAATGTATAGCTTCGAGGCCGGAGCCACAATACCTATTTATAATAAGACCCGGCACATCTTTAGATAAGCCAAGAAGAGATATGTATCTAGCCATTTGCATACCTTGTTCTGCCTCAGGAACGGCGTTTCCAACTATCAGGTCATCCACTTGTTTGTTTTCTAAATTATTTGTTTTCTTTACTAGCTCTTTTATAACAGTTGCTGCCAAATCATCTGGCCTAACAAACCTTAAACTTCCCTTTTTTGCTTTCCCAACAGCAGACCTTAATCCAGAAACTATATAGGCTGTTCTCATATTAATTTCTTAAAGGTTTTCTTTTAAATAAAATAGAATGCATTCTTTCTAGAGTTTTTGGTTCCCCAAGAAGGCTAATTTGAACTTCTCTCTCCAAATCTAACAAATACTGTTCTGTAACAAGTGTTTCTTGGGTCAAATCCCCACCCGAAATAATGTAAGCTAATTTTTTTGCTAAAAACTGATCATACTCCGATATATAAGAGCCTTGTTTCATTGTTTCAATGCCGGCATTAAACATTGCTATCGAAGTTCTTCCGTGAACCTTAATATCTTTTTTTCTGATTGGCATAACATACCCATAAGTCAGCATGTTTAGTATTGTGTTTTTTGCGTCTTTTAAGAGGTTTTTTCTGTTTGCTGTAAGTTTATCAGATCTTTTTATATAGCCTAAATTTTTTGCTTCAACAGCAGAAGTAGAAACTTTTCCTTGAGCAATTTTCATAAAACCATCCATAAGTGCATTTAGCTCTGGGTCTCCTTTTTTATAGTTTTCGGAAATCCTCAATACCACCTCTTTTGTTCCGCAGCCCGAAGGAATCAAGCCAACTCCCATTTCTACCAAACCCATATATGTTTCGTTGTGTGCTTGAATTTTGTCCGCATGTAAACTAAGCTCACAACCACCACCCAAAGTAAGACCTGAGGTTGCGGCTACAACCGGAATCGAAGAATACCTTATCCTCATAACGGTGTTTTGAAAAGAGGTAATTGCATAATCTATTTTATCAAAATCTCTATTTCCTGCCATCATAAAAAGTTCACCTAGGTTTGCTCCAGCAGAAAAAACATCCGCTTCATTTCCAATTATAAGTCCCTTAAAGTCTTTTTCGCAAGTAGAAATTGCTTGATTTATCCCAATCAAAACATCCTCACCCATTGTGTTCATTTTTGTATGAAACTCTAAATTTAAAACACCCTCTCCTGTGTCATAAAGTGTTGATCCGTTATTTGACCAAACGATGTTGTTTTTTTTGAAAGCGTCTAACAAAACCAACCCTTCGGCTCCAGGAATTTTTGAATATTTTTTGTTTCTAATATCATAATATTCTTTTTGTCCTCCTGAATATCTATAAAAATTATTTATACCAGAGTTTAACATTTCCAAAACCCACGCTGCTGGGTTTTGGTTGTTTTTTATCATTAATTCCGTGGTTTTTTTTATTCCCAAAGCATCCCAAGTTTCAAATGGACCTAACTTCCAACCAAAACCAGCACATATAGCTGAATCTATTTTATATATATCGTCACTTACTTCGGGTATTCTTAATGAGCAGTAGCGAAAAGAATCATAAAATGTTTTTCTATAAAAATCACTGTATTTGTCTTTTGAATTAATTAAAAACTGAAGCCTTTCTTTTAAGTTGTCTATTTTTTTTGCCTCTTTTATTAATGGTGATTTTATTTTTTCTATGGTTTTGTATTCTAAGGTTTTTGGGTTTATTTCTAATATTTCTTTTTTTCTTTTTTCGTTAATTGTTTTTTTATAAAAACCTTGTTTTGTTTTGTCTCCCCAAAAGTTTTTGTTGTATAGTTTCTCTACCATTAACGGTAGTTTAAATTTAAATATAGACTCATCTTCTTTAAGGTCTTTTTGTAAGTTATTTGCTACGTTAACGGCGGTGTCTAACCCAACAACATCCATTGTTCTAAATGTGGCAGATTTAGGCCTTCCAATTAACGTTCCCGTTAAAACATCTACCTCGGAAATTCCTAACCCCATTTCTTCAACAGAATGAATAGAGGACATTATAGAATATATACCCAACCTATTTGCTATAAAGGCGGGTGTGTCTTTACATTCTACCGTTTCTTTTCCCAAAACAACAGATCCAAATTTTTTAAAAAAAGAAATTATTTCTTTATTTGTTTCTTTTCCTGGAATTATTTCTAATAATCTTAAATATCTTGGTGGATTAAAAAAATGAGTCCCGCAGAACATTTCTTTAAAGTTTTCAGACCTCCCTTTTGAAATCTGGTTAATAGGTATTCCTGACGTGTTTGTTGTTATTATTGTGTTTTTCTTTCTGTGTTTTTCAATTAAATCATATACTGTTTTTTTTATATTTAATTTTTCAACAACAACCTCAATAATCCAATCAACTGAAGAAACCTTGTAAATATCGTCATTTAAATTTCCGGTTTTAATTTTGGATTTTAACTTTATATTAAAAAGAGGTGAGGGTTTAGAAATAATAGCATTATTAAGAGAGTTTTTTACAATTCTATTTTTTACGGTTTTGTCTGTTAATTTTTTTCCTTGTTTTTTTTCTAATTCGTTTAGTTCTTTTGGGGCTATATCTAAAAGCAAAACATCTAATCCAACATTTATTAAATGACAAGCTATTCTAGAACCCATTATACCGGATCCAATAACAGCAACTTTTTGTATATTTATTTTATCCATATTTTTTTTTGGAGAACAAGAATAATAAAAATTTAATGATTAATAAAAGTCTAATGGTCTAAATAAATAAGTCATTATATATTATTAATTCTTTATATAAAAATAAAAAATTATTACTATAATGTTTATATGTTTATATCTTTTATTAACAAAAGAAGAACAAACAAACAAACAAACAAACAACTGAAAACCAGTGATTTAAATTTTTTAATAAAAAGAAAAAAAAATAAATGTTTATAATAAAATGTTTATATAATCTTAATAACCAAAACGCCAACAAAAAAAATGTTTTCAACAAAATTTAAACACTATTTAAAAATTAATTATTAAATCTTCAATTGACCAATTTGAACGAATTTCTATTAATTCTTTATAATATATTATTTCTTCTGATCCTTTATCTTTAAGTATACTGCCGTAATCCCATTTCTTATTATTATTAATGTCTTTTATTATTTTTATATAATATTTACCGGGCTCTATATTCTTAAAAAAAAAGAGGTTTTTATTTAAAGCATTGGAATATGATTTTTCTTTATTTTCTGACACTAGTTGAATAAAATAAAAACCAACCATACCCTCAACCCTTCCTGATAAAGAACCATAATACTCATTACCCCTAAACAACAATTCTTTTTTTATTTCTTTTAAAGTATCTTTTTCAACAGAAATAACACCTCCCCTTTTGATAAATAAAGTTATTCGGTCTCTTTTTATTTTTTTATAATAATTTTTAATAGATAAGTAGATGGAGTCGTTATCAAAAAACAAACTATCTTCTATATGTTTGTTTTCAATCCCCTCAAGATAGCTTTTAAGTGTATCTTGAACCATATAAAGACTTATTTTGTTTGAAGTAAAGCTTTTGTTCCAATTTGTTTTTATATAATAATTTTTGGAGGGGTATAGTGTGGTGTCAGCATAAAAAGAAATCCCAAATAATGATTTGTCAACCGGCTTGGAAAAGTTCAATTTTAAACAAAGAGTATCGTCTAAATCTACGCGACCATTAGAAAGATAAGAGCTTTTGAAATCAAAAGACCTTTTGTTTTTTTCATTAAAAAAAACAAACAAAGAATCAACCGTGCTATTTAATAAAGAATCAAAAGCCTCAACAACAATAAAAACAGAATCCTTTAGACTTTTGTTTTTATAAAACCGAACCAAATTGTTATCGTTTAAACTAAAGTTGATGTTGTTTTTGTTAAGTATGTTTATTTTTTTTACTTTTTTAGAATAAGAGAGCTCATAAACCAAACCACGTTCTCTTTTTCTCTCTAGTATTAATGGTTTTGGATCTTCTTTAAATAAAGGAATTTTAATATCCGAAATAAAAGAGTCAATAGACTGAACCCCTGGTATATAACCAAACATTTCTTTATTTGGGTTTGTTGTAAAATTCCCGTTTTCATCTTGAAAAGCATAAATTTTGTATTTACCAACCTTTATGTTTTCTATATAAAAACGCCCATCTTTATCTGAAAAACTAAAATAAAGCGGTTTTTTTAAAAACAAAGGAAGGCTATCTTTGGCATCATAAAGAGCAACCAACACACCCTCAATAAATTCATTTTTTAAAGGATCATAAACGGTGCCATCAACAAAAGAAGAGTCAATATGAGGTCCTGTGCTAAAAACCAGTCTTGTCTTTTTTGCTGGGTTTCCTTCTGTCACATCCTCAACACCATCAGCAAAGTTTAAAATGTAGGTAGTGTTCTTGTTAAAGATGGAGTCAAAGGTTAAAAAAAGAGTGTTTTTTTTGAATTTTAGATCAGGTTTATTATTAAAAAAAGGAGAAACAATCAACTTTTGAGATAGGCTTGAGGCATCAATTCTTTCGTCGAACTCAAAATAAAAAACACCCTTATTATAGTTGGTTGTTTTGTTTGAGGGTTCAGAATACACCAAAACAGGAGAAAGAGTGTCTTTAAACCCACCCTCAAGCGGGCTTATTTTTGCACAGCTATAAAAAAGAAAAACAAAGAAAATATATAAAAAACCCCTTAGCATTTCCGCAAAATATAAATAATACTTGAATAATTTCCTGTAATTAACGCTGATATATTTGAAACCAAACCCACTATAAATCCAAAAAGATAAGAAAAGGGACTTTTTTTATACTTTTCACTTAACATAGACACATAAATAGAATCTAACAACAGTGGCTTTTCTTCTATAATTTCCAATTTTAAGTATTTAGAAAAACAAAAAAAACTTTTTCTATTAAAATGAAATAAATGTCTAGGCACATCATACCCAGCCCAATAATTTTTATAATAAAAGTTATCGTATGAATTGTTGTTTGGCAAAGCTATAGCCATGAGGCCTCCTTTTTTTAACAAACCAGAAAGTTTTTTAACTGTATTGGCGGGGTTGTGTGTATGTTCGAGGACGTGCCACATGGTTATCCAGTCGTATTTATTATTTAAATACCCATCTGTGTTTACAGTTCCCTTTGCGTGAGTTTTGTTTATAGGTTCGTAACCCATAGAAACAAATCCTTTTTGGTTTGAATATTCAACAAAAGATCCAGCTCCAGACCCATAATCCAACAAACTGCCCATATGGTGTTTTTTTAAAACCCCAACCTTATAATAATTATTGATTTTTTGAGAAAACCTGTATAAAACCCCCCATAACCCCACTGAAGTATCATATGAGTCATATTTATTTAAATTATAATACTTTATTATTTCGTTTTTTTTTGGTCTCGGGCTTGTAAACAAAACTAAGCACGAATTACACCTTGAAACTCCAAATTCTTTATTTGAGAAAGCGTGGTCGTTTATTTTTGTTTTTGTTGTAACATTTTTTGAGCCACAAATTACACAGATGCTTAATTTTTCCATTATTTTTTAAGGTAAACCATTAATATAGACACATCAGAAGGAGTAACCCCGCTTATTCTTGATGCTTGCCCGATTGATGTAGGTTTTATTTTTTGAAGCTTTTCCCTTCCTTCTGTTGAAAGGGATGCTATTTTATTATAATTAAGGCGTTGGTTTATTTTGCTTTTATCAAGCCTCAACATTTTATCTACAAGCTCTTGTTCTTTTTTTATATAGCTTTCGTATTTATATTTTATTTCAACCTGCTGTATGGCGTGTTCGTTTTTTAACAACCTCGACTTAAAGGCGGTTTTCTTATTTTTTATTAACCCCGAAAGCTTTACGTCTGGTCTTTTTAGCAAAACACCCAAAGTTCTTTTTTCTGTTATGGTTGCCGAACCAACACTCTCAAGGTATTTGTTTATTTCTTTTGGTTGAACTTTAGTTTTTTCGATCACACTCTTTAGTTCTTTAATTAGTTTAAGTTTTTTTTCTACAACAATTAACCTTTCTTTTTTTGCAAGACCGATTTCTACACCCTTTTTTGTTAACCTTATATCTGCGTTGTCTTGTCTCAACAAAATTCTATGTTCAGCCCTAGAGGTAAACATTCGATACGGTTCATCTGTTCCTTTATTAATTAAATCATCAATTAAAACACCAATATAGGCCTCAGATCGAGATAAAGTAAAATCCTCTTTTTTATTTATTTTATTATGGGCGTTAATTCCTGAGATTAACCCCTGGCACGCAGCTTCTTCATAGCCTGTTGTTCCGTTTATTTGTCCTGCAAAGTAAAGGTTTTTTATAGGTTTTGTTTCCAGTGTGTTTTTTAGTTGTGTAGGCGGAAAATAATCATACTCTATTGCATAACCAGGCCTAAACATTTTTACTTTTTCAAACCCAACTATAGATCTTAATGCTTTTAATTGAACATCTTCTGGTAATGATGTTGAAAACCCATTAACATAAACCTCAATAGTATTCCAACCCTCTGGTTCTACAAAAATTTGGTGTCTATCTCTTTCAGCAAACCTAGTAATCTTGTCTTCGATTGAAGGGCAATACCTTGGGCCCACACTTTTTATTCTACCATTAAACATAGGTGATTTTTTAAACCCACCCTCTAATAATTTGTGTGTTTTTTTGTTTGTGTATGTTATATGACAGCTTTTTTGTTTTTTTATTGGAGTTTTTGTTGTAAAGGAAAAACAAGCTGAGTTTTTGTCTCCCTTTTGTTCTTCCATTTTTTTATAGTTTATTGATCTTCCATCTACCCTTGGGGGTGTTCCTGTTTTCATTCTTCCAGACTGAAACCCCAAACCCTCAAGTTGTTCTGTTATACCTTTAGAGGATCGTTCAGCGGTTCTACCACCACCAAAATTTTTTTCACCCACGTGTATTAATCCATTTAAAAACGTTCCGTTTGTTAAAACTACTGCTTTACTTATTATTTCAACTCCTAATGCTGTTTTTACACCAATAACCTTATTTTTTTTTATCAACAAGCTTGTTACCATTTCTTGCCAAAAATCAATATTTTTATTTTTTTCTAAAGCCAAACGCCACTCTTCAGCAAATCGGAGCCTATCGCTTTGCGCCCTAGGCGACCACATAGCGGGTCCCTTAGATAGGTTTAACATTCTAAATTGTATCATCGTTTTGTCTGTTATTATTCCCGTTAGCCCCCCTAAAGCATCAATTTCTCTAACAATTTGACCCTTTGCAACTCCGCCAATAGCTGGGTTGCAGGACATTTGCGCAATAGTTCCCATATTCATTGTTGCCAACAAAACCTTAGACCCCATGCTAGCTGCCGCCGCCGCCGCCTCACATCCAGCGTGTCCAGCCCCAACGACAATCAAATCATATTT
>TARA_B110000438_G_scaffold92534_1_pt1 | contig 88941 bp, 82 predicted proteins | sample TARA_B110000438 | Tara Oceans TARA_B110000438 (sample SAMEA4398413) | marine metagenome | biome: Polar Biome; feature: [MES] marine water layer (ENVO:01000295) within the mesopelagic zone...; material: water (ENVO:00002006), including particulate matter (ENVO:01000060) such as...... | reverse complement strand
AAAGAAGAAGTTAAAGAAGAAGTTAAAGAAGAAAAGAATATATCAATTGAATCCATAAAAATACCTGAAGTTGATGACTTATTAAATGATGAAAGATTAAAAGCCTCTCCTTTAGCAAAAAAAATTGCTGAGGACAAAGGTATAAATCTTAAAAATATTAAAGGTTCTGGAGATGGTGGAAGAATCATTAAAAGAGACATTGAAGATATTGATGAAATCTCTGTAAATGAAAATTCAACTTCAATTAGTTTACCTAATATTATAGGTGAAGAATCATTTAAAGATCTTCCTGTAAGCCAAATGAGAAAAACTATTTCCAAAAGGTTATCTGAAAGTAAATTTACTGCTCCTCATTTCTATTTGACCATGGAAATAAATATGGATAATTGTATAAAAGGAAGGAAGAAAATCAATGAAACTTCAGATGTTAAAATATCATTTAATGATATAATTATTAGAGCATCTGCTGCTGCGCTTAGAAAACACCCAATGGTTAATTCAAGTTATTTAGGAGATAAAATAAGAACAAATCATCATATCCATATTGGAGTAGCAGTTGCAGTAGAAGATGGTTTACTTGTTCCTATCATAAGATTTGCTGATAATAAATCTTTATCTCATATTTCTTTAGAAGTAAAAGATTTAGCTAGTAAGGCGAAAAATAAAAAATTACAACCTAATGATTGGGAAGGAAATACATTTACGATATCCAATTTAGGAATGTTTGGAATAGATGAATTCACTGCAATTATTAATCCAAATGACTCATGTATTCTAGCAGTTGGTGGAATTAAACATACACCTATTATTAAAAATGGTGAAATTGTTCCTGGAAATATAATGAAAGTAACTCTTTCTTGTGATCATAGAATTGTGGATGGAGTTATGGGATCATCATTTTTAAAAACACTTAAAGAATTAATTGAAGACCCTATAAAAATTTTAGTATAATATGAAAAAAATGAAGTCTACTACTGTTTGTGCAGTTTTAAATAATAATAAAATAGCAATTGGTGCTGATGGTCAAGCTACAATGGGAAATACTATTGCTAAAAGTAATGTAAAAAAGATCAGAGTTCTTCAAGATGGAAAAATACTTGCTGGATTTGCTGGATCAACTGCTGATGCATTTACCTTAATAGATCGATTTGAAGAAAAATTGAATAAGTATGGTGGAAATATGAAAAGATCAGCAATTGAATTAGCTAAAGACTGGAGAATGGATAGGTATCTAAGAAGACTTGAAGCAATGATGATAATTGCTAATAAATCTCAAATATTAATTGTTTCAGGTACTGGAGATGTTCTTGAACCAGATAATGGTATAGCAACTATTGGTTCTGGAAGTATGTATGCACAAGCCGCTGCAATTGCCTTAAAAGAAAATAATTCTAAATTAACAGCAGAAGAAATTGTAAAAAAAAGTCTTACAATTGCTGCAGATATCTGCATTTATACTAATCATAACATAATTGTTGAAAAAATAGGATAACCTTTTTCTATAATTCCCTTAACCAAATATTTCTAAAACTAACGAGGTTGCTATGATCTTGTAATTTGATTGGTAACTTAGATAAGTGAGCTTTATATTCTGGATAACCAATAAATTTTGTATAGCCTTGTATTTGAGAGTTATTTTGAATTAAAACACCATTATGAAATACAGTAATATATGCTGGTGATTCAACTCCACCATTTTCATTAAAAACTGGAGATTTAAATATTATATCATATGTCTGCCATACACCAGGTTTTTTTGAAGCATTAACCAAGGGACTATGTTGTTTGTATACACTACCAGCTTGTCCATTAGAATAAGTCCTATTATCATAAGAATCTAAAACTTGAATCTCATATCCAGTATCCCCATCTTCGGTATTTTCCATAAAGTAAACTCCACTATTACCTCTATTTTGACCATCCCCCTCAATTTTAACTGGAGACATAAATTCTACATGTAGCTGACAACTACCAAAAGCCTCTCTACTCAATATATCTCCTGTTCCAGGTTTTACAGTAAAAAAACCATCTTTAACATCCCAATTTACAGGCTCTCCATTTTTATGAACCCATTTATCTAAATTTAATCCATCAAATAAAATAATTGCATCTGAAGGTGCATCTCTGAAGGAATTTCCAGGATTAACAATTTTTGGTTCAGGATCCCAAATTTCAGTTACTTCCCAAGCTGTCATTTTAACATCTTGAGAATAAATAATTCCAATCGTCAGAAAATATAATGGTAATAGAATGGTGTTTTTCATTTTATATAGTTAATTAATTTCAAACTCAGTAATTGATGAGTTCTTATCCAAGTTACTTACTTTTAATTTATACTTTCCTTTCGATAAATATTTTTCATCATTTTCATTATATAAATTATTTTCAATAAAATTTAATCCGTAATCTAATTTAAGTTTTTCATTATAAATCACTTCGTCATTACTAGTAATAGCTAAATCTATTTCCTGATCAGAATCAGAATAAATAACAAATTGTATTGAGGGTTCTATAGTTTGACCAAACCAATTTTTTGATCCCCATCTAGATGAATACTTAACATTATCTAAATCATAAATATACAGTGTATTGCCCAATACATTCTGATCTAATTTTTGAAGTACTTCAATATTCGCTATATAAATTGATCTACCATGTGTTCCAACTATTAAATCATTTTCTCTTGGATGAATAACTAAATCATGAATAGGAGCATTAGGTAGTCCTCCAGAAAAAGCAAAAAATGAATTTCCATAATCTAAAGAAGCATATAATCCATGATCCGTACCTACATATATAAGTTTTTCATTATTTAAATCTTCAATTATAACATTAACAGGTTCATAAGGTAAATTATGACCAATTTTACTCCAATTAAAACCATAATCTTCTGAAACATATACCATTGACTCAAAATTATCCCACCTATAACCATTTAATGATAAATAAACTCTCCCTTCTTTAAATTTTGATGGATATATTCCACTTACCCACATTTTAGTAGGTAAAGAACTACTAATATTTTTCCATGTGTAACCACCATCTTTTGAAACATGAACTAAACCATCATCACTACCAACATAAATTAATCCATACTTTAATTCCGATTCAATAATAGTAGTTAAAGTTCCATAACTTACATTACCTTTAATACCTCCATTTGTAAGATCATCAGATAATGTTTCAAAATTATTTCCTTGATTTAAAGATCTATGAAATCTATTAGAACCCATATATAAAATATCTTGATTGTGACGAGATAAATATATTGGAGATTCCCAATTCCATCTATATGGTCTTTCACCTAATTTATGACTTGGAGTTATTCTTTTTCTCTCACCCGTTCTAGTATTTATTCTTGCATAATTTCCAAACTGTGAACCAGTATAAACTGTTTCATTATCTCTAAAATCTATTTCTGTTTGCATACCATCTCCTCCATATATTGATTTCCAAGGATATTGACCTGAGCTATGCCATCTTAAACTTGACTGATAGTCTGATGGTCCCATCCATACACCATTATCTTGAAATCCTCCATAAACATTATATGGGTCATTCATATCAATATTTATATCATAAAATTGACCTACAGAAGTACTATTATGCTTCATCCAATTCTTACCATCATCATATGAAATATTCACACCTCCATCATTTCCTGCTATAAGATGACCTGATCTATTAGGATTTACCCATAAAGCTTGATGATCCCCATGCATATTATCAAAGTCTATAGATTCCCATGTTTTTCCAAAATCAATTGATTTTAAAAGAGGAACACCTAATACATATAATTTTGCTGGATCTTGAGGATCTACCCTAATTTCTCCAAAATAATAACCATAAGAAAAGTAGAGATTACTTAACCCACCCTCCTCATTTACTTTCTGCCATGTTATTCCATAATCTTGAGAAGAATAAACTTCAGCACCAATTACAGGAGTGTCATAAAGCAAACTATTTGAATCTTCTAAAAATTCAACTAAAGAAATTGGATCAATACTTCCATCTGTGACTAATTTTTTTATTTTATCAGATTTATATTCAGAAGGAAATCTATTTGATCTAAGAAAATTATTTAATTTTTCATCAGATAATTTTAGAAAATCACTAATTGAAATATCTCTCAACATATCTTTAGTAATATCATCATTATTTTGTTCAGAAGAAGTAGAAGCTTTTCTATCCTGATTATCTAAGATTGCATATATAATATTTGGATTTGATTTTGATATATTTAACCCAATCCTTCCAGTTCCCTCAGTATCAGGAAATCCACTAGATCCCCCTGATATCTCTTTCCAATTTTCACCACCATCTACTGATTTAAATATTCCGGATCCAATTCCTGAACCATCAAAATTCCAAGCCATTCTCTCTCTCTCCCACATTGCTAGATAGAGAATGTCAGGATTAGATGGGTCAATGATTAAATCAATTGCACCTGTCATATCGTTGATAAAGAGAGTATTTTTCCATGTAACACCTCCATCTGTTGTTTTATATAAACCTCTATCCTTATTTGAAGAATATAAATGACCTAATGAAGCCACCCATATAATATTATTATCATCTGGGTGAATTATAATTCTACCTATATGATGAGATTCTTTTAATCCTATATGAGTCCAATCTTTTCCTCCATTAGAAGATTTGTAAATTCCATTTCCAGAATAAGAAGATCTACTTGAATTCTTCTCACCAGTACCTACATAGATTATATCATTTTCCCAATCAACCTCAATATCTCCTATTGTAATCACCATCTGATTATCAAAAATGGGGTTAAAGCTATTTCCATTATTTATGGTTTCCCATAATCCTCCAGATGCATATGCAACATAAAAATGAGATGGATCATTTGGATTAACTGACAAATCAGTTACTCTTCCACTCATGACTGTAGGACCTATATTTCTGAAATTAATATTTTTTACTATAGAATTTTCTTCTAATTGAACCCTATTTAAATATCCTTTAAATCTTTGATCATTAATTGTTGCTAAAGGATAATTAGGTTTTTTATTCTTTTTTTGAGAGTAAGCATCATTTATAAAAAATAATACTAATAATAATTTTAATATTTTAATCATTGGGTTAGGTTTGAATTAATTGTTTATTTAATATTTAATTTAAAAAAAAAAATTGCAATTATTCTATTTATCAAATATTAATTCATGTTATCTATCAGGAGATGAATTTATTCATTGTATTAAAGTGCTTAGAAAAAAAATTAATGATATAATAAGTATAACTGATGGGAAAGGAAATATTTTCTCAGCAAAAATCACTGAAATAGAAAAAAATAAGTGTTCATTAGATATAATTTCCAAAATAAAAAAAATAAAAAAAAATAAAAAAATACACATAGTTGTTGCACCCACAAAAAGTTTTAATAGAATGGAATGGATGGTTGAAAAACTAACTGAAATAGGAGTAAGTGAAATATCTTTTATTTATTCAAAAAATTCTGAAAGAAAAAATATAAAAATAAAGAGACTTGAAAAAAAAGCTATTTCAGCAATGAAGCAATCTAATTCTGCTTTTAAGCCTATAATTAATGATATTATTTCATTTAGTGATTTTATAAAGAAAAAATTAGACTATGAGGGAAAATTTATAACTCAGATTAAAAGTAAAAAACTATTAAAAAACTCTCTTATTAAGATAAAAAAATCAATATTAATTATTGGTCCAGAAGGTGATTTTGATGATAATGAAATTAAAATTGCAAAATCAATGAATTTTAATTTGGTTTCTTTGGGAACTAATGTTTTAAGAACAGAAACCGCTGCAATAGTATCTTGCTCTACTATAATTTCTTAAAAAAATATCTAGAAATAAAAAAGAACCCACTAGGGTCCTTTTTTTTTTGATAAAATCTAATAAAAACCTTAGATTTAATGAGGCTATGTGATTCGCCTGGGCCTCGAACCCAGGACCCCATCCTTAAAAGGGATGTGCTCTACCAACTGAGCTAGCGAATCAACTTATAACACTAAGTGCGCAAAAGTAAAAAATGTTATTGAAATTACAATAGTGTGAATTAATAATTTCAAAATTGTTAAATTATAAAATGAATAAAAACTTATATATAATACTTATATTTTTAAATATTTCTATTAAACTATTTTCACAACAACCTTATTCACCTCTTGTAAATTCTTATAAAGAACACTTAGATTTAAAAAACAAAAGCCACCTAAATCTAGAATGGATTAGTTTAGGTCCCGTTTTAAATTCAGCTAGAGTTGAAGCAATTCAGATAGATGAAAAAAATCCAGGTACAATGTATGTTGCATTTGGATCAGGAAATCTATGGAAAACTATTAATAATGGCATATCATGGAAACCAATATTCAATGATGTACCCTCACTAGGAATAGGAGATATTGCTCTTTCTCCATCTAACCCAGATGTAATCTATTTAGGAACTGGAGAAAGCTTAAAAAAAGCAAGAAATTTTACTATGCCTGGAACTGGAATATATAAATCAGTAGATGCAGGTGAGACTTGGATGCATATAGGATTAAATGATTCTTGGCATATTGGTGAAATATCAATTCATCCAAAAAATCCAGATATAGTTTATGTTAGTGTACTTGGACATTTTTGGACTTCAAATGAAAATAGAGGTGTTTATAGAACAATAAATGGAGGTAAAAGTTGGGAGAAAGTTTTATATATTGACGAGAAAACAGGATCAATTGACATAGTTGTTTCACCATCCGAACCTAACATAGTATACGCATCAATGTGGGAAAATTTTCCTTCAATAAGTGGAAAAAACAGCAGCGTATATAAAAGTATAGACAGTGGAACAAATTGGAAAAAAATAAATAATGGATTACCATATGGCAATAAAACAGGAAGAATTGGTTTAGCAGTATCTTATTCTAATTCTAGTAAGATATATGCTTTAGTTGATAATTTAGCAAATGAAAGAAATAATGCAGCTGAAGTATATGTATCAATTGATGGTGGAGAAATATGGAAAAAAACTCATGAAGAGAATTTATTAATATTTCCAGGAATTGGATGGTATTTTGCAGATATATATGTAAGTCCAATAAATGATGATGAAGTTTATGCATTAGGTGTAAGAACTGCAAAAAGCTCCAATGGAGGTAAAAACTTTAAAAATATAAAAGGAGATGTTAAAAGATTAAATCCTAGTGCTGCAAAAGGCCTCCATCTAGATAATTGTGAACTCTGGATAAATCCATTAAATGATAATCATATTGCACTGGGAAATGATGGTGGTTTATTTATAAGTTATGATAAAGGAAAATCTTGGCTTCATTATAATAATATCCCGGTTGGTGAATTTTATGATATTGAAATTGATAATCAAAACCCATATAATATTTATGGAGGAACTCAAGATGATGCTACAGTATATGGACCTGCTGTAGAATGGAACAACTTATTTACTGATAAATGGAAATATTTATGGATAGATGCTTGGGATGGAGGTGATGGATGTATAACTCAAGTCGATCCATCAGATCCTAATACTGTATATTTTAGCATGCAAAATGGAGCTATTAGAAGAAAAGATATGATTAAAGATTATTCTTTATCTATCAAACCTAAATTACCAGATAACATCAATGATAATTTAAACTATAATTTTATTACACCATACTTTATTTCAAATCATAATCACAAAACACTGTATCACGCAGGAAACTATGTTTTCAAATCTGAGAATAGAGGTGATACATGGAAATTAATCAGTAATAATCTTTCTAAATCAGAATTTAAAAATAAAATTTCTTTTTCAGCAGGTGCTATAGCTGAATCTCCTATTGAAAAAGGAGTTATATATTATGGTTCCGATAGAGGTTCATTTTGGGTTACTAAAAATGATGGGGAATCTTGGAAAGAAGAATCAAATAATATTGAAAATAATTATATAAGAAGTATTTCACCTTCAAAATATAAAAATTCAAGAGTTTATATGTCCATGACAGGAATAAACTATGACGATTTAAGTAATTATATTTATTTATCTGAAAATTATGGGAAAAAATGGGAAAAAATATCATCAAACCTTCCAAATGAACCAGTAAATATCGTAATAGAAGATAATAAATATGAAAATATAATTTATGCTGGAATGTATAGAGGTGTTTATATCTCTTTAGATAGAGGTTTGAACTGGATGATTTTAGGAAATAATCTGCCTATAGCAAGTGTTTCAGATATAGAGATACACAATGAATCAAATGATATGATAGTATCAACTCATGGAAGAGGTATATACAAAATAAATTTAAACCCGATTCATAATTATTTCCTAAATAAAAATTCTTTAAAAACTGATAAATTATTAAATATTGAAAATGGATTTTTGCCGAAATTTAATGATACTCATAAAGAAGCTATAATTGATACATATGAAAAATTGCCTATTACATTTTACTTAAATGAAGACAAAGATTTTAATCTTAAAATAGTTCATAATAATAAAACTATATGGGAATTAAATTCAAATGGAAATTATGGAATAAATCAATATAGATGGGATTTAATTATAAAAAGAGTTAATAATCAAAATCCATATTTTATTCATTTTAATGAATATATTTTACCTGGAGAATATAAGATGATCCTAAAAACTAAAGATTCAACTTCAGAAAATATTTTTAATATATATGAAAAATAATATTCATAAAATTATATTAATAACATTAGGTTTTTTTCTATTATCAGTAAACGTTTATTCTAATAAGGATTTAAATAAAGCTGACTCCTTATTTAATCTAAAAATATATACTGAAGCTAAAGCAATTTATGACAGTCTCTTTTATAAAGAAAATATGTATTCAGAAAGTATGATTTTAAAAATGGCATTAATAGAAGAAGGATTAGAAAATTATGAAAAATCAATTTATTATTTGTCAGTATATCAATCAATTAAAAATAATGAATCAACAGAAGAAAGAATTCTAAAAATTGCAGATAATTATAATCTTAAAGGTTATAATAAAAGTGACTCTGAATACTTTATAAATAATTTTCAAAAAAATAGACATCTAATAATAATTAGTCTTTTAATATTAGTAATATTAATTTTCATATTTAATGTTGTTAGAATACTAAAAAATAAAAAACCCCCTACTCTTAAAACATTTTTCTATGCTTTAATAATGCTCCTTATTGTTACAATCAATATTAATTTACCAAAATATGGGATCGTTTATTTTGATAATACATTTATAATGGAAGAACCATCATCAGGTGCTGATGTTTATAAATTAATAAAAAAAGGAGATAAAATAAAAATTACAGATGAACTTAGTGTGTGGTATGAAGTAAAATTAAATAAAGAAAAAAAATATATTAGAAAAAAAAATATTAAAATAATAGATTAATAATTCTTTAAAAGAGATTCATTTTCATTTAAAATTTCATTGTAGGAAAGATTATCTGCAAGTTTTGGAAACCAATTTTTTATTAGATGAGCTAACTTACCTCTAAATGTAAAGATCAAATCTCTTTTTTTAGATATTAAACCATTAAAAATCTTATTAGCCACTTCATCTGATGACATCATTTTTTTATTATCTCTAGATGATTTTCCTTCTTTTATTCCAATGCTTGATAAAGTATTCTTTCTAAAATTACTTACAACATATCCTGGAGATGCAACCATTACGTGAATACCTTTATTTCTTAATTCTAGTCGTAAAGAATCAAAAAACCCTTGTATTGCATGTTTAGAAGATACATATGCAGAACGTGTAGGTGTTGCAATAAACCCATTTAATGAAGAAATAGCTATAATTGAACCTTTAGATTTTATAAGATGAGGAATAGAATACTTAACAGAATAAACTGAACCAAAGAAGTTTATTTTAAATAATTTTTCAAATACATTTAAATCGATATTTTGAAATATAGATCTAACTGATATTCCAGCATTACATATTAAAACATCAATTTGACCAAAATCATTAATAGCCATATTAATCATTTTTTTAATATCTTGATGTTTTGAAATATCATGCGATATATAAGAACACTTAACACCATTATTTTTAACATTAGAAGCTACATTTTCCAATCTTTTTTTATTTGTACCTCCTATTAAAATATTATAACCCTCTTTTGAAAACTTATATGCAAGTGCCTCACCAATTCCTGATGAACCTCCAGTTATTACAACAACTTTATTTTTCATGATATAAATATAATTTATAAAAATAGTTTATTTTCGTATTAATAAACAACAACTAAAATGATATCCGATATTATTAATGAATTAGGTGAAAACCGAGAAAGCTATTTTAATGCTGGTTCACCTCCAATTTTCTCAACCTCAAATTTTTTATTTGAAAAAGTTGATGATATGAGAGAAGCTATGATTGCCAGTAATAACAAGCCATTTTATACTCGTGGTCATAATCCAACTACAAGAATATTAGAGAAAAAAATTGCAGCTCTTGAAAACACAGAATCAGCAATTGCATTTAGTAGTGGCATGGGAGCTGTTGCTACAGGAATTTTATCACAATTAAAAAGTGGTGACCATATGATATGTATTAAAAAACCATATATTGGAACCGATAAGTTTACAAATCAAATTTTACCAAAATTTAATATTGATGTTACATTTATAAAAGGGAAAAATATTTATGAATTTAAAAATGCTATAACAAAAAATACTAAACTAATATATTTAGAAAGTCCAAATTCATGGACTTATGAAATGCAAGATTTAGAAAAAATAGCTGATCTAGCAAAAAAAAACAATATTATAACTGCAATTGATAATAGTTATTCATCACCCATAAACTGTAATCCTAGTAAATGGGGAATTGATATTATAATTCACTCAGTAACAAAATACATTGGAGGTCATTCTAATGCAATGGGAGGAATTGTATGTAGTTCTAAAAAAATAATAGATAAAATTTATGATTGTGAATATACATTACTTGGAAACGTAATGTCTCCATTTAATTCATGGGTTTTTATTAATGGACTAAGAACTTTAAAATTAAGAATGAAACAAGTAAGTGTATCTACACCTAAAATAGTTACATTTTTAGAAAATCATCCAAAAGTCAAAAAAGTTATTTATCCTCATAGTAAAAACTTTGACCAAAAAGATCTTGTAAAAAAATATCTAAAAAAACCATGTGGTCAATTCTCTATTCAATTAAAAAGTGAAAGTAAAAAAGAAATAGAATCTTTTTGTAATAAACTTCATCACTTTAAAATGGCATGTTCATGGGGTGGATATGAATCATTGATTTTTCCAGAAATAGCTAGATATGATTCTTCAAGCGAATATTACAATGACACAGAATTTTTACCAAGGAATTTTATCAGGTTTTATATAGGATTAGAAGATGAAGAAATGCTTATAGAAGACTTAAAAAAAGCTCTTAGTTAGATCGAACTATTCTACCATCCTTTATCACTAAATTAATATTTTGAAGTAAAGATATATGCTTTAAAACATCTCCCTTAACAGCAATAATATCTGCTTTTTTACCTGGTGTTATAGTACCTACTTTATTTGAAACACCCATCCATAAAGAAGGCCAATAAGTAGCAGCTCTAATAGCATACATTGGATCAATATCAAATTCATTAACCCAAATATCTAATTCATTCCAAGTAGATTGACTATGAAAAGTAAGAGGAACACCACTATCGGTACCAATCATCAATATCACACCAGCATCTAATAATTGATTAATTTTTGCTTTTAATGTAGGTCTTCTTAATGGAGTTAATTGGTAGTAAGGAAGTCTGTCAGGATACCTAAAAGAATTCTTTATATCATTTATTATAGAATCAGGTAAACCTATATGCCAAGAATTATTATCTAAAGATTCCATATTATCTCTTATGTATTCATAATTAAAGAGTGGAGTGACTGTTGGGGTCCAAAATAATGGTCCTAGATTCATCTTAGCAGTTCTCTCTTTAATCATTTTCATAATATCCTCTGGATATTTTGGTGCACTAGATAAACCTGTATGTTCAAAATTATCTACATTATATATTATTCCTCTTCTTATTTCTTCAGGTCTATGAGAATGAGCAACTACTTTTAAATTTAATTTATGAGCTTCATCAACAATTGCTTCAACTTCTTTGAGTGTCATTTCATCCTGATCAATTAATTTTATAAAATCAACTCCTGCCTTATGTAATTTTCTTATTTTTTTTCTAGCATCATCTTCACCATCTACTCCCCACCTATATAACTCTGTATTAGGATATGGTTTGTGCTGAATAAAAGGTCCCGACACATACAAGTTTGGTCCCTGAATTAATCCATTTTTAATATTTTCTCTAACCTGAATTGCATCATCTAATGCTGATCCACAATCCCTAGCACTTGTAATACCAGCTAATAATAATTGTTTTGCAGATGAAGGCATAATAACATCTTTAAAAATGTTAGAATAAGTTCCATGCCAATGTGAATAATCAGTATGTCCATTAATATCTAGATGAACATGCATATCCCATAATCCAGGTAAAATAGACATTCCTTCCGTTGAAATAATCTGAGCATCTTTAGGTATTGGTAAGTTATTAACACTACCAACAGCTTTTATTATATCATTTTCAATAATAATTACGCTATTCTTTATCGGTATAGATCCATATCCATCAATTAATGTTCCTCCAACTAAAGCTTTTATATTAATAGAATAAGAAAAATATGAAAATAGGTAAAAAAATAAAATAAAAATTTTTTTCATTTAAGAAACTATTTAAAAATTGAAATAGCTCCTTTATATTCTGATAATGTATATTTTATAAAGTAATAATATACTCCAGGAGATAAATCTCTTCCGTCCCATTCAAAATTTCTATCTAATGAATTATAAACTTCAATTCCAGTTCTATCAACAAAAGATATATATTCAAAATTATCATCACAAGCATCTAAAGGTAGATTTTGAGAAGGATCTAATAAACCAGAAAGAGTATAAGTATCATTAATACCATCTCCATTAGGACTAAATGCGTTAGGAGGAGTGAATCCAAATTCATCTACATTTGGTTTTCTAACTAAAAATTTAATTTGTTTTGTAGATGTAGAAAAATATGGACAACTATTATCCGTTACTCTAAAAGTTAAATTATATCCTTTAGTTGAAAAATCAGAAGCTAATGATTCACAATTTGGAAACCATGTTAATTTACTTGAAGTCTCTCCTGTTCCAGAAGATGATGCAAAAGAGAATTCCCCTGGTAAAGCATCAGAAGTTAACTCTAATAAAATTAAATCATTATCAGAATCTGAAGCACTTATATCAACTTCAAAAAATCTATTTACAATAATTTCATATTCATTCTCATTATTTATTAATGGTTTTGCATTATCGTCAATATTAATATTGATAACAAGTTGAATTGTATCAGCATTAGCATCTTGACAAAAATCTATATCTTCTGTTATAAAGTTTATTTTATATTGATTTGTTCCATCGTATGGAAAATCAATACACTCAAAATCTATTAAAAATTTTCCTTCTACGTGACCCACTAAAGGACTAATAGCAGTAAAACTTGAATTAATATCTGGTAAACTGAAGTCAATAGGGTCAGCAACTAAAGTTAAAGTATCATTATCAGCATCATCAGCAAAAATATCTAAAGAGTATGATCCAGTTAAATTAGTTTCTATTTCAATAATAGAAAAATTTGGACGTGAATTAACACTATCAGTGATTGGATCACTTGCAGTAATTATTGGATCTGAATTATCTGGTAAATTAACAGTTAAATCATAATAAATTGTATCTTGATTTTGAATGCTACAAGTATCCAAATCATCAACAATTATTCCTAATAAAAAATTTGTTTTCTCAGCAAAATCAAATTGAAGACAATTAGTATCAAAATTAAGTTGACTTTTAATAGATCCTGCATTACTTTCAGATTTAGTAAATGAAATTCCATAATCTTCAATTTTCCACTCTGGCTTTTCAGGTATTGTAAAAATATTTAAGGAAAGACTATCTAAATCAGGATCCACACCATTTATAATTGTAGTATACTGTTCATTCATGTTAACAGTTACTTTATTTGTATCTTCTTGATTAACAAAATAAGGATCTTTATTAGTTGGGGGCTCTACAATAATTGTAATTCTAACTGTATCTCTTTGAGGTAATGGACATGCATCATCAGCTGCAATAAGATCTATAATATATGGCTCATTTTTAACATATGGGCAATCTGAAACACATACTTCCACCTTTAAAGTATCACCAGAATCATTTATAATTCCATCACTAAATGAAAATATACCTCCTAAAGAATTACTATCAAAATTAACACCTTCAGCATTCAAAGTAACATTAGTACCAGCATCATCTGTAACAAATAAATCAAAACATTTAGGTACAGATGCAACAAAAACAATTGTATCATCTTCCTTATAAAAATCATCTTTACCAGGTACTTTTACTAATGCTTCAGGGGGATCAGGAGGATCACAACCATCAACAACAAGCATTTGAAAATCTCTTCGAGCTTCTCCAATAATTATACCATCTCGATACTCTTCTGCTTTAACTGAGAATACATATAACCCAACTTCTTCTGGGGTAACAGTAATAAAACCATCTGTAGAAATCATAAGACTAGGATCCCCTTTGACCATATTATTAACATCATATCCTTCAGCAAAATTTACAATTGGATGTGGTGGAGGTTGAGATGGAGGAACAGCATTTATTCCAGCATTATTATCTTGACTATCATCTAATGGAGCAGCTAATGAGTAAATAATCGAATCACCATCATCATCAGTACCAGCAAAATCAATATAAAACAATTGATTAACACAAGCATAATCACTTAATGGAGGAAAAAGTCTAGGTGATGAATTTATAAATGGTTGACCATCCTTAATTACAGGAGGGAAATGTAAAGTGTAAGTCATTCCATTCCACCCTGGATCTATTAAATTATTTGTAGACCAATTTCTACAACATCTTTCCCATACAATATCATAACCTAAAGGATCATTATAAAGTTCAGGATCAAGAACTATTTCATGAGAGTATACAACTTTAAGTGTACATAAAAAACCAAGAGCACAATCAGGATTAGTATAAGGAATAAACTCCTGCTCTGTAACTGAAAATGTATTTTCTGTCATTAATTGACCATCAGATCTTCTAAAAATTGTATACGTAACAAAGGTATCAGGTCCAGGGTTTTCAGTTTGAGCACAATCAAAATATTGAATTAAACTGACTTCATATCTAAACTCTCCAGGACTTCCAACTGATTTCATTACAATTTCACCACCAACTATATGATTTGATAGAGCAACACTTGGAAAAAAGAAAATAATGAAAAAAAAGATTTTTAAATCTTGCATTTTTTAAATTTGACATAAATATAAATTAAGTTTTGGATGATATGGAAAAAAATAGAAATGATTTAAATGAAAAAGATATAGGGAATATCACTTCTGACTTTGTAAAAGTCTCTGATAATTTAAAAATAGCATGTTCAAAAATTATAAATAAAAAATTTTCAAATTATCCTATCATAATTATGTCCAGAAAACCTATTTCATTAGGTACTCTTTTTATTGATAATGGAGAATTAATGGATAATAGTTGGAAATACTATGCTTCCTATCTTGAAATCATGATTGAAAATAAAATAATAAATGAAATTGAAGAATTCAAAAAAAAATATAAAAAATCAGATGAATTTTGTTGTCTTCTAGTAATATTAAATAATAATTCAAAGATAATTTTTATTCCTTATCCAGAAGATTAAACTAAATTAGTATTATGGAAAAAATATTTAGTCCAGACAATTATAATTTTCTAATTAATGCAACAATTGAATTTGTACCTAAAATTATACTTGGTATTATATTCCTTTTTGTTGGTCTTAGAATTATAAAAAAAATATTAGATGTTTTAGAAAATTTTCTAAATAATAGAAACATTGATGAATCTTTAGTTCCTTTTTTTAAATCATTACTATCATTAACTCTTCGTATAGCTCTCATTATTTCTGTATTATCAATGATAGGTGTAGAAATGACTTCTTTTCTTGCTATTTTAGGAGCAGCTGGGTTAGCAGTAGGTTTAGCTTTAAAAGATACATTACAAAATTTTGCAGCAGGTGTTATGATATTATTTTTTAAACCTTTTAAAGTAGGTGATTTTATAGAATATGAAGGGACAAGAGGTACTGTTAAAGAAATACAAATATTTAATTCTATTTTAACAACCATAGATAATAAAAGAGTAATTATTCCAAATGGAATCCTACAAACATCTTTAGTAATAAATTTTACATCAGAAAATAAAAGAAGAATAATATGGACGTTTTCTATTGCTTATGGTGATGATTTTGATACAGCTAAAAAAATATTATTAAAGTGGATTAATGAAGATAAAAGAGTTCTAACAAATTATGAACCTATGGTAGTTCTTTCTGAATTAGCAGATAGTTCAGTAAACATAATGGTTAGGGTTTGGGTTAAAAAAGAAAATTATCAAAAAGTAAAATTTGATTTTAATGAGAAAGTATATAAAGAATTTCCAAAAAATGGATTAAGTATACCTTTCCCACAGTTAGATGTAAATGTTAATAAGTAACCTAATGAAATCATTATTTCCAATTTTAATATGTCTAATTCTAATTAATACGAATTGCACATCTCAAATAAAAAATAGTGAGAATGAAAAATGGAAAGAAAAATTAACTAAGGAACAATATTATATTCTTAGAGAAAAAGGTACTGAAAGAGCTTTTACAGGTAAATACTGGGATAATAAAAAAGAAGGTGAATATAAATGTGCTGCATGTGGACAAAAATTATTTACATCTAAAACAAAATTTGATTCCGGAACAGGCTGGCCTTGCTTTTATGATGTAGCTGATAAAAAATATGTTGGTTTTATGGATGATGAAAGATATGGCATGAATAGAACTGAAGTAATATGCTCCAATTGCAATAGTCACTTAGGACATATTTTTAATGATGGACCAAATCCAACAGGATTAAGATACTGTATCAATTCAGCATCACTAGAATTTGTTGATAATAATAAAAAATGAAAAATTTATTATTTGTTGGATTAGGTGGAATGATAGGTTCAATTTTTAGATATTTAATATCTAAGAATTTATCAGGATACTTTGGTTCATTTCCATTTGGAATTTTTTTAGTAAATATTATAGGATGTTTTTTAGCTGGAGCAATTGTTCAATACTCCTTAAATTATCAAAAAGAAACTTCAAATTTTCTTAATCTTTTTTTAATTGTTGGATTCTGTGGTGGATTTACTACTTTTTCAGCTTTTTCAATTGACATTGTTAATTTAATGAATCAAAATAAATTTTTCATTTTAATTACATACCTTGGTTTAAGTACAGTATTTGGGACTTTATTTTGTTATTTAGGAATGAATTTATTTAAATAAATGGATATTCAATTTCAAAAGTTAGAAAATACTTTTAACAATGTATTAAATCATCACCCTATAATAAAAAAATCTTCGTCTAATGAAAGAAAGATAAAACTTAAAAAACTTAAAAAAAATATATTTATATATAGAGAAGAAATTAAAAAAGCATTATTTAAAGATTTTAAAAAAAATTCAACCGAAGTAGAGCTTACTGAAATTTTTCCAGTTATTTCAGAAATAAAACATAATATTAAAAATTTAAATAAATGGATGAGAGATGAAAAAGTCCCAACTCCATTAACCCTTTTAGGTTCTAAATCATTTATAAAGAAAGAACCAAAAGGTGTTGTATTGATAATTTCACCATGGAATTTTCCAATTAATTTAACTTTTGTTTCATTAATTAATGCCATTGCTGCTGGCAATTCTGTAATTATAAAACCTTCAGAAATAACTAAAAACACTTCTTTAGTAATTGAAAAAATAATATCTGATACATTTAATAAAAATGAAATAATAGCAGTATTAGGAGGGCCTAAAACTGCTGAAAATTTATTAAAGCTTAAGTTTAATCATATACTATTTATAGGTTCACCTTCCATTGGAAAAATAGTAATGAAAGCTGCTGCAGATAATTTAGCATCGGTTACTTTAGAATTAGGAGGAAAATCACCAACTATAATTGATCAAAATTGTGATATAAAATCAGCTGCTAAAAGAGTTGTATGGTCTAAATTTTTAAATAATGGTCAAGTTTGTATAGCACCAGATTATCTACTTATAAATAAAAAAATAAAAGAAAAATTCATAAAAGAAATTACTTCATCAATTAAAAAACTTTATTCAAAAAATGCAATTAAATCAGATAGTTATTGTAGAATAGTTAACAAAAAACATTTTTTAAGATTAATTAATTTACTAAATGACTCAAAAAAATTAGGTTCAAATATTATATATGGTGGTGATATAAATGAAAAAGAAAATTATATAGGTCCAACACTTATTGATAACATTAATGAAGATTCAAAAATCTATAAAGAAGAAATATTTGGCCCATTATTTCCAATTTTTGAATTTAATGAAATTGATGAAGTCATTAATTTTATTAATAAAAATGAGAAACCGCTTGCACTTTATATTTTTAGTAATAATAAAAAAAATATAAATAAAGTTCTAAATAACACATCATCTGGTGGTGTTTGTATCAATCATAGTACTTTACACTATTCAAATAACAATCTACCATTTGGTGGTATAAATAATAGTGGAACTGGAAGATGTCATGGGGTTTATGGATTTAATGAATTATCTAATCAAAAAAGTGTTTTTAAACAAAATCTATTTTTAAGTCCAACAGATTTTTTATTTCCACCATATAATAATTTTAAAAACAGATTAATAGAGTTAATTATAAAATGGTTTTAAAGCTTATCTTTTATTTTTCTATCTGAGTCTCTTTTCTTAATTGATTCTCTTTTATCATATTCTTTCTTTCCTTTACCTAAACCTATTTCAACTTTGGCAAAACCTCTTTTATTTATAAAAACTTTTGTTGGAATAACTGAAAATTTTTTTTCGAAAACTTTCTTTTTTATTTGATTAATCTCTTTCTTATTTAATAATAGCTTCCTATCTCTTAATGGCTCATGATTATTTATATTCCCTTGTAAATATTCAGCAATTTGCATTCCCTTTATAAAAATATTATCACCTTCGATTGAACAAAAAGCATTTGAAATATTTACAGCCGATTCTCTTACAGATTTAATCTCAGTTCCTAACAATATTATTCCAGCTAAATATTTATCCGTTATTTCATAATTATAGAAAGCCTTTCTGTTTTTAATTAAAATATTTTGTTTTTTCAATTTTTTAAAATTTTAATCTAGGTTCAGGAGTAATTTCATAATTAGAAAATAACTTTTCTTTATACATAAAATATGCATAATATGCAATCATAGCCGCATTATCAGTACAATACTCAATTTTTGGTAAATAAATTTTCCAATTCATTTCCTTAGAGTGAGTTTTAATAGTTTTTCTTAATAATGAATTTGCAGCTACACCTCCAGAAATAGAAATTTCTGAAATTTTATATTTTATTGATGCAAGAATTATTTTTTCCATTAACATATCTACTAAACTTTTTTGTATAGAAGCAGCTATATCTTCTAAATTATCAACTATAAAATTTTTATTAATTTTTAATTGATCATTTATAAAATATAAAAAAGATGTTTTAATTCCACTAAATGAAAAATCTAAATCTGAAACTTTAGTCTTTGAAAATTTATATTTTTGAGAATTTCCTTTCTGAGCCAATTTATCAAGTAATGGACCTCCTGGATATTCTAATCCAAGTATTTTAGCTGATTTGTCAAAAGCTTCACCTACAGCATCATCTTTTGTTTCCCCTACTATCTCCATACATGAATAACTTTTAACTAAAATAATTTGAGTATGTCCACCACTAACTAATAATGATAAATATGGAAACTTAGAATTTGGATTATCTATCATATGTGATAAAGCATGGGCCTTTAAATGATTTACAGCTAATAAAGGAATTTTCAATGCAAAAGCCATAGACTTACTGAAAGAAGAACCTACAAGTAATGATCCTAAAAGACCAGGACCAATTGTAAATGCAATTGCACTTAAATCATTTTTAAATACTTTAGCATCATTTAATGCTTTATCGACAGTAAAAACAATATTTTTTTGATGAGCTCTTGATGCTATTTCTGGAACAACACCTCCAAATTTTGCATGATCAATCTGAGAAGATATAATATTGCTCATTATTTTCCCATCATTAATAACAGATGCAGAAGTATCATCACATGATGACTCAATAGCTAAAATTGTATTTCTCATATTAAAATATATTTAAGCAAAAATATATATACTTTTGTCAATGTAAGTGGTCTTATCGCTTCATATTTTGAAGAGGAAAGTCCGGACAATAAAGAGCATTATACTTCCTAACAGGAAGGTCTCTTAGGAGAACAGATAGTGCAACAGAAAATAAACCGCCATATGGCAAGGGTGAAAAGGTGAGGTAAGAGCTCACCAGTCAAACAGCGATGTTTGATGTATTGTAAACCTTATAAATTGAAAGATCAAGCAATTCGAAAGCATTTATGCTTGTAGTTGCTCGCTACAATTCGAATGGGTGGATTGATTGAACTTAATAGTGATATTAAGTCTAGATAAATGATAAGAATCTGAATTTCAGATACAGAATCCGGCTTATAAGCTTACACTTTTTTAATGGAAGTGCTATTATTTAAAGAATTTTCGATAATAATATCATTAGAAGAATATGTGGGACATAACTTTCTTTCGCAAGATGAAAAAACAATTATTAAAAATATTATTAACCTTTTCACTTTTTTATATGTTCAACAAAGATACAAAACTTTATTTATTTAATACTAAAGTAACATTTTATAGTAATGACAAGATTTCATAATAATTTAATTAAAGAAAAAAATCCATACTTACTTCAGCATTCATCTAATCCAGTTAAATGGGAAAGTTGGTCTAAAAAATCTTTACTGAAATCAAAAAAAGAGGATAAGATTATAATATTAAGTATAGGTTATTCTACATGTCACTGGTGTCATGTAATGGAAAAGGAATCGTTTGAGGATGATAAAGTTGCTAAAATTATGAATAAACATTTCATTTCTATAAAAGTTGATAGAGAAGAAAGACCAGATATTGACAGCATATATATGGAAGCCATTCAAAAAATGGGAATCCAAGGAGGATGGCCATTAAATATATTTCTTACACCCGAAAAAAAACCATTTTATGGTGGAACTTATTTTAATAAAAAATCATGGTGCTTAATATTAGAAAATATAGTTGAAGCATATAAAGAAAATAAAAATAAAATTATTGAGTCATCAAATAATTTTTCAGATGAACTTAATAAATCACATGATGAAAAATATTCTATTAAAAAAGATAAATTTTCAATAAAAACACTAATAAATGAAATAAAAATAAAATTTGATTATGAAGAGGGAGGGATAAATAGATCTCCAAAATTTCCTATGCCAAGTTTATGGCAATCTTTATTGCATTACTCAATGGAAAATAATGATAAAGAAATTTATAATCAAGTAATATTAACTGCAAATAAAATTTCACTAGGTGGTATATATGATCAAATTGGTGGTGGATTTTCCAGATATTCTACAGATGAAAAATGGTTAGTTCCACATTTTGAAAAAATGCTATATGATAATGGACAATTATTAGAACTATATGCCGACCTATACAAAATAACTACAAATGTTAAATATTTAGACATTATTAATGGAACTATAAAATGGATAAGTGAAGAAATGTTAGATAAATCAGGTGGATTTTATTCAGCAATTGATGCCGATTCTGATGGAGAAGAAGGAAAATTTTATATTTGGAAATATGATGAATTAAAAAAAATTTTAGGAAAATCAACTAAAAAAGCAATTGAAATATTTGATATAAGTAAAAAAGGAAATTGGGAAAATAAAAATATTTTAATTAAAAAAAGTAATAAAAAATATAGTTCAAATGAAATAAATAAAATAGCTAAAAAATTACTTATTGAAAGAAATAAAAAAAATAAACCATTTTTAGATAATAAAATAATTGCTTCATGGAATGCAATAACTCTAATAGGATTATTAAATTGTTATCAAGCAACTAATGATAATTATATATTAAAAATTGCATGTAAAAATGCATATTTTATAAAAGAAAAGATGATTAAAAATTTAAAAATAATTAGAATATATAATAATAATATTGAAGGTTTTCTTGATGACTATGCTCTCATAATAAAGTCTTTTATTAAATTTTTTGAAACAACTCAAAAATTTGAATTTTTAAATCTTGCAAGAAAATTAACTGAAAAAACAATAAAAGACTTTTATTGTTCTAAAAGCAAACTCTTTTACTATACAAATAATAATAGTGAAAAATTAATAGCAAAAAAAATAGAAATTTTTGATGATGTTATTCCATCATCAAATTCAGTAATGTATTATAACCTACTTTTTCTAGGAAAAATTTTTAACGATAAATTATATTTAAATATTTTTAATAATATGAGTTATAAACTTGAAAAATATTTAAATAATTATGAATTTATGTCAAATTGGATTTTAGTTAATAATTTAAATAAATCTCAAATAAATGAAATTATTATTAATGATGCTTCTAATAATAAATCTATCATCAATAAAATAAATTCAAAATACTTACCAAATAAAGTATTATTACATAATAAAGGAGATTATTCATTAGATATACTAAATTCACAAAAAATAAATAATAAACTTTCAATAAGTTTATGTAAAAACAAAGTATGTCAATTACCTATGGATAAAATATCATCTCTCTTTAAAGCAATAAATTTTCCTAAAATAAGTTAAATTAATATGAGGTATATATACATATTAATTTCAACTTATATATTATTATCATGTAATCAAGTTAACAATACATCTATAATTCCTAGTATTTCATTTGAAAAACTAGAATATAAAAAAAGTGAAAATAATATTTCTCAAGATTCTTTAATTCTTACAATAAATTTCATAGATGGAGATGGTGATTTAGGTCTATTAAATGATGAAATTAATTATCCTTATCATCCATATAACGCCATTATAGATGATAATTTTAACTGGATAACATTTGGAACAGAGGATATAACTACTCCATTTTATATATATCAACCAAATGGAGCATACTTCCTTTATAGCAATGATGATAATAGACCTACTTTTAATTGTAATGATTATATAATTGATACAGTAAGTACTTTATCTGTTTTAGATACTTTTTACATTCAAAAAAATGAAAATAATAAAAATATTTTTGTTGAATTCTACAAAAAAAATGGAGATGATTTTGAATTTATTAATTGGACACGAATATTTGATCAAGAATTTGGATGTGGTATTAATTTTGATTCCAGATTTCCCCCACTAAATATTAGTAATTCCATTCAGTCATTAAGTGGAAAATTAAGATATGGAATGGTATCTTATGGATTTAATTCAGTACTAAAAAATGATATTTTTAAAATAAAAATAAGAATAAAAGATAGAAATTTAAATGATAGCAATGTTATAGAATCTCCTGAAATTACACTTGAACAAATATTGGTAAATTAAATAAGTGAAGGATATGATCTTTCGTCCAACTCATTAAAAATTTCATAAATTTTATCAAAAATACTCTCACAATTTGGCTTAGAAAAATAATCACCATCACTGCTATATGCTGGTCTATGGTCCATAGAAGAAATAGTTATAGGTTTAGAATCAAGATAATAGTAGCCATTTTGTTTTTCTAAAACATTTTGCATCATAAAAGCACTTGCACCACCCGAAACATCTTCATCAGCAAAAACAATTCTATTAGTCTTTTTTAAAGATTCAACTATCATTTTATTTTTATCAAAAGGAAGAAGTGTTCTTACATCTATAACTTCACAAGAGATTCCAACTTTTTCTAATTGATTAGAGGTTTCTAAAACAATTTTACACATAGCACCATATGTAACAATTGTTATATCCTTACCTTCTTTTAATACTTGTGGAATGCCAAATTCAACTCTTACCTTATCTAAGTTATTAGGTAAATTTTCTTTTAGCCTATAAGCATTAAGTGGTTCAATCATTAATCCAGGTTCATCTGAATCAAGTAGAGTATTATACATTCCACTAGCTTCAACAAAATTTCTTGGTGTTAAAATATAAATTCCTCTTAGGCTATTTATTAGAGTACCCATAGGAGAACCCGAATGCCAAATACCTTCTAGTCTATGTCCACGAGTTCTTATTATCAAAGGAGACTTTTGGCCACCTTTTGTTCTATATTGTAAAGTTGCTAAATCATCAGTTAATGTTTGAAGAGCCCAATAAACATAATCAAGATATTGAATTTCAACTATTGGTCTTAGACCTCTCATTGCTGCACCTATGCCCTGGCCTATTATTGAGGCTTCTCTAATACCAGTATCAGTAATTCTTAATTTTCCAAATTTTTCTTGAATTCCAGCAAAACCTTGATTAACTCCCCCAATTAATCCAACATCTTCACCAACTGCAAAAACAAGAGGATTTTTTTCAAAAATAATTTTAAAATACTTATTAATGACTTCCCTTCCGTCTATTATATTAGGTTTATTTGAATAAGTAGGAGAAATACCTTTGATATTAAGAGCAGATTTTTTTGATTGACTATAAAGATGAGAACTATAATCGTCATAATATTTCTTTGAATTTTCTGATATAAGATTAATTAAATAATGTTTTACAATATTATTTTCAGAACGTATTATTCTTTGAACATACTTTAATGACTTTTGAACATCAGATTTTAATGGTTGAAGTGTTTTACTTAAATTATTTCTAACTGTAATAATTTCTTTTTTATTCTTTGGACTATTTTGAGCAACTCTAGTAATAACTGCAATTGCATTAGATAAATCTTCATCGATACTTTTTCTATATGATTTCCATGATTTATCTCTAGATATTTTAGCATTAGTAATAGCTCTACTTTCTATTGATTTTAATTCTTTAAGATCTGAAATTTTACTATTAATAATCCACTCCTTCATTTTTTTTATACAACAATATTCATCCTCCCATTTTAATCTTTCTTTAGATTTATATCTTTCATGTGAACCCGAAGTGGTATGTCCTTGAGGTTGAGTAACATCTTTTACATGAATTATACATGGTACATGTTCATTTCGTGCAAATTTTATAGCTTTTTTATATGTTTTAATAAGATTAACATAGTCCCATGCATTTACTTTAAACAATTCATAACCATTTTCACTTTTATTTGATCTTTGAAATCCAGATAATACTTTTGATAAATCATTTCTTGTAGTATGGTATTTGGACGGAACAGAAATTCCATATCCATCATCCCATATTGACATGACTAAAGGAATTTGCAATACACCTCCAGCATTTATAGCTTCCCAAAAATGTCCTTCTGATGTACTAGCATCACCAATTGTTCCAAAAGCAACTTCATTACCATTAATTGAAAAATTTTGATTATTTTTTAATTTTTTATTATTTCTATAAAGCTTAGAAGCATATCCTAAACCAACTAATCTAGGCATTTGCCCAGCTACACATGAAAGATCACTTGTTGAGTTCTTCATATCAGTTAATGTCTTCCAATCACCATTTTTATTTAACATTCTTGTACCAAAATGACAATTCATTTGTCTGCCACCTGAATGAGGTTCATACGAAAGATCAGTATTTGAATAAAGCTGAGCAAAAAACTGACTTGATGTTAATTGATTAATAGCCATCATAAAAGTTTGATCTCTATAATAACCTGATCGGATATCACCATTTTGAAAAACCTTAGCCATAGCAACTTGAGGTAACTCTTTTCCATCACCAAAGACACCAAACTTAGCTCTTCCCATAAAAACTTCTTTTCTACCTAATAAACTAATTTGTCTGCTTTCGTTTATAAGATAAAAATCATTAAGAATTTCTTCTTTGCTTAAATTAATATCTTTATTTATTTGTGAAGTTAAATTTGCCATTAACTATATAAATTGAAACGCAAATATACAATTTTTAAAAGAGATAATATTTTTAATATCAAAACAAAATATCAATAATTATTCATAAAATTTAAAATATTAAAATAATATTTTGTTAAATAATTATAATACAAAATAATATTTTGAATTTAAAAAAAAATATAAAATAAAAAAATTTTACTATTCCTTTATTAAAAGAATGGTAAAATATAAGTTTACAACTAAATAAATATAAAATAGTGATAATAGGAATCCCAAAAGAAATAAAAAATAATGAGTTTAGAGTAGCTATAACACCAAATGGCACTAAAGATTTAATTAAAAATAACCACAAAGTATATATTGAAAAAAATGCTGGATATAATTCAAGCTTTACTGATAATGATTATAAAAAATCAGGTGCTATAATACTAAATACTAACAAAGAAATATTTGAAATCTCAGACATGATTTTAAAAGTTAAAGAACCTATTGAAGAAGAGTATTTACTTATAAAAAAAAATCAAATAGTTTTTACATATTTTCATTTTGCATCCTATAGACCTCTATTAGATGCTATGATTAAAAGCAATAGTATTTGCATTGCATATGAAACTGTTCAAACAGAAAATAAGTCACTACCCCTACTCGTACCTATGTCTGAAGTTGCTGGAAGAATGGCAACTCAAGAAGGAGCAAAATATCTTGAAAAACCAATGGGAGGAAGAGGAATTCTTCTTGGAGGAGTTACTGGCGTAACCCCTGCAAATGTTTTAGTTATTGGCGGTGGCATTTCTGGAACAGAAGCTGCAAAAATGGCACTTGGATTGGGAGCGAATGTCACAATTTTAGATACAAATAAAAATAGACTTAAAGAACTAAATAATCTATTTAATAATAAAGTTAAATGTATTCTATCCTCAAAAAAAATAATTGAAGAACAAGCCATGAAAAGTGATTTAATTATTGGTGCAGTATTAGTTGCTGGAGCAAAGGCGCCTAAATTAATTTCAAAAAATTTATTAAAATCATTAAAAAAAGGTAGTGTTCTAGTTGATATTGCTATTGATCAGGGAGGTTGTTTTGAAACATCAAGACCAACAACTCATGAAAATCCAGTTTTTAAAATAGACAATGTTCTTCATTATTGTGTTGCAAATATGCCTGGAGCAGTACCATTTACATCAACATCAGCACTTACAAATAGTACACTTAAATATATTATTGAAATTGCAAATAAAGGCTGGGTTAAAGCATCAAAAGAAAATAATGAAATACTTACTGGATTAAATATAATTAATGGAAAAATTGTAAACAAAAGTGTTTCAGAGGCATTTAATTTAGAATGCAAAGATTTAGATGATTTAATCTAAAGGATAATTAGGTATTTTATCTATCCAGTTATATCTACTAGCGTTTAAGTTAACTTCACATACATAATGATTAATACCATTAGAAATCATAATATTTTTGCTTTTATACACTTTATTATAAACAGAAACTTGTTTTAATGCACTTTCATTAATAGAAATTTTATAAGATTTACACTCTACTAACAAGAAAATATTCATCTTTTTATCATAAACTATAATATCAGATCTTTTAGATAAATTATTATACTTCAAACTTGACTCTAGTTTAATTAAGCTTTTAGGATAATTATAATTATATACTAAATGATGAACAATATTTTGTCTTACCCATTCTTCAGGAGTTAAGAAAATATTTTTTTTTCTAATAATATCAAAAATATATTTATTTGAATTAATAATTTTAATTGAAATATTTTGTGGTGGAATATTCAGTTGAATCATTAATAGTTTATCTTTTTATTCTTGTAAAAATTAATATAATTAATCCGATAATAAAAAAAGACATTAAGGCTAAAATACTAGCTCTCATATTACCAGTTAACTGCTCTATATAACCATATGAAAAAGTTCCAACAACAATTGAAATATTATATGAAATTGAATAAAAATTAAAGAAAGAAGCATGGTCTTTAATTCCAATTGGAATTAATTTTGAAAAAGTAGATCGCGATAATGATTGTATTCCCCCCATTAAAATTCCAACAGCTACTGCAAGTAAATAAAATTGATTTTCATTTGTTGTATAATAAGCAGAAAGGCATATTACAATCCAAAAAATATTCATTATAACCAAAGAAAATTTATTGCCTTTAAGGCTTGAAATATATGCAAAAAAGTATGCACCAAATATTGCAATAAGCTGAATAATTAATATTGTCATTATAAGTTTTGATTGATCAAGGTTTAACTCTTTAGCTCCAAAATAAGATGCAATTAGCATAATTGTCTGCACACCTATGCTATAGAAAAAGTAAGAGAATAAATAAAGCTTAAGATTCCTTACTTTTTTAATATACTCCCAAACCTTAATTAGTTTTCTTGCTCCATATGTTAATATATCTAAAGTCAACTTTATTTTTTTAGCCTTCTGAGGAAGATAATATAGCGTAATTTGTGAGAAAAAAATCCACCAGAAACCAACTAATAAAAAAGTAAATTTTGTTGCTGATTTAGAATCTGAAAAACCAAATAATTCAAAGTTTTGAACTAAAATCAAACAAATAACTAATAAAATAACACTACCAACATATCCAAAAGAAAATCCTCGAGCACTAATTTTATCAAAATCTTTATTAGTAACTATTTCAGGTAAAAACGCATTATAAAAAACCAAACTACCTGAAAATCCAATGCTTGCAAAAACAGAACACATAATACCAAACTCAATATTTTCACCATCAAAAAAGTAGAGTAACATACAAGATGTTGATCCTAAGTACATGAAAAATTTTAAAAAAATCTTCTTATTGCCTGAATAATCTGCAATTCCTGATAATATAGGTTGAATAAAAGTAAGCATTAAAAAAGAGAAAGATAATGAATAAGAATATAAAACTGAGTTGATAATTTCATAACCAAAAAAAGAAACTATATAAGATCCAGATGATGAGGTTGTTACTGAATTATAATAAATAGGAAATATTGCAGTAGCTATTACTAATGAGTAAACAGAGTTTGCCCAGTCGTACATACACCAAGCATTAGTAATTTTACTGGAAGATTTAGTTTTATTCATACTTAAATAAGAGAAGATCTACTGAATTCTCTTATTTAAATATCTATAGCTTGAACAGAACTATAAAGAATTTTTCTAGCATTAGCTTCTCTAAGCTCTTGCTGAACATCAGAAACTATTCCCATCTTAGATTCTACATCAACTTTCATAGAAATAGTTATTTGATCTCTTTCAGCTTCATTTAATTTATCTTTTTCTTGATTAACAAACAAAACAATTTCATCTGTTTCAACAAAAACATCATTTACCTGAATCTTAGGTTCTTTACCAAAAATATTGCTTTGTTTTGGTTCTCCTATATAAATATAACTAACTAAAGACTTTCTTTCTAATTTTGATAATTGAGCAGCCTTTGGTAGTTTTTGTTTAACAAGTATATCGGTTTCTCTCAAAACAGTAGTTACCATAAAAAAGAATAGTAACATGAAAATAATATCTGGTAATGCAGCTGTAGGTATATCCTGAGAAGTATTTGATTTTTTTCCGAATTTAGCCATTAGTTTACTATTTTATTAGGTTCTGCTATTGATATTGCTCTTGGAATTCCTTGTCTAGCCAATAAATATTTCTGATCTTGAACAGGATCATCTCTATCTAACTGTAGAAATTGGGAAGCTGATAAACCTATCCTTTCTCCATATACATCATTATATGCTCCATTTACCTGATCTAATACTTGTACAAATAATTCATATGATGTTCCTCTATCAGCCTTAAAAGAAACTATAGCTCCTTTTGGATCATCTGATGAATCTACTTTTCTACCATTAATAGAAACAAAAGACTTCATTGAATTAGGTAAACTATTATATATTTTAATTCCTTCATCTCCAGGATTTCCAAAATTTAAAATAAAAATTTTAACCATTTCTCTTAATTCTGTAACATCTAATAAAGGCTCATCCTCAACTAATAATTTATCTTGAGAATTTGCTAAAATTTTAAAAATATTTCTAGCATTTTCAGTAATCTCAGGAGGTGGTTGATTAGGATCAGGTTTGGGAGGTAAAAGCATTGCAATTCCTTTATCATTTGATATAGTAGTAGTTACTAAGAAGAATATTAATAAAAGAAAAGCGATATCTGCCATTGAACCATTAGGAATCTCTGCAGTAGGTCTATTTTTTCTAGCCATTTTTAAGACTTTTATTTACTTCAGAATATACTATACCACTTATAGCTATAATTATCAACACATAAACCAATATAATCATACCACCAATAAATTTTGATAAACTTGCATCTACACCAAATTCCACATAACTAGATAGAACCTCATTCCCGGATAAAAACCAAGAAAATAAAAATAGAACAAAGATAGTACCTAAACCTATACCTGAATCAACTAATGATTTAGGATCCTTCGAAGCCAGATACAGTGGAAAACCAATTGCTAAAACAGCACCGATTGTAACCATAAAATATCCGAAATATAAAATAAAATCAATAAGATCAAATAATAAAATCATTATTTAGATAATTTGTTTTTAACTAAAATATCAACAAGCGAAATAGAAGCCTCTTCCATGCTATTAACTAAAGAATCTATTTTGGAAACAAGATAGTTATAAAATAATTGAAGAATAACTGCAACTATAAGACCTCCAACAGTAGTTAAAAGAGCAATTTTAATACCACCAGCAACTAAAGATGGAGAAACATCACCAGCTTCAGCTATAGCATCAAATGCACCAATCATACCAATAACTGTTCCCATGAAACCTAGCATTGGAGCAAGAGATATAAATAATGAAATCCATACCATCCCTTTCTCTAATTTTCCCATTTCAACTGATCCATAAGAAATAATTGATTTTTCTACCATTTCAATTCCTTCAGAAGCTCTCATCAAACCTTGAACAAAAATTGAAGCGACAGGACCTGGTGTGCTTTTACAAATTTCTTTAGCAGACTCAACACCACCTTTTCCGGATACAGCACCTTCAATATCAGATAAAAGTTTTTTTGTATTAGTTGTAGCAAGATTAAGTGTAATGATTCTTTCAATTGCTACAGCTAAACCAAGAATTAAACAAAGTAAAACAATACCCATAAATTGCCATCCACCTTGAATAAACTGATCTTTAATAGCATAATGAAATGATTGTGATTCCTCAACAACTTCAATTTCTTCAACAACCATAATGGGTGTTTCTTCTATTTCAACAACTGCGGTAGAATCTAAAGCATCAACAGTAGTTGTATCTTCTTGTTCAGTATCTTGTGAAAATGAGGAAATAGGGTTAGATAAGAACGTAAGAAGTAATAAATACGTAAATAATTTTTTCATAGTTAAATATGTTATTTGATTCAAATTTTTCAAAAATAAAATTATTAATACATATAAAAAAGAACTTCATTGTATTTTTTGCAGAGAGGAAGGGATTCGAACCCTCGATACGAAGTTTTGCTTCGCATACACACTTTCCAAGCGCGCGCCTTCGACCACTCGGCCACCTCTCTTTTTATCTTAAGTTAAATAACCTATTTACATTATTAAAAGTTACTTTTATTATAGTTTCGAGAGGTATTGAATGTATTGTAGAAAGCTTTTCAGCAATAAAATTAATATTAAAAGGTTCATTTCTTTTACCTCTATTTGGATCGGGAGATAAATATGGGCTATCTGTTTCTAAAATAATATGTTGCAAGTCAACTTTTGATATAATGTTTTTCAAACTAGAATTTTTAAAAGTTAATATTCCACCTACTCCAATCATGAAATCTAAATCTATTATTTTTCTTAATTGATTAAAATCACCAATAAAGCAATGAAAAACTCCTCTTAAACCTTCACTAGAAAATTCACTTACTATTTCAATAGTTTCATCAATAGAATTTCTAGTATGTATTACAACAGGTATTTTTTTTTTAATTGCAATATCACATTGTATTCTAAAAGCATCAGCTTGATCATTAAAATTATGTTCGCTCTTGAATAAATCTATACCAATTTCACCAACCGCTATAATATCATCATTAAAGTTTAAAAAAATCTTATCAATTTCTTCTTTAAAATTCTCATCTATATAACATGGATGAAGTCCAAGCATTGGATAACAAATATTTTTATATTGATCTGATAAATTAAGGACATCTGAAACGGTTTCTAAATTAATATTAGGTAAAAGAATTTTTTTTACTCCTCCCTTACATGATTTTAAAATAACATCTTCAATATCACTTTTAAAATCCTTTAAATATATATGCGCATGTGAATCAACTAAGAAAGGGTCCATTATTAATAATTCTTCATTATAAACCATTTCCAAAGTAGTTTATAAGTGATTTTTGAACCAGTTGTTAATATTCCTACTCTATAAATTCTTCCTGCAAACCAAAGTGCAAAAATAACAGATAAGAATAATAAAAAAATTGATAAAAATAACTGCCAATCTGGTACTCCAAAAGTTAATCTCGCCATCATAAGAATGGGAGATGTTAGAGGAAACATACTTAAAAAAACTGAAGTACTACTATTAGGGTTTTCTAAAACAACAGCCATAAACATTAAACTAGCAATAATAGGTAATGAAATTGGAAGTGTAAACTGACTAGCATCTTGTAAATTATCAACTGCAGATCCAATAGCAGCAAAAAAAGCACCATATAGAAAAAATCCACCCAAAAAATAAATAATAAATGAAATTATAATTTTTTTAACGTCAATTGATGAAATCATATCAAACATACCAAATACAATTTCATTTGATTGATCAGAATTTTCTTGAATACTTGCAATATCATTAACAGAACTTGTACTATCATAACCAAAATATGAAGAAGTAAATGCAGAAATAGAAAAAACTAAAATTATCCAAATTAAAATTTGAGTAAAAGCAACAGCACCAACACCTAAAACTTTTCCCATCATAAGTTGAAAAGGTTTTACTGAAGATATAATAACCTCTACAACTTTACTTGACTTTTCATCAAGTACACTTTGTAAAATAAAACTCCCATAAATAAAGACGAACATATAAATTAAAAACCCATTAAAGTAACCCACACCAAAAGCTAAGCTTGAATTTGATTTTACAGCTTCAATTTCCAACCCAACATCACTTGAAGAAATCTCAGATATACTATACGTATTTAAACTTATTCTAGTAATTAGCTTATCTAGTGACTCTTGATTTAATCCAAGTTGTTTAATTTTTATATTTTCAATTCTATCTTCTAAGATGGATTCAACATCATTGATAAAATCTCCACTAGGAACATTTTTAGAATAAAATTTTACGTCAGAAGGATCATAAATATCAAATTTAGGTATTATTAAAGCTCCATATATTTCACCTAAATTAATTTGATTATTTAATTCTTCTAACTTTAATGAAGACCTGACTAAAATGTTATTATTGAATTCCAATGTGTCTTCAAGTAGTTCATTTGAATCAACAAAAGAAATAACATGCTTTTCTTCATCATTATTAGATAATAAAAAAACAGTAATTGCAATAAATAAAGGAAAAATTAATGGGGTAATAAGGGTAGATAATAAAAATGACTTTTTTTTAACCCTTTGAAGGTACTCTCTCTCGAAAATTATCCAAGTTTTATCCATTTTTATTTCCCTCCTCTACCTTCATTATAAAAATATCATTCATATTAGGTATTTTTTGTTTGAATTCTAAAATCTCAATTTTATTCAATAATATTTTTAAAAGATTATTTGAAGTTATTTTCTTCAAAATTTTAATTTCTGAATCATAAATATTTTCAAATACAATATTTGAATTTATTATTGAAAATTGTTTTGAACTAATATCTAATTTATTTGAATGTCTTACTTTATAAGTATCTGACTTATAATCAGATTTAATATCATTGATTTTTCCACTTAATATTTTTTTTGAATTATTAATCATAGCAAGATTATCACATAACTCATCAACTGACTCCATTCTATGGGTTGAAAATATTATTGTCTTTCCTTCATCTTTAAGTCTAAGTAAATTCTTCTTTATTAAATTTGCATTTATAGGATCAAATCCAGAGAATGGCTCATCTAAAATTATTAAATCTGGATTGTGTAATACTGTGGATATAAATTGAACTTTTTGACTCATACCTTTTGATAAGTCTTCTATATTTTTATTCCACCAATTAGAAACTTCAAGATTATTAAACCAATCTCTAGCTGAATCAATGCATTGAGATCTATTTAAACCTTTAAGCTTACCCATAAATAAAAGAAAATCTCCAATTTTCATTTTTTTATATAACCCTCTTTCCTCAGGCATATAACCGACTTTTCTTATATCATCATAATTAATATTTTTTCCATTAAGACAAATACTACCAGAGTCCTGATTAATAATTTGATTAATAATTCTTATTAAAGTTGTTTTACCAGCACCATTAGGACCTAAAAGACCAAAAATGCTAGATTTAGGAATATCTATACTTATATTGTTAAGAGCCATGTGATCAACATAACTTTTTGAAATATTTTTTATATTTAAAATGTCCAAACCTTAAGAAAAAATTTATTTTTTGTGAAATTACTTATTAAATTAATATAATGATTAAAGATGATAAAATAATTTTAGGACTAGATCCAGGAACTAACATAATGGGATATGGAATTATTAAATCTCAAAAATCAAAACTAAAATTAGTACAATATGGAAATATAAATCTTAAAAAGTATACTGAGCATGGTGAAAAATTAAAATTAATTTTTAATAAAGTAAATGAACTAATTGATGAATATAAACCAAATGAAATTTCAATAGAAGCTCCTTTTTATGGTAAAAATGTGCAGTCAATGCTAAAATTAGGAAGAGCACAAGGTGTAGCTATAGTTGCAGGATTAAATAAAGAAATACCTGTAGTCGAATATGCTCCAAAAAAAATAAAACAATCTGTAACAGGAAATGGAAATGCATCAAAAGATCAACTATCCGAAATGGTTATGAGAACGTTAAATTTTAAAAAAAATGATTCAATTAAAGGTTATGATGCAACAGATGCTTTAGGAGCAGCAATATGCCATTTTTATCAAAAATCTTCAAATAAAAATACTAAAAAATCATGGAAGGAATACATAGAAATAAATTCAGATAAAATTATCAAATAATTTCAAATTGTATTTTTTTACATATTGATGAAAGCTCAGAAGAAGTCGTTGTTACTCTTTTTTTGCTAAAATCCATATCATCCATTTTGTTTAAAGGAATCAAATGTATATGTGCATGCGGAACTTCTAAACCAATCACTGATATACCAACTCTATTACATTTAGTTACTTTCATCAAAGCTTTAGATATTTTTTTTGAAAATAATATTATATCAGAAAGAGATTTGTCATCTAAATCAAAAAAATAATCAACTTGTTTTTTTGGTACTACTAAGGTATGACCTAAAGCCAAAGGATATATATCCAGAAACGCAATAAAATCACTATTTTCCAAAACAATATGTGCAGGTAATGTCCTATTAATTATTTTTAAAAAAATAGAGCTCATTTATAAAGAAATATCTAAAATCTCAAATTTAATATTCCCTGAAGGAATATCAACATTAGCGGTATCACCCACTTTTTTACCTAGTAAACCTTTACCTATAGGAGACTGTATTGATAATTTTTTTTCTCTTAAATTAGATTCTTCCTCAGAAACAATCATATAATTAAAAATTATATTATTTGATATATTTTTAATTTTGACTTTTGATAAAATTGAAACTTTTGAAGTATCTATTTCTGATGCATCTATAACTCTAGCATAGCCTACAGATTCTTCAAGTTTTGAAATTTTTAATTCATGAAGACCTTGAGCTTCTTTTGCAGCGTCATATTCAGCATTTTCTGATAAATCTCCCTTATCCCTTGCCTCAGCAATTTGTTGAGCAATATCAAATCTACCTTTAGTCTTTAAAAGATGTAATTCATCTTTTAATTTTTTAAGTCCTTCTTCAGTAAAATATGAAACTTTATTCATAACCTTTTAAAATAAAAAAAACGGAATAATCCGTCTTTTACAAATATACATAAAATATGTGTTTATATGCCTGTTATAATTATAGCTACTAAAAAATAGATTGCAAGAGCAATAAGATCGTTTGTGGTAGTTATAAAAGGACCTGAAGCAAGAGCAGGATTAAATTTCAATCTATTTAAAATAATTGGTGTAATTGTTCCTAAAATTGATGAAACTAAAACTATAGAAAATAGAGATATAGAAACAATTTGAGCTGTTTTTGAATATATCTCTAAATTTAAAAAATTAATATAATCAAAAATTAATAATCCAAAATAAACTATAAAAGCTAAAACTATGCCATTTAATATTGAAACAAATAATACTTTAAATAATCTATTTGTTACTGAATTTTCAAATGCACTTGGATTAGATAAACTTTGAATTACAATTGAAGATGATTGAATACCTACATTTCCTGCAGTTGCCATAATTAAAGGAATAAAAAAAGATAATGAAATAAATAACTCACTTCCTTCAAAGTAGTTATTTTCAAATGATCCGAGAAAAAAAGCACCAAATAAGCCACCAAAGATTCCAATAACTAACCAAGGCAATCTTGCATTTGAAAGTTTCCATATAGAATCATCTTCTTCTACATCTGAAGTTATACCAGACATTATTTGTCTTTCCTCTTCAGCAATTTCTTTTATAACATCAACAACATCATCAATTGTTATTCTACCAATTAACTTTCCTCTTTTATTAATAACTGGAAGTGCATCTAAATCATATTTTTGCATAATAATTGCAACATCTTCCTCATTCATATTAGAATATACTGATATAACATAATCATCATATATATCTTTAATTCTTGAATTATCTCCTGCTAAAATAATATCTTTTAACGAAACCATACCTAATAATTTACCTTGATCATCAGTCACATAAACACTATATATTTTAGATACTTTTTCTGCTTGTTTTTTAATTAAATTAATACACTGACTTATCTTCCAATTAATGTTACATTTAACATATTCTTTTGCCATTAACCCCCCAGCTACATCATCATCATACTGAAGTAAGTCCTTTAAGTTTTTTGCTTTCTCTTTATCTTTTATAGATAAAATAACTTCACTTCTAACTTCTAAAGTAAGCTCAGAAAGGATATCAGCCCCATCATCTGAATCAATAATTTCTAAATACTTAGAAATTTCAGAAGAATCAAAATGTGTTAAAAAAGATTGTCTTGTATCCTCATCTAATTCAGTAATTATTTTAGAAGCTGTTTCTTTATCAATATTATCTAAAACATATTTAGATTGTGTAGAATCAAATTCATATAATAATTCAGAGATATCTGCTGGACTTATGCCTTCAAATGATAACTTGATAAACTTAATATCTTTAGTATCAATTGCAATTTTTAAGTTCTCCTTAAATTCATTTGTTAGAGAAAATTTCATTATTAATTTTTTTTATTTCTTTAGATAGCCATATAAATTCATTGACTTCTAACTGTTCTGCCCTTTTAGAAAAAATATTGTTTTCAATAAATTCTAACGGTAAATTTAAATTTTTTAATGAATTTCTCAATGTTTTCCTTCTATTTTGAAAAGATTGTTTTATAATATTCTTATAAAAATTATAATCAATACCAATATCTTTTACATCATTTCTAATACCCTTAACTACTGCTGAATGAACTTTTGGGGGAGGATTAAATAAATTAGGTTTAACAATAAATTCTAAGGTTAAGTTAAAATAAGTCTGAAGAAGAACAGATAATATCCCATATGATTTTTTATTATGAGAAGAACATATTCTTTCTCCTACTTCTTTTTGAATTAAAATCACAAATTCCGATATCAATAATCTATTTTCTAAAACTTTAAATAAAATTTGGGATGAAATATAATAAGGTAAATTACTTATAATCGAAAATTTAGATTTGAAAATTCTATTAAAATCCAATTTTAAAATATCATCATGAATAATTAGTAATTTATTTAAATAAGTTTCCTTTAAAAATAGTACACAATCATCATCTATCTCCGTAACAATAAATTTATCAAAATTTTTATCAACTAAATACTTAGTAAGCATGCCCTTACCAGGTCCGATTTCTATAACATTAGTTTTATCACTTAATAAACTAACAATATCAAAAGCAGTATCTTCACAATTCAAAAAATGTTGACCATATTTTTTTTTATTTTTTATTCGTATCATAATAATTAATTGAATACTAAATTTGAAGAAGATAATATTAAATTAATGAAAAATAAGCATAAACTTATTATTGGATTTAGCATAGGTGATTATAATGGAGTTGGTCCAGAAATTTTAATCAAAGCATTTAAAAATAATAAACTATTCAAAAAGTGTATACCCATTGTGTTTTGTGATCAAAAAATTATAAAATATTATGAAAAAAAACTTAATATTCATATAAAAAGTTATAATCCTAAAAAAATATATGAATTAAAAAATAATGTATTAAATATATATTCAAAAATCCCATATGAAGTAAGTATAGAACCAGGAAAATCAAGTAATGATGCAGGAAAATATGCTTTCGAATCATTAAAAGAATCAATGAGATTTATTAAAGAAAAAAAAATAAACGGGCTTGTAACACTACCTTTTAGTAAAATAAATATTCAATCGAAAAAATTTAATTTTCCTGGTCATACTGAATTTTTAATGTATGAAACGAATCAAAAAGAACACATAATGATGATGGTTGCTAAAAAATTAAAACTTGGATTAATTAGCGGACATATACCTCTTAGTGAGGTAACTAATTTCATAAGTAAAAGTAAATTTTATGATAAAATATTATTATTTATTAATTCACTAAAAAATGATTTTAAAATCAAAAATCCAAAAATAGCAGTATTAGGAATAAATCCTCATGCAGGTGAATCAGGATTATTAGGAAAAGAAGAAATTAAAATAATCAATCCAATAATTAATTTATTAAATAATGAAGGAAATAAGTTATTTGGTCCTATCTCAGCGGATGCATTCTTTGGCATGAAAGATTATTTAAAATATGATGGTGTAATTTCTCTTTATCATGATCAAGGACTTGTAGGTTTTAAATCTCTATTTTTTGATAAAGGTGTTAATTATACTGGTGGATTACCAATAATAAGAACATCTCCTGATCATGGCACTGCATATGACATAGCTGGAAAAAATAAAGCTAGTGAACTATCACTGATAAAAGCGATAAATCTCAATATTAAAATTTTAAATAATAGAAATTTATAATCTTAATTTTTTTATATAAATATTATAATAATTTTGCATTCTAATTTAAACATATGTCAAAAAAATATATAAGAAAATTTGATATCAAAATTCAAAGTTTATCAAATAATAAACATGAATTCATTTTTGATTTTGAACAGTCACTTTTTGAGTATTTTTCGAATAATGAAGACATTAAAAATACATTAGGTAAATGTAAAGTTGAATTTATAAAAAGTGATATAATGTTAAATTTACTTTTTAAAATAGAAGGTGAAACAACACTTATTTGTGATAGAACATTAAAATCCTTTGTTCATTTATTAAAATTTGAAAAAAAAATATTATTTAAATTTAGTGATAATGAAGAAGAATTATCTGATGAAATGCTTTCTATAAACCATAATAAATCGATTTTAAATGTTGCGAAGTTTATTTATGAATTTTTTATATTAAAAATTCCTGTAAAAAGATTGCATCCTTCTTTAAAAAATGAAGATAATATTGATAATTTTGTATACTCAACTATTAAAAGTAAAAAAAGATTTGACCCAAGATTAGAATTATTAAAAAAACTTAAAAATAAATAATGGCACATCCTAAACGAAAAATATCTAAAACAAGAAGAGACAAAAGAAGAACTCATTATAAAGCTATAGCTAAAAGTTTTGTAATTTGTCCTACTACTGGTGAATCACATCTTCCACATAGAGCTTTCTGGTATGAGGGAAAACTCTACTACAAAGGAAAAGTAATACTAGAAAAAGAAGTATCTGAGAAAGCATAACTATTTATGGCTACAAAAAAATTCAAATCATGCATATCCGGAGTATTCGGATATGTTCCTGATTATATACTTACTAATCAAGAACTTGAAAAGCTTGTTGAAACAAATGATGAGTGGATAGTTTCAAGAACAGGTATTAAAGAACGAAGAATATTAAAAGGAGAACTACAAGGAACTTCAGTTATTGGAATAAAATGTGTAGAAGGTTTGTTAAAAAGAACCAATACTGATCCTAAAGAAATAGATTTAATTATTTGTGCTACTGTTACACCTGATATGTTATTTCCATCAACTGCTAATATAATTGCTAGTGGAGTTGGAGCATCTAATGCCTATAGTTTTGATATTTCAGCTGCATGTTCTGGTTTTATATATGCATTAACAACAGCTTCTCAATTTATTGAAGCAGGTACTCATAAAAAAATAATAGTTATTGGTGCAGATAAAATGTCATCTGTAGTTGATTATACTGATCGAAAAAACTGTATATTATTTGGTGATGGTGGTGGTGCTGTTTTATTAGAACCTTCAACTGATGAAAATGGAATACAAGATTATATTCTTAAAAGCGATGGTAGTGGTGCGTCGATGTTATGTTTAAAAGCTGGAGGTAGTTTAAAACCAGCAAGTAATGAGACTATTAAAAACAAAGAACATTTTATTTACCAGGAAGGTTCATCAGTTTTTAAATTTGCTGTAACAAAAATGGCTGATGTATCTGAAGAAATTATGATTAATAATAATCTTACCTCAGAAAAAATTGCATATCTAATTCCACATCAAGCAAATAAAAGAATAATTGATGCAACAGCAAATAGAATGGGAGTAGGTCCTGAAAAAGTATTATTAAATATTGAAAAATATGGAAATACTACAGCAGGAACTATACCATTATGTTTCTGGGATTTTGAAAAAAATTTCAAAAAAGGAGATAATTTAATATTAGCAGCATTTGGTGGTGGATTTACATGGGGGTCAGTGTTTTTAAAATGGTCTTATAACTCATAAGTATATGGCTTCAGCAAATGATATTAAAAATGGTCTTTGTATAGAATTTAATGGTAATTTATTTTTTGTCACAGAATTTCAACATGTGAAACCTGGAAAAGGTCCTGCCTTTGTAAGAACAAAACTTAAAAATGTAAGAACTGGTAAAGTAATTGATAACACTTTCCCTTCTGGACATAAAATATCAACAGCTAGAGTAGAAAAAAGATCTCATCAATTTCTTTATAAAGATGGAGATGATTACCATTTTATGGATTCTAGTAATTTTGAACAAATTTCAATTCAAAAAAATCATATTGATTATCCAAAATTTTTAATTGATGGTCTTCATGTTGATATTTTAATTCATGCAGAAAAAGGTGAAATTTTAAATTGTGAGTTACCAGCTAGTGTTGAAACTAAAATAATTTACGCTGAACCTGGTGTAAAAGGTGATACTGCAACGAATGCAACAAAAACTGCAAAAATTGAAACTGGTGAAGAAATTCAAGTTCCATTATTTATAAATGAAAATGACAAAATTAAAGTTGATACTAGACAAGGAAAATATATTGAAAGAGTAAAATAATAAGTATTAAATTTACAATATGAAAATCAAAGAAATTCAAGATATAATTAATTTTATTAAAAAATCCGACCTTGACGATGTTAGCATTGAGACAGAAAACTATAAAATAAGAGTAAAAAAAAATAATACTGAAGTAGTATCATTAGAAGAAAAAAAAGATATTCCAATTAAAATAAAAGATAAATTAGAAAACCATGAAGAAGTAAATATAAAAACTGAAGAAGTAGAAAATTCAAATCACATAACAATTAAATCTCCTATGATTGGAACATTTTATAGATCTTCAACCCCTGAAAGTGAACCTTTTATTAACGTTGGAGATTCAATTACTTCTGGTCAAACAATATGTATTATTGAAGCAATGAAGCTATTTAATGAAATAGAGTCAGAACTATCTGGTAAAGTTATTGAAGTTCTTATTGACGATACCTCTCCAGTCGAATTTGATCAACCCTTATTTATAATAGACCCAAGTTAATTTATTTTATTTTTTATGATAAATAAAGTACTAATAGCAAATAGAGGAGAAATAGCCTTAAGAATAATAAGGAGTTGCAAAGAAATGGGTTTAAAAACTGTTTCTGTTTATTCAACTATTGACAAAGAAAGTTTACATGTAAAATTTGCAGATGAGGCTGTATGCATAGGTCCCCCTATTTCTAAAGAATCATATCTTAGTATTCCAAGAATTATGGCAGCTGCAGAAATAACAAATGCAGATGCAATTCATCCAGGCTATGGTTTTTTATCTGAAAATTCAGAATTTTCTAAAATATGCCAAGAAAGCAAAATAAAATTTATTGGACCAGACGCAAAGATGATTGAAAGAATGGGTGATAAAGTAACCGCTAAAGATACTATGAGAAAAGCAGGAATTGCCACGATTCCTGGATCAGATGGTTTAATTAAAAGTGTTGAAGAAGGTAAAAAAATTGCTAAAAATATTGGTTACCCTGTTATTTTAAAAGCTACTGCAGGTGGTGGTGGAAAAGGAATGAGAATTGTAAATAATGAAGATGAATTTTTAAATTCTTGGAATGGCGCTAAAAATGAATCTGAAGCAGCATTTTCTAACTCTGAGTTATACCTTGAAAAATTTATTGAAGAACCTCATCATATTGAAATACAGATAATGGGAGATCAATATGGAAATGTGAGTCATTTATCTGAAAGAGATTGTTCCATACAAAGGAGACATCAAAAATTAGTTGAAGAAACACCTTCACCTTTTGTAGATCAAAATTTAAGAAATAAAATGGGTGAAGCAGCAGTAAAAGCAGGTAAGTTTATTAATTATGAAGGAGCAGGCACAATAGAGTTTTTAGTTGATAAACATAAAGATTTTTATTTTATGGAAATGAATACTAGAATTCAGGTAGAACATGCCATAACTGAAGAAGTTACTGATTATGATTTAATAAAAGAACAAATTAAAGTTGCAGATGGAGTAAAAGTTTCTGGAAAACATTATTTTCCAAATAAATATTCTATTGAATGTAGAATTAATGCTGAAGACCCGTCAGCTAATTTCAGACCTTGTCCAGGAAAAATAACTGCTTTACATAAACCCGGTGGTCATGGTGTTAGAGTAGATTCGCACATTTATTCTGGTTATGAAATTCCTCCAAATTATGATTCAATGATAGCCAAACTAATTGTTAGTCATCAGTCAAGAGAAGAAGCTATTGTTCGAATGAAAAGAGCACTTCAAGAGTTTATAATAGAAGGAATTAAAACAACAATTCCTTTTCACATAAAATTAATGGATAATAAAGAATTCAAATCAGGAGTATTTACAACAAATTTTATGGAAAATTTTAAATATTAATTATTTCTTCCTTAAAAGAAATTCCATTTTCCTTAAGCTTACTTAATATTGGCAAATAGATTTCTTTTCTAAAAGGCAAATTAATTCCTTTAAATTTTAAATTATTTTCAATTATATGTTCTACAAGTAAAGCAATAGGCAGACCAACAGTTTTAGCCATAGCAGTTTTAACTTTACTTTCACCCTTTACTTTAAGATATGATATAAGCATTTTCATAGTTTTATTTTCAACATATTTAAATGTATGATACATAACTATTAAATCAAGCTCGCCTTCATTTAAGGTCCATTTTTTACTTATAATATGTAATAAAATTTCAGCAGAGGTACCACTTTTTAAAGATACTTTTTCATCAGAAAACATACCAATCCAATATAAATTTTTAATTTCCTGAGAATCTTCATTTATATTAAACTTTTTATATAAAAATTTTATAAAAGAAGACCTACTTTTTATTTTCTCACTCTTACTGAAAAATTCAAAATGAGTCATATCATTTATATCATTAATAACTAAACTATTATTTGTTAAACCTAATTCTACAAATACATGCCATGAACTGCAATAGCTCTTGTTTCTTAATGTACCCCTTCTTAAGGTTTTAATATTATCTAAACCATATAAATCTTTATATTTTAATGAATCTCTATTTGGATATCCTTCATAATGTCCAACATTAGGTATTAAAATATTTTTTGTACTCTGAAACAATCTATTATAAGGAACAAAAACTTTTTCATAATTTTCAATAAAATAAGCATTATCAGAACCAGCTAAAATTACATTCATAGGATTCCAAGTAAATTTATATCCCCATGGATTTTCTTCTTTATTATAATTAATTAAACCACCAGTATATGATTCAAATTCTTCAATTTTATATTTTAACTTTAATTCATCAATAACTTTCATTGCAGACATATGATCTATACCAGGGTCAAGTCCCATTTCCATAAACAAAAATGAATTATTTTTTAAAAATTCAGAATTTAACTTTTTTATATTTTCATCTAAATATGATGCTGTAATCATATTTACACCCATTTTAGAACATATCTCAGCAATTTTATAATGAAGAGTAGCTGGTAATAAACTAATTAAAACAAATGTGTCTTTTATTAACTTTTTTAAGTTATTAGAATCATCAATATTTGATCTTATAAAATTTAAATCCTTAAAATTTTTATCAAAATACTCTGGTTTCTTATCAGCTAATACGGTAATATAAATGTCTAATATCAATCTTCTATTATATAGGTATTCCAATAAATAAGGAGAAGATTTTCCTGCACCTATAATAAGAATGTTTTTTGACATAACCTTAAAAAATCTTTAGTTGATAATTTAATATATTAATTAATAAAAAAATAAATAAAGTATGATTCAGATAACTTAAAACCATTAATTTCTTTTTATAATAGTAGATGATGCTTGAGATTTTGGAAGTATAGTTATATCACTAATACAAATATTATCAGGTCTTCTTATTATAAAATCTATAATCTCAGCTATATCAATAGCTTTTAAAGGAGTTATCCCATTATAAACATTTTTAGCTTTTTTAATATCATTTTTAAATCTTACCATTGCAAACTCTGTTTCAACTAATCCTGGATTAATTGAGGTGACTTTTATATTAAAATTATTTAAATCTAACCTCATACCTTGAGAAATTGCATCGACAGCATATTTAGATGCACAGTACACATTCCCTTTAGGATATACTTCTTTCCCAGCAATCGATCCTATATTTATTATCATTCCACTCTTTCTTTTTACCATAAGTGGAATGATTAATCTACTAACATATAGCAATCCTTTAACATTAATATCTATCATAGAATCCCAATCATCAGTATTCCCTTCATGAATTAAGTCAAACCCGTGTGCATTACCTGCATTATTAATTAGAATATCTATCTTTTTCCATTTACTATCTAATGAATCGATTTGATCTTTTAGAGTTTTCTTATCTCTGACATCAAAACAAAGAGAAACAACTTCTGTAATTCTAGATAAGGATTTTTCTAGCTTTAATAGCTTATCATTTCTTCTTCCACAAATTATTAAGGAACAATAATCTGATAATAATATAGCTGATGCTTCGCCAATTCCTGATGTTGCACCAGTAATCAAAACTACTTTTTTATTTTTATTTAGGTCCACCTTCAAAAGTAAAGAAAATTGAAATATTATGAACAACTAATTTATCAATTGGTAAATTATATTTATTTAAATTATCAGCTTTTGTTTTAAGTAAATTAACTAATCCTCTAGAATATCTAACCTCTGGAGATAACTTAAATAGTTGAAAAAACATATCACTCCCAAAGCCAATCTCAAGAGATAAATCAAAGGATGAAACATTTAAAATATCTTTTCCAGCTTCATCCTTATTTTTAGCTCCAATTTCTATAGAAGGCTTTAAACCAGCTAACATATACATTCTATGATTACTTCTTCTTTTAGATTTATATTTAATTAATAAAGGAAACTCTAGAAAAGTAGCAGAACGAGTATCTGAAAATAAACTACCATCAGTATATAAATAATCTAAATTAAACTCATAGAAAGCAACTTGTAATAACATTCTCAGATCAAAAGGATGAATTAAATTAAAATCAGAAACAAAACCTAGTTTAAAACCAGGTTTCGAAGAAGGCAGAATACTATGTAGATTATTATAATCAGAATCAATATACTGATCTGAATATGTTAATCTATAATAAGAAGAATGAAGACCAAGTAAAAAACCATAATGAATACTATTATCATCATAGTTTCCTAAATTTATTGTTGTATTTTGAGATTTTGAAGAATATGAAAAACCAAAAATAATAAAACAAAATAAAATTATCTTTCTCATTATTAATACTAAATATAATACCTAAACTTTAAAATTGAATTAAAATTGCAAATACGATAAAAAAATAGTGAAAAATATAAAAGCTGAATTTATTAAAAGTAGCTCCAACATAAAAGAATGTCCTGAAAAAAAATTAGCTGAATTTGTATTCTTAGGTAGATCAAATGTTGGAAAATCATCACTAATAAATATGTTAGTTAATAATAAAAAATTATCTAAAATTTCATCAAGGCCAGGTAAAACCAAATTAATTAATCATTTTATGATTAATGATAATTTATTTTTTGTTGATTTACCAGGATATGGCTGGGCAAAAGCAAGTAAAAAAGATAGGGAAAAATGGGAAAAAATGACAAATGAATTTTTATTAAATTCTAAAAATTTAGTTTTGGTTTTTATTTTAATTGATATTAGAATAAGTCCACAAAAAATAGATATTAATTTCATTAATTATCTTGGTAGGAATAACATACCTATAAATATTATTTTTACTAAATGTGATAAAATAAACACATCAAAAATTAATAAAAATATAAATATTTTTAATAATGAAATACTAACTACTTGGAAAGAATTGCCAACATATTTTATTAGTTCATCAATTACAAAAAATGGGAGAGATGATATTTTGAATTATATTATTGATACAAATAAATCTTTAAAAATTGATTAACAAAATTTATAATTTTCTTATTTCAATAAGCGACTTATATATATATCTGAATTCATTCTCAAATGAGAAAAATAGAAAACTTTATAAAGGAAGAACAAATACATACAAATCATTGAACTTTATTAATAAAAGTAATCAAAAATATATTTTAATACATGTATCATCAGTTGGTGAATACGAACAAGCAAAACCCGTAATTTATCAATTAAGTAAAACTTATTCTTATAAAATAATAGTTAGTTACTTTTCACCTTCTGTTGAAAAGATTATTAATAAATCAAATCTAATTTTTAAAAGCTTCTACATACCATCAGATAGAAAAAAAAATATGTCTAAGATGTTTAATTTAATTAAACCTGAATTTATACTTTTAATTAAATACGAATTTTGGAAAAATTTAATTGCAGAATCAAGAAAAAAAAACATACCTATCTTTTCAGTAGTTTCAACATTTAGAAAAAATCAAATTTTTTTTAGATTCTATGGGGTTTTTTTTAGAAAAATTCTAAATGATATTTCTTATTTTTTAGTTCAAGATGAAAAATCAAAAAAATTATTAAAAAAAATTAATATAAATAATGTTAAAGTTGTTGGAGACTCAAGATATGATAGAGTGTTTAATATTTATGATAAAGCAAAAAAATATATAAATATTGAAAAATTCATTAGTAATAATAAAACCGTAGTAATAGGTAGTTCATGGAAAAGTGATTTAAATATTATCAAAAATGAAATTAAGAAAGATTTAACAAATACAAAATATATTATAGCCCCTCATAATGTAAATGATAATGAAATTAAAAATATTGAAAGATTATTCATAAATGATACAATAAGATATTCAGATTTACCTCAAAAGAACATATTAAAAAGAATTTTAATAATAAATAATATTGGAATGTTATCATCAATTTATAGATATGCAGATGTATCATATATTGGAGGGGCATTTCAGGGGACATTACACAATACTTTAGAAGCAGCAGTTTGGGGTAATCCCGTTATATATGGTAAAAATACAAATAATAAAAAATTTAAAGAAATTAAACTTCTTGAAAAATCTGGCATTGGATTCTCAATAAAAAATGGACAAGAATTTAAATTAATAATAAATAGAATTTTTAAAAACAGAGAATTAGGAAAAGGAGGTAACAAATTAATATCAGAAAAGTCAGGTGCAACAAATAAAATAATTTCATTTCTTAAAAAAGAGATAAAATGAAAGGAATAGTTATTAAATCTACCGGAAAATGGTATAAAGTTGAAATAGATAATTTAATATACAACTGTGTACTAAAAGGAAAATTTAAAATTGAAAATAAGTTAACAAACCCAATAACCTCAGGTGATTACGTAGATATAAAGATAAATGAAGGAGACAATGCTACGATTTATAATGTTTATAAAAGAAATAATTTTATTATTAGAAAATCAAATAGAAATAATAAAGGACATATTATTTCATCAAATATTGATCAAATATTAATATTATGTAGTATTAAGGAACCATATACTAAAATAAATTTTATTGATAGATGTTTAATTAGTGCAAAATATTATGAAATTAAACCAATAATTGTCTTTAATAAAATTGATATTTTAAATGATAAAGAAAAAAAATATATTGATAAAATAGTAGAAAAATATTCGGATATAAATTTTAAAATTTTAAAAATATCAGCTAAAAAAAATTTGAATACTAAAAATTTACTTAAAGAATTAAATAATAAAAAGACTCTTATAATTGGTAACTCAGGAGTTGGAAAATCAACATTAATAAATCATTATTGTAAAAAATCAAAACAAAAAACAAACCTAGTATCTCAAAAAACAAAAAAAGGTAAACAGACAACTACATTTTCTGAAATTTTTAAGATTAATAAAAATAGTTACCTTTTTGATACACCAGGATTTAAAGAATTTATTTTTTTTGAAATAGAAAAAAATGACGTTAAATATACATACCCTGAGTTTATTAAATATAGTCATAAATGTAAATTCAACAATTGTAACCATACTAATGAACCAGAATGTGCTGTTAAAAAAAATGTGGGTGAAAAAATATGGATAAAAAGATATAATAACTATTTATCAATAATAAATACGCTTTAACGCTTTAATAATTAAATTTTTAAAGTTTTTTAATTTTTATTTTCAAATAAGCAAAAAGTATAGTCATAATAGGACTTATTATATTAAAAAAACAATATGGTAAGTAAGTTAATGTAGAAACGCCTAGTACTCCAGAATGATATGCACCACAAGTATTCCATGGAATAAGAACAGATGTAACAGTTCCACTATCTTCAAGTGTTCTACTTAGATTTTCAGGAGCAAGACCTCTTTCTTTATATGAATTTGAATACATTTTTCCAGGAATAACAATAGATAAATATTGATCAGATGCTGTAATATTAAAAAATACACAAGAAGAAGCAGTTGATACTACCAAAGAACCTGTTGATTTTACACGATTTAAAATTACTTCAGCAATTTTTGAAAGAAAACCACCTTTCTCCATAACTCCACCAAAAATCATAGCTGAGAAAATTAACCAAATAGTTGAAAGCATACCAAACATTCCACTTGATGATAATAAATTTGATACCATAGAGTTTGATGTCTCTATAGAAATATTACCATATAAAGAAATCATAATACCAGAAAAGGTAGAAATCCAATTTTTTTCATTACCTAATGAAACTTCATGAATAATATCAGCTTGAAAAATTATTGCGAAAATAACACCTAATAAAATACCTGAAAATAATGAAGGAATAGCAGGAACCTTTTTATAAATTAAAAAAATAACAATACTTGGTGGTATAAATAAAATTGGAGATATATAAAATTTTTCTTTAATCGAATCTGCTACAGATAATGAATTTTGAAAAGAAGAAGGCTCAATAAATAAAAAGCCTGAAATTAAAAGTATTAAAAGACATATTGATATTGAAGGAATAGTTGTATATGATAAGTAACGAATATGTTTAAATAAAGTAGTTCCAGAAACAGCGGGAGCTAAATTTGTAGTATCAGATAAAGGTGACATCTTATCACCAAAATAAGCACCACTTAAAACAGCACCAGCTATAAATCCATCATCTATACCTAAAGATTTCCCTATTCCCATTAATGCTATCCCAACCGTTGCAGAAGTGGTCCAAGAACTACCTGTAGCTAAAGAAACAACAATACAAATTATACAAGCAGCAAAAAGAAAAATATCAGGACTTAAAATTTGAATTCCATAATAAATCATCGAGGGAACTATACCACTAATCATCCAAGATCCTGCAAGAGAACCTACTAATAATAAAATTAAAATTGAAGGTGTAGCAGAACTAATATTATTAACTATACCTTCTTGAAGAACTTTCCATTTTATTCCATTAAAATAAGCTATTGATGCAGCTAAAGATGCTGAAAAAATTAAAACTATCTGATTACTTCCATCTAATGAAAGATCACCAAAAATTGAAACATTTATTCCTAATAAAAAAATTAAAAAAATAATAGGAATTATTGATTGAATAAATGTTGGATTTTTAACTTTCATAAGCCCTTCAAGTTATTTATATCTTAAATTAATAATATTTATTATAAAAATTATTGTTTTAATAAATTAGAACTAATATAAAATTATGAACAGTAATTTAGTTAATAATATTTTTTATTGAATTAATACCATTAGTTCCATGAGGACCACCTCCTGGATGTGTAGAAGAACCGCATAAATATAAATTTTTAATTGGAGTTTTATACTGAGATGTGGAAAGAGTTGGACGCATAAAGAAAAACTGATCTAAAGTCATTTCACCTTGATTTAAATTTCCTTCTGTTAAACCTTGTGATAATTCTAAATCTACTGGAGTAATAATTTTAGAGTTTTCTATTAATTTTGAAAAATTAGGTATATGTTTTTCAATTACCCTTATCACATTACTAATTACTTTATACTTTAAAGCATCATTCCATTTATCATTACGCAAATGATATGGAATATATTGAACTGATGCAGATAAAACATGTTTTCCAAATGGTGCATAATCAGGAATTGAAATTGAAGGAATACAAAATTCAACATAAGGATTTGATGAAATTTTACCATATTTAGCATCATCATAAGCTCGCTCTAAATATTCAACTGATGGATTAATAGAAAAAATTGTATCTAATTGATCTTCTTTGATACCTTTAATTTTAGGACATTTTTTTAGAGAAAAATGTACTCTAGCAGTACTTCCTCTATATTTAATATTTTTGAGCTGAGTTTGAAACTTAGGTGTAATATGATCATTACCAACTAAATTAAAAAATGTATTTGTTGAATCAAGACTAGATATAACTATATTAGAATTATATTCTTCTCCATTTAAAAGAATTACTCCTTCAGATACTCCATTATTACATTTTATAGATTTTACTTTACTACCTGTTTTAACATCAACGCCTTTTTCTAGAGCAATTTCTAAAAGTATTTTAACAAAATTTTCAGTTCCACCTTTTACAAATTTTGCATTATGTATTTTTCCACTAGAATGAATATGGTTATGAATAAAATTTAAAACTGTAGCAGATGAAAATGGACCTTGAGTTAAATTAGTTATACCACTTGATGATAATGAAGCTCTTAATAATTCAGAATCAAACCATTCATCTAATAATTCAGGCATCATCATTGGAGCCGTTCTAACTACATCTACAATTCCTTTTCTTCCAAAATTCATAAATGGATTAAGCAATTTTCTCATTGTAAAAAAATCTTTAAAACCCATCGAAGAAAGTTTAGGAGGAGTCATTTCATATAAGGGCTCAAAAAATTTAGTGAGCTTTAAAATAAAATTTGTAAAATCAATCCATTTATTAGCATCATCTTTTGAATGAGAAGCAATCGATTCTAATGTTTTCTTTGGATCACTATTAAAAAAAATATGCTTTCCAGATTCATCTAAAGATACTCTAAGTGAATTTGGTTCTCTAAATTTTAATCCGTAATCTAAAAGGTTTAATTCTTTAATAACTCTAGGGTCAATCCACCTAATATAATCATAAGCAATATTACATTTAAATCCTTTAGAGAATTCTTCAGCAGCAGCAGTTCCACCTAATATATCTTTTGCTTCAAGTAAAAGAATAGATTTTTTTTTATTAGCTAGAAGTGATGCAGAAACAAGACTATTAATTCCTCCACCAATAATTATAATATCATAGTCTTTCATTTCCATTTTTTTAAAATTTGTTTTGCAGCCATCTCTCCAGGTGATCCAGTTACACCACCACCAGGATGAGTTCCTGATCCACACTGATAATAATTTCTTATAGGTGTTGTATAGTCTGCCCATTTAACTGCAGGTCTTAATGAGAATAACTGTTGTAGTGTAAGCTCACCATGAAAAATATTACCCTCTGATAAACTAAAAGTATCTTCTAAATCCTGTGGTGTTAAAACTTGACGATGTAAAATAATATCTTTTATATTAGGTGCATATTTTGCAAGTGTATTAATTACTGCATCTCCAAATGCTTCTCTCTTTATATCATCCCAACCACCATTTATATTATAAGGAGCATACTGAACAAAACATGACATAACATGTTTCCCTGGAGGTGCCATATCAGGATCTAAAACAGAGGGCAATATAATATCCATATATGGTTCTTTAGAAAAATTCCCGTATTTAGCATCATCATAACCCCTTTCTAAATGATCATAACTTGGACTAATTGAAATAGCCCCTCGAAGATGGGGACCCTCTCCTGGAAGAGCAGTAAAATCAGGTAATCCATCCAAAGCTAAATTTACTTTTCCTGAAGAACCACGTATTCTAAAGTTTTTAATATCCTGAACAAAATCAGAAGGTAAATCATTTTCATCAACAAGTTTAAGAAATGTAAGTTTAGGGTCTAAAGCTGAAATAACAATATCAGCTTCATACTCATCACCATTTTCTAAAACTACACCACACGCTTTACCACTTTTAGTTAAAACTTTATCTACCGAAGCACTAGTTAAAATATCTGCTCCAAAATATTCAGCAGATCTCGCAATTGTCATACTAAGTTCTCCTGTTCCACCTCTTTGAAAACCCCAAGCTCTAAATGAGCCATCTATATCACCCATATAATGGTGAAGCATAACATATGCAGAACCGGGAGACCTTGGACCCATAAATGTACCAATAATCCCACTAGCAGCCATTGTGGCTTTTAGAGGTTCAAATTCAAACCACTCATCTAAAAAATCTGCTGAACTCATTGTCATAAGTTTACAGAGATATTCAAAATTTTCATCACTTAAATGATTTAGGTGATTTAAAAGTTTTTTTGATGAAACAATATCTGAAAAATTTATACCAAGAGGGTTTGGTGCAACAGTTTCAAGAATAGGCCTTACAGCCATTCCAATTTGCCCCATAAGAGGCCCAAAACGTTTATAAGTTTCAGCATCCCTCTTAGAATGTCTGTAAATCTCCTTATATGTTTGATCTGGGTCGGAAGTTCTAAATAAATAATCTTTTTCAAAAGGAGTAAATGTACTTTCTAAAGGTAAAATCTCTAAACCAAATTTAGGTAACATTAATTCACGTATAACATTTGATTTTAAAAGACTAACCACATAAGAACAAACAGAAAATTTAAAACCAGGAAAAACCTCTTCAGTAACAGCTGCACCACCAAGAATATAACGTTTTTCTAAGACTAAAACTTTTTTTCCAGCTTTAGCAAGATATGCTGCTGCTGTTAAGCCATTATGACCTCCTCCTACTATAATTGCATCGTACTTACTTAGTTTGGGCATGACATTTTTCTTTCAGGGTTAAAAAATGGAGTTTCTACAACAACTGCTGATGTTAATTCCTTAAAATGCTCAACTTTAATCTCAAAATCTAATTTTGAATTAATATGAGAATATTCTTCTTGAATATGAGCCAATGCAATATAACATTTCATAATTGGAGACCAACATCCACTTGTCGCATATCCAACTTGTTTATTATTAAAATACAAGGGTGTACTATCTCTCCAAGCTTTACTTGGAAGAGATGGAGGAAGACCAACTTTCTTAAATAACTTCTCCATAGGTTCCCACTCAACTTGTATTCCTCTAAACTTCCATTTACTTGAATTTGTTTTTTCAAATGATAATGCTTTTTTTCCAATAAAATCATTTCCATTCATTTTTACTGTCCAATCTAAACCTAACTCATAAGGAGAAGATTTTCTATTTTCAATTAAGGCATGCCTTGAAGAAATATAATCAACATCCAATAAAATTAATGATGCCTCAATTCTAGAAATATCTAAAGCATTAAGACCTGCTGGTGTAATGCCAAATCTTTTACCATACTTTATAAGTAAATCCCATAATTGAATAGATTGAGAAGGCTCTACCCAAATTTCATAACCTAAATCCCCTGTATAACCAGTTCTAGAAATAGTCACTGAAATTCCTTTTAAATCAGTTTCCATTAAACGAAAAAATTTTAAAGAATCAAGAGATTTTGATGAAATACTATTAAGAATATCTCTAGCCTTTGGACCTTGAAGAGACAATGCTGCAATATCATCTGATTCATCAGAAATAGTAACATCCATACCCCTAGAATTATCAATAAACCATGATAAATTTGGTTCAGCACTGGTTATACGAAAATCATTTTGAGCTAAAAACTGAATAGTACCATCATCAATAACTTTTCCTTCTTCGTCACACCAAGGACTATACATAACCTGTCCAACTTTACATATTTGAATATTTCTAGTGACTAATTTATCTAAAAAATATTGAGCATCTGTACCTTTAATTCTGTATTTATATAATGGAGAGATATCAAAAAGTGCAGCTTTTGTACGAATAGCAAAATACTCATTATCATGATGAAGATCATATTGAGTTGCAGATAAATAACCACCCCATCTTTTCCATTCTTGTGATTGATTTATTTGACTTGTTCTTTCAAAAAAAGGAGACATTTTAAGCTCAGTTCTGAAAGTAAACTCTTGGGATTTATTAGTCTTTATCATTAGTGATTTATAAAAAATAACAGAGGTGTAATGTTATGTATTTAATTTTCCTTTTCCAATAAAAAAGCTTTAATAAAATCATCAATATCACCATCTAAAACTTTCAAAACATCATTTCTTTCTATATTAGTTCTTACATCTTTAATTAGCTTATAAGGATGGAGAACATAATTTCTAATTTGTGAACCAAAATCTATTTTAAGTTTAGAACTCTCCCTTTTATCTCTTTGTTCATTTTTCTTTTCAATTTCAATTTGATAAAGTTTTGATTTCAACATATTCATTGCCTTTTCCTTATTTAATAATTGACTTCTTTCTTGTTGACATTCAATAATTAACCCCGATGGCTCATGTCTTAATCTAACAGCTGATTCAATTTTATTTACACTTTGACCTCCAGCACCACTTGATCTAAATGTTTGCCAATCTATATCTGATGGGTTAATATTAATTTCAATAGTTTCATCAACCTCAGGATATGCATAAACAGATGCAAAAGATGTATGTCTCCTAGCACCTGAATCAAATGGTGAAATTCTTACTAATCTATGGACTCCTATCTCGGATTTTAAATATCCGAAAGCAAATGGACCTTCTATCCCAAGAATTGCAGACTTAATTCCAGCTGTTTCTCCTGGTTGAACATTAACCTTTTTTACAGAATAGTTTTTTGATTCTGCCCACATTATATACATACGCATTAATATATTAGCCCAATCTTGACTTTCAGTTCCTCCTGCTCCAGGATTAATTTCTATAATTGCATTCAATTGATCTTCTTTACTTGAAAGCATCCTTTTAAATTCCAAACTTTCTAATAAATTAGATGTTTTTTTAAATTCTTCTTCTAATTCTTCTTCAGTAGCATCACCTGAAATAAAAAAGTCATGAAGTATTATAAAATCTTCAATTGCTGAATTAACATTATTATAAGAATCAGTCCAAGTCTTATTTATGCTTATTTCTTTAAGGATTTTTTCTGCAGATTTTCTATCATCCCAAAATTCAGATTTAGTAGATATTTCTTCTTTCTCTTTAATTAAATTAAGTCTATTATCATAGTCAAAGATACCCCCTTAATGCCTTGATACGATCTTTAAGTTTTTTAATTTGATCTATATTCATTATTAAACTTTAGTAATCCAATTAAGTAAATCCGGTTCCTTACCGTACTTAATATTATTTAATTTTTCAAGAAAAATTGAAGAGTATGATTTTGAATTTATATCTGGCAAATTATAATCTACTGAATTATAACCTATTGTTTTAATTGGAGCAATAGTTGCAGCAGTACCAGCTCCAAATGCTTCTTTAAGTGATCCATTTTTTATTGATAAAACTACCTCTTCAATTGATATTTTTCTTACATCTAATTTTATATTTAAATCTTTAGCTAAACTTATAATACTATCTCTTGTTACACCATCTAAAACAGTATCACCCAATGGAGCGGTAATAATAGTATCATCAATAAGAAAAAATAAATTCATAGTTCCAGATTCCTCCAAATATTTATGTTCTACTCCATCGGTCCATATCAACTGATCATATCCATTTTTTTGAGCTTCTACTGATGGATATAAAGCAGCAGCGTAATTCGCAGCAGTTTTTGAAAAACCAACGCCACCAGCAACAGCTCTTGTATATTTAGTCTCGATTTTTACTCTAACAGGTTGAGAATAATAACCACCTGCAGGAGCTGTTATAATTATAAATTTATAATTATCTGCAGGTCTTATTCCTATAAAAGGATCAACAGCAAAAATAAAAGGTCTAATATATAAAGATGAATCAACTGAATTTGGAATCCATTGTTTATCAACTTTTAAAAGTTCTTTAATTGATTTTAAAAAAATATCATCTGGAAAGTTAGGAATACACATTCTCTTAGCACTTATGTTAAATCTCTCAGCATTTTTATCAGCTCTGAAAATTAAAACTTCATCATTTTCATTCCTATATGCTTTTAAACCTTCAAAAATAGTTTGACCATAATGTAAAGATGTACAAGCTGGAGAAATACCTATATTATTAAAAGGAACTATCTGAAAATTTTTCCATTCTTTATTATCATAATCGGCAGTAAACATATGATCTGAATAATGTTTACAAAATTCCAAATCATTAAAATCAACATCATTAATTCTAGATTTTAAAGAATTTTTAATCTTAATTTCCATAAATCTTAAAAATATTTAAGTTAATAGCTATAAAAGTAAATATATCATTCTATAAAATTAATCATCTGTTGATTAAATTTCTTCCAAGAATAATTCTGTCTTGAATATTTAATTTTTTTTCTAAATTTAATATTAAAATCAGTTTTAAGGATTTTAGTTAACCCTTTTGCTATAGAATTAGAATCTATTTCAGTTATAACTCCAGATTCATCATTTATAATGGGGCTACTTAACCCATTTAATTTTGTAACTAAAACAGGCAAACCATAATGATAAGCAACTGGTGTCACACCGCTTTGAGATGCTGATTTATAAGTTTGCGCAACGCAATCAGCAGCACAAAAAAAATCACGTGCTTTAATTGAATCTATAAACTCAGGATAAAGTTTTATTTTATTTTCTAAACCCAAATTATTAATCTGTTTTAAATATTTATTTTTTTGTTCATAAAATTCTCCAACAATTAATAATTGTGTATTAGTATTTAGTTCTTGATATATAGAAAATGCATCAATTAATAAGTCTAATCCTTTGTATTTTCTGATTAAACCAAAAAATAATATATATTTTATCTCACTAGATAAATTCAAATTTTTTTTAGCAATATTTTTAGAAATAGGCTTAGGTAAAAATTCATTAATTGGATGAAATCCTTTTAAAATAGGTTTATTAAAAAAAATTTCTATTTCATTAGCAACTGATTTTGATAAAGTAACAAATGAAATACAACCACTCCCAAAAAATTTACTTAAGTAATTATCTAAAAATGTATTCTCATGTGGTACCCAATTGTCAACCATTCCAATACAATTAATTTTAGAACTAATATTTCTTGCAAGATATCCATAGCATAAAGCAAGAAATGGTGTGTAATAACGAAAAATTACATTTTTAGGATTTAATTTTTTAATTTTTTTTATGACATTATTCCATTGAAAAGGTGAATAAGCATGGATTACTCTTTTTATATCTAATTTTTTTGGAGCCGGTTGATTACTAAACTGAGTTTTTCCTGGAAAAAGGAAATTAAAATACAACTTTTTAAAAGTCCATATTTGAACTTTTTTATTATTTTTTATAAATGCTAAAGCAAGTTCATGATTTGTTTCTGCAATTCCTCCCCTATATGGATGTGCTGGACCAATTATTAAATAATCAACTTGTTTTTTTTGCATAAAACACTAATATATAAAATGCAATGATTGAATTATAGTGAAAATAAAAATCTATTTACTTTTTATTCATTTTATCTGAATCAACTAATCCATCTTTGAGTCTAACAATTCTATTTGAAAATTTGGCAATAGCTTCTTCATGCGTTACCATAATTATTGTGTTCCCTCTGTCATGTAATTTTGAAAATAAATCCATAATACTATGAGATGTTTTACTATCTAGATTACCTGTAGGTTCATCGGCTAAAATAATACTTGGATTATTTACTAAAGCCCTTGCAATTGCTACTCTTTGTCTTTGACCTCCAGATAATTCATTAGGTTTATGTGTAGATCTATCTAATAAATCTACATCTTTAAGTGCTTTTATAGCTAGTTCTTTTCTTTTAGATGAAGAATACCCCGCATAAACTAAAGGTAAAGCAACATTATCTAAAGCTGATGCCCTTGGTAATAAATTAAATGTTTGAAAAACAAATCCAATTTCTTTATTTCTAATTTCCGCTAATTCATTTTCCGATAAGTTACTTACATTATTTCCATTTAAAACATAATCTCCACCTGTTGGTGAATCTAAACAACCAATAATATTCATTAATGTTGATTTACCAGATCCAGAGGGGCCCATAAAAGATACATATTCATTGGATTTAATATTTACAGAAATAGAATCAATTGCCTTAACTATCTGTTTACCAACATTATAGTGTCTTGAAATACCATTTACTTTTATAATATCTTTCATTAGATAAAAAAATTAAATTAAATTCGCTTTTTTAATTAGATGTCAAAATAAGTAAAATTACTCGTAATAATTATTGATTTTTTGCTTTATAATTTAAAAAAATGGAAATATTTTTTGAAATAGAAACCTACATAGCTTTAATTACTTTAACAGTAATTGAAATAATATTAGGTATCGACAATATTATTTTTATATCAATCCTTACAAATAAAGTTGAGAAAAAAAATAGGCAAAATGTTAGAGTTAGTGGTCTATTATTAGCAATGATATTAAGAATAATTATGTTATTTGGTTTAACATGGTTTATTGGACTTACTAAACCTTTTTTCTTATCCTATAGTATTAAAGATATTATACTATTTTTAGGTGGATTATTCTTAATTATAAAAAGCAGTATAGAAGTTTACGATAAAATAAGAGGACACTATGATAAAAAAATAGTCCATTCAAAAAAAGATACATTTTTTGCGATAATATGGCAAATAGTTGCAATTGATTTCGTTTTTTCTATTGATTCCATACTTACTGCAGTTGGATTAACTCAAGAACTATTGCTTATGATAATAGCAGTTGTAATATCAATAGTATTTATGATTTTTTATTCTGCAAAAATTAGTGATATAATAAATAGATATCCTTCTTTAGAAATATTAGCACTATGTTTTCTAATCTTAATAGGATTTAATCTGGTTTTTGAATCTATTCATTTTAATATCCCAAAAGGATATATATATTTCTCATTATTCTTTTCAATAAGTGTTGAATTAATAAATATTAGATTTAGAAGAGTAAGTATTAAAAAAAGTATAATTAAGAAATAAAATTATTCCTTAATTATTTTTTTCATAGTTTTCTTATCTCCTTGAATTAATTGAACAATATATATACCATCTATTTTATTGGATATATCAAATTCATGAGAAGAAGTACCTAAATTATTATTTAGATTTCTACCTAATACAGCTCTTCCAAAAATATCAACTAATTGAAGTTTTATTTCACCTTTCCATGTATCATTAAAGTTAACTTTAAATAATCCATCTGTTGGGTTAGGAAAAATAGATATATTCTTCTCTAATTTTGTAAACTCTATACCTTGAACAACTGGAGTTTCTTTTTGAATGTATAAATCATCAATACCCCATCCCCAAGCTACAGTTAAATCATCTGAAAAGAGTCTAAATCTAACTTTAACAGTATCACCTTTCTGAAAACTTCCTCTATCAGTAAATCCAATTTCTCTTGTTTTAAAAAGATTACTATTACCATTAGCACCTGTGTTATATGCCTGTGTCCAGCTTGTACAATCACCACCAGCACCAGGAATACATTCATCCGAATCATATCCATTAATTAACCTTAACCAAGTAACTCCTCCATCTTTAGATGCTTCAACTATTACATAATCATAAAAATTTGGCGAAGGATATGCAGAAACACCAGGCTCAACTATTACAACTTCTTTAAATTTAATTGAAGGTGCAAAATCTGTAATTATAATTGGGATATTTAACATCGCTATTAAACTATAACCATCAGAATATCCTAAATCAGTTCCAGAAGAATATGGGTGATCAGAGTTAAGTAATCTACCATCAAAACCACCTTGAATACCTATTCTAAAACCATCTAATGCAAATTCATCTCCAACTAAATCACTGAATGTTGTAGAAAATTCCGTTCTAGGTTGTAAAACAGGATTTACTGTAACTTCTAATTGGTTTGAAGGATATTCAGTTCCATCTTTAAATCCAAATGCCTGAATAGTATAATTACCTTGATCAGGAACATCAAACTCATATGTCTTTTCAACTACTTCATTGGCATCATAATAAGTACCAACTAAAGTACCATCAGATTTAATCTGTAATGAATCATATACAGACTTTAAAAATACTTTAGAAACTACAGCATATTTATCATCAACATCTAACTGGTAAACATTATTTAATAAAGGTGGTAATGTTGTTGGGTTTGGTAAGTAATCTTTTAATTCATCAATGTATGCAGTCCATATACCCCTTCCATGTGTAGCAAGAACTATTTGTCCTTGATCCTTTAATTTCATATCCCATATACTAACTTTTGGAAGGTTAGAGTTAACAATTTTCCATGATTCACCTGCATCTATTGATTCTACAAGACCAATATCTGTACCAGCCCACATTATATTAGTATTATGAGGCATAACTAAAAAACTATAAACGGCTACATCAGGAAATCCTTTAGAAGATTTTCCTGATACATTCAAATGAAAACCTGACAAATCCTCCCATGTTTGACCTAAGTCTTTTGTCTCAATAACTTTTGCAGCGCCTGCCATACCAAATAACACATATGCAGTTGAGTCTTCTGTAGGATGTGAATATAAACCTGTACTTGTACCCATATTAGCAAAACCAGGTACCGGGTCAAAGGTTTCACCCCAATCACTAGAAACAAATATCTCACCTCCATTACCCATTTGACCGCCTGCCCAAACAAATCTTGGATTAGCAAGAGATACTTCTACATCAGTTCCAGACCAAAAGCTTCCATTCCAAGTTCCTGCAATAGATTTTAAATTCCAAGTCTCTCCAAAATTAATAGTTTTCATTACTCCGCTGCTTGTAACAGCAAATACCACTTCTGGATCTTGATATGAAGTAGAAAGTCTAGATATAAAAGGATCAGAACCAACAAAACCATTAGCAACATATGACCAAGAGTCACCACCATCTAAAGTTCTAAAAAAATAGTTTCCTTGAGAACCACCCATCATCTTATTAGAATCAGAATAATGTGTAACTACCTCAAAACCATCACCACCGAGCTCAAATGTATAATCAGATGATTTAGAAGCATTTTCTGATCTCTTTGATAACCATGTTCCATTATCTTGAGATCCTTTAAAGTATTGATCGAAACCTTTTACTTTATCAGCACCATAAGCCTGATTAGTATTATAACCATTTAATGAAACTGAAAACTCACTATCATTAATTCCTGGATCAGGACTAGATATAGACCAAGCAACTCCACCATCACCTCCATGTAATATTCTAAAATTGACTGAATCATCAACAATTGTACCTAAGAAGTGATGATCAACATGAACATTATCATTTTTGGAATCTATATCATTATACCCATCAGTTATATGAACAAAGTTTTTCTTTTTTACTTGATATGTGAAATCTTTAGATTCTATTTTAAGAGAAGAATTTGGAAGATTATTAGGTTCCCAAGTAGCATTTTCAACTAAATATGGCCATATAAGATATAATGATTTATATAATTGCCCACCATTTTTTGAAATTTCTGTCTGTGTCATAGTAGAATCATAAGGTGTTATTTGGGCAAAAATATATTCTCTACTTTCTGTATAATCTTCAATAATATTAAATGAACCATCATTTTTATTATCCCTAAATGAAACAGTAATCTGCCTAGGGGGATCAGCTAAAATATCCCACACCTCAAAAGGAACTTCAACAACATCTTCATATTTATAAGCAGAATGTGCAACACCTGAAGTAGATCCCTCAGGGACAGAAAAACGATATGCTTTCTGAGATTTTCCAGGACCATATCTAACCTCTACATCAACAAGGTCTGGATTATCAGCACCATTTGCCCATTCATCTCCTGATCCTACTGATTTACCACCCCAAATATTTACCAAATTTAAAAATGAACCTGTATTTTCTTCAGTAACAAATGTTGAAGAACCGTTAAAAGAAATACCTGCATTTGGTAATAGAGTAGCCTTATAAGTTTCAATACCTCCATAATATACAATACTATCATAAAATGGATGTACTGTAATTACATTATCATACCATCCTTGTGTATTTAACCAAGTATCTGCTGTACCATCTTCATTATTAAAAAGGTCAAATGTTTGGCCAGCATCATAAGAAACTTTTAACACTGAACCAACAGAATTATCAACTATTGCAGCAAAAACAGTATTTGGATTTTGATGAGAAACAGCAATTTCTAGCCTTGCAAAACTTCCACCCGATTCACCATAAATTCCATCAGCATTATCATAAGCAAGATCACCAGATAATCCAAGGTTTCCAGGATTAGTCCATGTTGTTCCAGCATCAGAAGACTTTAATATACCATAGCCTCTTACTGCGGCATATAATATATTAAAATCGCTTGGAGCAGAAACTATTTGCTGTATTCTATTTTCAGATGTTCTAACTTGACTCCAATTTGAACCTCCATCTGATGATTTAAAAATATATCCATGAGCATGACCAGATCCTCCATAAGTCGTGATAACTACAACTTCAGAATTATTTGGATCTACTACAACTCTACTTACATTATTAAACCTTTTATCTATATAATCCCCATCTTTTGTAGAAACATTTATCCAATTTAAACCTCCATTTGTAGATTTATAAATTCCATTTCCATCAATAGCATCCAAATTACCTACCCAACTTTCACCTGTACCAACATACAAAACATTTGGGTTTGATTTAGAATTTGCAATTGAAGAAACTGCAATATTGGTTAAATCATTAGAAAGCTCAGTCCAAGAAGTACCTTGGTCCACAGTTTTCCAAACTCCTCCACCAACAGCTGCTGCATACCAAGTATTACCTGAAGAATCAGTTTCATCTACAACAATAGATCTTGTTCTACCAGGAACATTATTAGGACCTCTTTCAACAAAAACAGCATTTTCTTCAGCATATGTAGAGTATTTTAAATTATTATCTTCCTCTAAATTTGAAGATGAACTAGATCGAAGTAAATTTTTCCTTGCAGAAATAAGTTTATTATATTCTACATCTCTATAACCACTTTTATATTTTTTAAATCTTGAAGGCTTATTAATATTTACATCACCATGTCTAATAGCAGCGTGATAATATGCAATTTTTTCTGGTCCGTCATACTTAGCATCACCAACAACAATGGACTTCTTTTTAAAATTAATATCAGACTGATTTTCAGAATTATTATTTATTTTGTTACAAGAAATAAATGAAATTAATAGGATAAAAACAAGAAATTTTAGTTTCATAACAATGAATTTATTTAGAAAAGTTTAGTTCTTTTATTAATAATAATTTTAAGGTTATCTATTATTAATAAAGTTATGTATGTAATATAGTTTTTTTTACAAAATTTTATACACTTGAAAAGTATATAAATACCAATAAATATAATTGTTAGAATAGCCTAATTAGCACAAAATTCTTTTAGTCGTCTATTTTTTCCAGGCTCTCTTAATTTTTGAAGTGCCTTTTCTCTAATTTGACGAACTCTTTCTCTAGTTAACCCCATCACGTCACCAATTTCTTCAAGAGTATAAGGATTATCAAAACCTATACCAAAACTCATAAGCACCACATCTCTTTCTCTAGGAGTCAATGTAGAAAGGGCTCTCATTGTTTCAATTTTCAATGAATGATTAAAAACTAATCCAGTATCAGTAGGTCCTTCACTATTATTTTCAAGAACATCTAATAAAGATCCAGAATCATCTTCTCCAAAAGGAGCATCCATAGACATCTGCTTAACTTCAGCACCTAATGTACTTCTAACTTCAGAGGGCTTCATTTCTAACTTTTTAGCAATTTCTTCTTCAGTAGGTTCTCTTTCATATTTTTGCTCTAATTCTGCATATGCTCTTCTAATTTGATTAATTGCACCAGACTTATTCATTGGTAGTCTTACAATTCTTGACTGTTCAGCTAATGCTTGCATAATAGATTGTCTAATCCACCATACTGCATATGAAATAAATTTAAATCCTTTTGTTTCATCAAACTTTTTAGCAGCTTTAATAAGTCCTAAATTTCCTTCATTTATTAAATCATTTAATGGAAGACTTCTATTTTGATACTGTTTTGCAACAGAAACTACAAATCTTAAATTAGCTCTAACCAATTTATCTAATGCATCTTGATTACCTTTTTTAATTTCTTTTGCTAACCTTACCTCTTCATCAGGAGTAATCATTGGTACCCCACTTACTTCAGTAAAATATTTTTCAAGAGTATGACTTTCTCTTCTATTAGTAATTGATTGAGTTATTTTTAATTGTCTCATGAATGTGCTTTAGGTTATTAGGTATTAGAATAAATTTAACTGCAAAGATAACATTTTTACAGAAAAATTATTAACTATTATATGCTTAAACGTAAATTTCATTAATATGTTGAAAAATTATTATTCTATTTCAATTTCAACTGTTTCAGATAATGGAATAGCTTGACAGCATAAAATATAATTATCTTTAATTTCTTCATCTGATAACCCATCTACAACATCCATTTCAACATTTCCAGAGATTAATTTACCTTGACATGCAGTACAAACACCACTTTGACAAGAATAAGGCAAATCTATATCATTCTCTAGACCTGCTTCTAGAATACTTTCACTTTTGCTTACATCTATAATATGAGTATCCCCATCTAGATGAATTGTAACTTTTGATGTATTTGACATTTTAATAATTTATTTGATTACAAAAATAATGTTCAATGATTTAAAATAACACATCTATCGTAATAATTATCTAAATTTGCAGACTTATATGAATGAATTTAATTTAAAATCTATATCGCCAATTGATGGAAGATACGGTCCAAAATGTTTTGAACTTTCAAAATATTTTTCAGAATATGCTCTTATAAAATATAGAGTGTACATTGAAATAGAATATTTTAAAGCTCTTTGTAAAACAAAAATTAAAAAATTAAATTCTATTAATTCTTCAAAATTAAAAAAAATTGATTCCATAGTATCAAATTTTGATATTCAAGATGCTTTAAAAGTAAAAAAAATTGAAATTAAAATTAATCATGATGTAAAAGCTGTTGAATATTTTATTAAAGAAAAGTTTGAAGATATAGGTTTATCAGAATTTAAAGAGTTCATTCACTTTGGGCTTACATCCCAAGATATAAATAATACTGCTACTCCTTTGATGTTAAAAGAATGCATTATTAATGAACTTTTACCAACATTAGAAGTTACATGTTCTTTATTAAAAGAAAAAGCTAAAGAATTTTCATCAATCCCTATGTTAGCAAGAACCCATGGACAGCCTGCAACTCCTACAGTATTTGGAAAAGAAATAAATGTTTTTTTAGAAAGACTAAAAATTCAAATACAATCTCTTTTAAAAATTCCTAATAATGGAAAATTTGGAGGTGCATCTGGAAATTTAAATGCTCATTATATTTCATATCCAGATATAAATTGGGATAATTTCTCAGATAATTTTTTAAAAAGTATTGGTCTATTAAGAAGTAAGCCTACCACCCAAATAGAACACTATGATAATATGGCTGCCATATTTCATAATATAATTAGGTTAAATACAATTATGATAGATTTTAGTAGAGATATATGGCACTATATTTCCATCAATTATTTAAAACAAAAAATCATTAAAGATGAAGTTGGATCTTCAGCAATGCCACATAAAGTCAACCCAATAGACTTTGAAAATGCTGAAGGAAATTTAATGCTTGCAAATTCACTATTTTCTTTTTTATCTGAAAAACTACCTATATCAAGGCTACAAAGAGATCTTACGGATTCTACTGTATCAAGGAATATAGGTCTACCCATTGCATATACCATATTAGCACATAAATCATTAAGTAATGGAATGAAAAAATTAGATGTTGATATTAATATAATTGATAATGACTTGAATAATAATTGGGCAGTCGTCTCTGAGGCTATCCAAACAATATTAAGAAGAGAAAATATTCCAAACCCATATGAGTTACTAAAAAATTTAACTAGAGGGAATGCTAAAATCACAAAAAATTCTATTTTAGAATTTATAAATAGTTTACCAGTAAATAGTAAAATCAAAAAAGAATTAAAATCAATTACCCCAAATAATTACTTAGGAGATAGCAATAAAATTTAGATTGTGATAATATTTCTAATCAAAATAATTATATAAGAATCAATCAATGATAAAATTTATTATTAGTTTTTTTTTAAAAAAATTTCCTAGATCCTTTTTACAAAAAATCAGTAAACCCATCTTTATGATAATTTCTATATGGTATAGAGGAAATAAAGTTAAATGTCCAATTTGTAGAATAAAACTTAAAAAATTTTTTCCTTATGGAAGAGTTGTTAGAGATAATGCTCTCTGTCCTAATTGTCTTTCTCTTGAACGTCATAGATTAATGTATCTTTATTTAAAAAATGAAACTAATTTTTTTAAAAATGAATGGAATGTATTACATATTGCTCCAGAGCAATGTTTTATTTCAATTTTTAAAAATTCTAAAAATATAAATTACACTTCTGGTGATTTATTTTCTCCATTAGCAGATATTAAAATGGATATTCATAAAATGCCTTTTAAAAATAATACTTTTGATATTGTATTGTGTAATCATGTTTTAGAGCATGTAGATAATGATATAAAAGCCCTAAAAGAAATTAAAAGGGTTATGAAAAATGGTGGATTTTCAATTCTACAAGTACCATTTTATTATCCTCTTCCAAATAAGACAATAGAAGATAAATCAATTATAAAAGCAAATGAAAGAGAAAAAGCATATGGTCAATCTGATCACCTTAGAAAATATGGGAAAGATTATAAAAAAAGATTATCATCTGTAGGATTTAAAGTTGATGTCAATGAATATGTAAATAGTCTATCAAAAGAAAAACAAAAAAAATATGGATTATCAGAAAATGAATTAATTTATATTGGAATAAAAAATTAGAAATATTAATCTATATCAGAATCTTCTATAATATAATCTTGCTTATCAGAATTAATTTGAATAATTAACTCAGAAATAAAACCAACTAAAAATAATTGAACTCCTACTATTATAGTAACAAGTGCTATATAAAAAAGAGGTTGATCAGTAACTGGTCTTATTTGATCTAAAGGAACTTCATTTGCTAGTTTAGATAATTTTTCATAGATAATCCATCCAGCTAAAAGAAATCCTATAAAAAAAGAAAACACCCCTAAAGTACCAAAAAAATGCATTGGTCTTTTTCTAAATTTATAGACAAAACTAACTGAAATAAGATCTAAAAAGCCTCTTATATATCTCTCCATACCAAATTTTGTTTTACCAAATTTACGTTTATTATGATTAACAACCTTTTCACCAATTTTATGATATCCATTCCACTTAGCAATTAAAGGAATATACCGATGCATTTCACCATATAAATTTATTGAATTTATTAATTTTCTTTTATAAATCTTTATTCCACAATTAAAATCATTAAGTCTAATTCCTGAAAAAATTCTAGTTACTAAATTGAAAAACTTTGAAGGAATTGTTTTCGTTAAAGGATCATTTCTTTTCTTTTTCCATCCTGAGACTAAATCAAAATCAAAATCATTTATCATCACATACAAAGGATATATTTCTTTAGGATCATCTTGTAAATCCGCATCCATGGTTAAAATATATTTACCTTGACAAGCTTTAAAACCAGCATCTAATGCATCAGACTTTCCAAAATTTTTACTGAATTTAATTGATTTTATTAAAGAATTTTTAACTGAAATATCTTTAATCACATCCCATGATTTATCCGAACTACCATCATCAATAAAAATAATCTCATAATTTATTTTTGTTTTTTTTAAATTATTTTGAATAGAATTATTTAATAATTCTAAAGATTCATCCTCATTATAAACAGGAATAATAATAGATAAATCGATATTTTTCATATTATAATTCGATATTTGTTTCACAGCCAACCACAACTCCTTCAACTTTTCCTTTTAATGACCAATTCATCCATGGTGAATTTATGGATTTAGAAAAATTAGTATTTTCGTTAAAATCCCATGATGAATTTTGATCGAAAACTGTTAATACCGCTTTTGAACCTACCTTAATCTCATGCTGATTTATCTTTAAGATTTTTCTAGGATTTTTTGTGAATTTCTCAAGTAGAATATCAAAAGAAACTTTACTTGATAATTCCACTAAATTCGAAAAAAATGTTTGAAGTGATATAATTCCAAAGCTTGCTTTATCAAATTCAATATTTTTACTATCTATATCTTGTGGTTGATGATTAGATGAAATAACATCAATTGTACCATCTTTTAAAGCAGAAATTAAAAAATCAATATCTTCTTTTGATCTTAATGGAGGATCAACTTTAAAGTTTGTATCAAAATTTAAAATTTTAGAATCATCTAGCAAAAGATTATAAATTGGCACATCACAAGTTACATTTAACCCTTTTAATTTAGCTTTTTTTATTAATTTAACGGATTGTTTAGTAGATACTCCTGAAAAATGAATTTTACCACCAACATATTCAAGAATTGACAAATCCCTTTGAATCCCAATTACCTCTGAAATATATGGAATTCCTTTAAGTCCAACTTTATTTCCATTAATACTATCATTTACTTGTCCTTTAGATAAATTATAATCATTTGGTTTTGAAATGTATAACCCATCTATTTGATTTAAATATTGTAATGATTTTAAAATCATTTCTGAATTTTTAATTATAGAGTTTCCACCGGAAAATGCAATAGCTCCTGAAGTATGCAAATCAATAATATCATTCATATCAATTCCATTAGAATCTTTAGTTATTTCAGCAGTGGGATAGACTGAAACTAACTTATTATCAGATTTGTTTTTTATATAAGAAATATCATTTTTATTCTGAATAACTGGATTCGTATTAGAATTTAGTAAAATATCCACAAACCCTGATTTTGAAGCTAAATTAATACCTGAAGTTAAGTCTTCTTTATATTCATATCCAGGATCACAAAAATTTGAACTAAAATCTATCCATCCTACCGATACTTTTTTTTCTTTGCAGTTTATTATCTTTTTAGATTTATAATCTATTTTATTTTTTGATATCTTTTGTATTATACCATCTGAACCAATTAGTATATTAATTTTTTTATTATAAAATTTTGATGATGAATCAGATACTATTAAAGAATTTAGCAATAGCGACATTAATCAAAGTTTAATTACGCTAAATTAAAATATATTTAAGAGAGTGAAAAATTTAATTTACTAAAACAGTTTCTTCTCTATCAGGCCCTAAGGAAATTAATTTAATAGGAACTTTTAATTTTTCTTGAATAAAATTAACATAATCCTTGAATTCTTTATCTAAATCATCATAATCAGTACAACTATTAACATCTGAAGACCATCCTTTAAAAGATTTATAAATAGGTTTTATATCATCAGATTCAATTGAAGTTGGAAAATAATCAATCTTTTTACCTTTGTATAAGTACCCAATACAAACATTTATACTTTTAAAATCAGATAAAACATCTGCTTTCATCATATAAAGATCCGTAACACCATTTAACATTACAGAATATTTCAATGCTGGTAAATCAAGCCATCCACACCTTCTTGGTCTCCCTGTTGTTGAACCAAACTCATTACCATTCTTACCTATATTTTCCCCAACCTCATCAAAAAGTTCTGTAGGAAAAGGTCCTGCTCCAACTCTAGTACAATAAGCTTTAAATATCCCAAAAACATTTCCTATTTTTTTTGGTGAAACCCCAAGTCCTATACAAGCTCCAGCAGTAGTTGTATTTGAAGATGTTACGTATGGGTAACTACCAAAATCTATATCCAATAAAGTTCCTTGAGCTCCCTCAGCTAAAATTTTATTATTTTTTTCAATATGATTGTTAACTACATACTCAGTATCAGTAATTTTAAATTCTTTTAAAAAACTTATTGCTTTAAAAAATAAATCCTCATTTTTAATAAAATCAGAAGGATAATTTCCATTTATAAAATAATCATGTGAAGATTTTTGATTTTTATATTTCTTCAAAAAATTATCAGATAACGCATCTCCTACTCTAAGTCCATGTCTACCAATTTTATCTTGGTAAGTTGGGCCTATTCCTTTTAGAGTAGATCCTATTTTTTTCTTTCCTTTACTCTCTTCTAATACTCTATCAAGAAGTCTATGGATGGGAGATATTAATTGAGCTTTATTTGATATTATTAAAGATTCTTTTAAATCTATTTTAAATTTATCGTAAATATCAATTACTTCTTTCATGAAAATTACCGGATCTAGTACAACTCCATTACCAATAATATTTATTTTATTTTTTCTAAAAATCCCTGAGGGTATCTGATGTAAAACATGTTTATTTCCATTAAATTCAAGAGTGTGTCCTGCATTTGGACCACCTTGAAATCTAGCAATAACATTATATTTAGGAGCTAAAAAATCAACTACTTTACCTTTTCCTTCATCTCCCCATTGTAGACCTAGAAGTACATCAACTTGCATCTATTTCTTTTTTTTTGTTCCAAAAAAATATAAAGAATGATCCCTTATTTCGATATTAAAAATTTCTTCAACTGAATTTTTAATTAATTGAATTCTAGGGTCACAAAATTCTAATATTTCATCATTGTCAAGTATAATATGATCATGTTGTCTAAAACCAAAAGACTTTTCATATTTAGCAATATTATTTTTAAATACATGTCTAGTAACTAAATCAATTCCTACTAATAAGTCTAACGTATTATATATAGTCGCTTTACTGACCCTATAATTTTTATTTATCATTCTTGTATACAATTCATCAGCATCAAAATGATGTTTAAAAGAATATATTTCTTTTATGATAGCATATCTTTCTGGTGTTTTTCTTAGTCCTCTTAATTCAAGATTTTTGTCTAAAATTTTTTTTACTTGATCTGAAACTGTTGATTTTGTATCCATATTTTTAATCCACTCTTTTAATACCAACTAAATTTTTAACTTTTTTTAATTTTTCTATTAATTTAAATAATTGAACGGTATCAGCAACAAATAATTCAATTTTTCCTTCAAAAATCCCGTTATCCATACTTACAGAAATTGATTTCATATTCACTTTTAACTGTGTAGATATTATTTTAGTAATGTCATCTAAGACACCAACTCTGTCCGTACCATTTACGATTAATGAGGCAACTAAGTTATTATTAATTTTTGTAAACCACTGTGCTTTAATAACTCTATATGCATATTTTGAAAATAATTCCGGAGAATTTGAACAATTTGTTCTATGAACTTTTATCCCATCATTTATAGTGACAAACCCAAAAATATCATCACCAGGTATAGGATTACAACAAGTAGAGATTGAATAATCCAAAGTTTGATTGTTTCCATCAAATAAAATGAGAGCTTTAGCTGTTTTTTTATTATCTGAAATTGTTTTATTTAAATCAACTCTAGAAATTATTTTTTTATCCTCTGATTTGACTTTATTTAAAAAATCTACATATTCTTTTATTTTTTTTAAATTAAATACACCTTTTGCTATATCATAATAAAATTCAACAATACTTTTATAATTAAAATAATTTGCAACTTTTGAAATATTCTGATCAAATTCTAATTTCACCTGCTTGAATTTTCTTTTTATAAGATTTTTACCTTGAGAAGATAAGTATTTTTGTTCTCTAATTAATCTTGACTTAATTGAAGATCTTGCCTTAGATGTAACTACCTTGTTTAACCAGTCTTCTGAAGGCTTTTGCTTGGTAGAGGTAATTATATTAACTTGATCTCCACTTTTTAATTTATGATTTAAAGGAAACAATACTTTATCTATTATTGCTCCAGTAGACTTTGAACCTATTTCAGAATGAATAGAATAAGCAAAGTCAAGAACTGTAGAATGTAATGGAAGAGTAATTAAATCACCATTAGGAGTAAAAACAAATACTTCATCATTATATAAATTACCCCTAAAATCATCTAAGAATTCTTGTGGTGAATAATTTTTGTTACTAATTAAATCTCTAACTGAAGAAATCCAATCATCAAATCTTGAATCTCCTTTAAGTTTTTCTTTATATTTCCAATGAGCAGCAAAACCTTTTTCAGCAATATCATCCATTCTTTTTGATCTAATTTGAACTTCTACCCACTTACCAACATTACTCATGACTGTAGTATGTAAAGATTCGTAACCATTTGCTTTTGGAGTAGATATCCAATCTTTTAATCTATCAGGGTTAGGTTGGTAAAAATCTGTTACAATTGAATATATATGCCAACAAATATTTTTTTCTTCATCAATATCAACATCTGCAATAATTCTTATTGCAAATAAATCATAAATATCTTCAAAACTTCTATCCTGTGATTTTATTTTATTGTTGATAGAAAAAATCGATTTTGGTCTTCCAATTATTTTAAATTTATAATTTAAAGTCTTTAATTTTTTATTAATAGGCCTTATAAAAGATCTAATAAATTTACCTCTAGCTTCTTTAGTATCAGTTAATTTATTTTCTATCAAATTAAAATTTTTATTATCAGTATATTTTAAATATAAATCATCTAATTCTAATTTGATAGAATATAATCCCAACCTATGAGCAATAGGTGAATAAACATAAATGGTTTCAGAGGAAATTTTTAACTGAGCTTTCCTAGACATACTTTGAAGAGTTCTCATATTATGTAACCTATCAGCTATCTTAATTAAAATTACTCTCATATCATCAACAAGAGTTAATAACATTTTTTTAAAATTTTCAGATTGAATTGATGATCCTGGAGTAAATACATCAGAAATTTTTGTTAAACCATCGCAAATTCTAGATACATTAGTTCCAAATTCTAATTCTATATAATCTAAAGTTAAATCAGTATCTTCAATAACATCATGCAATAAAGCTGCAATAATAGATGTAGCCCCCAAACCTATTTCTTGAACACAAATTTGAGCTACACTTATAGGATGAAGAATGTATGGTTCTCCTGATTTTCTTCTCGTATCTTTATGAGCTTCTAAAGATATTCTAAAAGCTTTTTTAATATTTAGTGAATCCGATTTTGAAATTATTGACTTAGAGTGCCTTAAAAGCTTCTTATAAGCATTAAGTATCAACTTATTATCTTTTTCTTCAATTGTTTTTTTATGATTTTTAATCTTCATTATTATAATTGAAATTTAATTTAAATTTTCTCATTAAAATAATTTATTTCTACATTTGCAAACTGTTTTATGCGGATGTGGCGAAATTGGTAGACGCACTAGATTTAGGATCTAGCGCCGCGAGGCTTGGGGGTTCGAGTCCCTTCATCCGCACTAATAAATACTAATAAATACTAATAAATTGAAAATAACTAAAACAATAATTTCAAAAACAGAATCTAAAATTAATCTAACTCTAGAAAAAAAAGATTATTCTAGTCTCTATGAATCAAAATTAAAAGAACTTAAAAGGAAAGCAAACCTAAAAGGGTTTAGACCTGGAATGGTTCCAATACAATTAATAAAAAAAATGTATGGTAAAGGAATATTATTCGAAGAGTTAAATAAAATTGTTAGCGAAAAAATAAACACATACATAAAAGATGAAAAAATTAAAATAATTGGAGATCCGATACCTCAAGAAAACAAACTAGAAAATATTAATATTGATAAAATATCAGACTTTGATTTTGATTTTAAAGTTGGTCATCTTAGTAATTATAAATTAGAACCTTTCTCTAAAAAAATAAAATACACATTAAATAAAATTAAAGTAGAAAAAAAAATTATAATAGATACAATCAAAAATTTACAAACTCAATATGCTGACATAAATAACCCTAAGAAAATATCTTCAACATCATCAGTATATGGGGAAGTATTATATAGTGAAAAATCTAAAAAAATACTTTTAGAATTATCTGAATTAAATAAAAAAGAATCTAAAAAAATAATAGGTAAATCAACTGGAGATAATGTTTTAATTAATCTATTAAAATTAACAGATAGTAATGAAGATAAATTATCACAAATACTTGGAGAAAAAATTATTTCCAAAAATATTTCCAAAAATATTTCAATAAAAATTGAAAATATTATTGAAAAATCATCTGCTAAAATAAATGTTGATTTTTTTGATAAAATATTTGGAAAAGGGAAAATTAAAACTGAAAAAGAATTTAATAAAGAAATTGAAAAATCACTTAGTAATAATTATTTGAGAGAAAGTGAATTTTTATTAAATAGAGAAATTGAAATAGATTTAGTATCTAAATACAAAATAGATGTTCCTTTAGATTATGTTAAAAGTTGGATAATAAAAAATAATGACGAAGAAACAAGCAAAAAATTATTGAATGAACAATTTAATCAGTACTGTGATCAAATTAAATGGTCTTACATTGTTGATGATATTATAGATAAAAATAATATAAAAGTAGAAAATGAAGAAATAATTTCTGTTGCTAAAGAACAAATTAAACACCAATTACAATCTTCAGGTATTCCAGATATAAATAAAGACATGAATAAATTTGTTGATAATTATTTAAAACATAATAATGGAGAGAATTATTTAAAAATATTTAACCAATTAAAATCCAACAAAGTATTTAACTTAATCAAAGAAAAAGTATCTATAATTGATAAAATAATATCATTTGATAAATTTAAAGGACTTGCAAAGAAAATAAATTAATTTTATTAGATGAATAAAGAAGAACTTAGAAAATATATAGTAAAAGATAAAAATTTAAATGGTCTAACATTTGATAAATATGTAGATAATATTGAAAATATGACAAGATCTGTAATTGAGGAAAGACCAACAAATTTTAGAGAGATTGATGTTTTTTCTAGATTAATTATGGATAGAATAATTTTTCTAGGAATGGGAATAGAGGAAAATATTGCTAATATTATAACTGCCCAATTATTATTTCTAGAATCAGTAGATTCTAAAAAAGACATATTATTATATATTAACAGTCCTGGAGGATCAGTATATGCTGGCTTAGGAATTTATGATACTATGCAATATGTTTCACCGGATGTAGCAACCATATGTACTGGAATGGCTGCTTCGATGGGAGCTATTTTATTAGCTGGAGGAACAAAAAATAAAAGATCTGCTTTAAAACATTCAAGAGTTATGATTCATCAACCTAGTGGTGGCATGCAAGGTCAATCAACAGATATGGAAATAACTTTAAAACAAATGCAAGAATTAAGAAAAGACTTATATACTATATTATCTAATCATACTGGTAAAAGTTATAAAGAAATTCAAAAAGATTCCGATAGAGATAAATGGATGAGAGCAGAAGAAGCAAAAAAATATGGAATTATTGATGAAATCTTAATCAGAAAAGTTAAATAGAAAGTAATATTCTCTTAGCTACATTATTTGAAGCATCTTCATTCCCAAATTTTTCTTTTAATTTTGAATAGTTTTTCAACATATAACTTCTATAATTTCTATTATTTTCGACTTTTTTTAATTCATTTATAATTGCTTCTGAATTAAAATTATTTTGAATTAACTCTAACACACATAATTTTGATAAAACTAAATTAACAAGAGATATATAATTTACTTTTATTAATAGTTTACCAATAAAATAAGATATTAAAGAAGCCTTAAAAACTACAACTTGAGGAATTCCTAGTAATGCAACCTCTAGACTAGCAGTTCCTGACATAACAATAGAAAAGTCTGAATTATAAATTACATTATAAGTATCATCATAAAATATATTTACGTTTTCAAGTTTAATAATATCATTATAAATATCATTAGGCATCTCTTCAACACCACATATATTAAAAGAATAATCAGGAAGTTTTTTTGCTATAATTTTAAATTCTATAAGTGATTTTTTTAACTCACTAATTCTACTTCCAGGTAAAAGAGAGACTACTTTGTTATTTGATGAATATCTACTTTTTTTTAAAAAATTATTTATTTTATTAATAAGTGGATTTCCAACATATTCAATACTAAGTGAATGTTTTAAAAAATATTCTTTTTCAAATGGTAATATTGAATAAACTTTATCAACATATTCTTTTAATATAGAAATTCTGCTAGGATTCCATGCCCAAACTTTTGGCGGAATATAATAATGAACCTTAAATCCATTTTTTTTAGCAAATTTTGCGATCTTTAAATTAAATCCAGGAAAATCAATTAGTAAAATCAATCTTGGATTTAATTTTAAAATATCATTTTTACATTTTTTTAGTTTTCTAAAAATTAACGGTAATTTATAAACTACCTCAATAAATCCCATAACACTATAAGAAGAATAATCCTCTATAATATTTCCACCTGCATTTTTCATATGATTTCCTCCCCAACAACTAATATTTAAAGATGAATTAATTTTTAATAGATTTTTAATTATATATGAACCATGAATATCACCAGATTTCTCACCAGAAATAATAAAAATATCTGTATTATTAGCCATAATATTCTACAAAATTTCTTGGGGTTTCATAAAGCCTTACACAATGAAGTTTACAATTAGATAAATTTAATGACTTTATTTTTTTATCAAGAATTTTCCAGAATTCTACTATAACATTTTCAGTTGAAGTTATTTTATTTTTTAAAAATGGGACATCAAGATTAAGGTTTTTATGATCTACCTTTTCTAAAATTTCAGATTTTATAATATTAGATAATATTTTTAAATCAATAACCATCCCAGTTTTATTATCTCTTTCTCCTTTTACAGTAACAATAATTTCATAGTTATGACCATGCCAATTTTTATTTGAACATGGACCAAAAATTTCAAAATTTTCTTCTTCATTGAAATTAGGATTATATAATTTATGAGCAGCATTAAAGTGTTCTTTTCTTGATATATATATCATGTGATTATAACTTTTGAAAATTTATTCAAAATAACCTCTACATGTTCATACTCTGAAGTACTTAATTCTAAACCCTTAAAATTAGCTGATAAAGGAAAACTTTTGTATGTTCTCTCAATCAAAACACCTATTTGAATATCCTTAGGAAAAAAGTGAAGTATTTTATTTAGAGCATACATAATTGTACTAGCAGAATTCATAACATCGTCTATAAAAATTACAACTTTTTTATTAATATTCTCATGCTTTAGTTCAGGAAAACAACTTTTATATAATAATTTTTTCTTATCCATTTCCATTTCATATAAAGAAACTTTAATATTAGAAAATTCATTTATAAAAGTTTTAATCTTTTTAGATAAGTAATTACCATTAGGTTTTATACCAATTAGTATAAGTTCTTTTTCGTTTAAATTCTTTTCAATAATTTGATAAGATAATCTTTTAATTTTTTTATCAATATCATCTGAATTTAAAACAATATTACTCATTATAATGGCATTACTTTATTGTCCTTAAAAGTAGATAGAATAACCATTGACTGCAAACTATCTGTAGCTTCAATTTCACTAACTTTATCAAGCATTAATTCCTGATACGATGCAATATTTTCAGAAACAACCTTTAAGATAAAATCTCCGGTTCCAGTAATATGATGACACTCAATAACATTTTTAACTTTATCAATTTTATTTAGAAAAATATTAATATTTCTTTTATTATGTTCTTTTAATGAAACCAGCACAAAAGTGCTGACTCCCAAACCAATTTTAGATAGATTTAACTGTGCATGATAACCACTAATTATACCTTTTCTTTCTAGCTTTTTAACTCTTTCAAGAGTAGGTGCCGGGGATAAACCAATTTGTTTTGAGAGAAGTGAATTAGTTATTTTAGCATTTTGCTGAAGAATTTCTAGAATTTTTTTATCAATATTATCTATTTTCATATTTAAAAATAAAATTTGGTTTTTTTAAAAAATTGTGTAATTAAATTTTGAACGGCAAATATATATCAGAGAAAACAAAATTTATTTCATTTTTTGTAAATATTTTCTAGAATTAACATTTATTATATTTTTCCTTTTTGTTAACTTAATAAGTCTTCTAAAATAATCTTTAGAAACATTAAAATTCCCTTCATCAAATTCCATTTTACCAAGATAAAAATAAGAATATAATGAATAACCTAATTTTTCATTATTCATTTTAACAGAATAGTCAATAGACTTTAAATAGTTTTCTTTAGCATATAAAAAATTTAGATTTTGTCTTTGAATTTCACCTTTAAAAAAATGAGCATTTCTAACAGAATTTATATTATATCCTAATTTATTATTTAAGTAGTTCTTAATTAGTTCATTTGATTCTATTTCACATTTTTTAAATAACCCTGATCGATATAATAATTGTGTATAATACTTATGAAATACTGAATTATTTGGATATGAAGAATTAAGATAATCAGAAATTTGTAAAGCTTTAGAAAGTTTATTTTCCTCTGAAAATATTCGCATAAGAAAATACTGAGCTTCTGTTCTTGTATAAAAAGAATTTTTAGCAGCATTATTTAATTGTTCTATTCCTTTTATTTTATTCCCCTTTGGAAAAAAACTTATAATTGGAGTTAAAATTGGATACTTATTCGATATCCAAATAGAGTAATAATTAAAAAGTCCATTTCCAAAAGCTATTTCAGGAATTAAATTATCATCTTCTCTAATTTCTTTTAAATATTTAAGAGCATTTCTGCCAGAAAAAGCAGCTTTTCTCCAACTCCTCCTTTCACCTAAAAGCCTACCCTTAAACCCATAAGATGCAGCAAGAAAAAAAGATCCATCAATAATATTTCCATTTTCATAAATTTTTTTTGAAAGTTTTATTGATTCATCCATTAAAAAAAGAAATCTATCATCCAATACTTTATTATCCGGGTTTGTTTCTATCTTCCACCAACTGCTTAAGCCTAACAAAAAAATTGGAAGTGGATGGTTTTTATATTCATCAACTAACCACTTAAACTCTTTTTCGGCTTCATCAAATTCAAAATTATACATCTTATTAATTGCATTAGTAGATTCTATTTGAATGTCTATATCTGATAGAATGCTTTCAACATTTTTAACTTGAGAAAATATATTCTTATTAGAACAAACAATTAAAAAAAATAAGACTGTAAAAATATTTTTCATTTTTATTTTACAAATTAACTTAATCAATAGATTATGATTATAATAATTTATATTATTTTCGCTGAAACAGATTTTTATGTTGAATTATAATAAAATAAATAATTATTCTGGATGGATTACATTTATTATATCTTTAATTGTTTATAGTATTACCGTTGAAGATACAGCTAGTTTTTGGGATGCTGGAGAATTTATTGCTGTATCAAGTAAACTTGAAGTTCCACACCCACCTGGAGCACCTTTTTATTTACTCTTAGGAAGAATTTTCTCTTTATTAGCTCTTGGGAATACTGAAAATATTGCTCTAGCTATTAATTTTCTTAGTGTCTTTGCTAGTTCTTTTACAATTTTATTTCTTTTTTGGAGTATAACTCATCTTTCAAAAAAATTATTAGTTCCAGATACTAATAATAATATCATTCTTATAATATTATGTGGCTTTACAGGTTCGATGGTTTTTACATTTTCAGATTCCTTTTGGTTTTCAGCAGTAGAAGCAGAGGTATATGCAATGTCATCATTTTTTACTGCATTTGTTTTTTGGGCAATTCTTAAATGGGAAACAATAGAATCTGAATCAGATCAAAACAAGTGGATTATTCTTATTGCTTATATGATGGGCCTATCGATAGGAGTTCATTTACTAAATTTAGTTACTATACCTGCACTAGGCTTAATTATATATTTCAAAAAATCAAATAAAACATCATTTATTGGATTGATTTCATCATTATTAATAAGCTCATTTATTATAATATTAATTATTGAAGGTATAATTCCTGGCCTACCATCTATTGCTAGCTTCATTGAAAGGTTTTTTGTTAATTCGATTGGATTACCTTTTGGTTCTGGTATTGTATTTTTTATAATACTATCTATTAGTTCATTAGTTTATTTTATTAGATACTCCCATATTAAAGAAAAAATTATTTTAAATACATCACTATTATCATTAGCATTTATATTAATTGGGTATTCATCTTATTCTTTAGTACTTATAAGATCAAGTTTTAATCCGCCAATAGATGAAAATAATCCTGAAAATATTCTAAACTTTATTTCATATTTAAAAAGAGAACAATATGGATCTAGACCTCTGTTTAAAGGTCAATATTTTGATGCTCAAGTTACAAGCCAAGTAGATAATGGTATAAATTATAAGAAAGGGAAAGAGAAGTATGAAATCAAAGAAAAAAAATTCAAATATGTTTATGATCCAAAACGTACAACTATTTTCCCTAGAATGTATAGTAATTCACCAAATCATATTCAACGATATAGAGAAATAACAAATTTAAATCAAAATCAAAATCCAAATTTTTCTGATAATATTGAATTCTTTTTTAAATACCAAATTGGCCACATGTATTTAAGATATTTTCTATGGAATTTTTCTGGAAGAGAATCTGATATTCAAGATGCTCAATGGTTAAGTTTATTTAATACATTTGATGAAGTTCCTTTACAAATTGAAAATAATAAAGCGCGAAATAATTATTTTATGTTACCTCTAATTCTTGGAATTTTAGGAATGTTTTTTCATTACTCAAAAGATAAAAAGAATTTTTCAGTAGTATCGTTACTATTTATTTTAACAGGAATTGCATTAGTTTTTTATCTAAATAGCCCTCCAGTAGAACCAAGAGAAAGAGACTATATATATGCAGGATCATATTATGCGTTTTCTATTTGGGTTGGTTTTGGGTCTTTATTCCTTTATTCATTATTTTTAAAATTATTTAAAAAAGAAAATTTAGCTCTAGGACTTAGTGTTTTATTATCATTATCAAGTCCATCAATTATGGCATATGAAAATTGGGATGATCATGATAGATCAAATCGTTATTTATCTGTTGATTCAGCTAAAAACCTACTTTCCACCTGTAAACCAAACTCCATACTTTTTACTGGTGGAGATAATGACACTTTTCCTCTTTGGTATGTTCAAGAAGTAGAAGAATTTAGAACTGATGTGAGAGTAATAGTATTAAGTTATTTTAACACTGATTGGTATATTGATCAAATGATGTCTAAAAAAAATAAGTCTGAAGCAATAAAATTCAACTTAAGTTTAGACAATTATATTCAAGGAGGATTAAATGATTATCTTCCCTATGCTAACAATCCTAAAATTAAAGATGCGGCAATAAATTTAAGTGCTTATCTAAACTTAGTTAAAAATAATAGCAAAGCAATTCAAGTTCCTACAAGTTCAAGCAATTATAACATTATTCCTTCTAAATCCTTATACTTAGATATTGATGAAGGAAAAGAAATAAAAGGAATACCAGAGAAATTCTTAAAATTTAAAACGAATAAACTTATTCTTCGTCTTAAGAAAAATAAAAATGGCTTAGAAAAAAAAGATCTTGCATTTATGGATCTTTTAGAAGCAAATAATTGGAACAGACCTATTTACTTTAATAATACTTCTTTAAATGGAATAGGTTTTGACTTAAAAAGAAATGTTATTCAAGAAGGATTTGCATACAGACTTTTACCAATTTTAAATTCTAAATCTGAAAGTTTAATAAATTCAGATTTAATGTACTATAACATTATGAAAAATTCACATTGGAGAGAATTAGATAATGAAAATACATACTACTCTGAAGATTATAGAGGGTTTATTATGAACTACAGATCAATTTTTAATACTCTGATCAGAAGTTTGATTGATAATGCTGAATATGGGAAAGCACTTGAAGTAATAAATAAATCTTTAGAGCTTATCCCAGATAAATCAATAATGTATGATCATTTCTCAGTACAAATTGTTTCTTTTTTAATTGAACTTAATAAAAAAGCTAATATGAAAACTGAAGAAAAAGCCAATGAAATAGCTGAAATAACAAGTAAAAGAGCTAATGAAATATTAAATTATTATTTTGATAATAATATTAATAATAAATATGAAATTCAAAGAAATTTAGTTTCATTAAATACACTTGCAAGAGCATATAATAATCATTCTAATAAAGAATTATCAAAAAAATATAAAGATTTATTTGAGGTGAACTACGGAAAGACTCCTTAATTTTTCAAAAATTTTAATATCTTTCTTTTTCTATCTTTTTTTTCATTAATTATTATAAAAAAGACACCTTTTGAAATATTTTTCAAATTAATTTTCAATTCAATATCAGATACTCTTTCCGAATCAAAATTTAATTGATTGCCAATGAGGCTGTGAATTTTAAAATCAAAATCATCAATATTAAGTTTGTCTTGAAACTTTAATGTAATATAATCAGTAGCTGGATTAGGATATAAATCAATATTTATACCCTTTATTAAATCCTGAGAATATAAATTATATGAAAAAAAAGTAAATAATATTAAAATAAAATTTTTCATTGAATCATTTATGTATCAAAGAAAAGGAAATAATATTTAGAATCAAAAAATGCTAAGAATAAGAAAAGTTAATTTTTATTAAAATAAATCAGTAACTCTATTTGCAATCCAATCGCCAACATAAGAAGTTGAAAAATTATTTTTTGATGAAATATCTTCAGTAACTATATTTGAATCAATAGCATCTTTTACAGCTTTTTGAAGAATATCAGATTCTTTATTCATATTAAATGCTAAATTCAACATCATTCCTGCTGACAAAATCATAGCCATAGGATTAGCTATATTTTTTCCTGCTGCTTGAGGATAAGAACCATGTATTGGTTCAAATAATGATATTTTATCTCCTATTGATGCAGATGGCAACATACCTAAAGAACCAGTTATTACAGAAGCTTCGTCAGTAATTATATCACCAAACATGTTTTCAGTTAAAATAACATCAAAATCAGATGGGTTTGTTATAATTTTCATTGCTGCATTATCTACAAAGAGATAATTCACATTAATATCAGAATATTTAGTTTTTGCCATTTCCTGAACCACTTCTCTCCATAATCTAGATGTTGATAAAACATTGGCCTTATCAACTAATGTTAATTCTTTTTTTCTTTTATAAGCTTCTTTAAAAGCAAGTTCAGAAATTCTCATAATTTCTTTTTTTGAATATGAACAAGTATCATAAACAGTATTTCCATCTTTTGAAACTCCTTTATCTCCAAAATAAATACCTCCTGTTAATTCTCTATAAACTACAAAGTCAACATTTTTAATAATTTCTTTTTTAAGAGGAGATGCATCTATTAATGAAGAATATGTTTGAATAGGTCTAACATTCGCATATAAGCCCAAATATTTTCTCATTTCCAAAAGACCATCTTCAGGTCTAATTTTTGCTTTAGGGTCATTATCATATTTAGGATCACCAATTGCTCCAAATAAAATAGCATCAGAAGTTTTACATATTGATTTAGTGGTATCAGGAAAAGGATGATCTTCTTTATCTATAGCTGCAGCACCAATTAAAGCATTATTATAATTAAATTTTACTCCAGTTTTTAAACAAATTACTTCTAAAACTTTAATAGCTTCTTTAATTACCTCTGGACCAATGCCATCTCCTCCTAAAACTGCAATATTCTTTATCATTAACTATTTGTTTTCAAAATTGATAATTTTATCTTTTATACTAAGTAAATAATCAATATTATCAAATCCATTTAGCAAGCAAGATTTATTGTATTCGTTTATTGAAAAATGTTCTTTGATCTTTAAAACTTCTGAATAGAACAATTGATTTTCTAAATCAACAGTAAATTTACAATCAGGGTTTTTATCTATTTTATCAAAAATATTTTGAATAACTTTTTCTTCTAATTGGATAGTTAATAATCCATTATTCAAAGAATTGCTTTTAAAAATATCAGCAAAAAAACTACTTATGACAACCCTAAATCCATGATCATAAATAGCCCATGCAGCATGTTCCCTACTTGATCCACATCCAAAATTTCTTCCTGCAATTAAAATTTTTGAATTTTTATTATGAAAATTTAATATAAAATCTTTTATTGGCTTATTATTTGAATCATATCTCCAATCTCTAAATAGATTTTCACCAAAACCTTCTCTAGAAATAGCTTTCAAAAAACGTGCAGGTATAATTTGATCAGTGTCAACATTTTCTATTTTTAATGGGGTTAATTGAGAAGATAGTTTAATAAATTTTTCCATATTATATATATTCTCTTATATCAGATACACAACCATTTATAGCAGAAATTGCAGCAGTAACTGGGCTAGCTAAAAATGTTCTTGAACCAGGACCTTGCCTACCTTCAAAATTTCTATTAGATGTTGAAACACAATAATTTTCTTTTGGTATTTTATCCTCATTCATAGCTAAACAAGCTGAACAACCAGGTTGTCTAAATTCAAAACCAGCATTAATAAATATCTTATTTAATCCTTCATCTATAGCTAATTTTTCAACTTTTTTAGAGCCTGGAATTACCCAAGCATTGACATGATCAGCTTTTTTCTTTCCTTCAATAATTTTAGCAGAAAGTCTTAAATCTTCAATCCTTGAATTTGTACAGCTTCCAATAAAAACATAATCAATTTTATGATTTAATAACTTTTCACCTGACTTTAAACCCATATACTTTAAAGATTTATTAAATGATTCAGTAGAATTTTCAATTGCTGATTTAGGAATAGCTTCTCCTATTTTTATCCCCATACCTGGATTGGTACCATAAGTAATCATAGGTTCAATGTCATTTGCATCAAATTTTAACACTTTATCAAAAATAGCATCATAATCAGATTTTAAATTATTCCATTTTTTTACTGAATGATCAAATTCTTTATTCTTAGGGGCAAATTCTTTTCCTTTTATATAAGAATAAGTTATTTCATCTGGAGCAATCATTCCTCCCCTAGCTCCCATTTCTATACTCATGTTACAAATTGTCATTCTTGCCTCCATAGATAATGATTCGATTGCTGACCCTGCAAACTCTATAAAATATCCAGTTCCACCAGATGCACTTATCTTTGAAATAATATATAGTATAATATCTTTTGAAAAAACACCTTTATTTAGTTTACCATTAATTTCTATCTTCATTTTTTTAGGTTTATTCTGAAGCAAACATTGAGTCGCTAAAACCATTTCCACTTCACTAGTTCCTATACCAAATGCAATTGAACCAAATGCTCCATGAGTAGAGGTATGACTATCACCACAAACAATAGTCATTCCAGGTTGTGTTATTCCAAGCTCTGGTCCAATAACATGAACTATACCTTGATATTTATGACCTAATCCATAAAGATTAATACCAGTTTCATTGCAATTTTTTGTTAATGTTTCAACTTGATTCCTTGATAACTTTTCTTGAATAGGTAAGTGTTGATTTATAGTAGGCACATTATGGTCCGCTGTTGCAATTGTTTTTTCTTTTCTAAAAACATCAATATTTCTTCTTTTTAAACCAGAAAATGCTTGTGGACTAGTAACTTCATGAATTAAATGTTTATCAATATATAATACACTTGGACCATTTTTTATAGAATCTACAATATGATTATCCCAAACTTTATCAAATAATGTTTTCCCCATATTATTTTTTATCTCCGACTAACTCATATAAATCTTCATCATGTAAAAGCTTTCTTTCATCAGCCATGTTAAGGAATTTTATATAAAGGGTCTCCATTTCAATTTTAGTAAATTCATAACCTAATAACTTCAATCTATGACCTAATGCAGCTCTACCACTTCTTGCTGATAAATCAATAGATGACGCTTCAACTCCAACATCTGATGGATCAATAATTTCATAAGTTTCTCTATGTTTCAAAAATCCATCTTGATGAATTCCTGATGAATGAGCAAATGCATTAGACCCTACAATAGCTTTATTTCTCTGAACTGGCATATTCATTATTTTACTAACTTTTTTACTTAATGGAACTATTTTTTTAGTATTAATATTAGTCTTCATATTTAAATTAGGATGAGCATGAAGTATCATTACAATTTCCTCTAGAGAAGTATTCCCGGCTCTCTCACCTATTCCATTCATTGTAACTTCAACCTGCCTAGCACCATTTTGTAATCCTGATAATGAATTAGCAGTAGCTAAACCTAAATCATTATGGCAATGAACAGATACAATAGCCTTATCAATATTAGGAACATTATTAATTAAAAACTTTATTTTATCTCCATACATAGAGGGAATATTATACCCAGTAGTATCTGCAATATTTATTACAGTAACACCTGCATCAATAACTGATTCTACCATCTTTGCAAGAAAATCCTGATCAGCTCTTCCTGCATCCTCAGGATAAAACTCAATATCATCAAAATATTTTCTAGCATATTTCACAGTAGATATGGCCTGTTCTAATATTTTTTCTCTAGTTGACTTGAACTTATACTTTATATGTATATCAGAAACGCCAATTCCAGTATGTAATCTTTTTCTTTTAGCCTCCTTTAATGATAGAACTGCCATATCAATATCCTTAACAACAGCTCTACTCAAAGCACATATAATAGGTTTTTTTACATTTTTAGAAATTTCAACTACTGAACTAAAATCACCTGGGCTTGAAATAGGAAATCCCGCTTCAATTACATCGACGCCTAGATCTTCTAGTCCTAAAGCCAACTCAACTTTTTCTTTTGTATTTAGTTGACATCCAGGAACCTGTTCGCCATCTCTAAGAGTTGTATCAAAGATGTATATTCTATTTTTAGACATAAATTTTTTAAAAAATAACTTTAAAGAACTTTAAGTTACATATTTTTAACTATTTCTTGACCAAACTGGGAACAAGAAAGAAGAGTAGCATCATTCATTTGTCTTTCAAAATCATAAGTGACTTTTCTAGACTCAATAGATTTAATCAATCCCTTATATATTAAATTTTTCGCATCGTCCCAGCCTAAATGCTCAAGCATCATAGCACCAGATAAAATTACAGACCCAGGATTAACTTTGTCTTGTCCAGCATATTTTGGAGCAGTTCCATGAGTAGCTTCAAATATAGCATGGCCGGTTTCATAATTAATATTAGCTCCAGGAGCTATTCCTATACCACCTACAATTGCAGCTAAAGCATCAGAAATATAATCCCCATTTAAGTTCATAGTTGCTATAACTGAGTATTCTTTTGGTCTGAGTAATATTTGTTGAAGAAAAGCATCGGCAATAACATCTTTTATAATAATCTTATGAGAATCAATATTAATAATCTGCCATGGACCTCCTTCATAATCTACAGCGCCATACTCATCTTTGGCTAACTGATATCCCCAGTCTCTAAATCCTCCTTCAGTATACTTCATTATATTTCCCTTATGAACAAGGGTTACTGAATCTTTTTTATTTTTTATAGCATATTCAATTGATGATCTTACTAATCTATTAGTACCTTCAATAGATATTGGCTTGATACCTAAACCTACAGTATCTGGAAATCTAATTTTATCATATCTAGAACTAAAATTTTCTTTAAGTATTTCTTTCAACTTTAAATTTTCTTTAGTTCCATTTTCAAATTCAATACCAGCATAAATATCTTCAGTATTTTCTCTAAAAATAACCATATCTGTAGCAGCTGGGTTTTTGACCGGCGATGGAGTTCCATTAAACCACCTAACGGGTCTAACACAAGCAAAAAGATCTAACTTTTGTCTTAAGGCAACATTTAAAGATGTCATTCCTCCACCAACTGGAGTAGTTAATGGACCTTTAATACCAACAAGATACTTATTAAATGCATCTAAAGTTTCTTTGGGTAACCATTCGCCAGTTTTATTATATGCTTTTTCTCCTGCAAGAACTTCTTTCCATATAATTTTTTTTGTTCCATTATATGCTTTTTCTACAGCAGAATCAAAAACAAATTTACTTGCTGGCCATATATCAACACCTATACCATCACCTTCAATAAAGGGTATTACCGGGTTATCTCCTACGTTTAACTTTCCACTTAAAATTTTTATAATATCTCCTTCCATAAATCGAAAGCAATTATAGATATTTTTTAATAAAATGAATAGAA